>SDBU01010370.1_pt1 | contig 10338 bp, 22 predicted proteins | sample 2277071 | NCBI WGS metagenome assembly SDBU01 (sample SAMN10397929, study PRJNA504765) | marine sediment metagenome | isolation source: marine sediment core GS08_GC12, 126 cmbsf | place: Arctic Ocean: Gakkel Ridge, Loki's castle | collected 2008 | reverse complement strand
GGGGTCACATGGGATGATAGAGGTAAAGCATGGCGATTAGCATTGGAGATGCCCTTCTAAAACTACGTGTCGATAAAAAAGACTTCGATAGGGACATGAAGGGTATCGGCGCTTCCATCAAGAAGCACCAGAGGGCTATCGGTATTGGTATGGCAGCTATGGGCGCGACTATCCTTGCTGCTGGTGCTATGAGTGTAAAGCAGTTTGCCTCAATGGGTGATGAGGTTCAAAAGATGGCGCTTAGGACTGGCTTCTCCACTGAGGCGTTATCTGAATTGAGGCATGCCGCTGACTTGTCTGGTACATCCCTAGCGAGCCTTGAGAAGGCATCCCGTACATTGTCAGGAGCTATCCTTGATGCTGGCTTTGGATTAGAGACGTATGTTAGAGCCTTTGACCAGATTGGATTAAGCTATGAACGATTAAAGCCCCTAAGCCCAGAAGAACAATTTATTGCCGTAATGGAGGCACTGGCTGGAGTAACGGATGAATCTGAAAGAGCCGCTCTAGCTGCCGACCTTTTCGGTAGGGCTGGCACACAGCTATTGCCAATGCTTGTAGATGGAACTGAAGGTCTGAAGAATATGAGGCAGGAAGCTCATGACCTTGGTATAGTATTCGACCAAGAAGCGGCGAATAAGGCTGCGGAGTTTAACGATGCTCTGACTAAGTTAAAGGGCAGTGTGTCTGGGATTATGATGGAAGTGGGTAGCTTACTGGTCGATGCCCTCAAGCCCTTAATAGATGACATTACTGAAATTATTAAAAAGATAAAGGCTTGGGCAGATGAACATCCTGCTCTAACTAAGGCAATTGTCAATACAGGGATAGCCATAGGCGGGTTATTGCTTGTAATGGGAACACTAATAGTATTAAAAATCCCTGCACTTATCGCTGCTTTAATTACGTGGGGCAAGGTTCTTATATTTACGATTATCCCTGCGGTCTGGGGTTTTGTGACTGCTTTATGGGCACAGGTAACCGCGACAGTAGCGGCAATGGCAGCTACTGGGGTTTTGATTCCAGCAGCTATTGCGGCAGTCGCAGCTATAGCTTTATTGGCTACTGGCATAACACTGTTAGTAAAAAACCAGAAAGAACAATACGAATCAACAACGGCAGTAGCTGAGTCAACCAATGAGGCGGCAGAGGCAATGGACACATACACGGAAGGGTTGGATGATACTGCTGAAGCAACGAAAAAATTAAGAGGGGAAACCGAGAGATTATCGGGGACTTTGAGGGAATCAGTGGCTACCGCATTTATGGCTTATGCCGCACTTGCAGGGAAGAGGGCATTAACACCCTTTGAAATAGAACAACAAAAGCTATTAGGAGGAAGGCTAGGCATACCAGGTCTTCAGGCGGGTGGCATTATAACTAAACCAACTCTGGCAATGCTAGGTGAAAAGGGTCCGGAGGCGGTAGTGCCCCTTGATAGAATGGGGCATCAGATGATGACTGTTATTTTTGAAGTTGATGGTAGGCAAATGGCCAGGACTATAATGCCATATGCTGTTGGTGAAATAAGGCTAAGAACAGGAGCACAATACTAATGGCCATGTCGGTAGTCATACAGGGAGCAGCAAAGGATATACTGAAGGGCTCACTGATAGTTGATACGCGCATTGAGGAACGGAGTATAGCCTCGTTTATTATCGAAGACATCGAAAGCGCATTGTCTTTCCAGAGAGGGGAACCGGTTGCGATATATGATACTGACGCCGTGCAGGTTTTTGGGGGGTTTATCTCTAATCCAGAACCGAAACGTATGGCTCCGTCCGGTGGACTTTACCACGATATTCAATGCGTAGACAATCATTATTTGGCAGACAAAAGGCGCATAGCTGAGTCCTATACTAATAAAACTTGTGGCTTTATAGTTGATGACATCTATGATAACTACCTAGCAGATGAAGGTGTGGGGATAGGCAGCATTGAACTCGGGCCAACTTTAATAGAAGCGGTCTTTAATTATGTTAGAGTTAGTGATGCTTATGATGCTCTAGCTGAAAAGGCTGGCAAAATCTGGTATATAGACGAAGCCAAAGACCTGTATTTTGTTGACCGCGATGTAACAGCCGCTCCATGGAATATTACTGACGATGATAACAATAAACTAAAGGGTTCTATGAGAATGCCTAGCGGTAACCCGCTGTACCGCAATAGGCAGTATGTTAGAGGAGGTCGTGATGTTACTGGGGTACAGACTGAGACCTTTACAGCAGATGGTGACATGGTGGCATTTACCGTGGGGTATCCTATCAATGCAGTGCCAACCGTAAAAGAGGATGGGGGTGCTGCTAAAGATATGGGAATCAAGGGCATTGACGAAGCAAAAGATTACTACTGGTCAAAGGGTGACCCTGTAGTGGTGGCAGAAAACGCTCCTGCAAATGGAGTGGTAGTTACCATTGAATATGTGGGCCAATATGATATTCTCGTTCTTGTAACCAATGAGGGCGAGATAACCGCCCAAAAAACCATTGAGGGCAATACGACTACTGGATTTGTTGATGATGTAGCCGACGAGACGAAACTAGACGATAAAGACGCCATGCTTGACTCAGGGAAGGCCAAACTAGCCAAGTATGGTGTCAATAGCAGGAGACTGCATTACCGGACAGTAAGAACAGGCTTGAAGCCTGGGCAAATACAGACAGTAACCGATTCAACCTTTGGCCTCGTTGCCGAGGAAATGCTCATTGAGGCTGTGACTTTTATAGGGCAAGTTACCCAAACGCTACATGAAATCACAGCTATCCAAGGTCCAGAACAGGGCAGTTGGGCAAAATACTTCAAAGGTTTGGGCTCTCAAAAAGATGAAATCATAGAGAAGCTCAATGTTGGTTCGACCCAGATATTGATAATCTTAATAGCCGAGGCAGAGACTTGGGAATGGTCGGAGTCCATTTCCGAAACTGTATATGCTTGCCCTATAGTGGCCCTTGACCTTTACCCGGCATTAGACCTATATCCATGTTAGGAGGCAGAATGAGTTTAGGAATGATTTCAGCGTGGCATTTGAAAACAAATGTCAAGGTTACAGTTTTTGACCTTGATGGGAATATAATTGATGTTCAGGAATTTCCCAATCTGATTACTACTGTTGGTCTGAATATGGCGAGAGATGGTCTTTATGGTGATGTTGCCGATTTAGAGATTAAAGTCCTAGCTATTGGTGATGACGATACAGCGCCAGCATTAGCCGATACCACTCTCGGCAATGAGACTTTTAGGAAAGCCCGAACATCGCAAAGCAAACCAGCTGCAGGTCAACAAACTTATGTTCAGTATATCAACCCAACGGAAGCAATTGGAGTCATTGAAGAGTTCGGTTGGTTCGCTGGTGCTGCCGTCAACCCTGCATCACCAGCAGGGAAGGATACTGGCATAATGGTTAGTCGCACACTCTATTCAAGGGCAAAGACAGCCCTTGAGAGTTTACAGATTGAAAGAACAGATACCTTTGTGGAGGGATAATTTATGCCATATACAAAAACAGCATGGGTTAATGGAGTTGCACCCGCACTCTCCGCAGCTAACCTTAATAATTTAGAAACACAATATGACAAAGCCAAGGTAATTGTGGCTGAAACCGAAGTATTTAACGGCAATTCCCCTAATCCTTTTGCTTGGACTGACCTGGATTTATCAGCAGTAGTCGGAGCAAATCACGCTTTAGTGCTATTGAAATTTCGTAATGAAAATGGTGCTGCTAAAAACACCGCTTTTAGACCAAATGGAGATACCGACAGTTCTTTTAGGTCTATAGGTTGCGCCGCTGGCAATGCTGGTGGCAACTTATTCGCTCATTTTATAATAACTACTGACGCTGCTGGAATAGTAGAATGGATATATGAACAGGCAGCCGAAGCTGGCACTACTATTGATGTTGTAGCTTATATCGCAGGAGATTAAAATGGCAGAAGAGACAATTAAGGCTAAATACATACGAGCTCATAAGGAGTTAGAAAAACAATATTATAAATATGGCCTTATTTCTAAGGAGGAATTTGACCAGCTACACGGTCAGAACTGGAACGATATGAGAGATAAACTTATTACTGAAGGTTACCTAAAACCACCTGAACCAGTTATAGACCCGCTGGTTAAAATAGCTGAACTAGAAGCAAGGATAGAACAACTGGAGAAATAATATGTGTATGCGATGGCTACGGAAGTTTTACCTCGAGAAGAGCGGATTAGAACGCATCTCGCCCAATGACTGGGTTAAGCGAGACCAGATTGATTATATTGAAAAGTCAAACCTACTGACTATCAAGCTTCCACCAATAGTTAAGATATTTGGTGTAGCGGACACTGGCTCTATGGACGGGCTTCTAGATTATGGGCATAACGTTATTGCCACAGATGAATTTGATAGGAGTAAGTTGGCTGTTGGCGATATTGTGGTTTATCAAGTCTATACTACCAAGATTGTCCACCGCATAGTAGAAATAACAGAAGATAAGAACGGCAGGATTTATCGTATGAGAGGCGACAATAACATAAATATTGACCCATATTATCTCAGGGATTTACATATCAAGTGGCTCGTTATTGGAATAATCTATTAAGGAGGTAGAAATGAAATTCCAGATAAAGTTATGGGTGGTTACAATCACGCTAGACCTGTTCGACGTTGACCCATCTGATAGAGATATTAAACTTGGCATTACGATTGCGTGGTGATGGCATGAAACTGAAAGAGCGTGATGATTTATTAAGCAGGTTAGAGGAAAGGTCGCTCAATACCTGGCGTTCCATTGAGGACATTAAGGAACTGCTTGAAAAACAGAATGGGCGTATTCGTAGAAACAGTAGGTTGGTTTATCTTATAGTAGGGGCTTTGTCTGCTAGTGGTATAAGTTTCGGTGCAGTTAGCTGGCTAGGCTAAGATGGCCGACACCAAGTGGGAAACATATTGGCTATTAGTTAGTCTATTAAATAAAGAGAATAGAAGAATTGCGATTACGTTTATGAAGCTATTACTGAAGGGACAGGGACACCCCCACAATTATTAGTAACAAGGCAAACACAAACCGCTCAAGGCGAACCGCCTGACAAAACCACCGCTTATCAGAAACAAAGTTAAGGCTAGTCCACGCATCAATTAGTAATACTACTCCACCGATAATCAGCAATAACTTAACAGCTAGTATATTCATTTAATAACCCCATAGGAGAGTTCGCAAGGCTCTCCCTCTTTTTTTATTTTACCACGCACTGTTCGTCTATAATCTGTTGGCATTGTTCATATAACAATTCCAGAATAGTGGGTAGCCATTTATGATTATTAGTTTCTATCAAAAGCAACGCCACGCCCGTCAAATTGCGAATGGTCTTTAGTTGTTCGGGTAGCCAATCTTTCATTCTTTCACCAAACTGTCTGCTGCTACATAGTCAGCCTTTTCTATACAATCATCACAACGACAAGGAGGCAACTCCCTATCTACCCTTAGAACGCAACCCTGAGAGTGGAGAAATTGCCTTAAACTCTTACTAGCATTATACAGTTCCGTAGGGTTGTCTTCACCAAACCAATCACCAAGCCACTTCCGCAGCCCCCAATCTAAATTAGGTTGCATCCCTCCCCTTATCTCTTCTTGCTTTCTCATTATTCCCACTCCTTTCCGTTCCAAGCCTTGTTATATTTCTCCTTCATTACAAAGGCTAACCAGAGTTGTTCCATTGAGGTAAACTTTTGTGGCTCTATGGGTTGACTTCCACATCCAACTTCTTCCATCGTTTCATCGTAGAAGAAGTCAGCAAAGAAGAAGTGCATATTGAGCAACCCTTTGAACGGGTTATTTATCACCATCTCCTGTAACTGGTCCTGGCGTGGTAGCCAGATAAGGGGCGCATCATCATAAGAATACCTACTCTCATCTTTCCTAATGTGTGCATCGGGATAATCCATGTGTACACAGGACACTTCTCCAGAAACAAATATATCACCTTCGCTAAAATCAGGCCCCACATAGTAATCTCCGGACATACTCCCCTTACAATAAAAAACATCCCCAGGCATTACTTTAGTTTCATCTCGGTGGGGAATTGTACTACGAGGACATCTCTTTAGTTCCTGTATCTCCTCTGCCTTCTCACACATCTTGATATAGGTTTTGCTAGTGTCCATTATCCCCTCCTTGTTAGATAACTCATTACCTTAGATTTTACAGTATAAAAGCTGTCCGCAATGTCCTTGTAAGGTTCTTTTAGCATCTTATTTACATCTTCCAAACCATAGCCATCAAGGTATCTTAGTCTAAACACCCGCTCGCCCAGTTTCCCTAAAGATTTAATGCTAAGGTCAAATTCTATATTCTTGTCAGCCTGCGGAATAAATGGGGCTATAAATCTAGTTCCCTTAGCTCGGATAGCAACCTCTCCTCTATAAAGAAACTTCTCCTGCCAGAACTTCAATTCATATTCTTTAAGCTGATAATAGTATTGGATATAGATTTCAACCATTTCTATCGTCCAGCCCATCTCACCCCTCTCTTTATCCCTTCCATTAGATACTTCCCTATGTATTCTGTATAGGCCGGGGGGATTGCTTCCGCTATTTGCAGAGCATCTCTTTTCATCCAATCTATCCCCATTGACTCACCAGCTCCCTCTAACCTAGCAGCACTTCTAGTAATACACCAGATATGTTTAGCATCTTCAGGGGCATAACCTTGTCTAGCAACTCTTCTTATGTGTTTACAGGTACAAGGAGGGAATAGAATTTGAGGCAATGTTTCAAAAAACCTATGCCTAATAACATCCAAGTCAAACATTGACCCACAAAGCATTAGTGTGGCATTTAGTGGGGCTTTATAAACATTCTCTATAACATAAGGTTTGCCTGTTGCCATAAACCTTTCCCTAATAGGTTGTATTAAATCAGGGTGCTTGTCTCTATTCTTTTTTAATGTGCTACTACTAAACTTCTGGCAAGGTGGACTGGAATGGTAAGCATCATAGCCATCAAGTAGAAACTCCAAAGCATCTGCCTGGTAGAATTTAAAAGGGTAATGGGGCTGAGGTTTATTATCTACACCCTCTACTTCAAAGCCAGCACGATAATACCCCATACTAGCACCACCAGCACCACAGAATAAATCTAATAGTTTGGGCTTCATCTCTTCTCTCTCAAATCAAATACTCCCTGACTACATCTTTTAGCTGCTATCTCGCAATACTTCTCTTCTATCTCTATTCCTATGCACTTGCGGTTTAACTTCTTGGCACAACAGGCGGTTGTCCCTGAACCGAGGAAGGGGTCTAGGATTAAATCGCCACTTGAATTCCTGAGGATTTCCATAATCAATGCTTCTGGTTTCTCCGCAGGGTGTAACTTGTCCACAGTAAAGTTCACAGGGGGGATGTGCCAAACATCTGCAGTAGAATGACCTATTAACTTATGGTTTCCTATCGCCCAAAACATTATAAACTCGTGGGTAAAACGGTAATGCGAACCAGCTTTAATCCAGTCGTAAGCCCACACAATAAGATTTGTCAAAGACCTTATCTGCGATAAAACATCCCACCAAACGGGATATGTTCGCCAATCGGTATTAATATAAATCGCTCCGTTTGTCCTTGCTAGAGCAAAAATACCCTTGCCGAACTCTCGTAGAAATGGCTTGATAATGCTAGTATCTCCGTAACTTGCCTTCTTACCACTGGTATTGACGCCGACTGAATATGGGGGGTCGGTGATAATTAAACCTATACTCTGCTCTGGCAATTTAGGCATAATCTCCAAGCAATCCCCGTGATAGATAGTTACCCATTCATCTTGATAATATGGTTTTATCCCCATAAGTAACTACCCGCATCATAAGCTACACCAGGAACATCAATACCCTTCTTTGCCTTGAAACGCTTGCCTATTTTTGTCCCCATAAACTCATCCCACAATTCGGCATTATCTCTTCCAGCATACAATAATACCTTCCATGTCAAATTAACGTATGGGTCGTCAGTGAGATTATTAGCTATGTCCACCTTTATCATCTCTTCCTCACCTTACAGGATGGAGTCAACCCCATAGCCTCTAATTGGATTTGAATAGATAACTCACAGGAGAAATCCAAGAACGATTTACAGGGTATCTTATTCCTTACATCGTGGTTGGATGGTTTCCTGGTACCCGATTTATACATTCGGCATATCTCCTGAATGGGACAAACCCTAAGACTCATCACTCTCTACTTCATTGCCCCAACAAATCTTTCTATCTTGCCTTTATATCCTCGCTGATAATATAAGCACCCTGTAGGAAACCCAAAGGCGAAACCACATTTAGTTCCACTTCCAATAAGCCAAATCGTTTTTAACCCACCATAGCCGTCAACCATTCTCTCAATCTTCATTGACTTAAATGCCTTGGCTATCGGCACTAAGAGAACCACATTATTGGCAATCTCAAAGCAGTGAGCCAAGAAGCGGTCATAGATAGAAAAGGGCGGGTTCGTAATAATCCAGTCAACTTGCTTATGGTAATCAAAGAAGTCCTTGCCTTGTGTTATCTCGCACCATTCCTTCGGTTCAGGTAACACATTATAGATATTGCCTATCCCTTTACACGGCTCTAATGTTAGACCTTCAGGGGAAAAAGTAGAGACAATCATTCTAGCTATATCTATTGGAGTTTGGACAGTATCACTAGCAGTTGCCTTGCCCGTTCTATTGGGTATTGTGGGAATCCCCATTACTTCTCCTTTCAGCATATATTATCTGATATAACTTACTCATAATCCCCCTAGCGCTTGCTTGACGTAGCTTAGAAACTCCAAATCTGTTTCAAAATGCTGAACTAATGGGTGGTTAGTAAAGATACAACTATCAGCACCGTGCCCCACAATAAGTATCTGCTTGTTCTCTATTATCGCCATCCCCAACTCCGACATGGCACCATTGTATTTATAGTCCCCAATAAATCTACCCACAAATACATCGCACTCGTAAACACCCCTTGTGTCATTTATCGTATTAAGCACGGGGTATCCCTTTGCGTTTTCATCATCCTTCGTCCAGTCATAGGTTATAGTATGTCCCAGTTCTTGTATTTTATCCATTAACTTACGGTCATTCTTTCGGTCTTGCCACTTACCAGCTACATAAAACCCCATTTGCCCTCCAACTTCCCAATGGCGTTGTCAACGAAATCAGACAAACTACCACTGGCACCTGGGATAGCCACACGGACAAATCGCCACAAGTAATCGTGTAGTTCCCTAATGTAGTCAAACGCTTCCCCTTCTTGGTCTATGTTCTCATCTGACAGGAAATATCTAGGTCGGTCTTTCATTTTAGCCTCCTTATCTACATAAACTAAATAACCTGTCCCATCACAGCCCATACAGGACTCAAGGATAGGTTCTAAGGTATATCTATCTATATCAACACAGATATATTTCATTCCCCAGCAAATTGGACAACCCTTAATTTCCATCTTACCTCCTATTCTGGCTCATCAGCCAAGCATATAAATAGTTGCCTTGTGGACTCTTCGTCGTCAAGGCGTGGTAACGATACTTGTCTGAGCCACTCCTTAAATACTCCCCTAATACATTCCCGCTGTTCGTAATTAAGGGGCATACGAGAGTTTAGTATCATTGTTCGTAAATCCTTACCCATTCTACCTCCTTAGTGTATAAAAGGGCGTATAAATCACTGGTGTATTCTTGGGGCATTCCTCCCCCATAAACCCACACCCACAGTTGGGGCATTCGTGGTCTTTGGCGTATGTGTAGACCGTGGTCCCCCTTAGTATTTTTAGGGCTATCGAGACACCACAGTTACCACAGCTTAATTTATGATTGTAACTATCAGGTAGGATTATTTCTGGCTGCACCTATACTTCCACCCTTACTCGTTTTTTACCCTTACCATCTAGTGTAATTAAAGGACATGTCAAATCACTTGGGGGAAATCCCCCCGCTTCAGCATACCCCCCCCACATCAAGAAGGCATTAGACTTTATCAGCATCTTCCTATGTGCCCTTAATTTACCTACCCGAAACCCAGTCTCCTTATCAATATGAGTGCGATTGTCTGGCAATAGGTAGACATCAGGCCCAACATTGACCACATGGTCGTGCGACATTACATAGAAATCGGCGTGTAACCACTGCCCAACCCGTTCTACCTTGACCGCCTTAGCTGATTTAGTCCTTGCCCCACCCCAGCCATGAGTAAAGTAACCCCAATAGACATAGGGTTTATCAGGATGCCCTTCATTGCCACCACCAAAGGAGATTTTAAGTAACATACCCTCCGCCCTATAAGGAACGCCCAGCGCTTTGGCTATATCACCCGCCACATCTACATCCTCTATCC
>SDBU01010369.1_pt1 | contig 10339 bp, 30 predicted proteins | sample 2277071 | NCBI WGS metagenome assembly SDBU01 (sample SAMN10397929, study PRJNA504765) | marine sediment metagenome | isolation source: marine sediment core GS08_GC12, 126 cmbsf | place: Arctic Ocean: Gakkel Ridge, Loki's castle | collected 2008 | reverse complement strand
GTACCTGCCGTCATCTTGGTTGTGGCCTTTGCTGACAAGCTGCTCCTCCTCTTCGGCAGCTCCTATTCGGAAAGCGCCACCGACTTGCTTCGTATCCTGGCCCTCGCCGCTTTGCCTTTGGCAGTCAACAGCATCTATTTGGCTGTAAAGAGAGTGGAGGGAAGACTGAGAACGATAATAAGCTTGAGTGCCTTTGTCGCGGTGGCTACAATAGGGCTGGCCTATCCGCTCCTGCGCCTGATGGGTATCAACGGAGTTGGCATTGCCTGGCTGGCGGTGCAGGAGGTTGTCGCGCTGGCAATTGTGGCCAGCCTGTTCCTGAAGCGAATGGCCGTCAGGAGGACAGCCAGAGGCCATGAGTCACCATGAGAGTTGCCGTCATTTATGATCTGTTGATTGGCAAAGGCGGTGCCGAGCGAGTAGTCCTGGCACTGGCCAGGGCCTTTGACGCGGACATCTGGACGACAACCTATGTTCCTGAGGCAGTCTACCCGGAGTACGGTGCCTTTCGAATCTTCCCTCACCCCCTGAAGTCCTGGCCGCTCTCTTCCAGAATGAAGTTGATGAGCTTGCTCTGGCAAGGTCTGATACAAACCGAAGCCATCTTCAAGTTCCGCAAAATGGAGTTGCCCGGTTACAAAATTATGTTGTACCATATTAAGAAGGGGATGTCAAGGATAATCTGTATTTATTTTTTAACCAGCCTCGCAATCTTCTTCAGCTTATCAGTGGGGATGAAGAACATTTCGCCTTCTTTGCATTTTAAGTCTGTCAGTTTTTCAAGTCTCCTGTCATAAGGTTCCTCAACAAGAAAACCACCACCCGTTAACTTTGGTTTATTAAAAAATAAGATATACGTACTATGATAATTAATTATCCAAAACCCTCTCTCTTTCTCCATGGTGTCTCCTTTCATTTTGTTCAAATAGGGGAGGCAGAGTAGAGATAAACCCCACCTCCCCCATTCACTATATACCAATGTAACCGTGTTTAGAACAATATCCATCCTTTACATCTATACAATTACATTCCAGAAGGCACCACCTTCTTTTTACTATCCTCTTAACACTTTTCTGGGTAATTATGTGATATATAACACATTATATGGACAAATAATGTGACAGGACGAAGTTATGTTGACAATAAGGTTGGGTTATGATGACAATACAATTAACGTATGTTGACAATACCGATGATAAGGTTGATGATAAAGTTGACGATTATAATTTATTTTGGGATGATTGTCCAGATAAAAATTAAAAAATACATAACTGGTAATTATTTGCATATTATAGCTGAAGATAGCTCATAACAAGCAACTTTAGTCTATTTAACATATTGAGAAACCTTTGTCAAGATATATTTTTAATACACCTCAAGTTTTTTTTGATCTACGGACTCCATTTCTTTTTCCACAATTAGGACATTTTCTCCACTCCGATACTATTTGAGCATCACAATTCCCACACCAGAACTTTCCCTTCTTGGGCTGAAGTCTTTTTTCTCTATTTGTTGGGGTATACATTATCTATGTTTATCATATTAAAATTCTTTTGTCAAGTAAAAAAAAATAAAAAATATTTTATATTTTCTGAGAATTCGAGGTGGTTACAACATTACCCACTACATATATCCCTACATAGACCCCGACGTACCCACCCAACATCATATCATCATATACTCATACCACTATCATGTTGTACAAGGGGTAGAGGGGTATAAAATAATGATAAGTGTATGATATAGTATACAATGTGTATAGTGTACTGTAACAATTACAATTATATGTATGATAAAGTATAACATACCCCTATATGTGATACATAGTGTATGATAAATCATAACATATAGTATGGTTAAGTATATCTGGTTTGATCTCAAGTATGGTTAAGTATAGATGAGTATAAAGTATAGAACCAATGTTACATGTTGTCAATGTCACAACGTAGCATTATATAAAGAGTTATTGGCAAAAATATAGGCACTTTATTATTGATGTTAAATTGAGTGTTCAATGTGTGAACATACATACATGATAGAGCGCTGCACTCCAATTGTAGCCTTGACTAGCCTTAAACTCTAACGTAGCATTATATAAGACTTTATATCCTGGCATGGTTATTGCTATATTATATCTATATAAAGACAGTATACTATATATTAGTATATTAGTATACTATGTATCATATATAGTCTGAAATGAGGTATAACTGCCTGGAAAGGTTATAGAAAATAACTTGAAAAAAGAGTAGAAAATAAATAACTATAAATAACAGTACTTTATGGACTATATTAAAACTATTTTCCCAAAGTGCATTTAAATCAAACTAGAGGGGTTGACAAATGGTGATATTCACCCTATTAGTAAGAGGCTAACATTTTAAGAGAACTGAGTAATGGATCAATTAATGTGTATTTTAATTATGTTATATCTACCGTTTTTGGTATGTCAAGTTATCAAGTGGGTTTGGAATAAAAAGGTTGATATTTTAAAGGTGTTATGGTTATTTTAAGTCACAAGGTAGATCATAGGGAGGTGATAATTTATGACTGTAAAGGAATTAAGAAACGCATTAGCAGATATGGATAATGACATGGAAGTAGTGTTATATGATTATAATGATAGAATGAAATATCATTTAAGAGAACTAACTATAGCATCTTCTAGGCATCTTGTCATTTTCTATAGGGGAAATACACTTAGGTGTCCATCAGGTTTGATACAGATTGAACAAGGGACTTGACAAACTATCTAAAATGACCTATTGGTAAAGGCAAAGTTTTAAAAATCCTAAAGAGGATAAGAAAATGAATTGTACTTTCTGTGGAAAAGAAATAAAAGAGGATGGGATTATTGATTCCTTAATTGATAGTTTAAGAAAGGAAACTTTTTGTAATATAGAATGTTATGCAAACCACTTTACTAATTATTGCATTACAGAAGGATATATAGAATGAGTAAAAAATACCATTTTTACCCCATTGGTAGGAGCAACACTTTAAAAGGAGTTAATCGTGAAAACATTTTTTATTGAAGAGATCAGAAAAGATCGGCGGGGAGTAAACACATATCATAGTTTATATCGCTGTAATAAGTATCAGAAAGCCATGAATAAGTTTTTTCTATTAACTAAAAACTATCCTGAGTTAACCTTACTTTTTTCGGTATCATACCCTGAAGAAGATATGGCTTTCGATGAAGAAGATATGGCTTTCGATATAATTATTTACAACTAACATTTTAAAGGGGGTGATACAATATGAATATAACATCTAAAGAGGAGAACATGGAACTACTTACCAGGATGGAGTGTCATAAAGCTGGTGTGACCTTCGTAGGTATACAATCCTACAAAGGTAGAGATTTAGTATATTTTAATCACCAGTTTAATGAGTCTACCCTGGGTATATGGTATCAGGACGGGTTCACAGTAGAGAAAATAAGAGAAAAGATAGAACAATGTAAGGCTAAGTATAATAAATAGGGGGTATAAGATGAAACTCTACCATAGTAAAGTATTAAACCATGTTATAAAAAGAAGAACATTTGAGGGAATAAATGGGAGTTCTTTGACCAGTAAGTATATGCCCTCATATAAATACTGGATTAAGATTTGGTATGATACACATGATTCAAAAAATACATTCAAGACAAAAAGGGAATGTATAGAGTATGTCAACCGGCAAAAAGAACTAGAAGGTAAACCATTATAACTTTAGGGAGTTAGTTGCCGAGTTTATAGTAGGGAAGAGATACTTAAAAACTGAGAGTATTTGAAAATAACACTTGACAAGGGATTTAATGGATGATATAATAACATTTAAAGAGAGGTGATCTAAAAATGAAAACAAGGACAATATCACAAGGGAATCTAACGGCGGAGTGTTGGACAGTGCAATTGCGGGGTACTGAAAGCTGCGATGAGTGTGAATATAGAGATACAGAAGAGTGCGGGGGAAAAGAGATTAGATTATCCGGTAGAAATAACAAAGGAATAGAAGTTCCTCTAAGCTAAACCCTAAACAGTAAAGGAGAACACCATGCACGGACTAGATACAATGAGAAAACTAAACAAGGCAGCAGAGAAGGGGGAAAACAGGAAAATAATGGCAGGTACTAAGAAGGTACAAGGGGAAAACAAGGAACTCAAAGCAACTATCAAAAGAATGTTAAGAGCGGTAAATAAAAAAAGAATAGGTGGTTAATAGCCTAATTACATGGTATCGGTTGCCTAGGTAAAGTAATAAAGCGCCTTTGGTTGAATCGGTACTATGTTGTAGGGTTAATAACTAACTAGGGAGGATAAGATATGTTGAGGAAAAACAGAGATAAAAGAGTTAATAGAAGAGTAGAGGAAGCTATAATTAGGAATGAATCATATGGTAAGCTGTCCACAAAAGATAAAATTGGGAAACTAGACAGTAGACTGGGCAAGGGTAAAGGTGCAGTAAAACAAAGAGCAAAACTAATAAAAGGGAGGTAAGTCTATGGAAGAGTATACAACAACAGATTTAAGCAAGTTTGGTTTTCGTGAAATAGCTATGGCAAAGGATTTATTGGTAGAATGGGTAGAGCGTGGTTTACCGGATGACTTTGAACGAGATGAAGTTACTATAATGATGAATTTCAACTCAGGTAATGTTTTCCTAACTAACTCTGAATTTCAAACTGCCATGATGAATGGTAACAAGTTAGAATCATTTTATAATTGCCCTATCTGTGGGCACGAAGGCTTTATAGAAGAAATGGAACATCATGATTTTAAACATAAAAAAGGGAGGTGTGAATAATATCATGGATAGTTTTGAGGCAACTGGAATCGTTGAGGGTTTTGTAGAATGTAATAGTGCGGAAATGATGATTGAGGCCTGGCAGTATTTAGTTGATACCGGTATGTGTTGGGAATTGCAAGGCTGGTTTGGTAGAGCTGCAAAGGAACTACTACTTAATGGTACTATAAAGGCTACAACTGAAATATCAAAAAGAGTATTAGAGGGAGGTTGGGATGACTAAATTGAATAGGTTGAAGAAAGAGGCTTTGACAGCTTGTATATTTAGAGGTCATAAAATGTCAAAGTTTTATGCATTAGTCGAGAATGAAACAGCATATGCAGCTTGTATGACTTGTCATAAAGTAGTATGTGTGCATACTAAACCCGCAGCAAATGATATTAATATAAGTGGCAAAGCAGTTGCCCTACACTGCGAAGGCTAACATTTCAAGAGAGGTTAAGATGACTAACAAACAAGCATTAAAAATACTTGAGGAAATGCCAGAAGATGTATTCCAAAAATTTTTAAAATCAATTCCTTACCGAGTGCAACTATGCTGTAACCTAACCAATTGGAAAGATGTTTTACCTTATTGGTATATTAAGACTGCACCAAACGATATTGACATAGGTGGTGAGGCGGTAGCACTGTCTTGTGAAGATTAACACCCCAGAGAGAGGTATGTATGACCTTAAAAGATAAATTAATAGCCAATGAAAAGATTGGAGGCAGAAGAAGGATTGAAACGATTAACTATGACATGTTAACAATAACAATTCTTACAGGTCATTTGTCCGATTTCATAGAGTCAACTGGTATTAGTAAAGGATTGCTTTCAATGTATCTGAATTGTAGTCAATCTTGTATCGATGAAATGATCAATGGGTTTATACCCCGTGCTGAGTGGTTAGCTCAGGCAAATTCTAATACTAAGGCTGCAATCAAGAAAATAGACAAGAGAATAGACAAGAAAATAGACAAGGAAAAGGGTTGACATTAGAAATTTATATGGTATAATAAAAAAAAAGGGGGGGGGGTGAAAATATGAGTAGACTTACAAAAGAAGAATACGAATTGACAAGAGCTTTTCCCATTACTTCTGTATGTAAGGTCGATATTATGAGCACGGGAAAGTTTACCAGGGAGGAGGTTTTAAAACTAGATGATGCTGATATGGAACGACTAGCAAATGGGATGGCGGAAGCTTATCTTAATGTGGGATTCTGGATTGACTTGCCTCTTATTATAGATGATATTATGAAAGATATCAGGAAAGAGGAGAAAAATGATAAAGAATAAGCTCAATGATATTTTGGGAACTCAGTGTTAAAGCATGGAAAGACTAACATTTTAAGGGAGGTTTGTTATGTATATATATTGTGACAATGAAAGTTGTAAGTTTAATGAAGGTTTCCGCTGTACGAGAGGGTCTATCACCACCTCTATATGTGATGATTATGAGGAGATATGAAATAAGGCCGACAGCCGAGAAAAATAACGAGACTGAGAAGAAAACTGGACGGAGATGCCCTAAAAGCGAACATAAAGCAGGGTAGGTTGGACGCTAACTTTAAACTGGTACTAAGGGAGGTGGAAACCATGAAAGAGAAACCTTATAGTATTAATAGTAGTGGTGGATTAGTTTGCTGTAAAGACTATTGTGGCTGGATCAGGTATAGATTTTTCTTCACGGGTATCTGTGTTGGAGCACTTCTATCCTTCACAGCTGTGATACTATCCGATAAACAATGGTTTTTGTGGGTGCATAATATGTTTATTGGATAAGGATAAAAACACTTGACAAGCTCAGTTGAATATGATAAAAGGGATTTAAATCATCGAATAGGGGGAATAAAATGATCAGTGAAATAGAGAAATATTATTGTAATTGGACTGAATTTAAGAAACTTTCAAAGGCTGAGGGAATAAGTATAAAGGATGAGATTTGGTGGACATTTTGGACAAGAGGTTATACTCAGGCGGTAAAAGATAAAAACGGGAGAGGTAAAGATGTAAAACTGGAGGATAAACAATGAAAATAGAAGAATTATGGGAGAGTAAAATGGTTTTATTTTGTGGAATGTGTAAACATGAATTCCAGGATAAAAGATACGGGAAAAACAAGAGGGTGTTCAATAAGCAGCGAGATGCAAACCCTCAGACCTGGAAGTGTACGATTTGTGGTAATGTTAAGAGTTTTAGATAATGCAGACTAGAGAAGAAAAAAAATGAGTATAACAGAAAATATCATCAAAAAAATAGAAAACAGAATGTAGGAGGAAAAAATGAAAACATGTGAAGAAAGGCAAGAGGAACTTTGTCAGAGTTGTAAGGCACTTGGAATACTTTTCTGGGGTTTGTGCCCGATACATCAATCTCGGTGTAGACCTCAAGATCAGATGATCCCCGATGATGATGCACCGGAATCTGTTACACCTGAAATAACAGGGGAGAGTAGATTGGAATTTGGGACAGAGCAGACAGCCTACGAAGAGGGGTTTGGGTTTATAGATGTAAAGGGAGAAGGTAGTGGGAGTAAAATGGACTAAAGAATATACGAGAGAATATAGTATAAGGTATAGTAAAAAACATTATCTTGCTAATAAGGAGCAAATAAATTCCAGGCAAAGAGAGAAATATCGGACTGATCCAGAATTCAGAAAACGTGGAAGTGATAGAGTGGGGGCTTGGTATATTGCTAATAAAGAACGTGCAAGGGAAAGGAGCAGAAGAAATTATCTTAAAAATAAAAAGCATATAGATGCTAAAGGGGCACGGTGGCGTGAAAACAAACAAAACAGGGATTATAAAAACAATGTGGATAAAAAACGAGAAGGATACAAACGTAAACTACACGCAGCATATATAAAGTTTTATTTGGGTGCGATATGTACTGATTGTGGAAAAAAATGTGTGCCTGCTTTTCATCATGTCAATTCTAAAGATAAGCTATTTAATATATCGGAAGGCATAAGTATTGTCCCTGAAAAATTTGAAGCTGAATTAGTAAAATGTATCTTACTCTGTCAACCTTGTCATGCAAGAGGACATTCAATAAAAAGGAGAAAGCTATGTCAATTACAATAACTATTCCACTGAGAGGAGAAAACTGTGAGCTTATCATTTTTGAAGATATGAGTGGAATCCTAGACGTAAAAGATGCAATGATTACAGGGCTTTTTGGAGAGCGATCAGTTGAAGAATGGATTGAAGAAGCATTGCTTGATAGTGGGGGATAAATATGAATACTTATAAAAACTATAAACTTGAGGCTCAGCATGCATCAATTAATTTCTTGATGAACTTAAGATACATTCTTCAATGTAAACTCACAAAATTAGTGGGTAAGAAATTGAGTAAAAAGATTGCGACTACCATAGTACGGATTATAGAAATACCTGTAAAATGGATACTTCATTAGAGGGATAAATGCACAAATTTACTATACATTGTGGTAATTGTGGAAAACAACTATTAGCTCCTGGTGAAAGTGTGATCAACAAAATATGCCCTTGTTATAAGAGATTTTCTAAGGCATGGATTATTAATAAAATAAAAAAAGCCTTGACAAGATTTTAGAAATAGGGTATAATACAAAAAAGGGGATAACTTATGGCTTATATAATGACGCTACTTAGAAATGGGGAAGTTATAATAATTTATGCGGATCATATGTTACAGGCAGTAGAAATTTATGGTAAGCACTATCCTATGGAGTCATTTAGCATTAAGGCTGCCGAGGAAATTCGTGAATCGTAATAAAAGTGGAGAGGTAATGAACAAGGACAAGATTAGTCTAACAAGACTAATGGAGGAAGAGGGAATTGATGTTAAAAGGCTCGGTAATTATTCTATGGCTCTTTGTGTATTTCACTCAGACAATAATCCTTCAATGGCTATATATGAGGACAAATTCTTTGTCTGTTTTGCGTGTCAGGCAAAAGGTGATTGCATTGACTGGATTAGGGAATACAAGGGGTTTGGCTTTAAACAGGCGTGTGAATATCTCGGCATTGATAACATCAAAGTAGCCAAAAAGAAACGAGAAGTAAAGAGTCTGATTCAGTTAATAGCTGATGAGGAATTACATGGTGTGGATACAAAAAATAAATACGGAAAAGAGTTTATTGATACACTGTTAGCTAAAGAAATTATAAGGAGGTTAGGATGAACGAAGAACTAATTAAAAAATTGACCAGTGACTCAAATTATTATCCGTTTGAAATTAGAGATTTTTTTTATATGCTCGAAAAACGGGGGTATGAAGTAGTACAAATCGCTTACAAGGAGGTAAAAGATGTATGTAGGGCTGCGGGAGTTATATTTGTAGGTGTGCAGGAATTTAAAGGCAGACATCTAATACATTTTAATCATACATCGAATATCTCCACCCTCACTTTATGGTTAGATGAAGGTATCTCCGTGGAACGAATCAGAAAAAAGGTAGAGGAGAGTGCAGAGAAATACATGGGGGAAAATGGTTCAAATCCAAACGATCCGAGAATCGGGGATATAATTAGGCGGGATAAAAATGGAAAACGAAAAAAGGGAAGTAAAAAAGTTTAAAGCATTGGATTGTTGTGAAATTCATAAACATCAATACGGTTTTCTTTGTCGTTGCAAGAAAATCATGCCGGATAACGAAGAAACTAAAAAGCACATAGCAACCTGCTCATATGTGAGATTTTCCACTAAGATGTATAATCATAATGACTGTCCACAATCCTTGGCAAGGAAAATTGTTTCGGGGAGTATAGATTGTTATTGTTAGGAAGATATGATGTTTAGAGTTATATACTAAAAAAACTTCACCATTGACATTCTGTATTGGAGGTAAAATGTTTATGATAGGTAAAAAGTTTCTCAGAGAAAAGTATTGCCATATAGATGATATGCTTACCGAAATACAGACAGTATGCTTGGCTACTAACACAGAGATGAGGAATTTTGAGGATATGCGTTATTTCTTGAGAGGTATGCGAGCTTTACTGGTTTGGTTAATTGATAGGACGAATAAAAATCCAATGGAGATTATTAAGGAGCAGTATAAATTTAATTTTAAATGGGAGGACAAATGGGACTTCAGTTAGGATTAAAAAACAAAATCTTCGAAAAAGTTATTGACTTGACTAATGAGAAGGGTTATATCCATGCCCTAATCATTAGCTCGGAAAAAGAATTTCTGAGGAACGTTTTAATTAAACTGAACAATGAATCAAAGCTAAGAACCCTAAATCGTATTACCCTTGTTTATCCTTGTGATTGTGGTAACAGTGGGTCGAAACGTTCCTGTACTTGCCCGGAAGAAGAACATCGTTATGCTAGGTCAGAAATTAGAGAGCTTTCCAGAAGAAACGATATTGTTGTTTCCATTGAGAATATTGTATTTGATGATATCATTCTAGTGGAATCATTGCCCCCTGTGTTAGTTGATCTTCTCAGGAGTATTTACGATACCTATAGCCTCACACTTGATAGATTGGACAAGGTTATCAGAGTTGCTGATGTAATATGGGGTAAAGAGCAGGGTGATTATCGTGATGCATTAAAAGAGGCAGTGAATCT
>SDBU01010368.1_pt1 | contig 10339 bp, 8 predicted proteins | sample 2277071 | NCBI WGS metagenome assembly SDBU01 (sample SAMN10397929, study PRJNA504765) | marine sediment metagenome | isolation source: marine sediment core GS08_GC12, 126 cmbsf | place: Arctic Ocean: Gakkel Ridge, Loki's castle | collected 2008 | reverse complement strand
ACCAAGCACCGCGGCGAAGCCGGGCATACGCCCGTCCACGAGCTGTATGCCAACCTCCCGCATAGAAGTATCCGTCAGAAAACCGTAATACCCGTCGCTCGGCGCCTCGCCGTTCAGGTAATCGAGCGCGCACAGGATCTCCTGGGCGAACATCGTTGCCGCCCCCTCGTCCAGGCCATGGCCCAGATACGGCAGCCAGACCTTATCCTCCGGCACGGGGTAGAGCAGGTCCTTGCGACAATGCTCGAGTATGGGTTTCATGTCGGCCAGGCTCTTGACCTGCCGCCCGGTCAGGGCATAGATCATGGGGAGGTAAAAGGCGGTTTGCGGGAACTCCACCTTTGCATCTTCCCCGTGCTTCTCAACCGCCTTCTTCAAGGCCGCATCGGCCTCGTCTACGAACTTGTGCGCGCCACGGGCGACCGCACTGAAGACCTTGTGAGACATCCATCCACTCCTTCCTCTTGTCGTCTGCGAGAACAGCGAGACGCCAGGATACTACTCACTTATCAGCACCTACTGCTCATTCGTCCGTATAACCGCATCTCTGGGACACACTTCATGGCAAGAGCCGCATCTGATGCACTTGCCCTGGTCTATTTTGAATGGTTGGCCCACCTTGCCCTTCTTCTTGCCCGCCCTGGCGTCCTCTTCGGCCTTGGCGGGAGGCTTACCCACCTTACCCGATATGCATTCGACCGGGCATTCCTTCGCACAGCGACCACAGCATATGCAAAGGTCGGGATCTATTTCAAACCTCACGTCAGGGCCCGCCAGGCCGATACGGCTCTCGTCCTTGACGAGGCCGTCGTATTGCTGTTTAAGCTCGCGCCCCTCCGGCTCCTCCCGGCTTACAATCCGCAAGGCACCCGTCGGGCAGGCGACCACGCACCACGGCTGCTGGCCCTCCTCGATGACTCCCTCGCACATGTCGCACTTCAGGATACGACGAGTCTCATGCTCCCATGTAATCGCAGCGAAGGGGCAGACCCGCACGCACGCCTTGCACCCGATACATTTGTCCGCAGCGGTCAGCACACGGCCGGTCCCCTCCTCTTGGCTGAGGGCACCGGTGGTGCAGACGGCAACGCACGGGGCGTCTTCGCAGTGCTGGCACTGCACGGGCACGGCCCGGCCTGACGCCGCAATGACCCTGACCCTGGGCACCAGATGCGCGTCGGCAAGCAGTGCCTCCACGATATCCACAAAGCCGGCGTGGGCCTTCGCACAGGCCAGCTCGCAGCTTCTGCACGCCAGGCATCTCTTCAGGTCAACGACGATCGCACCTGTAAGTTCGCGCGTCTTCACGCCGTCCTCGAAATCCAAGTTGGGGATTCATCGGGCACGCCATGGCGTGCCCCTACATGCCTTCGTGCGTTATTTGGCGACAGCCACCACCACCGCCTCGGCCTCCACCTCGATGGGCTCGTACATCATCGGTGCGAGCCCTAGGGCCTCTCGCTTGCCGTCCATGTGAGCGATCATCAGATGCGCGGCCTTGATGGGATCGCGCTCGAAGGCGAGCTTGCCGCCGAAGTCCTGTTCCATGCCGGCCAGCAGGTAATCGCGGACCTTCTTGCTGCCCATTATGGGGAACGGCTCAGCAAGCACGGTGAGGACGCCGCTTGCGGCGACGTAGAGGGCGATGGATATCGCCTTCTCGCTCATCCACTCGGGGGCCGCGCCGGCAACCGGCAGCTCGGAGATGTCATCGCCCAGCCCGCCTTCCTTCACCATCTCGGTGCACGCCAGCAGAATGCGGGAGTTGTCAACGCAGGAGCCGACGTGCAGGACCGGAGCAATGCCGACAGCCCGGCAGATCTCCCTCAGGCCCATGCCCGCATAGACCTCAGCCGCTTCCGGCTTCATCAGGCCTCCCTTGCCGCATGCGATGGCCGAGCAGCCCGTCTGCAGCACCAGAACGTCGTGCCGGATCAGCTCCTTGACCATCTCCAGGTGGCCCCAATCGTGCTTCATCTTCACGGTGTTGCACCCGACCACGCCGGCCACGCCCCGGATCCGCCCGTCCATGATGCCGTGGTTGAGGGGGCGGTAAAGCGGCCGGTAGTAACCGCCGAGCGTGGTGAAGATGCTCTCCACGGTATAGCCCGCCACCAGTTCCTCACTCTCCTCGGGAACGTATGCCTTGGCCGGGTCCCTCTCCTTGAAGGCCTCGATGGCCTCGCCGATGATCTGCCTGGCGACATCAAAGCCCCGTTCCTCTTCGAACTCGATGTGCTGGACCCCCGGGAAGTGAGCTTTGCGCGACGTGGAGATGATCCTGGTGGGCATGCACGTGGCAAACTGGATCACCGCAGGCATGATGCACTGCACGTCAACGATCATGGCGTCCACGGCGCCGGTGGCCAGGGCGAGTTCCTGCTGAAGGAAGTTGCCGGCGATCGGGATGCCGTGTCGCATCAGTATCTCGTTGGCCGTGCAGCAGATGCCGGCGAGCTGGATTCCGTCCGCACCGGCATCCTTTGCCTTCTGCTGCATCTCCGGGTCGTAGGATGCGGCCACGATCATCTCAGATAGGGTCGGCTCGTGTCCGTGCACGATGATGTTGACCGCCTCGGGCCGTATCACACCTAGGTTCACGCGGCTCTTGATCGGCTCAGGCCCCCCGAACAGCACGTCGCTGAAGTCCGTGGCGTACATGCTGCCGCCCCAGCCGTCGGAGAGGGCCGTGCGGATTGCCGTCTTCAGTATGTGAAGGGGGTCGTTGTCCACGCCCATGTTGGTAGCATGCATCGCCCTGACGATGTCAGCGTCCATGCCGGTGGGGGTCACCCCGAGCTTCTGCCACTTGCGCTGGAGGGGCCCTGGGGCACGCTTGACGAGACGCAGCACGCCCTCCTGGCGCCCGAAGTCGGCCAGCGCAACCTTCGCCACCTCTTGTGCGATAGCGTTCAGGTCCTTGCCCTCCTGCTCAATGCCGAACTCCTCGGCCAGCTTGCGCAGCTTGGACTCGTTCTTGATTCCGTAGCCCTTTGTCCCGCCGCGGGCGGCAAGCAGGAGCGTATGGACTACATCCCGCCCGTGGTCGGAGTGCGCCGCAGCTCCGGCGGCGGTATGACGGGCGAGGTTGCGGGCGGCTATAACGTCGGCGTCAGCCCCGCAGACCCCGCACCGGGCGCCCTCGCCGAACGGATCAATGCGGCATGGACCAAGAAGACAGTTCTTGCAGCACAGTCCCAGCAACCCGAAATCACACTGGGGCTGCATGGCCTCGTAGCGGTCCCAGGCGAGCTCGTAGCCCTTCTGGGCGCTGCGCTCTATCATCTGTTGTGAAGCGCTGTCGGCGCTGAGCTCTTTCCCTTTCTCTGCCATCTTCCTCCTCCAACTGGACCAGGGCAAAGACGTACCCCGGTCTCTAATTGACCTACGATACGCATTCAGACACAGGGCCGCTGGGGGCCCTCAGAGGCGCTCTGAGCAGACCCGCGCCTTCTGTGGGAAATCGTCCCGCTACGTGCCGGCCGGAATGTGTGAAAGTATCTCCTCCACCCACCGCCGCTGCTGTGGGGAATCTTTGTAGGGGCAGACGCCGCCCAGATCCGAGGCGGCGATGGCCTGATCGTACGGAATCCTTCCCATGACGGGAAGAGGGGAAACCTGCTGCTCGAGCTCTTCGAGCTCGCCTTCAGTCCTGTACTTGTTTATGACTACGCCGACCTTCTGTATCCCGATGTCGGCCGCGAAATCTTTTACCGAAAATGCCGTCTGCACGCTGCGCCTTCCCGGCTCGACCACGACCAGCATCACGTCAACGCCCCGCGCAGTGCCGCGGCCCAGATGCTCGACCCCGGCTTCCATATCGAGGATCACAGTCTGGTCGTCCTGGAACACCAGGTGGGACAGCAGGGAGCGCACGAAGGCGTTCTCCGGGCAGAAGCAGCCGGTGCGGCCTTTCTTGAGCCTGCCCATCCGCAGCAGCTTCACGCCGCCCACTTCCACGGCGTATTTCTCAGGGATGTCATCCACCTTCGGATTCAGAGAGAACAGTTGGCCGTAAGCCCCCGAGGCCCCCGTGCGCTGAAGGATCATGTCCTTCAGTTCGATGATGGGGGGCACCTCAACCGAGCTGTCCAGCCCGAGTGCGAGGGCCGCGTTTGCGTCCGGATCGGCGTCAATGAGTATGACGTTCCGCCCCCTGTCGGCGAGGTATTTTGCGAGGAAAACGGCCACCGTGGTCTTGCCAGCGCCACCTTTGCCGCTTATGGCCAGCTTCATGCCTCGTATATCCATCGCATAACCGGCTGGGGCCCCTGCAGCGCCGCCAGCCGCCTATCGTCATTGTAAAGGGGACACAAATCGTTCCATCATAGCGCATTCGGAGGGGTTGTCAAATTCCCAGAGGGTGCGTTCCGGCGCCTGTGCGTGCCGGCGGCGGCCCTGCGCGCCTGCTTTTCGCTCCAGCCCTCGACTGCTTCTACAGGTCTTCGGCGCCCTCGGCCGCATAACGCGCCTTCCGCAGTATGGCCTGCACGGAGACGCAGGCAGGTGACTCATCCGGCAGATCAAGAAGTGAGCGGCCCTCCCAGTCATACCGCTCGACGGCAGGGTCCAGGGCAATCTTCCCGAGGTAACTGGCGCCGGGCAACTCGGATAGCCGCGGCTCCTGATCGGCTGTAACCCTGTGATTCGCAATCATATAGAGGTTGTCAAAGCGCATGCCGATCGCAGCCGCCATGTCCCTGACCGCCTCGGCGTTCCTGATTGACTTGCCCGAGGGATCAACCACAACGAAGACGTCGTCTATCTCGTGGACGACGCGCCGGTTCAGATGCTCGAGCCCGGCCGGCGAGTCCACGATCGTGAACCCATAGCTGCCGGCGAGCTCCGGGATCAGCACCCTGAGGATGTCGTTCGGGGCGCAGTAGCACCCCCGCGTCCACTTGACCCCGAGGCTCACAAGGTCAAATCCATCGCCCTCATACAGGCATGAGAGCTGGAGCAGATACTCGATCTTCTCGGCCAGCGCCATGGATGCCAGCTCACGAGGCGACTTGCCACCCTGTATCTCGTAGAGCACCTCAGAGACCGTGCGAACGCCGGCCGCCTGCAAATCCACCCCCAGCATGGCCGCGAGGCTCTGGTCGGGATCGGCGTCAACCAGAAGCTTGGGTGAAGGCAGGAACCTGGCTGCAAGGGCCGCGAACGTGGTCTTGCCGGTTCCGCCACGGCCTGTGACTACGATCTTCTTACCCATTGTCTCACTCCCAGGTGTTTGTGCCGGGCTGATGAGCTGCACGGCAGGACAAGCCAGCCGTGGCACACTTGGGCCGCACTTGTGCTGCGACGGGCCAATCAATCCCGCCCGGCAAGCACTCGCCTCCTACGGCGTGATCCACTGCTGCCGGTCCTCCGGCCGGACCCGCGCGTACCACTCGCGAAGCAGCGGATGGTGCTGCCGGCGCCGCGCCAGTTCTTCCTCCATCTCCCGGGCCGACCAGCCCGACAGAACGCGCTCGTGGAGCTGCCGGCGGACTTGCTCACAGCCAGCGTCCTCGCCCAGGTCGTTCAGCTCCTCGGGGTCGCTCTGAAGGTCGAACAACTGCGGTCGGTAGCCCTCGTGATGCACGAGCTTCCATCTGCCCCTGCGGATCATCCGCGCGGCAGGAGCTTCGCGGCGCCCGTAGTGTTCGCTGAACGTCTCGTCGGGCCAGTCCACCTTCTCGTTATCCAGCAACGGGACCAGGCTCTGGCCGGCCCCGGCGGGCATCGGGTCGGCGCCCGCAAGGTCCAGGAGCGTGGCCGAGATGTCCACGAGGCTCACGACGTTGCCGACCCGCCGCCCCGGCTCGAATCGTTCAGGACACGATACGATCAGCGGCACCGATACGGCGCCTTCGTAGAAGTTGCTCTTCCACCACATGCCGTGCTCACCGGCCATCTCGCCGTGGTCGGAGGTGTATATGACGACCGTGTCCTTGTCGAGCCCGGCGCGCCTCAGCGCGTCCATCACCACGCCGAGCTGACGGTCGAAGTGCGTAACGATGCCGTAGTAGCCGGTGCGGGCGCGGCGGATCTCCTCCTCACTAAGGTCCTCCACGCCGCGCCCCTGGCGCCAGAGCTTGACGGCGGGGTGCAGGCTCTCGAAATAACCGTCCGGCAGCTCGGGCAGCGTGACCCGCTCGTGGTAATAGGCCCAGTCCTCCCTGGGGCAGACGAACGGGCAGTGCGGCAGCACGAAGCCGGCCACCACGCAGAACGGCCGGTCGCCTGCGTCCGCCTTCGTGCGCAGGAACTCGGCGCTCGCCTTCGCAACGGCCTCGTCGTAGAGCTGATACGCCGTCCTGCCGGGCCAGGCAGTCGTGACGGCGCGGCGCGACTGACCCGTCGCCCCCACCAGTTCGGGCGCAAGCCCGGGTTTGCGCCCGAACATGTGCACCGCGGTCAGACTGCCGACCGCGCGCTTCTCGAACCCGTGCCACTGGTCCGCGCCGACGAAGTGCATCCGGCCGATCAGAACGGTCTCATAGCCCGCTGCGCCGAGGGCGTGCGCAAAACTCGCAACGTCGGACGGCAGAATGCACTGGTTCGTCCACACCTTGATTCCAGACGGCTGCTGACCGGTCAGGAAGCTCATCCGCGACGGCACGCACAGCGGCGCCTGGCAGTAGGCATGTTCGAACAGCACGCCGCGCTCCGCGAGCGAGTCCATGTGCGGCGTCCTGACCACCCGGTCTCCGTTACAGCCCAGCACGTGCGGGTTGTGCTGGTCGGACATCAGGATCAGAAAGTTGGGACGTTCGGGCATGAGCAAGATTCCCTCAGCACTGGGGCATCGGAATGTTCGCACGAGGCGGAACGCCGCCAGGATGCCTGCGCCTATTGCAGCGAGCAGCGCAAGCGCAGAAGAAGCAGGCGCGTCAACGCTCCGCACCCTCTGCCGCCGGCTTGACGACCTTGATTTCCAGGCTCCCGAGGAACGGCAGGATGGGACCGGTGATCTCCACCATGTCACCGGGCCGTTCGAGACCGCTGCGGACCATGGCGATGTGGGTGGCGTCGTGCGAGCCGAGGGCGGCGTCGAGCGGCAGCCACTCCCCGACGTAGACCTCGGCCCACATATGGTAGAAAAATCTCCGCTCGGTCTCGTCCAACGGCAAGGCGCCGTATGCCATCCCACAGACCACGCGGCCGGGCATCCCGGCCGCCCGTGCCAGCGCGGCCACCAGGACCGCGTGCTCGGAGCAGTCGCCGGCCCTCTGACGCGCCGTCTCGGCAGCCGTGGCAAAGCCCATGCTCAGGTTCTTCTCCTCGATCACCACGCCGACGTATGCCTCGATCTTGCGCGCCGCCTCAAGCGCGTCGGTCTCGTCGCCGACCGCTTCCTTCGCCATCTGGACGACCAGCGGATCGCCCGCCTCCACCCACATGGTCTCCTTCAGCAGATCCGCCCACTCCTTGTCCTTGTAGGGGAGCCGGTAGCTCTTGTCCGGCCTGCCGTGCGCACGGCGGATGCTGACCAGCAGCCCCCGCTCTTGTTCGGTGACGGTCTGATAGGCGTCCGAGGGCAGCTTAAGCTTCACAGCAGACTCGCCCGTGGGTGTCAGAAGCAACTGGAGCCGCTCCAGCTCGCGCGGCGCAGGAATGGGCTTGTCAGGCTTCACGGCGCTGGTCAACATGATCTCCACCTTCTCAAGCGGTTGAAGAGCCGCCTCCTTGCTCACCTTGCGCACCTCAAATATGTAAATTCCAACTGCAGTGCGCTCGAGCCACACCTCCCCGCTGTCGTCCATCCACATCACCCTCGTAAGCCCGGGCAGGATGGAAACCTCCACTGCCACCCTGTGCAGCCACTTGGCGACCTCGAAGACCTCCTTCTTCTCCTTCTCACCCACCTTGACTGTCGCGGTGCACTCCTGCATCGGCGCCGCGGGCACGAAGATGGGCAGCGTGTAAGTTGTGCCCGGCTTGTAGCCCTTCTCACGTATGGCCTGCGCGAGGGCCCACGGGCAGAGGCCGGCAGGCGCAGGTACCGTCTGTGCGGGGCCCATCCCCTCTGTGGTCACCGCAAGCGTCTCGCCCTCGACCTCGCCGCGAATCACCTGCCTGATCGGTCCCTGCTCCATGGTGCGGACGAAGGAAACCAGCCGCCCATCCGCGTCCTCCGTGATCCGGTCGCTCACAGAAATCTTCATGGTAACAGAGCCCCGGCCCAGGCTCATGACCTGATCTGTGGCGGTCTCGTAGAGCGTGCCGGCCGCGGTCTTCTTCTCAACGATCACCGTGTGAAGGTAGCCGATCCTCTGCCCCTGGAGGTAGAAAGCCCCCCAGTCGTCGTTCAGCGGCTTGTCCTCCGCAGAAGCCCCCAGCGTCGCGGCCAGAACACTCACCAACAAACAGAACAGCAGCCTGCCGGACGCGGCATCACGGCGCAGTCGGTGGGACATCTTGCACTCCTCCCTCACAGGCGAAATTACCCGCTACCGCAGTATATCATAGTGCGGGCGCCGCACACCGGCAAGCAGAGCGACGCCCTGCCCTGTGCAAATGCCACCGGCTCACCCGCACTGACAGGCGCGGCCACCGAGGCACCGTACGGCGGCCCGGCAGTTCTGCTCCCCCCATCAGCCCGCCGCCCTGCCCTTCAGCAGGAGCCGTATGAACAGCGGTCCGCCGACCAGGGCCGTGATGATGCCCACCGGGATCTCCGCCGGCGCCAGAATGACCCGCGCGAGGGCATCGCAGAAGGCCAGCGCGGCGCCCCCCAGAAGGAACGAGCCGGCAAGCACGACCCGGTGGTCGAAGCCAGAGAGGCGCCGCACGGCGTGCGGCACGATAAGGCCGACGAATCCGATCGGCCCGGCCAGCGAGACGACCGCCGCCGTCGCCGCGCCCCCGCCGATGAATGCCTCCTTCTGCACGGCCGCCACGTCCACCCCGTGCCCCCTTGCCATCTCCGCACCGAGCGCCAGATGGTTCAGCGATCTCGCCTGCATCGCCAGCAGCGCCAGCCCGGGCAGCAGCAGGGGGAAAAGTGCGGCCAGCTCCCGGTAGCCGATCACGTCCAGCCCGCCCATCATCCACTGATCCATCCGGACAAGCAGGTGGGGGCTGACGATGTAACGGATCAGCAGCACCGCCCCCGCGCACAATATGCTGATGGTCACCCCGGCCAGCAGCAGTGTGTGCATCGCCATACCCTCAGGCCGGCGCGCCATGGCGTAGATCAGGCCGAGGGCAGCCGCAGCCCCGACGAGCGCGAAGAGCTGCACCGTGCTGAACGGGCCCCACGAGAGCCACAGACCCGGCACGGAGATCGCCAGGACCGCCCCGACCGCCGCCCCCCCCGTCACCCCCAGCGTGAAGGGCTCGGCGAGGGGATTGCGCAGGATCACCTGGAACGTCGCCCCCGCCATCGCCAGCGTCCCGCCGACCATCAGCGCCAGCAGCACGCGCGGGAGGCGCTGGAAGAAAAAGATGTCGGCATCGGTGCCGCCGGCCTCGCCCGCGAGGGACAATACCTTCCTGTAGTCCAGCGACTCGCTCCCTACGAACGGGCAGATGACCGCAGCGGCCACGAAGAGGGCAGCGTAGAGGAGTAGCGGCAGGACCACGCCGCGTCGCAGCAAGCCCCCATCGTTCATCGCTCGCCCCCCTTCGCCAGATCGTCGGCTGGCAGCACGATCCTGCGGCCACTCTGCGGATGCTGACCCATCACGATCTCCGACCCGTAGACCGACGCGACAACCTCTTCCCGCAGGACCTCCTCGACGCCGCCCTCGCAGAACGGCCGCCCCTCGTGCAGCAGCAGGAGCCGGTCGCAATACAGGGCCGCCAGGTTCAGATCATGCGTCACCACGGCGACGGCCATGCCGCTCCGAGCCAGCTCCCTGAGCAGAAGGAAGAAACGAACCTGGTGGTGGATGTCCAGCGAGCGGGTTGGTTCATCCAGAAGCAGAACGCGCGGTTCCTGGGCCAGCACCGAGGCGAGGAAGACGCGCTGTCGCTCGCCCCCGGACAGGTGCGAGAGCCGCCGCTCGCGAAGCCCCTCCGTGTCGGTCGCCCGCAGGCTCCAGTTGACCGCCTCGAGGTCGCGCGGCCTGAAGCCGCCCAGCCCCGACAGGTGAGCGTAGCGACCCATGGCCACCACCTCGCCGACGGCGTAATCGAACTGGCTCTCGATGTCCTGAGGAAGGTAGCCCAGCCGGCGGGCCACCCATCGCCTGTCCATTCGCCTGATAGTGCCCCGTATTTCGCCGAGACGCTCCTCCAAGTTACGCTCGCCAAGGATTTCACTGATTGCTTGCGTGACTCCCTTGCGCCAATCTTTCGGCGGCTGCAAGATCATAAGGATATTCAGCCGCTAAGACCATCTTCCATA
>SDBU01010367.1_pt1 | contig 10339 bp, 9 predicted proteins | sample 2277071 | NCBI WGS metagenome assembly SDBU01 (sample SAMN10397929, study PRJNA504765) | marine sediment metagenome | isolation source: marine sediment core GS08_GC12, 126 cmbsf | place: Arctic Ocean: Gakkel Ridge, Loki's castle | collected 2008 | reverse complement strand
TTTGAAGATCTTGCGGGCTAAGAATTTTCCGTAGGTATGATAGGCCACGAAATAACCTATCATCATAATTGCAGCCAAAACTAATGAATTCATAGCAATACTCCTTTTTGATTTTGATTAGTTAATATTTTTTTAAGTTTGCTACGAGCACAATATTCCTTTAAGTTTTATATCACCCCCTTTTTTAGAACATCTGTCTCAAATTGTACGTTCAGACCTCGTCAAATAGTTGAGTGGTTAAGTGGTTGAGTAGGAAAAGAATTATAATTAAATCAATATGTTAATATTTGCAAACGGTTGTATGTCCAATTATTTTGCAAAACTGCTATTATTCTTATCATTACAACTACTTAACTACTCAACTACTCGACGACTTAACGAGATCTGACGTTTAGAATCCTGGGAAATAACATATTGGTAAAATGATAAAAATTTCCCTTTTAGGAGACTGTAGATAAATATAATTTGTATGTCAAGGAAAAAAAGACTCAAGCCCTTACACAACTTTGCCCGATCAGCAAATTGATTGACATTGTTTAAGCTGCTTATGCCGAAGTTGCAGGGTTTGATTCATTCCCTTCCATGCCCTTAACATATTGATATTACGTATTATTACATGAGATAATTCTTTATTGTTTTGCGATCTAGCAACTTGGTATATCAGAATATATTTCAAACAAAACACAAAATACTAAACACCAAATCCCGCAAGGCGGGAATGAATTCGATCTTTTACGAATTCATCAACTATAAACAGGTAAGGTCAAAATGAAGATTATGGTGGGTTATGATCGACCCAACGTGGCTAAAGACGCTTTAGAACTTGCAGATCAACATGCAAATGTCTTTGATGCGAAAGTTTTTGTGTTGACCTCATTGGCACAAAATCGTGAATTGCAACTCGAAGATATCCAAATGATTGAAAGGGTTGGGCCTCGTTTTGAAACCAAGAATTTTCCTATACTCGGCGCAGCAAAAGTGACTTCATGTCACCTCACCATCACCCATTTAGAATATCATTGATAATTTCCTTGTCTACATCCATCACATATTTGATACCACTAACCTTGGAGGCTTCTTCTGTCAGAGCTGCGATATCATTACGCTTGATCTGATCAAGAGAAAATTTACGTGCCCCGGCCATTAACTGGCGGAGCCCGTGAGCAAGCCGTTCATAGTAGGTGTAAAGGCCAATGGCTCCGGTTGGCAGCGAATCGAATTGTTTGTGGCCCAATTCCTTGCGTAAGAAGGCGGCTGTAACAAATATCTCGTCCTTTGTATGTCCAAAGCGTTCAATGTATACGGGAAGTTCATGGCCATCAAGGGCATATCCGATCGTCTTGCCCACCATTGCCGCAGCTATGGGACTCCTTGCCATCCCGATCATCTTTGCATGAGGCGCTGCGAGGGAAAGACCCTTGAAAATCTGATCTTCCAGGGTAAAGCCGCCTGCCAGTATCAGCGGAGGAACATATTTGCCTTTTTGATGGAGATATTCTGCATAGGTGTAAAGGAGCGAATGCAAGTACACAGAGGGTATCCCCCATTCGTTCATCATTCGCCAGGGACTCATGCCTGTGCCGCCCCCCGCTCCATCAATTGTGAGATAATCTAAGGAGTATTTTGAAGAGAATGCAAGGGCGAGGGCCAGGTCAGATGGCCGGTAAGCCCCTGTCTTTAGGGAGATATATCGGGCGCCCGCTTTTCTTAATTCATCCACTCTTTTGGCAAAAGCCTCTTCCGAGACCATTCCGACACGAGAGTGTCTTTCAAACTCTTTGAAGGCTTTTCGGTTGAAGGCCTCAACCACAACCGGGTCGGTTGGATCGGGCAGCACTATATATCCGCGATCATGGAGCATCTGAGCCTTTTTTAGGTCATTGATCTTCACCTCACCCCCGATACTCTTTGCCCCCTGACCCCATTTGAGTTCAACGCACTGGACATCGAGCTTTTCAATGGCATATTCCTGAACCCCAAGACGGGTATCCTCGATGTTGGCCTGTAGGATGATCGCGCCGTAGCCGTCACGCTGATAATCCTGATAAAGTTTTACCCGCCTTTTGAGATCTACCGTGTCCACGACATGACCTTCAGTTATCTTTGATTCCGGGTCCATCCCTACGACGTTCTCACCAATGGTCAGTCCGGTTCCGGACAACGCGGATCCTATAGCAAGACCTTCCCAGTTTTGCTTTGCGATATTTGTCGAACCGATTCCAGGAATAATCCATGGATAGCGAAACTTGAGTCCCTTATCATTCCCGATCACCACTTCGAGATTGACGTTTGGAAAGATGGCCTTATCACTGTCTTCTTCGATACCATGTGCGCCGATCGTACTTCCCATGATGTTGAAATGCGAGTAATCGACAGGATAGTCTTTTTCCCCTGCAGTCGTGATCACCCCGAATGGCTGGGGATAAATGACTTCATGTCCGCGGTAGGCGGACTTCCCGATTTCACACATGCCGATGCAACCATCCACACAGGTGACACACATCCCTGAAGATGGAACCACCGAGCCTTCCGTCCTGTTTTTTGTCAAAGTTGCAGCAGAGACGTTTATTCTTGAAAGTGACATTACACCATTCTCCTTTCTTTTCTTTTTGATAAAGGTTTAAATTGATAGTTCTTCTTTGTGCCTTTGTGTCTTAGTGGCTGAACTGTTATCTTTTGTCTAGTCTTTACTTATTTCACAGGCCATACAGGGTTCCATATAGCACATCATGTCTTCGAACCCTTTGTTCTGGAGACAGGGTACACTTATGTTTTCACAACCTCCGCAGATGGCCTTCTCCGGCTCTGTATAGGTACATCTTAACTGGCAGGCGGGACATACATACATACAACCGCCGCAAAACCGGCAGGCATCCGAGAGCACGTCAAAGGGTGTTCCAATGCTTCTGCTCTGACCCCTTCCCCTGAAACCAATAGCTCCCGCCATCATCTGTTCTTTACACATACGTACACATAATCCGCAAAGAATGCAGTCTTCATGCTCCTGTTTGAAACGCTGTTGACGAATCCCATGCGCTGAAGCAAGATCTTGAATTGTTTTTGACTGCGGGCAGGAAGCGAGAAGAAGTTCCAGGATCATCCTTCGGGCCCTGATGACACGGGAGGATGCGGTTCTTACCTTAAGTCCCTCCTCTGCCGGATAAGTACAGGAAGAGGCAAGTGTTGTACGCTTCCCTTTTCCAATTTCCACCACACAAAGCCGGCAGGCGCCATAAGGAGAGAGCCCTTCCATGTAACAGAGAGTGGGAATAGGAAATCCCATGGATCTTGCAGCTTCCAGAAGAGTTATCCCTTCTTCAACTGAGACGGGGACATTATTCATGGTAAAATGGATCATCTTTTTTAAACCTCACTTGTCTCTCGCATTGGTATTTCTTGTCTCGAAAATACCCTTAATGGACTTTTCAACTCAAGTAGGCTAATAGATTTCGATAGCATCAAATTTACAAACACTCATACAAGCGCCACACCGACTGCAATGACCGGGATCAATGACATGGTGTTCTTTCTTTTTTCCGGTAATAGCGTTCTGGGAGCATGTCCTTTCACAAAGACCGCATCCTGTGCAGTTTTCATTGATTGAGTAAGTAATGAGCGACTTACATACACCAGCGTGACAGCGTTGATCTTGGATGTGGGCCACATACTCATCACGATAGTAATGGAGCGTAGAAAGGACCGGATTGGGTGCTGTCTGCCCCAGACCACACATGCTTGCATCTTTTACAACCAGCGCTAATTCTTCAAGGAGATCTAGATGTTCCATCGATGCAGTTCCCTGTGATACATCATCAAGAATCTCATGCATCCGCTGGGTACCCTTGCGACAGGTGAAACACTTGCCGCACGACTCATCCTTTAAAAAATTCATGAAGTATTTCGCTATGTCAACCATACAGGTGTTGTCGTCCATAACGATCATGCCGCCGGACCCCATAATCGATCCGGCCTTGCTCAGGCTGTCGTAATCGACCGGAATGTCAAACAGATCGGCCGGAATGCAACCGCCGGACGGTCCTCCGGTTTGAACGGCCTTGATTTTACTCTTACCTATTGGTCCACCGCCGATGCCATAGGCAATTTCCTTGATGGTTGTTCCCATGGGCACTTCGACAAGTCCGGTATATTTGACCTTGCCGACAAGGCTGAAGATCTTCGTGCCTGAATTGTTTTCTACGCCTATTTTGGAAAATTCTCCGGCTCCCCGGTCGATGATGACCGGAATGTTGGCCCAGGTCTCCACATTGTTTATGGCGGTTGGTTTTCCCTCGATACCCTTCTGTACCGGAAAAGGCGGACGTTGCCGGGGTTCGCCCATTTTTCCTTCTATGGAACGGATCAGTGCGGTCTCTTCACCGCAAACAAAGGCTCCTGCTCCCCTGACCATATGGATATGAAAGGAAAAATCAGTTCCCAGGATATGATCCCCCAGAAGTCCCATCTCACCGGCCTGCCGGAGGGCAATGATCAGGTGCTTGACAGCAAGGGGATATTCGTTTCGCACATAGATCACCCCGTCTGTCGCGCCGGCAGCATAGGCCCCGATGATCATGCCCTCGATGATGCTGTGCGGATTGCCTTCGAGGATGCTTCGGTCCATATAGGCGCCGGGATCGCCCTCGTCGGCGTTACACACGAGAAACTTTCCGCGGCCATTGGGCTGTGCGGCCAGGAGTTCCCACTTCAGGCCTGTCGGAAAACCGGCGCCACCGCGCCCGCGGAGCCCCGATGACTTGATCTCTTGGATGACCCAATCAGGGTCCCCTCTCCGTAAGACCTCGGCCACAGCGGAATATCTCCCGATGGCTATGTATTGAGAAATATGAAGAGGGTCGACTTTTTCATTGAGATGCAACAGGGTACGAACCTGACCCCTGAAAAAGGGAAGGTCCGCCTGCTTTTCAATGGGAGCGCTTTTTTCCGGGTCTTTGAAGAGAAGATCTTCCAGCACCTCCTCATGAATGACCGCGTCGACGATCCGCTTCATCTGTTTCATGTCTACTTTCGGATAGAAGATCCCTTCCGGCTCCACCAGCACGGACGGCTCCATCTGGCAGAAGCCGTGGCACCCGGTGATCAGCAACCGAACCCGTTCGGTCAGTTTCCGCGTAATGATCTCTCTTTTTGCCATGCGAATGAGGTCGTTTGCGCCGCTTGCCTGACAGCAGGTGCCTGCGGGTATGATGATGGTCGGCCTGCTGCGGTCCTGCCCTGTCATGATGTTCCTCTGGAGCTCTTCGAATTTCGGGACAGATTTCAACTTTTCCATCGTATGAAAGGATCCTTCTTTGCCTTTTTCTTTTGGGGCACCGTTTCAGGGGAGACCGGGATCAATACACCTCATGGCCCAAATTCAACATGTGTCCCTTACAGCCCCTCCGGGAGCAGATGTGGACCGTACCGCCTCCCTTGACGATCATAGGGACCATCGGTGCTTCGCAATCACTGCATATGGCGACCTCGCTTAATTCGGCATTGCAATGGGGACAGAAGAAGTGAACGATTTCATCCATGGGGATTTCATATTCGTATTCCACGGAAAAGCTTCCATAAAGGCATGACAGTCGAAGCCAACCATACCTGTCCGCAAAGGAGACCATCACCATGATGGAAGGATAGCCGTCGATATAGAAGTTCCTATCGATTAAGCTGCGGTTGCATCTCGGACAGCTTACATCCACTGGAAAAATCCGTTCGTCCGTCTTTATGTCCACCCAATCGAGACCGACCTTTGCTCTCTCTATGATTTTTTTTACCATCGGCCTTGTAACATTTGAAAAATAGTGGCCGTCAGCGATGACGATGGGTCCGAGCGCGCAAGCCCCGAGGCAATTCACTGTTTCAAGCGTAATTTCGTTATCTGAGGAAGTTTCCCCCGCCCTTATTTCCAGACTCTGCTGAAATTCATCTAAAATGCCGGGTGCCTCCCTCACATGGCAGGCCGTTCCAGAACATACCGAGATGAGATGTTTCCCCCTGGGTTTTAGACTGAACGATTTATAAAACGTTGCTACGCCATAAATCTCAACCAAAGAACACCCCGTCTCTTCAACCACAAACTTTAGGGCCTCCTCAGGGAGATAGCTGTATTTGTTTTGAATTTCCTGTAGGATTGCAATAAGACCGCCAAATTGTCCATTATGCTTTTTGATCGTATCGCGGATATACTCGTCTCTCATATTATTCTTCTCATGAGCTATTTGCGCTTCAGGTCGAGCTCCCTTGGATTTCTTACGTGTATTCTTCGCAATGCCAGACGCCACCTTCCGGTTTTGGAAAGGTGCAGGTTTCACGATTGTCACAAAGCTTGCATAATCCCATGTAGGATTCAGATCCTTTTGCCTTTTCGCTCTTATGTTTCACCTTGGTGGCATAGGATGAAATCAGTTCCGTTTGTATTGATTTCGGGACTGGCTTGGATAATTCAAATTCATCGCAGTATAACAAAGGTCGATTTGGATCCCTCGGTAAAATGCAAGTTGGTGTTTTTTCGCATATCGAGCAAATTCCCCGGTATTTCTTTATACCTGGGTTTGCATCTTTTTGATATTCAGTCATGACATCCATCTCCGTTGAGGTTCATGATTTCAAAGAAAGGAATGAAAACTTGCCGGCCAATGAAATGGAAAAGTGCAATTAGCGTGCCCAAAAGACCCAATCTATGCTAAGTCCTGATTTTTATGTATCCGGGCGCGGCTGATTTTCTGAATAAATTACAAATTTAGGTAGTTATGAAAGGGAGAACAAAAGGCATGACAGGCAGAGAAGCCATTTTTTTTAGATATGTGTGGTTGCTTCCTTTGTATGGAGTGGTGATTTTTGCTCCACTGGAGAGAATTTCCCCGGGGAAAATGGGCTCAAAGAGAGTCGGCCTGGATCCTTTTTAACTTTTCCCGCAAAGTTTTGCGATCAATCCCAAGCATTTGGGCTGCTCGCGTTTTGTTCCCATCAACACTTGCCAACACCCTCTGGATGTGTTCTGCATCCACTTCGGCCAGGGTTCGGTTCACATTCGATCCTCCGATGGCAGAGAAACGCATAATTGATGGCACGTCATACATTTCTATCACATCCCTATCCGCCATAACGACAAAACGTTGGATAATATTCTCCAATTCCCTGATATTCCCGGGCCAATGGTAACTCTTTAAAACCTGAAAGGCCTCATCGGAAATACTTGGCGTCTTCTTGCCGAATTCATTTGAGAACTTGGTGATGAAATGTTGGATTAAGAGCTCAATATCATTAGCCCGCTCTCTCAAGGGTGGGATGTTAATTGTCACGACATTGAGGCGGTAGAACAGATCCTCTCTGAAGGCACCTTTTCTAACCAAACCCTCCAGGTTTTTGTTTGTAGCAGCCATGATCCTTACATTCACTTTTGTGCTGCGGCTGGAGCCCAGCATAAATATTTCACCATCCTGAAGGATCCGCAACAGTTTTACCTGCATTGATAGACTGGCCTCACTCACTTCATCCAGGAAGATGGTCCCCTTATCGGCTGTTTGGAAAAATCCCGCCCTGGATTCGGCCGCTCCGGTAAAGGCGCCCCTGACATAACCGAAGAGTTCGCTCTCAAGTAAGTTTTCCGGAATGGCCCCACAGTTTACTGGAACAAAAGGAGCGGAAGCCCGTTGACCATTGTATTGAATGGCTCTGGCCACAATTTCTTTTCCTGTCCCGCTTTCGCCGCAAATAAGGATCGTTGCCATCGTATCCGCGGCTTTAGCAATGGCATGATAAACGGCACGCATCGCTCTTGATTCCCCGATGAGACCAAAGTGGTTGTCGGGTATCTGTAGGGAAAAGGCTTTGCGTCGTTTTTTTAATTTCTTTAAGGCACGACTGACAACGCCAAAAAGCTCCTCGTCAGTAAAAGGCTTGGCCAAATACTCTTCAGCGCCTATCTTAACTGCCCGAACAGCGCCTTCAAGGCTAGGGAAACCGGTAATCATTACGATTTCAATATCCCTGTAATTCTCCCTGACATGTCTTAACAAGTCAAATCCGTCTGCTTCCGGCATTTTGAAATCGGTGAGGACCAGGTCAATCGGCGTGGCCGCCAGAGTCCTGACGGCCTGGGCCACATCAGTAGCTATAAAGACTTGGTAGCTTTTAGATATCAAATTTCGCTTGATCACCTCAAGGGTACCTGGCGCATCATCTACAACCAATATACGTTCCGGCTCAGTCATAGGCGTTCTCCTTTCCCGGGCTATCCATGACAACGGATTTATTTGCCGGAAATTGAATCTCAAACCTCGTTCCCTGACCAGGCTTGCTGTCCACCCGGATGGATCCGCCATGGGCAAGCACGATACCATGCACCACGGGGAGACCCAAACCGGTTCCATGTCCGATGCTCTTGTTCGTAAAAAACGGGATAAAAATTTTTTCCTTAACCTCCTCACTCATTCCAGTTCCCGTGTCTTCTATGATGAGTGAAACGTAACCTTCGGAAGTACATGTACTGACTTTGAGTTTTCCTCCACTGGGTGTGGCATGCATGGAATTGACGACCAGATTGGTGATAACCTGCGCCAGCTGTCCGGAATTGGCATAGATATCCTGTATATCCCGGGATAAAGATCGCTCCAGTACGATTCCCTCCTTGGTGCATCGAGAATCGAAGAAATAGAGGGTTTCTTCCACCACATGATTTAAGTTTACATATGATTTTTCCGGGGATATTGGACGGGAAAAGGAGAGTAGTTTTTTAATGATCTCCCTTGCATGAAGTGAACCGCTCAATATTTTCTCAATATCTTCTCTCACCTGCTTTGTAAGATCCTCTGATTTCAATACAAGTTGAACGAATCCAAGGATATTGGCCAGGGGCTCGTTTAGCTCGTGTGCCACTGCTGCAGAAAGTTGACCTATGATGGAGAGTCGATCAGCATGTTGAAGCTGATCAAGAAGTCTGGCCTCTTCTTCTTCGTGTAGGTGTCGCTCAATGATAAGGGATAATTCTTTTGCTATGTTTTCGATCAAGTTCCTTTCTTCCTTGAGGAAGGGGCCTTCGTCCAGCTCTGGCATTTCTTCTGAATAATTAATTTCCACTATGCCACGCGTCTTTCCTTTCACCACAATATCATCAGACTGTTTGTATTTGCTGTCTTTGAAACCGGGTAATGAGAAGGACTTGTCATCAAAGATAATTCGTGCGGACGCAACATCAGGATACTGCCATGCAGGGGGCAAAAATTCCACAGCCCCCTGGAGAATTTCATCCAATGACAGATCAGGTTGATCAGACAACTGCACAATATTATATAGGCATGTGAGTTCCTTGATCCTCTCATTCAAGGCGGCGCGAATCTGCCAGTTCATCAACGCAATGTTGATCATTTGGGTTAGTCCCTCATACTGATCCGTATCCGTCCTTTTAAAGTGATTTAAATGTTTGCTTCTTAGCTGTAAAAGGCTGGCTTGTCCCTCATGGACCCTGAAAGGAATCAAACCGATTGAACGATATGCTTTATTGGTAACGACAACCTGTTCAAGAAAACCTCTAATATCATCCGAACAATTCAAAAGAGACTCATCTATATTATTGACCCATAGGGCACCGTCTTTGGTCCAGAAAGCAGAGGCAATATCTGATTCGCTGTCTCCATTTTTGATTAAAAACTCTATCCATTCAGGTTCCTTTTGATCTTGAAGAGAACTGATCACTTTGAAACGAAAGAAAGTCTTTCTATGTTTGTATGTCCTGAAACAGCGATACCTCTTTCCATCATTAATCCACATCTCTATTGAATCGCATTCTGAGAACTCCATGAGAGTTTTCATGATCTCTTCGAAGAATGCGATCCTTGGGATTTCCTTGTTAGCCCACTCCAGCATACGGCATGATATCTCAAAGAAGTCTCTTGTTTTTTGCCTCATTTTGTCTTTTCCTTTTATGGTTTCGCTTGGATGACGTGGTGGTCGGTAATCAGTAATCACTGATTACCGATTACTTATATCACAGAAAGCCCTCTGGGTTCAATGCTTTTTGAACTGCTTCAGCAGCTTTATAATTCATTCCGGGCAGAGCGCTCAGTTCTTTAAGTGTGGCTGCTCGAATTTTTTTAATGCCGCCAAAATGCTTGAGAATGGCCTTTTTTCTCTTTTTGCCGATTCCCGGGATCGTATCCAACCTGGAACGCATAGATGTTTTGGTTCTAAGCTTACGCTGATAAGAAATGGCAAAGCGATGGGCTTCATCTCTTATTCGCTGTAAGAAAAGGAGAAGGTCTCCTTCTCTTCCAAAACTTATAGGGTTTTTTCTGCCTGGTTTATAAACCTTGTCAATAGTTTCTCCCTTTTCTTCATT
>SDBU01010366.1_pt1 | contig 10340 bp, 8 predicted proteins | sample 2277071 | NCBI WGS metagenome assembly SDBU01 (sample SAMN10397929, study PRJNA504765) | marine sediment metagenome | isolation source: marine sediment core GS08_GC12, 126 cmbsf | place: Arctic Ocean: Gakkel Ridge, Loki's castle | collected 2008 | reverse complement strand
GCTGCCGAAGTTGCCCTGACCATCCACCAGCATGTAGCGCAGGGAGAAGTCCTGGGCCATGCGGGCCATGGCATCGTAGACAGCCGCGTCCCCGTGGGGGTGGTACTTGCCCAGCACCTCGCCGACGATGCGCGCGCTCTTCTTGTAGGATCTATCGTGGTGGAGACCCATATCGTACATGGCGTATAGAATGCGCCGGTGCACTGGCTTCAGGCCGTCGCGGGCATCGGGCAAGGCTCGAGAGACGATCACGCTCATGGCGTAATTGAGATATGCCTCCTGCATCTCGTGGCCGATATCTACCTGGCGGACTGTTCCGATTTCCATATCTGCACTCCTCACCCTACATCGAATCGAGAAAAGCTGTGTCCTTTACTATATGCTATTTCCAGGCTTTTGTCAAACATTTGAACAACGAATCTATGGATTGAACGAATACCCAAGCTCGCGCTGCACCCTAGTCCAGCGCCCCCAACACGGACTGGCGTCCGCCTGGAGCTTGCAAAGAGATTCGTTCAATCGTCGGGACTCGCTGTCAAAGGCTATCAACCAGTCCGTTGAATCCCACCCGTCCGTTGTTCCAAACAAGAAAGCGGTGACCGAATCAAACTCGATCACCGCCCTCTCCTCCAGTGGCCGTTTATTCTGACTAGCTGGCAGCCAGGGGCAACTCGGCCGCCTCTGTTTCCGGAGTGGCCAGTTCCCCAGCATCTCCCTCCACTTGCTGGATAGCCAGCTCCTCGTCAGCCTCCTCTTCCTCCTCCAATACGTCTAGCTCCTCGTCAGCCTCCTCTTCTTCCTCTTCTCCTAAGATAGCCAGTTCTCCAGTGGCTCCTCCTCTAAAAAATGCTAATCCCACATCTTCAAAGGTCTCTGAAAGGATTTCGCCCTCATGTCCAGGCCGGCCCCGAAAACCCGTTCCCGCCGGGATCAGCTTGCCGATGATGACGTTCTCTTTGAGGCCATAAAGATCGTCCTGCTTGCCCTCAATGGCCGCACTAGCCAGGATTCTGATAGTATGCTGGAAGGAGGCTGCCGAAAGGAAGCTCTCGGTATTGAGGGCGGCCTTGCTGATACTCAAAAGGGTCGGTTGAGCTGTGGCCTGGCGACCACCTTCAGCAGCCACTTCAGCGTTGCCCTCGGTGAAGACCCGGCGGTTCACCAGTTCACCTGGCAGGAACTTGGTATCGCCCGAGGAGGTTACCACCACCCTGTTCAGCATCTTGCTGATGATTACCTCGAAATGCTTATCGTTGATGTTCACCCCCTGAGAGCGGTAGACCTTCTGAATCTCTGACAGTAAGTAGAGTTGGGTGGCCTCCCGTCCCAGGATATGCAGAAGGCGATGGGTGTTCCTGGAACCCTCCGTCAACTGCTGACCAGCCTTCACCCAATCGCCCTCCCCCACGATCAGCCGTGCCGCTGAGGGCACTTCGTATTCTCGCTCCTCTCTCCTCTCGTGGATTACGATGATATGGCGATCCTCCCGCAAGACCCGCCCGCCCTTGTTAGCGACTTGCTCCTTCTCGCCATGCCAGCTAGCGATAGGCGTGCCATCGGCTATCTCGTCGTCGTCCTCGACCAGGACCTTCCAGCCACGCTTGATGTCGTACTCGTCGCGGAAAACCTCGCTATCAACGACCTTGATATAACGCATCCCCTCCTCGCGCCGGATCTCCACCATCCCATCAATGTCGGACATGAGGGCCTCGCCTTTGGGGTTCTTGCGAGCCTCAAAAAGCTCCTCCACTCGCGGCAGGCCGTGAGTGATGTCTATACCTGAGGCCACTCCGCCGGTGTGGAAAGTGCGCAGGGTAAGCTGGGTGCCCGGCTCGCCGATGGATTGAGCGGCCACGATTCCCACTGCGGCCCCCACTTCAACCAGCTTTCCGCGGCCCAGGTCCCGCCCATAACATTTGGCGCAGAGGCCGTACCTGAGCTGGCAGGTCATGGCCGAGCGAATGTAGACCTCCTCGATGCCAGCCGCCTCGATGGCCTCCACCTCTTCCTCCTCGATCATCTCGCCGGCAGAGACTATGATCTCGCCAGTGGCAGGGTCGGCAATTGGCCCTGCTGCGCCCCGGCCCAAGATACGCTCCCCCAGGGTCTGGCCACCCACATCGTCCGCTTTGTTAATCCAGATGCCGCCTCTGGTACCGCAGTCCTCAGCATTGATTATCGCGTCCTGAGCCGCGTCCACCAACCGTCGCGTGAGGTAGCCAGCGTCGGCAGTGCGCAGGGCGGTATCGGCCAGGCCCTTGCGCGCCCCGTGGGTGGAGATGAAGTATTCCAACGTTGACAGGCCCTCGCGGAAGTTGGAGAGGATGGGCATCTCTATGATCCGCCCCGCCGGATCGGCCATCAAACCACGCATTCCTGCGAGCTGCCGAATGGGCTGAAAGCCCCCTTTGGTGGCACCCGACTGGGCCATCATTTGAATGGGGCCATTGGGATCAAGCGCCTGGGCCACGGCCTCGGTCACGTCATCAGTGGCCCTGGTCCAGATCTCAATCGTCTTAGTATATTTCTCATTCTCGGTCAAGAGGCCCCGACGATACTGGCGCTCCGCCTCCCTGACTTGCTCAGCCGCCTGCTCCACGATTACGCTCTTGGCCTCAGGCACGGTAAGGTCAGAGACAGCGATAGTCACGCCTGACCGGGTGGCATACTTGAAGCCGATGTCCTTGATCCGGTCCACCAGTTCGGCGGTCGCCTCCAGACCGAGCTTTTTATAGCATTTGGCCACCAAATCCTTGACTCGCCCCTTGTCTAAAACCTCGTTCACGAAACGCAGTGCATCAGGCAGGATCTGGTTGAAAATGGCCCGGCCGACCGTGGTCTCGACAGGGTGCTTCCTGGCTGTGCGCCGCTCTCGCACGTGCATAACCTTGATCTTGGCATGCAGGTCAACCTTTCGCAGCTCGTAAGCCAGGGAGACCTCATCGAGATCGACGAAGACCTTGCCCTCACCACGGCAGCCGTCCTCTTCCAGGGTGAGATAATAGCACCCCATAACCATGTCCTTGGTAGGACTTACAATGGGCTCACCACTGGCTGGTTTGAGCAGGTTCTGCGTGGATAGGATTAGCTTTCGCGTCTCTTCCACGGCGACCTTGGATAGCGGAATGTGCACAGCCATCTGGTCGCCATCGAAGTCAGCGTTGAAGGCAGCGCAGACCAAGGGATGGATCTGGATGGCTTTGCCATCCACCAGGACAGGCTCGAAGGCCAGGACGCCCAGGCGGTGCAGGGTAGGAGCGCGGTTGAGCAATACTGGCTGATCCTTGACCACCTCTTCCAGCACCTCCCAGACCTCGGGACGTTCCCGCTCGATGAGCCGCCTGGCCCCCTTGACGTTATTGGCGTAGTTGTATTTCACCAACTTGCCGATCACAAAAGGACGATAGAGCTCCAGAGCCATGCCTCTGGGCAGACCACACTGGTGCAGCTTCAGCTTCGGGCCAGTGACGATCACCGAGCGGCCTGAGTAGTCCACGCGCTTGCCCAGCAGGTTGCGGCGGAAGCGCCCTTTCTTGCCCTTGAGCATGTCCGAGAGGGATTTCAACTCCCGTTGACCACGCCGGGACCGGGCCTTGCCTCGGTAGCTGTTATCAATAAGGGAGTCAACCGCTTCCTGGAGCATGCGCTTCTCGTTGCGCACAATGACGTCAGGCGCTCCTAGTTCCAGGAGACGCTTGAGGCGATTATTGCGGTTGATCACTCGCCGATAGAGATCGTTCAGGTCACTGGTAGCGAAGCGGCCTCCATCCAACTGCACCATGGGCCTAAGCTCTGGCGGAATAACGGGCATCACGGTCCAGATCATCCACTCAGGGCGGTTGCCCGATTTCCGCAGAGCCTCCACTACCTGCAACCTTTGGACCGCCCTCTTGCGGCGCTGTTTTGAACGGGTGGTTCGGACCTCGGCCCACAACTCCTTGGCCAAGACGTCCAAATCTACCCCTTTCAGGATCTCATAGAAGGCCTCAGCCCCCATGCCAGCCTTGAAGACCTGACCCCATTTGCCCTTCAGCTCCCGGTAGCGAGCCTCGTCCAGCAACTCCATCTGGGCCAGCTCCATTAGCTCCTCGCGATCAGCCTCGGTCTTTTGCTTTAGAACCTCTATCCTCGGAGCCAACTTCGCCTGCAGGCTCTTGATCTCCTCCCCCAAAGCATGGCGCAGGCTCTCGATATCGGCTTCCACCGAAGTTATGTTCTGATCCTGTTCGACTCTGATCTGGCCCTCGATCCTACTTAACTCCTCTTGCACGACCCTGTTCAAAAGAAACAAATGCTCCGGGCCTACCAACTCGCCTGCCTCGGCGATGGTCTCCTCTGTGGGGGAGAAGATCAGAGGAACCCGCACTTTCTTACCCTGACGGGCCTCTACCTTCGCTTGCAGAGTTTGAGCCTCTTTCACGATCCCGTCGGTGGCCGTGGCTAACTCCTCCTCCAGGCGCTGATGAGTGGCCTGCCGGCCCTCCTCCAGTTCCTCGACTTTCTCAGCCACCTCCTGCTCTAGCTCATCAATTTGCCCCTGGATCTCCTTCCCCAGGTTAGCCTGTTCCAGGGCCAACTCCTCTTCGAGACGACGAAGAGCTTTCTGCCGCGCCTCCTCGTCTACCTCGGTGATGATGTACTGAGCAAAGTAGAGGACGCGATCCAGGTGCCGCCGTGAGATGTTCAGCAGTTTCCCCATATAGCTGGGCACGCGCCGCGTATACCAGACGTGGGCCACCGGAGCTGCCAGTTCGATGTGTCCCATGCGCTCCCGCCGAACCAAGGAGCGAGTTACTTCCACCCCACATTTGTCGCAGATTATGCCCTTGTAGCGCACGTTTTTGTATTTGCCGCAATAGCACTGCCAGTCCCTGGTAGGCCCGAAGATGGCCTCGCAGAAGAGGCCGTCCTTCTCAGGCCTCAGCCGGCGGTAGTTGATGGTCTCCGGCTTGGTCACCTCACCGTAGGACCAGGAACGTATCTCGTCCGGCGAAGCCAGGCTGATGCGCAACGCGCTGAAGTCTTTTACTTCCAAGGTGTCCCTCCTGATTGGATATTGGATATTAGATATTTGGCGGTGGTCTCCATACAGCGATGGCCCAACAGGCGCGACACGAGCGAAATATCTCCCGTATCCGCCAAGGTGGACATAGCAAAGGTATGCCGTAGGACGTGGGCCGATACATCCTCCAGGCCAGCAGCTTGGGTGTAGACATGTATCAGCCGCTGCACCGTGCGCTTGGAAATGCAATTTCCGTCCTGACTGAGGAACAAGTTTTCGGTGCTAGTCGAAGGGGATCGGATCTGCAAATAATCCTGCAAGGCGGCACAGGCCAGGGAATTGAGGGGGATTTGGCGGCGCTTACTGCCATCGCCGCCGCGAGGGTTTCCGCCTCCCACCAGTAACAAGCCCTCTCCATTGCCCGGCAGTTGGACATCGGACAAGCGCAATTCTGTCAACTCTCCCAGCTTGATCCCAGTTTGGAGCAACAACTGGACGATAGCGTAGTCGCGCTTGACCAGGCTGGGCCGCCCTCCTTGTACCGCCTGAAGAAGGCCGGCGACCTCCTCAGAAGCCAGGGCGCGAGGCGGATCTGGCCCAGGCCTCAGAATCAACCGCACCCCGGATGCAGGATTGCTCTCCGTCAGGCCAGTTTCCATGGCAAAGCTGTAGAATTTGCGAACGGCCTGCAGCCGCCGATTGATCGTGGCGGGGGTCCATCCTTCGTTGGTCTGCATGTGACGGCGATATTCCCGGATGTCGTCGGGCATCAACTTCAACAGGGAATCTGCCGCCCCCTTGACACCAGCGTGCCAACGAGCAAAGGTCCTCAGGTCGGCCAGGTAGTTGACAATGGTTGTTGATGCCAAAGCCGACCGCGCCAAGTGCTCTTCAAATCGGGTCAACAGTTCTTCGACGTTCTCAGCCACTAGCCCATACCTCTGGTCTCCATAAGCGCAAAAAGAGCGACTGAGATTGCAACTCCCATCGCTCTGAGACCATCATGGTCGTTTTATACGCAATAATTATACGCCTTTCAGCCGAAATTGTCAAATCGCTTCGACGCCCACTATTGACCGCAGGTAGGTTTCAATGAAACCGTCCAAGCCCCCATCAAGAACTGCTTCGGCGTTGCCCGTTTCGTGGCCAGTACGCAAATCCTTGACCATTTTGTAGGGGTGCAGCACGTAGGAACGGATCTGGTTGCCCCAGCCAGCCTCGACGTGCTTGCCTTTGAGGCGCGACTGTTCCGCCTCCCGCTTCTCTTGCTCCAGATCGAAGAGACGGGCCCGCAGGATCTTCATGGCCGTCTCCCGATTCTGGGCCTGCGAGCGCTCGTTCTGGCAAGTGGCAATTATTCCCGTCGGCAAGTGAGTGATGCGCACTGCCGAGCTGGTCTTCTGCATGTGCTGCCCGCCTGGCCCGCTGGAGCGGAAGGTGTCAATCCGCAAGTCATCAGGCTTTATGTCCACTTCGATGCCCTCCCCGATGTCGGGCCAGACCTCCACCAGGGCAAAGGAAGTATGCCGCCGGTGAGCAGCGTCAAAGGGGGAAAGGCGCACCAGGCGGTGGACGCCTCTCTCCGCCTTCAGATGGCCATAGGCATGATCTCCTTCAATACTGACGATAGCCCTTTTCAGGCCTGCTTCCTCACCCGACATGCTGTCCAGGATGCTGGTCTTGTAGCCGCGTCGCTCGGCCCAGCGCAGATACATCCTGAGCAGCATCTCCGCCCAATCCTGGGCCTCGGTGCCACCCGCCCCGGCGTGGATGGCGAGGATGGCGTCGCCCTTGTCGTGGGGACCTGAGAAGATCAACCAGAACTCTAGTCGCTCCAACTCAGCCTCAATGGTCTCGACTTCGCCGGCTATGTCGCCAGCCATAGCCTCGTCCTCATCGGCGATGGCCAAATCGAGGAGAATCTCAGCATCGGCCACCCGCCCTGTCAGTCCCGTCCAGGTCTCTACCTCCTCATTGAGAGAGGCCAGCTTCCGCATCGCGGCCTGGGCTTCATCCGAGTGCTCCCAGAAATCGGGCTTGGCCGCCTGCCGCTCCAGCCGCGTTATCTCCTGCTCTTTGCTGGCCAGGTCAAAGACGCTCCTTCATCTGTTTGATGCGCTGCTGCAACCCGTTTAGCTTGCTCTTCAGTTCTTCCATAGCTGCTCACCTCCCGAATTCTCTCGGACACGAGTAACGAGTCAACGAGTACCGAGTTAACGAGTAACCCGTTGCCTCATTGCCTCATCCCTCGTTGCCTCATTCCTACTCACCGAACAACCCCTCCACAAAGGCCTGGGCGTCGAATTCAGCCATGTCCTCCATGCCTTCGCCAGTGCCCACGAAGCGGATGGGCAGGCCCAGTTCCCTGGCAATGGCGAAGACAACACCACCCTTGGCTGTGCCATCCAGCTTGGCCAAAAAGATGCCTGTCACCCCCACATCGTCTTTGAAGTGCCTGGCCTGGGCGAGGGCATTCTGCCCAGTGGTGGCATCCAGCACCAGGAGGGTTTCGTGGGGCGCGTCGTGGACTTGCTTGGCCGCCACGCCTCGCACCTTCTTGAGCTCCTGCATCAGGTTGTACTTGGTGTGCAGACGGCCAGCCGTGTCCACGATGAGTATATCCGCCCCACGAGATCGAGCGGCCCGGATAGCGTCGTAGACCACAGCCCCCGGATCGGCCCCCGGCTGATGGGCGATGACGTCACAGCCAGCTCGCTGGCCCCAGATCTTGAGCTGATCAATGGCCGCCGCTCGGAAAGTGTCGGCCGCGCCGAAGATGACTTTTCTGCCCTGCTCCCGATAGTAATGCGCCAGTTTGGCGATGCTGGTGGTCTTGCCCGAACCATTGGCCCCCACCACCAGGACGACCGTGAGCAAGCGCGGCTCATTGATGCTCGAGGGAAGTCTGCCATCCAACGTGGCTACCAGCTCCTCTTTTAGCATCCCCTCCACGGCTCTGGCATCACGCACCCGCTCTTGGACGACGCGCTCTCGCAGCCTTTCCACAAGCTCAACTGTGGTGTTCACCCCAACGTCGGCCTGGATCAGGAGCTCCTCCAGTTCCTCCCACAGCTCCTCAGTGACATCGTTGGCCCCAAACAGACCAGCGACCCGCCCGAAAAAAGACTGGCGGGTGCGCGTCAAGCTGTCTTTTATCTTTCTCGAACGACCGAACATGACCAGGTTTACCTCCAGCGATATTATACTACAAAGAGGCAATTATGACAAAGATGAGCGCGACCAGACGACGCCGATGGTGTTGTCATTCTTGAGTAAAAAGGATACTTGTGGTATAATCTCGTTCGGGAGGATCCCACATGCAGTTGACACATCTGGATGAGAAAGGCCGCGCCCGCATGGTGGACGTGGGTGGCAAGCCCGACACCAAACGGGTGGCGGTGGCCACGGGCGAGATCACCATGCGTTCAGAGACGCTGGCCCTGATCCAGGAGCGAGGCATACCCAAAGGCGATGTCCTGGCCGTGGCCCAGGTGGCTGGCATCATGGCCGCCAAGCGCACCCACGCCCTGATCCCCATGTGCCATCCCTTGCTCCTGACCCACGTGGCCGTCGAGTTCGCACCCCACGAGGCGGAGCACCTGATCGAGATCACCGCCACGGTGAAGACCACGGGCAAGACGGGCGTGGAAATCGAAGCCCTGACCGCCGTCGCCGTGGCCGCGCTGACCATCTACGACATGTGCAAGGCCGTGGATCGAGCCATGCACATCACCAACATCCGCCTGGTCCGCAAGAGCGGAGGCAAGAGCGGGGAGATACTACTGGAGTAAAGGTCGTAGCTATGCGCATAGATCAGCAAATCGCCCTTTACGAAGAACAAGCGAGGGCTTTCGAAGCAAAGCATGGAATGACTTTCGAGGAATATACCCATGATCTGAGGAGAAGGGCCTCGATTGCGGAGGAAGATGAATGGATGGATTGGGAAAAGGCGCTGGTCTTCTTAAGAAAGTGGAAAAAGATAAAGAAGCAGATAGGCATAGAAGGACAATGAAGGGAACTATCGTCGCCGTCTGCACCAGCAACAAGAAAGGTATACGCAAAAACAACGTGGGGGAAGCCGAGTTGAAAGTGGATTGGGGCATCGCTGGCGACGCCCACGCCGACGACTGGCACCGCCAGGTGAGCCTGCTGGCCCTGGAGAGCATTGAGAAGATGCGCGCCCTGGGCCTTAACGTCGGACCGGGCAGCTTCGCCGAGAACCTCACCACTCAGGGCCTGAACCTCCTCTCCCTGCCCCTCGGCTCGCAGGTGCGAGTCGGTGACGAGGTCATACTGGAAATCACCCAGCACGGCAAGATCTGCCACGACCGCTGCGCCATCTACCAACAGGTCGGCGATTGCGTCATGCCCCGCGAGGGCATCTTCGCCAAAGTTATCAGGGGCGGCCAGATCAGGACAAACGACGCAATCGAGAGCATACAGCCATGAACCTGCGATGCTTATCCTGCCAACGTACTTATCCTCAAGACACCCACCAATGGCGCTGCGAGTGCGGCGGCGTCTTCAAGCTGGAGGGCACGCCTGGCTTCGCCAAAGATGAGATTGAGGCGGGCGATTTCAGCCTGTGGCGCTATCGGGCCATGCTGCCGGTGGGGCATGAAGAAGGTGTCATCTCCCTGGGCGAAGGCCTCACCCCCCTGGTCGAAACCCAGGTTTATGGCACCAGGATCCACTGCAAGCTGGAGTTCCTGGCTCCCACGGGGTCTTTCAAAGACCGGGGCACAGCGGTGTTGATCAACGTGCTGAGAGGGTTGGGGGTGAAGAGAGTGGTGGATGACTCCTCGGGCAACGCGGGGGCCAGCCTGGCCGCCTACGCCGCCCGGGGCGGAATAGAAGCCGAGATATACGTCCCAGCCTACGCTTCACCAAACAAGCTCGCCCAGATCGCCGTCTACGGAGCAAAGCTGGTGAAAGTGGAAGGGCCACGCGAGAGAGCTGCCCAGGCCGCTCAGGAGGCAGCCGCTCAAGGCGCTTACTACGCCAGCCACTACTACAATCCCTTCACTCTGGAGGGCCTGAAGACCATCGCCTACGAGATTTGGGAGCAACTGAGCTATCGAGCTCCCGACAACCTGGTTCTGCCCGTCGGCCAGGGCACTCTGCTGCTGGGAGCCTACCGCGGCTTCAAGCACCTGCTGGCCGCCGGCCTGATCGAAAAGCTGCCCCGCCTCTTCGCTGTCCAGGCTGAGCCCTGCGCTCCCCTGCACGAAGCCTACCAACGGGGGCTGGATGATGCCTTCCCCATCGAAAAGAACGAGACCGTCGCTGAGGGCATCAGCACCGCTCGGCCCGTGCGAGGCCGCCAGATCTTAGCCGC
>SDBU01010365.1_pt1 | contig 10340 bp, 15 predicted proteins | sample 2277071 | NCBI WGS metagenome assembly SDBU01 (sample SAMN10397929, study PRJNA504765) | marine sediment metagenome | isolation source: marine sediment core GS08_GC12, 126 cmbsf | place: Arctic Ocean: Gakkel Ridge, Loki's castle | collected 2008 | reverse complement strand
GACAAGTATAATATGACCTCTTTAGCTGCTAAGTTCAGAGCCCGGATGAAGTTCCCAAAGAAGGCAGGGAGGAAACCATCAGATGACTAAAAAACAGAGACGCAGGCGACCTAAGATGCCTGATTTCAACCTAGACAACTTTAATAAGATGTTCGGTTCTCCCCGTAAGTTTACGGGAACTCTCAAGGATATGGTTCCGAAACCGAAGAAGAGGAGTAAGAAATGACCTTAAGGGTTGGATATACAGATAAGGTACTAAAGAGTAGCCCTCGTGCCTTCAGAGGAGTGCACACTTCTAAGAGTTATGCAGAGGCGGGTGGATGTTCTAGTAGAGTTGCTAGGAAATGTATCCATCTGGAGCTACAGGGAGGATCTATGGAGTTAGTGGAGAGGAGTAAGTAATAGTGCAGGATAGGTTAGACTCCCAGTTTAAGGAGATGGGGGATAAGGAGTTGGATAGGATTCCAAAAGGATTACGGTCTTTTCTCCATAATCTACCAGGACCTGTAAGGTTTCTACTAATTCCTATTGTTCTACCAGTGGTAATACTTAGAGTTATGCTAGGAGCTTTCAAGATAGCAGCAAAAGAAGCAAGGAGGAAAAGGTAAGATGGGTATATTTGGAACGACAGGGATACAGCATTGGCAGATTACCCCAATAGGGGTGCAGCGACTTAGGTCTGGCAATCTTAAAGGAGTAGGGCCTGCTGAGGGTCAGGTCCTGCAAGGGATAGTAGAACTAGGTGGGATCGCTGAGACTGATGAGTTAACAGTAGGGAGTCAGATCAGTCCTGGAGTTATTATGACTTCTCTAAAGCGGTTAGTTGACCTAGGTCTAGTATCTCCGGTAGCACCTGAGAGTATGAGGGGACAGCCTGCTACAGCACCCCAGGCACCTGGGACAACAACATTACCAAGTTTTGGAAGAGGGAGGTAAAGAATAATGGCTAAGAAAAGACGCAAGGTAGTACGCAAGGGACGAAAGAGTCAGACTCTGGCTCAGAGACTCGGTGTACCTAGTGATGGGAAGGGACTATGCTCACCGTCACTACGCAAAGACATGGGCCATGTACACGGCCTGGGATAAGGGAGAAGGTAGGAAGGTAAATAGATATGCCTGATTATTATGAAGCAATGGGATTGAGTGGACCTCCTGGAGCTCCTCCAACAGCTCCTTCCCCTACTCCGACTCCTCTTACTATTACTACTCCTACACCAACTACTCCTACACCAAGAGTAGTAGCAACTAAACCTAAACCAGAAGAGGACGAGGAGGTAAAGGTAATTAAAACTGTTACCACTCCTCCGGGTTATGAGACTCTGGTTGAGGCTGGTACTACTTACTTAGTAAAGGATGGTCAGTACTACAGACAGTTTAATGGAGGAACCCCAACCAGGGTTTCAGAGCCTAGTAGGTTAAGGACTGTTAGGTTATATGGTGTAGATACTACAACAGATAAACCAGAGATAAAGGCAGAAACTGTTACTAAACCTGATATGAGACCTGACCAAATACTAGTTGCTATGAAAGAGGAAGGTGCTACTCCTTCTGCTTTATTAGATTATGCTAAGGAGCACCCAGATGCAGTTAGAGGTGCTAAAGCATCTCAGTTGATGAAGGGACTTCAGGCTCAGTTTGGAGAGTATGAGGATCTACCAGGGAAAGAGCAGTTCCAGATGCAGGTAAAGATGGGCTATATCCCAGAGGGTAGTGAGTATGCTGGATTTCACTATGACCCTAAGTTAAAGGAGGCCTTGTGGGGATTCTGGGATCCCAAACAGATTGCAGAGAAAGCTAAGGTGAAGACTGCACTGTCCGTCCTAGCACCATTTAAGACAAATGGTAGTTATGACTTACAGGCAGCATTCGCAGCAGGTAAAGGTGCTGATGTTTATGCCGCCAGAGCCTTGGATTTGTTTACGCCCGAAGTTGTAGTTGAGGCTCAATTTGGTCAGATAGAAGCAAGTAGCTTAGCTAGAGCACGTGAGGATATTGCCAAAGTAGCTCCTACAACTATTACTGTAAAGGATGGGAAGACTTATGTCGACCTGGGTGCTGCTTTAAGTGCTGGAGTGTCGGCAGCTACCCTGAGATTAGCAGGATTTGACCGTAAGGATGTAGCAGAGGTAGAAAAGGCACTTAAGATGGAGGCTGTGGCAGTAGCTACGACAGCAGCTGAAAGACAGGCAGCCCAGAAAAAGATTCCTCCCCTGGTTATAACTGTAGAGAAAGGCCAGGAGCAACTGAATATCCTTGCGGCAGGAAAGGCTGCTACTGCAGGGACTTTAACTGCCCTTACTCTAAGGACACTAGGATATGAGGTAACTGATGCAGAACTAGCAGCATGGGCAAAGTCTGCTGCAGGATTAGAGGCAACAAAAAGAAGAGTCACCAAACTTATTGATACTCCCTTCGGGCAGATCCAGACAACTGTAAGGGAGTATGACTTTATAAGTGGATTGAAACAAGGAGTAATCACCCCTAAGGACCTGGAGGTTATGGGGTATGAGCTAGAGGGTATTAAGGAAATAACCTTCCAGGCCGATATGGAGACTAAGTTAGAGCCTTATAGGAAGTCTGAGTTTGACTTTACGAGTATGGATGATCCTATGAAGTCTGTAATTGAGTATGGGAAGGCTGTAGATGAGGGGGCAGTTACAAAAGAAGAGTTAGTGGAGTTTTTGTATGCTCCAGAGACCCCTAAGGAAGTTACGGCTGCAAAGGAGAATTTAGAAGCTCAACTTATGGAGAGTAGACGGGCTCCAATGTGGTTAACAATGCTACCAGCTTTTTCCCAATTATGGCATCCAGGGGAGAAGGCCTACTATGAATCCAGAGGTGGATTAGGAATAGCAGAGCAGGTTGGTTATACTATCTTGGACCTTGCCTTCATAGCACCTGCAGTTGGTTGGATAGCAAAGACTACTAGTGGTGCACTACGGGTTACAGCAGCTGGAGCCAAGATTGCCTCTTTAAGAGGTTTACCAGGGGTTAAACTTGCACTAGAGTCTGCACAAAAGGCTCTACTGGTTATTAGGACTAGGATTCCTGGAATGAGGACAGCTATTAAGACTGCTAAGACCTCTGTCACAACTGCACAGTCTAGCCTTGCTACAGCAAAGAGGACTGGGGACGTTGCTGGGATTAAATACTGGGATGATGTAGTTAAGGTAAGACAGGCTAATGTTCTAGCAAAAGAAGTTTCCTTAAGTAATGCCTTAGCTTCTTTTAAGGCAGATGTAGCTGCAGGTAAGGTAGCGGTTAAAGAGTATGGAACACTACTGAAAACTGCAGAGGCAGGCGCTTTGGGTACCAGGATAAGTGGAGGAGCTTTCCTAGGTTCTCAGGCTGTCCTCTATAAAGCTGCTGCAGTTACTAAACCACTTTGGACTACATTTGGACTTTACCAAGCAGGTCTAACTACTTATAAGTTACCTGCTATCCAAAAGGCACTAGGTCAACCTTATGCTGATCCCCTTCTTTCTACTGTGATGGGCTATGGGATGTCTGCTCTTGCACTAGGAATTCCCCAGAAACTTGTAGGGGCTGTAAAGAGTCAGTATGAATTGTTTACCTACAAGGGTAGAATTCCTCAGAGGGTTATTACAGTTCCAGAGAAATATCTACCACCCGGTGCGGGGATGCCTAAGACCTCTGTTAGGGGATTAGTAGTAAAAGAGCAATTAAGAGCAATGGAAGCCTCTTCTAAGGCTATGGAGAAGTTGTGGAGTGGAGCAGGCACAGCTATAATTCCTTGGCCAGGACCCAAAGGTCTAACCTACAAACCAAGAGCAGAGTGGCAGAGGGCTATTCCCGGATCGATGATATCTGCTACACCTACTGGAGGTGCTTTTGATGTTCCTATCTACGAGGTAACTGCAGGTAGAGAGCCTGCACAATACTTTGCTCCTTGGTTGTTCCCCCAGTTTACAGAGGCAAGTGCAATAGGAATAACAGGTGCTAAACCTACTGCCCTAGTACTATTTACTCCTAGTATTTCAGAATATCCTATAGACATAACTAAAGCAAAAGGTCCCAAAGCTTTCCAGGATACTATTGAGAGGCTACTTGAGAGACAGGCTTTAGAACCTGGAGCCTATCCTGGGTTTAAACTATTTAGAACCACTAAGGAGCCAGAGTTTATTGTTCCTCTAGGAACTGAGGTAGCAGGAGCTCCTGGAGCAGAGTGGGGTATAGCCTTGGGTGGAGAGTTAAATCTCTGGACAAGAGTAAGACCCTTTGGACCCAAGATTATGATACAGCCCAAGTTCCTAATGTCAGGACCTGGTGTCAGGACGAGAGGATTTACTTTACTAGAAGCAGCCAGGTTAAAGGCTATGGGTCCCAGGGCTGAACTACTCCACTTAAAGGAAAAATTCCTTCCATGGAGAGGTATTGCAGGGGAAACAACTTGGTTACCTAAACTAGGCCTACCTAAGAAGGGCTACCCAATAGATGTTATGAGACCAGGGGTCTTTAGTAGTGAGGCAGATATCCTGAAGGAGGGACTAAGAGAGGACTTTTTAAGCCTTAAGGAGCTAAGACTAGCTGAAAAAGAGGCTAGGCTGGCAGGTAGAGTAGTAGAATCAACTAGTCTGGGTAGACGGATTGGCTCTCTTAGAGACTCTATTAAAGCAACTGGGAAGGAGATAGTCTATCTGGAAGAAAGTGCAGGTAGATTAGAAAAAGGTTTACCTCTAAAGGGAAGACCTTATGAGGCAGTATCCAGAGAGGCCAGAAGACTTACAGCAGAAAGGTCTATTAGGGAGAGCCTACGCAGGTCGCTAGAAACCCGGATTCCTAGATTTGGGAGGGGTAGGTTAGAGGGTAGATTAGAAGCCCTCCGGGCTGAGAGGATAGAGAGGCCATTAAGACCAGAAAGGGCAGAACCTACTAGAGGCTCTCTAACTGAACTGAGACTCCCAAGAGCTCCCAGAGAGCCTGCACCTGCTAGAGTTACTCGACCTCCTAGAGAGCCTAGAGTCTCCAGAGTTCCTGAAGTTCCTAGAGTTCCGAGACCACCCAGACTTGAGGAGCCTCGTCTTCCTAGAGAGAGGCCTCCTAGGGAAGAGCCTCCCAGAGAAAGGCCTCCACGAGAGAGACCTCCTAGAGTAGAACTCAAACCTCCAAAGGAAGAAATTAAGATTCCTCCTTTTCTACTTAAGGCAAAGAAGGCTAAGAAGATAGTAGAGGAATGGCCACCTGGAACAATCGCCTGGAGACAGGGTATGTTCTGGAAGGTAATCCCTCCTCCTTATGATGTAGATAAACCTATAACCCTTAAAGAGGCCCCCGCAGGAGTTACTAAGTTTGCAACTGGTGAGGGTAGTGCCTCAAAGACCATCCAGGTACTAGGTGGTCCTGCTCCCAATGATGTTAGTATAGACTTAGGTGTTGTAGATATCTTCATCAAAGGTGGAACTATGGACCCCAAGATTACCTACAAGGGTGGAGGAACAGAAACTGATGTAGGGTCAACACTTCCTAGTCCCCTTATGGGTATTACTATCAGTGAGGAACCTACTGCAGAACTTAGACAGACACTAAAGAAGACTAAGAGGAGACAGCCTCAGTATAGTCCTACTAGACGAACTAGAGGATCTGAGATTGCAACACTAACGGAGATAAGACTATAATGGAAAAACTTCTACTAATTCCCATAGGCCTCCTAATCACCTGGTTACTCTTTAGAAGTATCAGAAAGGATAGAGAGAAGGGTGGATATGGTAACAGGAAGGAACTAGAGACCCGACTCCAGTGGCTTAAGTCTGGAGATGAAAAGACTAATAGCTTTGAGATTGTCCAGACGGAGGAAGCCCTAAAGATATTAGATGGGAGGGGAGAATGACGCAAGAAGTTAAGGTTATCTGGTTAGATATCTTCTTCCTGTATGAGGGGTACAAAAAGGATGTACTAGAGGAAAAGCCTCCTAGACAGACCACCTATGGTCAACTCCTCCTAGATAATGATGAAGTAGTAATAGTTGCTTCTACGGTAGACGACGATGAGGACTTTTTCCGGCATATAGTTGTTATCCCCAAAGGTGCAGTAATATCAGTAGAGGAGGTAAAGATTAGTGGTAGTCAGAACAAAACGGAAAGTTAGGCAAAAGAGTCCTGGTACTAAGTATCAGGGTAGGGAGGCTAGACATCATATCCAGGCTCCTACTGAAGATCAATTAGATGAGATGATTGAGGGTCTCCAGGAATATGCTATGGACCATGGAATGGAAGGTATTGAGGTTCTTAGAAAGCGAAAGGACCCTGACGGTGGTTGGGAGGCAACTGTGGTCAGCCATAATATTAACTGGGGTGCAGCTTGGAGATCAGTTAAGGAGAAGGTTGGGGCAGTTAAGGGAAAGATAAAAGAGTCATGGGAGGAGAGGAAAAAGAGGAAGGCAGAGGAAAAGGAGGCCCGAGGTGTAGGAAAGGTTGCAGAGAGGGGGGAGAAACTAGCTTCAATGAGGCTATCTAAGAAAGGGAGAAAGAGGGCAGAGGAAGTAGGAGAGGTACCTGAGTATGAGCCTAAGAAAGTACCTAAGTTTTCCGCGACCGAAGGTGAGATCACTAGTAGGATAAAGAGATTAGCACCAGGGTTAGAGAAGACTGGGGATGTTGGTCTTAGAAGAGGAATTGCTAAGGAGATTGAGAAGGAAAAGAGGAGAGCCTTTATGGCAAAAGAGAAGGCTGGTGTTGTCTCAGCAAAGGAAAAGAGGGCAGCACTTGTCACAGGGGAGAGGCTTCTGACTGAGAAGGCCAGACGAGAACACTTAAAGAAGGGAAAGAAGACAAGACTTCCTGCTACTAAGAAGATTGCTGGAAAGACTGCCAGAGGTGTTGCGGAGATAGTTGTGGGGTTAGGAGCAGGTGTCGGAAGCATGGGTACTAGCCCCAGGACGAGAGAATTATATTCCTCCGGACTAGGTTTACGAGATTACCAGACTCCTGGACTGAAGAAACTAGTCCCTAAATTTAGGTTTAGAAAAAAGGAAGAAGAGACACCAGAGGAAGCTTAGATGACATACTATTGGGTAGTTCCTATGACAACAACTAAGGATGGCAGGCCAAAGGCCTATCTGGTAGAGGGGGATAGGTTCTTTTCCTCTGAGGGGTTAGCTGAGAGTTATGCAGGAGAGTTGGCTATGGACTCTGAAATCTGTCCAACCACTACTACGAATAGGAAGCAGGCTAGAAGGGAATTGAGACTCTATCTTGCCAAGAAGTATGCAAAGGAGAAAGGGGATTTCTCATTGGGAACTGCCAATGCCCAGTGGAAGGACGAGGACGACTAGATATGATAGAAGAAGTCAAGGTCATATCTCCTACCCTCCAGTGTGTGTGTGTGGTATGTGGAGACTCCTCTGATCCTTTCCAGCAGTCCGGTGAAATAGAGGTAGAGAGATCCTCCATTCCATTTGGGGTACTTGATGAGATAGAGTGGTCAAGGTCAGATGGAACTCCCCTGGAGAGAGATAAAGTTAACAGGGTTCCTAGTATTTGCCCAGGCTGTCAAGTGTTGGGTAGAACTCTGGAGGAGTTTGGATTAAGAGAAGATGAAGAAGAGAATTAGATTGACAGAAGAGGGTTCTACCCTCAACAACCGGGTACGAAGTGGATCAGGAACTCTATCTGAGGAGAGAGATGTAGTTTTTTCTGAGAATCTACTGGCAGATCCTCCTAATTTTGATAAGATGGATAGAGTACACCCGGGTAGGGAAGGTGCCTTAAATAGGTTAGTAGAAAGGGGACTATTAGAGGTCTATGAGAGTATATTTGAAGATTACCTCGACTCCCTGAATCCAAAAGAGGAGAAATCTCTCCCAATATACCAGGAGGACCTTACTATGGCCCTTAAGGGAGAAAGACTTATACTCTTTGTAGCCCGGGCTTCAATTGTGGGATTCTATATTCCTCCCCTAACAATCCAGATTGTCAGATCACTGGAAAGGTTCAAACTAGATGATGACTTACCCCTTGAGATTGTTAGGGGATTAGTAAAAGAAGGGTATTTATACTCAGGAGAAGAAGATGATTGATGTTAAACTTAGACAGACACTAGAGGCTCTTCCAGTACACTCACCTGAGCATTACTCTAGGATAAGTTTGGACCCTAGACTTGCCAGGCAGTTTATAGAGTTCAGTTCAGTTCCTACCACCACTAAACAAGAGCTTGCCCAACATATAGTTCAGGCAAAGTGGACTCCCCCTGAAAGAGCAATCTACTCCGCAGTTTCCGACGGGTTCACTACTGAAGAGGAATTACGGACTGTTACCGGACTAACTTCGGGGAAAGTTCGGTCTACAGTAGGAAAGTTAGAGAAAAAAGGAGTCCTCAGGCGCCTTTCTTAGGCTTATTGGAAAAGGGAGTCGTAGGTGGGCCCCTGATCCTGCTACAGATAAGCGAAACAAAAAGGAGAGGTAAGCCGTAATAAGCAATGAGGTCCTTTTGCCTCGCTTTAGCTCCTCTCCCCACAATCAAGCTTGCCCAAATATTCTGGGCAGGGTCTATAATAGGGACTGGGGGTTGTAAATCTCTGCCCCCAGTTCCACTAATCTTTAAGGCATAACGGAGGTTGGTCTGTCTTCCTCCTTTATCCTCCCCAGCTAGTTAAGTATTCCTAGCTGGGAGATAGTATATACCCATCAAATAAAAACGGGCGGTAAACCTATGTGTCAGATAATGGAATGGTACAGTGCAGAGTCTGTAAGATGTGGTGGGACTACATTACCCATACTCACTTAAAACAGCATGGAATGACCTGTGCTGACTACCAAGAGGAGTATCCAGAGGCTCCAATGCAGGGTAGTAATTTTGTTGATTTTAGGGTCTCTCCTCTTAGAGATAGAGTCCAGTCTGAGGAGACAATAGATCGTCGGATGGAAGGTTTGAGACAGTGGTGGGATTCAACTGAAGGCTTAGCTCAGAGAAAGGACATGAGTGACCACCCCCTAAGATCAAGGAGGTAGCAATGGCTTGGTTTGGAAAAAGGTCCCCGGAATTCTGTGAAGCTATGAGTAAGGCATGCATAGAAGGGGACGCTGGTAAGTATGAACGTACCCCAGAAATGCAAATTGGTAAGTATGAAAGAGCACCTTTTACTGCAGAGCACTGTGCTAACATGAGTAGGGCAGCCGTAAAGTCTTACGAGAATGACCCTTCTTTACGGGAAAGTCGCTTTCAGTACGAACGGACACCAGATATGATGACTGGGAAATATAAGAGAACTCCTGAAATGAACCAGAATAACAGAGCAGCACGACGAAAGGTATGGACAGACCCTGAATATTACGAAGCCCATACGGGAGAGAACCATTACAATTGGAAGGGAGGTAGTCAGGGAAGTTATGGCTGGGGTTGGGATGCTATTAGATACTTTATCTTAGTAAGGGACCACTTTACCTGTCAGGAGTGTGGTAGTAAAGAGAAACTTTGTCCTCACCACATAGATTATGATAGAGAGAATATGGAAGATGACAATCTAATTACTCTCTGCAATAGCTGTAATAGTGTAGCCAATGGTGATAGAGAGTATTGGAAGAAACATTATACCGAAATGCTAGTCGTAGGAGGGAGTAACAGATGAAGAAACTACTAAGTATACTAGTACTGGCTCTTCTACTAGTAGGACTACCTGCCTGCGATGCTATAGACACTGATGTCCTCCCAGCTACTGATAATACCTATGATGTGGGTAGTGAAGATCTAGCATGGGCTGAAGGATGGTTTGGCAACCTTTATATTGATGGTGCTCCAGTAGGTGGAGGGAGTGGTGATGTAGTTGGTCCTGATGGTGCCACCGACCACGGTTTGGTTAGATATGACGGAGTGTCAGGGAAGCTAATAGAAGACTCATTAGGTACCCTCTTAGATGACGATGCCAATCTTTTTATTGGTGGAGACATAAGTATTACCGATGTAAATGCTGGCGGTATTATATATGCTGATGGTGGCCCTACTGGTCTTGATGTACTATACAGTGCTGAAATTGGGGCTCATCTTATTGTTGGTAATGATATTACTGTTGGCGGGACTACTACTCTTAATGACCAGATAGATCTAGTAGGTGATGGTAAAGTTTGGATAGAATTAAGACCTGAGCTTGACTTCGACATAATTAAGAAGAATGCTGTTCCTGTATCATACGAAAGAGGGATATTTACTGGTTTTGAACTTCCCATATATGCTGCTGATGACCAGGAGTTGTTCTTTGAGATATGTGTGCCTGATAGGTGGGATGGAATAAGCATTACCCATGTTCATTTAGATGTTTTTCTAATTGGTGCACAAGATGCTGGTGATGCTTTTAGGATGCAAGTAGACTATGAACACTATGATGGTGG
>SDBU01010364.1_pt1 | contig 10341 bp, 19 predicted proteins | sample 2277071 | NCBI WGS metagenome assembly SDBU01 (sample SAMN10397929, study PRJNA504765) | marine sediment metagenome | isolation source: marine sediment core GS08_GC12, 126 cmbsf | place: Arctic Ocean: Gakkel Ridge, Loki's castle | collected 2008 | reverse complement strand
CCGCCCCTTAGTATATGTTTGTAGTAGTTAATGCGATTATAAGGTAAGTTGTTTTTTGTGTGTGTAGGACTTCACTCACAAAATTATACTACACTATTGAACACTAGTGATGGATATTGATAACCTTTATATAAAAATAAAAACTTAAAATAATTATGATAATTCTAATCAACAAAAAAAACATCATAGAAGATGGTTGATATATTGTTGAATTCGTATACAAAGAATAACCAAAATGACAACATAATTATTATCGAACATTAGATAATAAGGAAACAGGGTGGTGAAAGTGTGTGTGTGTTTGTATAGTAAATGGTTACGGGTCACCATAAGCAACAAGAATCTTTTCCGCTATAGCAATATTAAGCCCTCAAGGCAGAGAGTGGTGCGCTATAGCATCAAGATTAGCTAAGCTAGCTAAGCCAGTAATAAATAATATTTCTAAAACACACACACATTTAAATAGTCTTTGTGTGTGTGTGTGTGATGAGAACTTGTCATATTTGCGGAATAATACATGCAGGATTATATTGCCCTAACTGCAATGAGGTAACTCATGGGACATAATGTTTATGAAAAAGCAAAAGAATTATTAAAACCAATTAAAGGTATGGAGATTGGATTAGTAAAACTAAGAAGTATAATTATAAGAAATGTAGGTGGTGATAAGAGAACAATAACAAACTACCTAAACATAATGATAGAAACTAAATTATTAAGAGATGTTGGAAATGCACATTTTAAAGTGTTATAATGGAAGAATTAAATAAAATCCCAATGGATAAACCTTCTTCTGCAGAAGAAGAACTAAAATATGCTCTAAACCAACTAGATGAATGTGTTCATAGATTTTGTTGTTTTAAGGAGAGTTTTATGACTTTTTGTGAGAAAAAGGGACTTATAAATGAAAATTAAACCGGATAAATGGCAACAGAAAGTCCTTGATGAAAAAGGTGATATTTGTCTATGTACTGGCAGACAAGTAGGGAAATCTCAAACTATAGGCATAAAAGCTGCAGAACATGCTCTAAACAACCCAAATCATGTAGTTATAATCGGTGCAGCGATTGAAAGACAAGCATCACATATATTCTGGATGGTTAAGAACTATATTGCAGAAAATTACCCAGATAGAATTGAAGGAAGAGCATCAAGTTTTTTCTTAAAGTTAAAAAACAAAGCAGAAATAAGATGTGTTCCAATAGGTAATGATGGACTAGGTATAAGAGGTTTTACTGCTAATGTTCTTATAATAGATGAAGCAGCATTTGTTAATCCCAAAGCTTGGAGTGGGATAAGGCCAGTGTTGGCAACAACAAAAGGCCAGTTAATTCTCTTATCCACTCCCTTTGGGACTGAAGGTTATTTCGCAGAATGTTATAAGAACCCTAGATTCTACAGAGACCATATAAGTAGTGAGGATTGTCCTAGAATTTCTAAGGAATTTTTGGCTGAAGAAAAAGCCACTATGACTAAACTACAATATCAACAAGAATATTTAGGACTCTTTGTTGGGGGTATTCAGAAGTTTTTCCCAGATGATTTAATAGATAAATGTTGTACTATAATGAATCACAACCCAATAGGGAATAAGTTTCAAGGCATAGATGTTGCTCGTATGGGTGGAGATGATACTGTACTTGTCTCAGTAGATAGAATCCATAGAGAGAAATTAATACAATTTGATTTAACAATTCCAGAGGGACAAACAATAACAGATACTGCAAGACTAATTATTGCTAAAGATAAACTATTAAATCATAAGAAAATCTATATAGATGATGGAGGGTTAGGTGTGGGAGTATTTGACATTCTATATGATGATAGACAAACTAAACACAAAATCATAGGGATTAACAATGCTAAAAGAGAAATAGAGCATAGGGGATTCAAAACCTTAGAGAGAACAATACCACTAATGAAAGAACAACTATATAACAATCTAAAAAATCTAATGGAAAGAGGAGAAATAAAATTATTTAATGACCCAAGATTAAGACAATCATTAAGAAGTATTCAATATGAAAATACAGAAGGAGTATTAAAAATCTATGGTAATTTCACACATATTGCAGAAGCATTAATAAGAGCATCATGGTGCATGAAAGACAAAAGTTTAAATATAAGAGCGTTCTGTTAAAACAATGACAGCTACATTAGCAGTATCAGGTTCAGTATTAGTAAAGGCAGGGGCTAATGTAAGTTCAAACTTCACAAGCACTAATGCAGATACAAATATAGACCCTCTAATTAATCAAGCAGAAAGTCTAATAAGTTCAATCTCTAGAAAGGATTGGGTTGCTGCTTATTCAACCCTTACAGATGAAGTTAAGAAAATCTTAGAGCAATTTGTTTCAGCTGTTGCAGCAATGGCATGTATAAGTTATGACATGTCTGGCTATAGTTCAAGGAGAGAAGCAGAAACAATGTTAGATGTTTTAAACAATGAATCAAATAGGGCCCAATCACTATTAATGAATCAACAAGGAGTTAAATTTATAGAGAGTGATACATAAATGGCAAGATTTGGTTATGAAACAATAGGAACATTAGGCAATCAAGACCCGGATGATAGAATTTCTGGTTCAGTATTCACTTCAGGAGGAACTGCTGGAACAGGGGATAGTATAACTGTATATATTCCAGGTAATCAATCAGGAAATTTTTGGAAGTGTGCTATATATAAACACAGTGATTTATCATTAATAGGAGAAACAGCAACTACTACTAGGGTAACATCATCTGCTTGGAATACTCTTAATTTTATAGGTTCTCCAACAATATTAGCATCAACTGATTACATATTGGTATGTTGGGCTAATAGAACACAGCCAGGAGGACCATCTGTTGCTTATGATGATGGAGAAGGAACAATACAAGGACACTTTCAAGCTATAAATTATAATGGATTTCCAGACCCCTTAGTACCAACACACGAAGATAGAAAATATAGTATATATTGTGATTATACAGAATTACCAACTCCACCACCAACACCAGCAAAAGCAGGAGGAGGAACAGAAGTATTACATGATTTTGTGAGATTCCCAGAACTGACCAATAGCCAAATGAGTGAGTTCTATTTTAATAGTCCTCATAAACAGGCACCAGAACAATTCATAGCAAAGGTTGTGAAGGTAACTGATGGAGATACAATAAGAGTTTCTGTAGATTGGAGAGATTTTAATTTTCCAATAAGATTCGCAGACTTAGCAGCACCAGAACTTAATGAAAATGGTGGAAAAGCAAGTCAATCATGGTTAGAGAATCTGATTCTAGGTAAAGAGGTGATGGTAGAACTATCTCCAAGTAGAGTAGAGAAGTGGGGTAGACTATTAGCATTTGTAATGTTTAGAGGAATGGATATGGGAGAACTTAGCATATTAAATGGCCATGCAGTAGCATGGGAAGATAGGAAAACATAATGGCAGGACTACCAGAGAAATTTAGAAAGTCAGGAGAACAAGCCATAGCTACATTTGATTTCTTTGATGTAGCTACAGGAACAGGATTTAAGACATTTCAATGTGTAGATTTAATCGCTGCTTCTGGAACAAAGAAAATACTAACAACAACACTAATATTTGGAGACAATGGAATCACCCAATTCAATAGCAACCCTACAGATTTAGATTTTGATTTAGATTTTGAAGTTCCAATAACCTTAAAAGGAAATTGTCTTATAAATATACAAGCATCATCATCATCAACATTTGATACAACACTAACAGTAACTCTATTTCATGTAGATTCAGACAGTAATGAGACACAAATAGGGACCCCAATAGGCCATTTATTAAGTTTTGCTGATTCTGCAACTTATGTTTCATTAATCTATCCTATTCCTCTTAAACACTTTAAAGCAGGAGAAACATTTAGAATGAACTTATCTACGCCAGATATAACAGGAGATTTGAGATGGTTTCATGACCCAAGGAATAGACTAACATTAACAGGAGCAGGAACACTAATAAGTGCACAACTCCCTGTAACACTACCAATTAAACTAAACTTTTAAAATGCCAGAAAACAAAATAGATTCAATGATTGCAAGCGACTTAACAAATGCAGTCCAAGATTTCTCAGTAGCACCTCAAACAACAGAAGGAGCATCTGAAACAGGAGAAACAACATGGATGGATCCAGATTGGACAACATATCTAGGTTACTATAAAGATCCAAAAACCCCTACCATCACTGCAATTATAGATACTCATGCCAGATGGGTAGTTGGAAAAGGATTTAAATCAGACCCAGAAACAACAGCTATCTTAGATGGGATTAAAGGATTTGGATTTGATACTTTTAATTCAATCTTAGAAGATGCAGATAGAGTTATGCAATTAGGTGGAAACTTCTATGCAGAGATTATAAGAGAAGATGATGGAAGTTTCATTAATCTAAAACCCTTAGACCCTCAAGTTATGGAACATGTTACAGAAGCTAATGGGATGCTTAAAGAGTTTAGAATGCACTCTAAAGTTAAAGGAAAGAAACCTCAAATACTTCCTTTAGATAAGATATTTTATCTTTGTCGTAATAGGATAGCAGATGAAACTCATGGAACAGGAATCGCACAGAAGTTAAAGTTAATCCTAGACATGAAGAATGAGGTTATGGCAGACCAGAGAAAAGCTATGCATTGGAATCTTATCCCTAGATGGAAGTTCAAACTAAAGACAGATGAACCTACAGAGATGGCAGCATACAAAGCTAAACAAGATGCAGCTACAAGTTTAGGTGAAAACATATATGAACCTTTTGATGTATCTGAATCTGAATTAGTATCTGTACCTTCAAATGCTACACTAAACCCTATGGCTTGGATAAATTATTTAGATAATCTATTGTATCAAATAGGTGGAGTTCCTAAATTAGTAGTTGGTGGGAGTTCAGAGTTTACAGAGAAAGCAGCATCAATAGTATATTTAGCATTTCAACAGAATGTAGAAGAACATCAATTATTCATAGAAGAACAAGTAGGAATACAATTAGGTATAGCAATAGAACTAGAGTTTCCTGTTAGTTTGGAGAATGAATTATTAAGTGATGAAAAGAAAGACCCAGAACCAACTACTGTACAACCTAATGAAACAACTGCAGGGAGGGGACAATGAAAGAAATAGATAAAATGATTGTGATAACAGCTATAATCTGTTTAACAGTGTTAGAAGCAGTAGCTCTATTAAATGGAGTGAATGGAACTCTATTCACTATAATGATTGCTGTAATAGCAGGATTAGCTGGATTTACAATTCCATCACCACTAGGAAATAAATAAGATGCCACACAAACCCGGACATAAAAAGAAGAAGCCAGAAGAAATAAAAGCAGTTGAAACTCCAAAAAAGATTCCAGAAGAACCCCCTAAAAAGAAAGGTTTAGATGTAAGTTTCTTAAAACCAGCAGCAGAAGGACTACAAAAAGTAGTGAAAGATGTAGGTACATCTGCTAAAGAAATAGGAAAAGTAATTACTGATCCAATACCATTAAGTCCAGAAGGTAAGAAGTTTCAAGAAGAAAATGTACAGTTAAATATAGTACCAGCCGGTGGAATAAGTGGAGCACCAACAGGAATAGGCTCTGTAGATGATGCAGTCGCAAGTGTAAAAAGTATATCAAAGTCATTAGCAGACATAACAAAAACAAGTAAGAAAGGTAGTCAAATAGCAAAAATAATAGCACAAGAAAGGAGAGTACAAGATATAGCAAAGGCTCAAAAGATTCCTTTAGCAAGTGCAAAGAGAATTTTAGGTATTGTAGAAGGTACCTCTAAAAATACTATGTTGGGATTTATGAAATCAAAAGCTGTTAAGTGGGGAATTGGGGGAGTAGTTGGTGCAACAGGAATAGCAACATGGTTAGCCGCAGACAATATCATAACAGGAACAAGATTTACTTCTAATCTAATAGCAGAAGCTGCAGCAGTTCCGGGAGCAGACCCTGTAAAAATTAGAGAAGAAATGGAAGAACTACAAGATACAAAAGATGCTGGTGCAAGTTTTGTTAATAAAGCTACAATAGCAAACCCAATACTATGGCCATTTAGAAAAATATTTATGTTAAATTCAGATACAGCTCAACAAGCATTAGATTTAAAATTTGAAGAAATAGAATTAATACTAGCTAAAAGGGCAGCAGGGTTACCAGTAGGTGTTGGAGAAGAGATAGCACAAAGAGAAGAAGAGAAAGGACAACAGACTCAAGGGAGTGAACCCGGAGCACCACCCAAAGATGTAAATGCTGATTTAACAACAGATATTCAAAATTTTTAATGTAAGGAGGTAAAACTATGGAAAATAATGAAGAAACAACACAAGAAGAATCAAAGGATTCAACTAAGGATAAAAAAGAAGGGGTTCAGTCAGAAGCAACTACAGACCTTGACAGAGCAGACCAAATTGCTGAAAGGCAAAAGCGAGAAAATGATAGAAGAGAAGAACTGCTTACAAGAGAAGAAGCTTTGGCTGCAAGAAAAGCAGTTGGAGGAATAACTGAAGCAGGAAGTGAACCTGTAAAGAAAGAAGAAACTTCTAAAGAGTACGCTGAAAAAGTCATGGCAAATGATGGAGTCTAAAATTCCTAAAGATTTGAAGGTTAAGATGGGAACTCCTATTGAGGCTTTGTGGACTAAAGTAAAACTAGAATCTGAGATGACTATAAAACAGTGTGAGAATACTATAATAATTCATAAGGAATTCCTTAAAATTGCTAAAGATAAAATTCTCTTAGAGAAAAGAAAATAATGGCACATATTGTGTTTATTCCTTATGGTAAGAGAAGTGAAGTGGAACTACTATTACGTGACATGGATGCACAAAAACATCAGATAACTCTTAGAAAAGGTAAGAAAACTAAGACACATTGGATTCAATCACAAGTAAGATATCTACCTATGGGTGTGATGGAATATGTATGTCCCAGAGAAGATGTAGATATTGTTCTAACAACATTAGATAGAGGAGATAAATACCAAATAGGAGAATTCAAGTTAGCAATCCTAAGAAAGATGGCTAAGTGTAAAAAGATTAAAAGTTATGATAAAAGCAGACATTATCTGTGGGTTACAGAACATGTTAATATAATTGTCTTAGGACTTAGAGAGGACTATATGGACTATGTAGACCCAGATGGTGAATTCAAAGGATGGAAACATGAAGCAATCTAAAATAAGAGATGCAATTGCAGAAACTCTAATAAGATTAAACAACGGACAAGGCTATTTCTATGCCCTTAGAAATGCCTTCTTAATAGCTGCAAGCTTGAAAGTTATGTTTAATCTAAGCACAGCAACAGCTGCACTGTTATCTCTTGCTATTTTATTTATATTTTGGTTTGTAGGACATATTGATTTAAAACATTTTAAACTATTTCAAAGGATTCAAGTATTATTAACCTCAAAGTATAATCCTCACTTAAACAAGATTAAATAGAAAAGTTTATATAGTAAAGCTCCTAATATTTTAGCATGACAAACGAAGCTGTACTTGTAATCGAAACAGAATTACCTATTCCTTTAACTTGTGATGATACTATTGCGATTCCAAAAGGTACTATTCTAAAACTAACAGACTTAGGTACAGTAGCTGCTGCAGATGGACTTAATGACATCATTGGTGGTATTGCTGGTACTGAAAAAATTGCTAATGATGGAATGGTTAGAATAGATGTTTATAGAGGTGGAATTTTTAGAGTTAAATCATCTGGAAGTATTACAGTAGGGGATTGTGTGGGGACAACAATCGGATTAAACTATGTAGTATCTAATAGAACAACTGCAAAGTTATCTGGAAGTAGAATCTTAGGAAGTGCCTTTGAAACTTCAACAGATGAAGAAACATTATTAATAGAATTAAATCCTACAACTAATAACTCAGAAGAATAATGGCATTAGCAGACCCTAACACATCAGGCATGGCAGACATCAGAGGACTAGATGTTGATAAGTTAGCTAAAGGTTTTGCAGAATTAGAACCTAATATTATTAAAGGATTCATAAGTAAGTCTAAAACTTCTGCGAGGGAAATTAGGTGGTATCAAAAAGAGAGTGGATTCTTAGATACAACTGATACTACAGGAATGACATTATCAAGAGCTGATACTTCTTATCGTTCAAGACCAGAAGTAGTTGAACAAAGTTGGGATAGACAAACCTCTTATGTTAAAAAGTTCTTTTTATCAAGTCCACTATTATCTGACGCAGATATTAAAGACTCAGATATAGATGTTCTAGGTACTAATATTCATGATATTGTTAGAGGAGTTCAAAGAAGAGTAGCTGCAAGAATGTTTACAGTTATGTTTAATTGTTTAGCTGCAACTCCTACTCAACCATTAACTGCTGCAAATACTGTTCAAACTACTGCATCTGTAGATGGATGGGATCAAACTGCAACTATGAATCCTATACTTGATATTACTAATGGAGCACAATTAATAAGGGCCCAAGGATATAACCCTAAAGGCGGAGTATTAGCAATGAATTCTATTGAACATAAGTTTTTATTAAACTGGTTAATTACTGTTAAAGGTTCAAGTATCCCCTCTTTTTCAAGTGAGAAATTAAGAAGTGGAGTTATAATGGAAATCTTAGGATGGAATGTTGTAGTAGATGAAATCTTTACAACTGATTGGGTATACCAATGGGTTCCTAATAGAGCTGCTACATGGAAATCATTTAGAAGTATCACCTCAGTAGCAATTAAAGAACCATTAATCGGAACTACTATAAGAGTTGCAGAAGAAGGTGAATGTATTTTAACAGACCCTAACGCAGTTCATGTAATCTCTGATACTATAGGATAATAATATGACAAAAGAACACGCACTACAAGCTTATAATCATTACAAAGACTTATTGACTAATCCAAAATATGCTGATATGAAAAAGGTTTGGAAGAACAATGTACAACATGGACTAGATTCTATCCTTATAAGACATCCTGAATTTGCAGAGAAAAAAGAAGCTCCTAAAGAAGATATTTCTAAAGAAGAACCTAAAAAGAAAAAGGATAAATAATGGGATTCAATGTAAAAGACATTGTACATACTGATACTGGAAATAAGACAGGTTTTCTTTCTGGTTCTATATTATTTAGAGAACTTCAAGGTGGATGTTATTCTGGTAGTAAATGGGATGGTTCTGTAGGTTCAACAGGATATACTGTTGGAGATATTGTTACTGCATTAAAAAGAATTGGAGTGTTAGCTGAATAATGGGAGCTGGAGATACTTCTGTTCAAATAGCAACTACTATGACTGCTGCTGCAATTAAAACTGCTGTTGATGCTGCAATAACTGCAACTTCTACTGCTACAAGAATTAATATAACTCAACTTAATAATGGAAACATTGTTGTTGTTGCTAATGACATTGCATAATTCTAAGTGCCCCGCAAGTTTGCTGCATGCAGCAAAGGGCAAACCTTATCAATATCCCATAAATATATAAAGTTCAGAGATGAGTAGATTATATGGCATCATCAGGTGAGAAGGAAATAAGTAAGAGATGGCCTGTTGAGAAGGGTTTAATAGCAAGAACTACTAAACAGACAGGAAATATAGAGAATCTTATCCCAGAAGGCTTAAATGGCGTTAAAACAACTATCCCTGAGAGGGAAAGGGATTTAATCAGCTAAAATGGTTACAAGTAAAACAATTCTAAATAGAACTAAAAGACAAAAAGAACAATTTGAGCCTAAAGTACCTATTGCTACTGAAATGTATTTACCTAACAATAGTGGAGTTGGAGATTTTGTTGATAAAATTGGAATTAATAATGCAAGTATAACAAACCTCAAAGTAGACCACATAGCAGAGAAAACAGGTGGGCATGGTGTTAATGTTGATAATATTCTATTTGCTAATGCTATTGGTACAGGTCTTGATGTATTACATAGTGCTACTATTGGAAATCATCTTACTGTTCTTAATAATTTAGATGTTGGTGGAATTGCTAAGGTAGACCACATAGCAGAGAAAACAGGTGGTCATGGTGTTGTGTTTGATAATGATGTTTGGATAGGAACATTAAGTAATGTTGATAGAATTTTATCATCCATAATTCCACTGCCAACCGCAACTTATGATTTAGGTTCTAATGCACTGAGATGGAGAAACCTTTATCTTTCAGGAGATGCAAATATTGGTGGAGATGCTATAATTACAGGAGACATAACAACAAGCCCCACAATAGCAGACCATCCTCATCAAGATGTTAGAACAAGTGCAAGCCCAGATTTTAATATTCCTTCTGTTTATGGATTAAAGATACATTCTGGGGGAAGTCTTATTAATCTTACAATATATCGTACAGGAACTATTACAGCAGAAAGAAGTTTAA
>SDBU01010363.1_pt1 | contig 10342 bp, 8 predicted proteins | sample 2277071 | NCBI WGS metagenome assembly SDBU01 (sample SAMN10397929, study PRJNA504765) | marine sediment metagenome | isolation source: marine sediment core GS08_GC12, 126 cmbsf | place: Arctic Ocean: Gakkel Ridge, Loki's castle | collected 2008 | reverse complement strand
GGCCCATAGCGGCATAGAGCAGGTTGCCGTTAGAGAGGAGAATACCGTGGTTGCGGGGTGAAGCTGGCATGAGCCAGTGGTGGAGGTAGTTACCTTCCATGTCAATTAGCCAGACGTCACTTGAGGTAAAGGGGTTGATCAGGGTATAGCCCTGGCAGGCTTTACTTTGATTGCAAACCGTCACCCGACAATTTTCCCGTAGAATCCTCATCCTGAACTCCTCAGTTCTTAAGTAAAATCTTAAAGGTGAGACCAGAGATGAAACCGCTGGTCTTCGGTTGAGTTTTACCTCTCGCCGAAAACCAGCGACTATTCCCCCCGAGCTTTCTAAGCTATTAGGGCGGCTATCTTAGCGTCGCCATGCCCATGGTAGCCGGCAGCCACAGGGCAATCTGCGGGAAGATGGTCAGGATGACGAGGAATATTACCTCAACGAAAACAAAGGGCATAACACCCTTAAATATCGTGCCCACAGGGACATCTTTGGCTACCCCGGCGATGACAAAGACATTCATCCCGATCGGTGGGGTAATCTGTCCCATCTCCATCATGATAACCATCATCACCCCAAACCAGACACCGTCAAAATCCAAAATGACAATGGTCGGCCAGAAGATGGGCAGGGTGAGCAAAATCATGGGGATGATATTCATCAGCATGCCAAGTACGACATATACGAGCAGAATTAGGGTGAGAATGACGTAACGGCCTACCGGCAGGGCACTTATATATGCCGCCGTCTCCAGTGGGAGTTTGCTTGTTCCCATAAAATAGCCCAAAATCATGACACCAATCAGGGTGACCAGTAGCATTCCTGAAGTCCGTGTTGAATCATGAAGAGCTTCACGTATCGTTGCCCACTTGAACCTTCGCTTGATGATTATCATAAAGAAGGCACCAAGGGCACCGACGGCTCCAGCCTCGATGACGGTAAAGACTCCCATGTAGATGCCGCCGATAACCATCAGGAAGAGGACCAGCATCGCCCAGGTTCCCTTGAGGGAAAGGAATTTCTCCTTCCAGGTCGTTTGAGGTCCGGGTGGACCCAGGTTGGGATTGAGCTTGGAGCGAATGGTGATGGTTAAAATAAACAAACTGGCAAGCATTATGCCTGGAATGATGCCGGCGATGAAGAGCACCGCCGTTGATACCTCGGTTATCAGGGAGTAGAAGATGAAGCCCATACTGGGTGGGATTAGTATACCCAACGTGCCTCCAGCGGCAACACATCCGGTAGCCAGGCTACTATCATAGTTATATCGTTTCAGTTCTGGCAGTGCCACCGTGCCCATGGCAGCCGCGGTTGCCAGGCTATCGCCACAGATGGCGGCAAAACCGGCGCAGCCACCGACCGTGGCCGAGGCGAGTCCGCCGGGCAGCCGACCCAGCCAGGTGGCGCAGGTGTCATAGAGGTCGCGGCTGATGCCGGCGTGGAAGCAGAATGCGCCCATGAGAAAGAAGAAAGGAATCACCACCACGAAGTAGAAAGTTCCCTGGAAATAAGGCCTGGTCATCAATAGACCAAGACCGGCGTCAAGACCCATAAAGTACCAGGAACCGAGGATACCGACAAAGGACATGGCGAAAGCGATTGGCATTCTGGCGAACAGGAGTATCACCAGCAGGAGAATACCAAGTAATCCCATAATCAGCGGATCAATTGGGACCTCGACATTAAGTGAACCCCAAACCAGGACGCCGGCGAGAGCCAGGCCGAACAATATCCAGAGTGCCTCCTTGCCCCCTGCGGCTATGGCTGAATCAGTAGAGCGGAAAATCTGGGCTACTATTATGATGCAGGTGAGCGCCACGCCAAAAGCGGCGATAAAGACAAACGGCCATATGGGTATATCTAACACCTCAGCACCCTGGTTAGTTTTTGAAATTACGACTGCCCAAACTGTGGTTCGCCAGGCAATCAGTGTCCAGACCATCAAGCCCAGGACACCGGTGCAGCTATCAGTAACATGCTGTACCCATTTGGGGAACTTGCCCATTACCAGGTCAACCTTGACATGGTGAAAAGTGTAGGTGACCCAGGGTAAACCGATAAAGGTGATAAAGACCAGCAGGAACTGCTCCAGGTCTTTGACGCCGTATAACCCAATCTTGAGGATGTTGCGTGTGAAAATATCAGACACCATGAAGATGACCATAAAGAACAGTGCCAGCATGCCAATATAGATGCCAACCCGGGCAATCGGCTTCATCGGTTTATCGATTGCATCAGCCCATTTAGATAAAAAGGTCACACCTAACCTCCGTTGACTTAAACTGGATTATAAGTTAACGCTTTTAGATAAGCGATGGATATCAAAGTTCACTACGGATTGCCGCTATACGGGTAAACCGTATAGCGGCAATCCGTATTCACATTGTTATTTTTTAGTCCCATCCTCCGGGTCGGCGAGGGCTACCATACCGGCCGGCATAGCCGAACCAGTCAGGCTCTTCCATCGGGTTGGTTGTGTATTTATCTACGTACGAACGGTACGTAGATACCATATTCTCAGCCTGTGTACGAGTTATCCCGGCGTCCACAGCCTGCTGGTACCAATCGCCATAACTTGGCATTGCCCCTACCATCCACCTTGCCTTCTCGTCTGGAGGCAGGGTGTAGAAGTCGTCACCCTTATCTTTAAACCAGGCCAGGTCTACTTCTGAACCATGGTCCAGGGTGGCACCGATAATTAAGGAATAGATCATACCCGAAAAATACTGGTCGATGACATCCTGAATCTCTGTAGGCAAGCTCTCCCAGAACTCTTTGTTCATCGACGGGTTAGAAACCGAGAAGTTGAGGTCGATGATGGTATGATGATTCAGGTACTCAGCCGTGCCGAATGACCTCAAAGGTGCCCAGGGCCAGATGCCGCCTTCAATGACACCCTTGTCCAGCGCCAGTGGTGACTCCGGCATCTGGATCATCATCGGAATAGCCCCCCAGTTTTCCAGGCTGGTCATGTGAATCAGGTTTTCGCCAGCGATAATTCTACCCTCCATATCCTCGATTGTTTTGATAAGCTTTTTACTGGTATGAAGGTTTTGAATGGCGCTTGAATGGGTGGTCAAGTGATGGAGGTCCTCATATTCCTTTTTGATTGGCTCTCCCGCTGGGTCGTTAGTGATGAAATCGTAGGCAGCGAGGCCGTATATCGCTGCTGAGCCACCTGCCAGGAAGGGCAGCCAGAGCATTTCGGTAAATGGAAAGCGCCCAGCCATTGGGTGAGCCCAGACTTCCCCTTGTTGAGCCATTCCGGCCTTGATAGCATCGTAGGATTCCCGGTACTCAACCAGAGCCTGTCCATTGTAGAAGACATATTCTACCCGGCCATCGGTTACCTCCTCAACCTTGTCAGCCAGCACATCCAAGCCATCATAGAAGGACGGGTGCATAAGCGGATAGGCAGGACCGACTTTGATTTCGAAGACTCCGGCGGGCGCCGGTGTTGGTGTCGGTGTTGGCGTCGGCGTCGGTGTTGGCGTCGGTGTTGGCGTCGGGGTTGGGGTTGGCGCGCCACAGGCAGCTATCAAGGGCAGGGTGACCAAGACCAAGGCCAGAATCACACCGCTAATAATCTTTAAGATTTTCCTTTCTCCCAATTTACTATCCTCCTTACTGTTTACCTGATACCAGACTAGAGTTATCAGCTATTTTCCTTGCTCTACCAATCACCCCCTTTCGCCGATATACCAAAAATAAAATATAACCAAAAAGGACTTAATTCTTTTGGCTCATTTTACTACTTCATGCGAATTTGTCAATACCCTAGCCCAGTCACAATTCCCGTAGCCGAGTAAAATTAGTTTCCACTCGTGCTCTCTCTACTTCAAACGGCTCACCCTCAGGGGCTGGAAAGGTGATTTCCCCTTCACACTCGCGGAGAAACCGTGACTCAAATATTCAGGAAGTCAGCAATTACTTGTCCAGATTCCAGAATACGTACCCGGTTGGCTCAAACATGACTCGTAAATACGTTTCAGCCGGATTGAACCCGATGGGAACAAGATAGGCCTGCCAGCCTTCACCGGTTCGACCCCCTTCCAGCTCGCCACTAAATATGGAGCGATAAGGGTAATAAAGGGCCCTTCTGCCGTCAGGGAGGGGCACATCAGGTGTAAATATCAGCGACGGTATTGTTAATGCCCTATCTTGGTAAATAAGTAGCATAGTCATATCGGAATATGGCGGAGGCAGGGTTTCACCGGTCAGGTTTTCTGCCTTATAATTCATCAGTAAATAGTCCACGCCGGATTCCAAGGGTGGGTAGTCCCTTATCTTTGGCAGGACAATATATTCCGTAAGGGTGAACTTTATGCCACCGCTCTCAAATGACTCCCCTACAGCCAGTGCTTCCTCAATCGGCGGAACCTCATAAGATGATACAGGTGGAGGTGGTGGCACACTAGCACCTCCGCATGCCCCCAAGATTGCAATGCTGATAATTAGTAGAATCGCAAGACTTGTTTTAATAATTCTCCGCACTTTTTAATCATCCTCCTTTCTTGTGCTAGTAATAATTATATTACAAAGTACAACTTTTGTGAGATTTTTGCAATACCATATCATCTATTGTCGATTTAAAACCTCACATTCGGGCCAGAGTTCTCAGATTTTTATTGAATTATGACTACCTTGGAAGAGATTGTCAATGAGTTTATCAAAACCAGCCGGGAACGCCCCTTTCCATATTTTGCAATTTCCAAATTCTTAAATCGCAAGTAAAGATTTGTCCACCAAACTCAACCAGATAAGTTAACAGCTGCTTGGTTGTGTTTACAGTGGTTATGGTAATATTATAAAATCTTGGGAAGTTACATTTACTATTTTCGGGTATATCGGCCTAACCCTTGCCCTTTCTGCTGCAGGAGTCATAGACTTAAATTAAGAAATAGGTGAGGATGACAATGGCAATAGCAAATAATAATTAACGAGTAAAGAGGGATATCAATATGGAGAACAGGGAATTAGTAGTAATTGGTGGCGGCCCGGCAGGCTACATAGCTGCCCTTAGAGCCGTACAGCTTGGTGTCAAGGTGACACTGGTGGAGGAAAAAGCGCTGGGCGGTACCTGCTTGAACTGTGGTTGTATACCAACCAAGTTCCTTTTGCACAGTGCTGAAGTTTACCAATCGATTAAGGACGCTGGACAATATGGTGTAAACGTATCAGAGGTCAGTTTTGACCTGGCTGAAATGCAGGACCGCAAGAGCCGGGTGATATCAACGCTGGTATCCGGCATTCAGGAACATTTGAATAGGAGTAAGGTCGAGGTTATTCAGGGACGGGCCAGGCTCATACCATCGAAGCAGGTGGAAATAAGTTCCGGGCAAACTATTCAGGCGGAGAAGATAATTATTGCCACTGGTTCTCATCCCACAGCGTTGCCCATTCCGGGGGCTGATAGTCCGGATATATTGAACTCTGAACGCATCCTGTCCCTAAGACACTTCCCCGGGAGCATGGTCATTATTGGTGCTGGTGCCATCGGGGTGGAAATGGCAACCATTCTCTCAAAGCTGGGCTGTAAAGTCAGCCTGCTGGAAATGATGCCTCGTTGTCTGCCCACTCAAGATGCTGAAATAGTTTCAATTCTGCACGATATTTTTAAAGAAGACGGGATAAGTGTACATTGCGGTGCTCAAGTTATCCGTATTGAGGATTGTAGTGAAGGGAAGCGAGTCGTTTTTTCGGCCGGAAACTCCCAGCAACAACTTGAAGCTGAGATGGTTGCCATCACGGTAGGCTACAAACCCAACATTGAAGGTCTCGGTCTGGAGGAATGTGGCGTGGCGGTGGAGCGTGGTTGTATTCAGGTAAACAAAAAAATGGAGACCAGTGTGCCTGGTATCTACGCCGCCGGGGATGTCATCGGTGGCCTGATGCTTGCCTATGTTGGCTTTGCTGAGGGGATGGTGGCGGCCTCAAACATTTCAGGCAGGTATTCTGAGATAGATTACCAGGTCGTTCCTCAATGCATCTTTACCTCGCCTGAAGTAGCCAGCGTTGGCCTTACCGAGGAAGAGGCATCAGCCCAGGGATGCGAGCTGAGAGTTGGTAGGTTTCCTTTTATTGCCAGTGGTATGGCGCATATAATGGGTGAGAGTCGGGGATTAGTCAAGATAATTACCGAGCGCAAGTACGGCCAGATACTGGGTGTCCACATTATTGGTCCACGAGCGACCAATCTCATTCAGGAGGTTGCCCTTGCCATGAAGATGGAGGCGACTCCAGAGGATATTGTGGCTACCCTGCATCCACATCCCAATCTTTCCGAAGCCATCTGGGAAGCAGCGCTGGATATTAAGGGTGAAACGCTGCATTATTCCTCCCAGAATAAATAACGCACGATCGTGATACTGAGTAAGATGATTCAGGTAAAGTGATGCTTTGTACGGTTTACGAGCTCGGGTTAGTTGATTACAGTGAAGCCTACCATTTGCAGAGGAGGCTTCTTGACCGGAGGATCAGGGGCTTAATCGGGGACATTTTGCTGCTCCTTGAGCATCCGCCGACGATTACCATCGGTAGCTCGGGTAAGTTAGAAAATGTTCTGGCTTCTCAGGCAAAGCTAGCCGAGAGAGGAGTTACCATCTTCTTCGCTGACCGGGGTGGTGATGTTACCTACCATGGCCCCGGGCAGCTGGTTGGCTACCCTATTTTTGACTTGCGGCAGAGGGGAAGAGACATCCATCGTTATCTTCAAGGCCTTGAAGAAGTGACGATAAGGACATTAGCCGACTTTGCCATAAAAGCTGATAGAGATAAGACTCACTCCGGTGTCTGGGTGGAGAATGAGGAAATCGTTGCCATTGGACTCAAAGTAAAAAAGTGGGTAACCATGCACGGCTTTGCCCTTAATGTGAACATAGATCTGGCGCCATTTTCACTCATCAACCCATGTGGATTTTGTGACCGAAAGGCTACCTCAGTCTCTGCCCTTACTTCCCATCAAGTACCAATGGCAAAAGTAACCGAGAGATTACTGACTCACTTCTCAGATGTTTTTGATGTTCAGCTGGAACAAAGCTCGGATATATTGCTAAAGAGCTATATTGATGAGAATGAGATTCCTATCCTGGTTGAAATGGGAATGCGACCTAAATGAGGGAAGGTTTGCCAGGGGGTAAGGATGATAAAGCGTGAGGCTTTTAATTGAGTTATAATCAGCCGGGATGATGTTCTGGATTTTTAAATTTTAACAACTTAGAGGGCAATGATGAAGCTTGATGGTAAAGTGGCACTGGTGACCGGAGCCGGACGGGGTATTGGTCGGGCAATTGCTCTTACCTTTGCCGAAGAGGGCGCCGATGTAGCCGTTAATGCCCTGCACCTGTCATCGGCTGAAAGTGCAGCTGAAGAGATTAGAAAATTGAACAGGAAGGCGATTGCCATAGAAGCGGATGTGGCGGATGTTGAAGCTTTGCGTAGAATGATAGAAAGGACACTTGATGAACTGGGCAGGATAGACATCCTGGCCAATGTTGCTGGCAATCCTGTGAAGCATGTTCCCACAGCTGAGTTGCCCCTTGAGCAGTTTGAGCAGTTAATTGATACCCACCTTCGCGGCACCTTTCTCTGTTGTCGGCAGGTAGGACAGTGGATGATAGCCCATGATGGGGGCAAGATTCTCAATATCGGTTCCATCGCTGCGGTGAGAGGCTTTCCAAGGCGGGTCGGTTATGGAGCTGCCAAGGCAGGTATAGTTAGTCTGACCAAAACCCTGGCTGTAGAGTGGGCAAAACATAATATCAACGTCAATTGCATCTCCCCGGGCTACATCCTGACGCCAAGGACTGAGAGCGGGCTTAAAGAAGGCAAGTATGGAATGGAATACCTTATCGGGCGAATCCCACTGGGACGGCTCGGAGAACCTGAAGATATTGCTCGCGCCGCATTATTTTTGGTCTCAGAAGATGCCAAATATATCACCGGTGTCAATCTGCCGGTCGATGGCGGCTGGCTGGTCGTCTGATATTAAGGCCATACCGCTTAAGTTTTTAGTTTAACCGAGCCCTTTTGCTCAAGCTGACTTGGCTTTAATGAAATCCATATCTACTGTTATGCCGAGGCCGGGTCTTAGGGGTACATCAATATAGCCGTCTTTTATCACAAACTTTTCCTGGGTGGTGCCCTCACGTAGTGGGTTTGGGGAACGATCATATTCAAAGAATGGTTCCGGTGGGTTAGCTTTAATCGGGATATAGGGTATGGTTGCGTAGTAGTGCAGTGCCGCGGCGATAGCTACATTACTTCCCCAAACATGAGGAATACATTGTATATTGGCGGCAGTCGCCATAGCCAGTATCTTTTGTATTTCGGTAAATCCACCGCTGATGCAGATATCGGGTTGAAGTATGTCAGCGGCGCGGCGATTTATTAGCTGCCAGAATCCGTAGTGGGTAGACTCACATTCTCCGGTGGCGATGCGGATAGTGGTGTTGTTTTTCACCTCAAGACTGCCATCGATATCCTCGGGAGGAACTGGCTCTTCAAACCAGTAGATATCATATTTCTCCATCTCTTTAGCCAGTTTTATTGCTTCGGTAGCATCATAGGCACAATTGGCATCAACCATCAGCTTTAAGTCGTAGCCGATAGCTTCTCTAATGGCTTTGATAATGCTTAAGTCTTCTTCTGGAGACACATGCCCGATCTTTAGTTTCATGGCTGGAAAGCCTTCTTTTTTATAGCCCAGGGCTTCTTCTACCAGAGCCTCAACCGGGTTTTTGACATCGGGTCGGTAGAGCCCGGTGGCATAGACACGTGCCTTATCCCGGTAGGCGCCGCCAAGAAGTTTATATATCGGCACGCCTAACGCTTTACCCTTGATATCCCAGAGGGCGATGTCAATGGCACTCAGGGCTTCAATCAATATTCCTTTTTGGGAATTCATCCTCAGGTAACCGTAGACTGTGTCCCATATTGGCGAACTATCAAAGGGGTCTTTGCCGATAATCATTGGCGCGCAGTAGTTTTCGGCAGTTGCGGCGATTGCCCTGGCCGGGCCAAAGGATTCACCGACGCCTTGGATGCCCTCATCGGTTGAGACAATAACTATGGTCGTCTGTCTTGAGCTTATCCATCCCTGGGAGAAACCAAAAGTCATATCTCTAAGCGGTTGTACCAGGGGATAGGCTTTAATACCTGTTATCTTCATCTGGTGCCTCCTGTAATTTCGAGTAGCAATCCTGCCGCTTTAATTACGTATTTTTAAGTCCGGCCAGTCGTTGAATTAAAAGTGAAATCGCCGAATAGTCTTTATCACCTAAGCCAGCATTAATCATTGCCTGATACATCTGATGAGCAAGGCTGCTCATAAGCAGGGGTAGTTTACTCTCACTCGCCATCGACATGACGAAGCCCATATCTTTTACCACCAGGCGTGGTGGTCCCTCTCCCTCAAAATCGCGGTTAGCCGGGGAATTGGGCGAGCAACCTGGCATCGGGCATTTGCGTTCCAAGGTCCAATCGCCACCTCGGGCGGTATTTATAATGTTATAGATTGTCTTTGGGTCAACGCCGAACTTCGTCCCGAAGGTAAAGGTTTCGGCAGCGGCAATTACTGTCATAAAGCTGTACATGTTAAAACAAAGTTTGGCTACCAAGCCCAGGCCGTTATTCCCGACATGGATAACCTTATTACCGAGTACGTTTAAGACGCTTTCACATTGCTCAAAAATCTCTTTCTTACCACCAACCAGCATGCTTTGTTTCCCAATAGCGGCGCCCTTGGGGCCACCGCCGGCTACCGGGGCATCGAGTATCCCGATACCTTTTTGAGTGGCCATCTGAACAGCTCTCTGGCTGGTAGCTAGGTCAATAGTGCTGGTATCGATAATGGCTGAACCCTTTCCGGCTCCTTCAAGGATACCGTTTGGACCGCAAATTACCTGCTCTACAGCAGAAGGGTCGGGTAATGAAGTGATGATAATCTCTGACCTTTCAGCTACCTCACGAGATGATTTAGCTGGTTTGGCTCCAAGCTCAACCATCTTATCGATTGCTGGCTGGCTGCGGTTATAAACGGTTACCTGGTAGCCATGCCTTACCAGATTTGCTGCCATACCTCCACCCATTTTACCCAGACCGATGAAACCGATTCTTTGCACTGGTAATTCCCCCTGATTTTCAATTAAAGTGTATTTAGGAGCGGTTGTTAGAGGAGGGCGGCTGCGATTTTCCCGTAGCCGTCGTCCTTTTATTTGTCACTTTTTCGGCAGGCATATTCTTGGTTTAAGGGATATTCAGTTCCTCCACTTTTTCAGGCAGTGGCGTACCGGTATTGGGGTCCCAGCCCATCAAGGTATAGTAGTAGTGTTTAGCCTGCTCAAATTTCTT
>SDBU01010362.1_pt1 | contig 10343 bp, 22 predicted proteins | sample 2277071 | NCBI WGS metagenome assembly SDBU01 (sample SAMN10397929, study PRJNA504765) | marine sediment metagenome | isolation source: marine sediment core GS08_GC12, 126 cmbsf | place: Arctic Ocean: Gakkel Ridge, Loki's castle | collected 2008 | reverse complement strand
ACAAAGCTCGGTACTAAAAAGAACCGGCAAACAAACCGTTTTATCGGTATCCACCGACCTTTGTAACGCTTCAGTACGTCTGCCTGTGCTAACGTTTTATAATCTACCATTTCCTTATACCTTACAGGGGCCGTGCAGCATCCCTCATACACGACCCCCGCTTCAACCAGGTGACCCCCCGAATTACCGAGGAGTTATAAAGCAGACGCCGGCCTCATCGGCGCGCCTTATGGGGATGCTAGGCCGTTTCGGAGAACATATTACCTCCGCCTTTTCCTCATACACTATCCAGTCCTCGTGCAACAAAAACCAGTTGAACACTTGCCTATTCCTCCTTATCCGATGGAAGGTTATAAAGAGCCGGGTCTACAGAACTTTCACCTTCATAATCCTTAGGTTCTGTCCTTATTCCAATCTTCTTCTCCGGTACTCCGGCTCCTTCCTCTTCTATCTCCTCTTCTATCTCCTCTTCGAAACGACGCCATCGTTCTTCCCGATCGGATGCAAGCCGTCTAGAGGTTATAAAAGATGACACACCTCCCAGTATTACAAGAATAACAACTGCAACAGCAAAATATTCTATTACCACGCTGTCCAGCATTAGCTAACCCCCTCCTTTCTTCTTTCTGAGACACCAAGCTTTAAAAGATAGCACGCCTCCTATTACTAAGATAACAACGATTCCAATAACTAAATAGTCCACTGTCTATTTACCCAACGACCAAATAACCGAGACTAACTTCCAAAGCCCGAGCTAGACCTAGAACACTTGGTATGGAAGGAACCCGTGTCCTGTTTTCCCAGTGAGAAACTGCACTTTCACTCACTCCTACAAGTTTGGCAAGCCTTCTTTGAGTCAGCCCCTGGGCTTTCCGACGAGATTTGAGCCGTCTGGAGAACGAAATCATGAACTGTTCTTCACTGTTCATATCCAACCCTCTCGCAGGTCATAGATTTGAACAACACCACACTGTTTACATAAACGTTCATCAAAATTTGTTTCTTTCCATTCGTGGTCACACCTCGGCGAAGTATACCCTGTATTAGTAACAGTAGGAAAATAGGCCACTATCTTCTCCGTACTCGGATCAGTCCCAAACATCGTACAACCAAACTCTTTGAGAGCCTCCTCCGACCCGACTGCACATACTACATTAGGAGTTATTCCCCCATGTCCACAACAACACCCTAATGTAGTAACACCTGCTGAATGGAGCTGTAATATTAGGGGCACGATACATTGATCTACTGATTTGAGCCTCCCATCCAGCCACATATAACTATGAGTACCGTGTCTACACATCACACACCCTTCTGCGACGTACCAGGGATCATTCGTCTGAAATCGGGTAGGGGATCCTGCTTCATATTACAGTAAAGATGCAAACAATTCGGATGAATATTCACATGCTCACTATTGGGAGGAAAGATCATCACAGCCTTACGAGTATGCCCTACGAATACATCCTTGACGAGTTTGGCATCCTCGTAACTAGGAATTTTATCCCCTCTTGAAAAAGATACATGTAGCCACCACTCGTCCTCATGAAACTCCTCTTCGGCACAAACACCAAGACCTCTTATACTGCCGTACCATCGCTGTGTTCCATTTGTCATTTCAGGGTCATCCCACCACCCTGAAGGCAATATAACAATATAAGGCAGCCGCGTTTTAAACTCACTCACAATAGTTCCCTTTTAAATATATAAAGATACACATCAACAGGCTCAGGCATTGACTCTCCCTTACTGCCGTGAGGCACATACGGTAATACCTTATAAGTAAGATTAGCACAAAGTTCCCAGCCCGCAGCCCCTAACTTATTCAACTCATCAACCGTCAGAAAGCTTGGCTGTACTTCTATGTATTCCCACTTTCTCATTCCTTGCCCTTTCCCGAAGGGTTTCGAGAACCGTCCCGTCACCCTTTTCTCTTCTGTCTTACTAAATCCCGTATCGGGACTTTTTGTAACAAAAGCCTTTCTGCGATTTCAAACTCTATAAGTACTCTTATAGGTACCGCTACTGACACCACACCACTGTTTACTTCCGTAACGTTCCCTTTGATAGAATCTACAGAAAGCTCCTCCAATTGTTCCTGAAAATTTTTCAAGACAACATCCCGAGGCACAAGGACTGTATCTCCTTGCTTAACCATAGATCTGAATCTCCCAAAACCTGTCAAAATTCGCGCGGAACCACGATTCTACTGCGATTCCACGGTATTACCTACAGATTCCCCTTCCTCGGAAAGTGACGATAGGTTACACCTACCGTGAATAACCCGTACTAAGCTTTGGATCTGAGTCGGTCCCGGTATTATCCGACCGCTGAAGTAACAGCAATTGCTTTTTAAACTTATTTACCTGACGTATGCGAAAACGCCATTGTCTACCTTCTTTGAAACCTTTCAGTTGCCCCTTCCGAGCATACCTACACACATCGTCGGGACTCATATCGAGAATCCGAGCTACCGCACAACTATTCATTAAATCACTTCTTTTCTCTTTCTCTCGCAAACTTGAGCACCCTTTCTCTTTCGGCGGCGTTGATAACAAAAACACTATCATCAAATGTCGGCTCTTCCGGCTCGTTCAGAACCATTTTACTTCCAAAGCCAGCTGGCCACATCACTCTTGCTGGGTTGTCCGCTGCGTATTTTTCGCAGATTATCATTACAGCATTCTTCAGCAAGGTCATAGCAGCTTTAGGAATTTCGACTCCGACGGGAAACGTAATCTCAATCGCACTGATCTTTGCCATTTAACGAATCTCCAGATCCATGTCAAACGCGGCCTCAAGCGTATCCTGATCGTAAGTAACGAGCTTCCACTGTTGATCAACCTTATTCAAACGATGATAACGAAAATCGTAGGGAGCGTGTCGAGCTAGACCACTGAACATAGCATGCGCATGATAAATACATTCCCGGCTCTGCGTAGAAGTAACAAGCTGTACGCCGTATTGGGTAGTACTCTCAGCAACTATCCTCCAAAACGCCCGAAGAACACTATGATGCAGTCCAAGAGCGTCGACATTAGCGATTAGCATCAGCCCACCGCGGAAGTAATCAAAAGCTCGTGACCATTCTTGGTCCTTGACCGTATCTACCCCAGGACCGACAATAAAAAGTGTTGAAATACGAGTATCTACCAACTCCCCAGGGAAAAGGGCTTCAAAGAGAGGGACGCATCCAGTTCGGCTACAGATCAGATTAACCCTTGCCTGACTTAACGCGGCCAGCATCCCCTCTTTTCCCGTAGCAGAAAGCTCCATCTTACTCACACTCTTTCCTCTTCACTTCTCAAAAAAGCTGGGGGAGGTTCTTCGCTGGTTTAACCTTCCCGACCTTAACCGTTTCTTGCTGTACTTCTTCTACCAAATTTCGGTACTTATGTAACGTGGTAAGCTGTACCGGAGGACGACGGTAATACTCAGTATTCTGAAGTTGTCCAAAATATTCGCGTACACGACCAACATTAATTACTTGAGCCTCACCGCTAGCTACCTGCTCTCTAGTATAGGGAAAACCAGGCTTATCCCCAGGCCTTTCTCCGGTCTTACCTTGTATCTTATGCGCAGCTATTATTCCCGCGCCAAACGCCAATCCCCAAACGATTCCCGAACTGTCAGTAGAAAGCCGAATACCGTACTTATCGCACATCCACAGAAGCTCTCCTAAAGCATGGGCATAAATAACCCCCCAGAGATGAATCCATTTCACTCCCTGTTGAGCACAATACGGGACCACCACCCGACACACATCCTGAAAGGTGATCATCTGAGACTTTCTAATACCAATAGTACAGTACCCTCCAAACCCTAGTTTATCCTTGGCCATATTCATTGTAGGGATAACTTGTCGGGCACAGTGAAAATACTGCTCCAGGTCGGCCCCTTGGGCAGACATCACTTTTCCAGCGATTTCATCCCGATGATCAGCGGCAAACTCCGCGGCACGGATAGTTTCGTCTACTGCTTTATCACACTCTTCCGCACTCCAGGTCCGACGAGTATAGTTACCATCGGTCCAGGCCTCTCCGATACGATAGTCATAACTAGCCCGGTAAATTACCTGACTCGCATAATGACATTTCTCCGCATGTTTCATCTGCCGATCATAAGCTTCCTGAAACGGAATTCGGTTAGTCCGATCATCACTAAACGCTCCGCTATCCTGCATTACCTTTACATCCTGAGGAATCGCTACCCGAGTAGGAGCTTGTCTTTCTCCTCGCCCCCCCACTGGAGAAATACACGCGTAAGGACCCGGCTCCGTGGGTTCTACCTCCCCCCACTTCGTTGCTCCTACACCGCAATATAGTCGTACGCCCATTTTCCACCAAGCATGACGGACCAAGTACTGAGAAGTTACTAACCTGGCCCCATTTGTGATTGCCCGTTTTTTCGCCCTAGCCGTAGTTAAATCGTAATGAGCATGACGTTTCCCAATACCCGGTGTTTGATACCACTCTCGCTTGAGTCCTATTGATCGCGCAAACCGATGAAGCTCTCCTACACTTTCGGTACTTACGAGGTGCCCTATATCGTCGACCAGGATCACTCGGTCACGAACGCCATCGAGCTGTCGCCCGAGTTACTGGCTCCTTTTGCTTACTCCAGATATGCCGCAGAATAAGCCCCAGTATCGTAGCGATGATCATCTTTACTACATATTGCCCGATCATAGCTCCCCATATCCACCCGAAGGCGATGGCGATAAACAGTACCGAATCGACCGCGGCACTTACCGCATTAGAGCTCATGATGGCCAAGAACCGGGACCGCTCCCGAAGCGCCGCATAGATCTCAGTATCCAAAGCCTCGTTTACCACGAATGCAATCACACTGGCCAGGGTGACCACCGCCAACGCTCCGCTACCCGTGATGGCAGCCAAAAGCCAAGCAATTCCAGAAGCCAACGCGATCAGGTAATACGCCCCTCGCTTCCCGAACTCCTCATGGACCATATCCCGGATAGTAAAGATAGGAGCGAAGGCGAAAACTCCTGCGGGCACCATTATTCCGAACCCCAGAGGAATCATCCACCTCGCGGCCAATATATCCGCGATCACCACACACGCTACATACACTATACCTACCCACATAACTCACACCTCCTTTTTAGCGCGGCAAGGTGGAGGCCCCGCGGTTCCGGGAAGGAATCTGCGTCGGTCGCAACCCTTTCCCTGAACCAAGTTTCCATCTATGACCTCTCACCCTGCCGCTGGCCTGCGTTCTCACACCAGTCCGTCAGGTCGGCCCTATCTGGTTCGTGGCCCTGCCATTATTTCCACTTACCAGCCTAGTAGTCTTTCGGGTAATACTGGTTTGGAACGCATGCCCTGATCAATTAGCTAATAGAACTTACGTTCATATGCCATACAGAAACTAAAGGTAGCCTTTCCAGTTCGTCCACCAACGCTTGTAAAGCTACTACCGGTGTTGAACCAGTTTTAGTAATAACGTGAGGAGACTTTCCTACAAAAGCGTGCCACACACTACCACTAGGAGTTATCTTTACTACCAACTCACGTTCTGGCATCCTTAACTCCTTCCCCGCTACTCCTTAGGCTCCATCAAAAGGTCAAGTAAACACTCCTGATCAGCACAACAAACAGTCACTCCTTTCAATCTACCATCATCGTTGAAATTGTTTCCCACAATACCCCCGTTTTGTCCTCTGGTAACGTTCCCCCAAAATACGAAAAAACCCTTACTTTGGGCGTCCCACAACTTTTCGCAGACTACGCACTTAACCGATTCTACCTTATTAAATACGGATCCTTCAACCCCTAATTCTCTGTCACTCATCCCCCTCTCCTTCAACTTCAGTAACGATAACCGATACCGGTCCCCGTTCTTGCAAGTACGCCCTTACAACAGCTTGTATGTACTCAGCCAACGTTCTTCTAGCAACTTCTTCTGGAGAAAAACCTCCTGTCACCCCTTGGTTCGCCATCACTGCAAGCGCAAAGCTCTCGGCGGTCTCCTTAGACATTGTTATGTCCACACTAAACTTGATCTCCATTTTTTTCCTCCTCCAAAACCCTTATATCGGGTAAATCCCGATAAAGCCCAGCATGATCCAGTCCGTACCCCACTACAAATTTATCAGGAATACGGAAACCCATATAATAGCAGTTATTCGCAAACCAACGGTAACCCTCAAGAATACCTTCTCGGAAAACCTCCTTGTCCAACAGAGCACAAACTTTCAATGATGCCAGCGACAAATTAAATATATCTGCCAGCAAAACATGTAAAGTATTCCCGGAATCGATAATATCCTCTATTATCAAAACGTGTTTTCCCGAAAGAGTGGAGGCATCAAACAAGTATTGTATAGACGGGGGATGCTGAGGGGAGGTCGCATCTTCGTAGCTACTGACTTGAACAAACTCCACCCTGCACGAAATTGTCATTTGCCGAATCAAATCAGCGGCGAAAACAAAGGCGCCTTTTAGCACCACAAGCGCCACCACTTCAGTAACCCCGATTTTGGTATACTCTCTAGAGAGAGTAGCAGCCAGTTCTGCTACCCGCTTTTTTATCACACTCTTAGAAAGTAATTGTCGGGAAGAGCTCGTCTGAACCGTTTTCACTTATTTCCTCCCTGCTCATAAATGGTAATACTGTCTTATAATATACCAAACCATTGCCTAAATCGTCCGAGAGTCCATCTAACCACTGTCCACAAAATTTAAACACAAAAAAAGCATTAGGGGAAGAGGCCTTATACCCCTTCCCCAAAACGCTCTCTACTTCTTTCCCCAGAAAGCCTTCTCCCTTTCCTTGGAAGCCTTCTCCGCTTTCTTTGCAGAGACCCAATCCGATCCGCAGACAAGATCACCGGACCACATCCACATCTCCTCAATACCACCCCTAAAACGAACCTTGATTACCTCCGTAGTAGGATCACTAAGCAAATAAACCTCCGCTCCAAGCTTTACCGGTATAATCCTCCCAACACCGGCAAGCTTTTTAAACGCTGCCCGGTCATGGACAAACGAATAATTAAGAGCCCAAACCATATCAGCCCTACTATACGCCAGATATGCCCGATATGGAAAAATCAGTACAGAATCCGGTCGAACCCTGCAATGATCACGATCCCGCGACGGAGCGCCTACCATCTCCAACACCTTTTCGGCGGCATCATTCGAAGCAACGATAGCCAACCCAGTTCCTGCTAGCGTGAAAAACACCACCAAAACGAAAGCTATAACGACTGTCTTCATGACTTCATCCCCTCTCGTCCAAAGCATTGGGGAAGAGGCCTTACACCCCTTCCCCGATACTACTCATATTTCGACCGTGTCCTAGAACTGGGACTGCAGCCGCTCCTCATACACGAGCCGACGTTGCGTGGACTTGATGTTGTGGCTAATGTACTGGGTCAGCACGTTGTAGACGAACCAGGTAGTAAGCAGAGCCTTCTTCTTCTGAGCCCTCAGCCTTTTCTGCTGAACTTCCAGTTCTTCCATCACCGCCTCCTGACCGCGCGTGCCGAGTACCGCCATAACACGCTTTTTAGCCTGTTCCTCGTTCAGGAGCTGTGACACCCACTGTTTGTAGAGCTCGGTTTGCTGTGAAAAGACATTTAAGCAAACCTGCAAGTCCCCGGCCATATCGCCAATGTTCAGGGTCTGCACATGCTTGTGCGCCGACTTGGCGAACTGCTTGCCGACTGTCAGGCCGTTACTGCACACCAGGCGAAAAGCGCCGAAGATCATTCCCACGGCTACCCATTTGTCGTGACCATTCGTGAGTGATACCCGGGGGCATACGAAATCCTTCCCCTCTATCTCGACTTCGATATCGGGAAAGAAATACTCACGCACCATTCGGCCACCGTTATAGGGCAACCGAGTAACCACCGCCGGCTTGCCGAACTCGGGCACCCGGGATATCGCTTCCTCGAAAGCCTCAGCCAACTCGGAATGCTGTACCAGTTTGTAGTCCTCGGACGCGTTCACGGTATGCCAGACAGTCGGGTCGGATACGCTAATCACCGCCTTCCGACCCGCAGCGGCATACTTCTTTTCTCCGCTTCCGTAATACACCGGCGCAAACATCGCCTTGGGAAGCTCCTCAGCCGGTATATCGACCTTATAAGCCTCCACCTGACCACGAGACAGCACCACGTGTACCTCTTCTCCTTCCTTCTTCGCAACGCGCGTTGCCATGATTCTTTCCTCCCTGCTAAATTGCTCATCATTGAGCTGGTACCGGGCTGATCAAGGCTCAACCCGGATGAAGCCTCTACTGCTAAAACTCCTGCTTCACCTCCCTCGCCTCCAGGAATTTAAACAGATGCTCAAATTCCTCCTCAGCAAGTTTCTTCCTACAGTTCGGATACCTTGTCGGAGGTATGACTACGACACGTATACCAGCGCCAGGAGCGCTCTCTGTGACCGGAATAATAGCAAATGTTGCGAACTGATCCGCAACATGTGCCGACCGACACACCACCCTCATTCGATCATCGGACATTGTAAGAACTTCGAACGTCCGATCAGAATCCTGAGCATTATAACCGGCCAGCACACCTCTTAACTCCCAAACATCAACAGCCAGTAACCTCATCCTCTTTTCCTCCCTTTAGTTTCAATATACTTTTACAGCAGCTAAAACAGCCAAAACCGTTATTCTTCCACGAGCTTTACCTCGTTACCCTCAAAACACTTCTGAACCAGCACGATCGCTTCTCCGATTTCATTCCTGGTCATTAGGAGCCTCCTTTACCATCTCCTCCACTACTACTCGCAGCGGGTTAGGCGCATTTACCCGACGGGCACGGGCAAGGTTGGCCTGTCGCCTTTTCTTACTCGCCCTCATCGTCGCCTTCATGTTTTTCTTTCGCCTTTTCGTGCCCATCGGGGGCCTCCTCTTCTTCCGTTTCTTGGACCACCTTGTATAAGCGGCGGTCCACAGGCAAATCCACCCTATGAAGCCAGAGAGCACACCCTGGGGTGTGGCACTCCTTGCCCTCACCATTCAGGCACGCTTCGCATATCCACATCGTTACCAGTTTAAGTTTCATCGGGGGCCTCCTCCTCCGGTTCGGGCATCAGCGCCCCACATTCCTCACAAGCCACGTTCCGGCCCATATCGGGTTGCTCGTTACCACATTCCTCGCATTCTATCCAAACTTCATCATCACTTGTTTTCACTACCATTTCCTCCCTTGTTAAACGCTCGTTGTTAAACTGGTATGGGGCTGTTCAAAGGCACAGCCCCAATGAAGCCTTTAGTACTCGTGGCTGAGGAGCGTGTCGATTGCGTCCTCCAAAACACGGAGAACTTCCTTGAGTGCTCCTCGCCGACCTTCGTTTAACTTTTCCTTGAGCTGCTCCGCGTGCTCCCCGATGAACTCCAGGTTAGAACTATCTTGAGCACCCGACTGCCACTCAACCAACCGAAGTTTCAGTCCCAAAAGCACAGTTAACGCCTTCAGGTTTCTCTCTTGCTGACAAGCGGGGCAGACCCATCGGCCGTCTTCCTCACCCATATTCACCTGCCACCCACAAAAAGGAGCTCGTCCAGTTGCGGTGAGAAGAACCGCTCCGCACCACTTACAATCGAACCGTTCCCGAACCGTATCCTCGTTTTCCGGCTTTTTTGACATCTGGCGAAGCTCCTGCCTCCAGTCCTTGCCTCCGTCTATCTCTTCCAGGTCTACGGTAATTGTCCCGCCGTCCTTATCCTTGTCCATTTTCTTTCCTCCTTATCCAGCACGAGGACGATAATGTCGAACAGGCCTGTTTTGCTTTCTCCGGTAAGCTTCCCGAGTGTACCGACGCCTCTGCTCCTTCACATCCTCACGACTAAAATACTCTTTAGATTCTACCGCGCGACAAGTTTTACAACGGGGGTGAAACTTGCTCCAACTATTTACAACCCTCGCTTTATGAAACTCCTCAATACTCTTCACGTCGCCACATTTAGCACACCGCTTTAATCCTGAAGCCTCCAAATACACTTTCATGATCCGAATAACGGCTCGAACTGCGGTACGCTTACACAGAGGCTCGTTAATTTTGGATGTCCGACGCCAGTTCCGCTTGCGTTCTCTAGCCCGCTCCGGATCGGCAGCCCGTCTTCTTCTAGCCGCAGCATTATCTCGCTGTCTCACCCACGGCAACTGTCTCCAAAATTTTGAATAGGCATCCCAACAGATCTTGCATTCGCTATACAAACCGTCCTTTCTACGCCTGTTTCGGTAAAACTCTGAACGATCTTTTAGCATACCACATTTTCTACATAATTTATCTTCCACCTCTCTTTCCTCCCTGTTATTTACTATTGAATAATGGTATGGGGCTGATCCAGGCTCAACC
>SDBU01010361.1_pt1 | contig 10344 bp, 17 predicted proteins | sample 2277071 | NCBI WGS metagenome assembly SDBU01 (sample SAMN10397929, study PRJNA504765) | marine sediment metagenome | isolation source: marine sediment core GS08_GC12, 126 cmbsf | place: Arctic Ocean: Gakkel Ridge, Loki's castle | collected 2008 | reverse complement strand
CGTTATATCAATGGCTATGAGTGGTGTGGCAGTTGCGGGGACGATTGAGGGAAATGTAGCAGTTGCCTACGAATTTGATGACCAAGAAGCCCGCGAGATTGTAGGCGTATCTGTTCCTATAACAATAGGAGAAATGGAAGGTTTTTCTGTCGGTGCAAACTGGGATTTTGACAAGGCATTTGTGCCCTCAATAGATTATACCTTCAGAAGAGATTGTATTATCCAGCCCTATATAGGATTGGGCGTAGGATGGGACAGGATTGAAGATATAGATGACTGGGGCGAAAATTTGAGGATGGGCACAATAGGAATAAAGATAGACATTTAACAGGTAAGTTGGCATAAACTCAACCTCATCAGGAGGCATAAATTCAACTGGGGCGGGTGGTGCGTTGCCATCCGCCGGCCAGCTACGGAGGTTCATTTGTCAAGTTTTACTATCTGCCCCCCACTCGTCGCAATACCGCCCGACTATAAACTATTCGAGGTTCAGTTGGGCTTTGAGTATCGTGTCGGGAACGAGTATTCTGACGAGGTGATAAAGATACACAAGGGCTTTATTACTGATGGGGCCTCTATCCCTAAATTTTTCTGGAGTATAATCGGTGGGCCTTTGGGGCCTTATGCTCCCGCCGCAGTAGTCCACGACCGTTGTTATAAAACACCACCATTTTTTCATCACAGATATACACGCAAAAAATCTGACTATGTTTTTTATGAAGCCTTAGGTGTATTGGAAGTGCCTTGGTGGAAAAGGAAAGTGATGTATGCTGGCGTTCGGATTGGTGGTTGGAGAGCGTGGAATAGATACCGCAAGAAAGACAAACCTACCTAATTAATCTATTTAAAATAATCCCTTGACACGAATAAGTCCATAGTGTAGTATTGTAGTGTAGCAACTCATTGAAATGTATCACTACGGAGGATAAGATGGAAAGACGGAGACTGATAACTTGTGAACATTGTGGTCGGAAATTCTATGCGATACGCAAGTGGCAGAAATATTGCTCTACGAAGTGCCGTTGGGAAAGATGGGAGAAAAATAATCCAAGAGTCAAACTTGAAGAAGGAAGTGGAAAATGAAAAATTGCTTAGGATGTGGTAAATTTTTTCAGAGAAAAACTTTCCTATCTTCATTTAGGTCTGGCAAAAATGTTGGAAAATATTGCTCTCGTAAATGTTTTCAAAAAAATAAAAAAGGCAGTTTTAAGGGTAAAAATAATCCTATGTATGGAAAATTTGCTAAAGAAAGTGCTAATTGGAAAGGCGGGAGAAGATTAGATAGAATGGGATATGTTCTTATCTATAAACCTGAACACCCACTTGCTCGGCAAAAATATATAATGGAACACCGTTTAATTATGGAAAAATATCTCAAGCGATATCTTAAATCGTCTGAAAGAGTTCATCATATCAATGGTGATAGGAAAGATAATTGTCTTGAAAATCTTATGTTGTTTGCTAATCATAGTGAACATTTAAAACATCATAGGATGAAAAGTCATAAATTATTTAGTATTATTATATTTTTCTTCCTGTATATAATCGCCTGCCCGGCGTTCGCACAGCAAACCGCTTCATATTATTCAGAGGAAAGTTGTAAGAGAGAAGGAACATCAGGCATTATGGCTAATGGGGAGGTATTTGATGATAACAAACTCACTTGTGCAAGTTGGGATTATAGTTTTGGGACTAAGCTTCGCATTATTAACAGGTTTAATGGCCATACAACCGTGGTCGAGGTTACGGATAGGGGCCCATTTAAAGGAATACAATCCGCAGGATATAGGAAAAAAGGCATCCCGACACTCGATTTGTCCAAGGCGGCCTTTAGTGCCATTGCTCCACTTAAATCGGGTCTTGTGGAAGTGCAAGTAGAAGTCATAGAAAGGAGTGGGGAATGAGCGACCCATTGGTTAATACAAAATTATATTATGAAGCGTTAAGATGTTTGCCGAAAAAGTTTATTCACGGAGAAACAAGGTCGTGTGTTTTTCAAGACCATATGGTAGTAGCAGCTAATCCTAATTTTGAACCAATGGCTTATGATGATGGAACAAAGAAATGGACTAAAATATCGTCTTATTATGGCGATGCTGTAAGCAAATTAACTGATAAACCAGAACCGATTAGGAAACAAAGGAGGCCCTGATGAAATCCATAGCCGACGAGATATTCGCAAAAGAACATTGCGTATTGTGTGGCAAGGTAATTCTGAAGGCGGAGTTCGACCACAACAAGGGGATATGCCATCCGGACAGGCTTGATATGGAAAGGGAGGGCTGATGTCATACATCAACAAGCGCAAAGTCAGGGCGAAGTTCCACGAGTGCAACAAGCAGATAACGAAAGACGGCCTGCACGCATTGGATTCGAAGATAGACGCCTTCATATTAAAAGTGTCGCTCCAGTTCAACGGACATCATCGTCGTATAAACGCGGATGTAATAAACCTGTTTAAGATATGAGGTGGGTATGAGCAAAGGTGTTACCATAGATATTACCAGAAGATTCAAAGATGCTTTGGCGGGCCTACCGCAGAAGCATAAAGATTTTACTGATACAGAAAAGAGAGCGGTTGAATTTGCAGATGCACTATTCCAGAAGGAATTGAATCTCCTGCAAATCGATCCAAACTATGAGGGAGTGTGAAATGGAAAAAGTAGAAAAGAAATTTGATTGTTATAAATGTGAATATCGCGGAACTGTTCCCGGAGATTGCCATTCTTGTTGTGAATATCCTGGCACATCAACAGGTATATTAGATTTCTTTTCAGATAAAAACCCACCTATTGCAAAGAAACTTAACATCAAGGGGAGTGAACATGGCATTAGAAGTGGGTGGTTCTTGTGGCCAGTAAACTTCGATCCTATTTGGTTAGAAAACTGTGATGGATTTAAACAAAAAGAGGAGGCAAAATGAATATTTATGAAAAGTTACAAGTTATGAGGTGCGAACTTCAAGCTATGGCATTGAAGAAGTCTGGGAAGAACAAGTTTGCGGGATATGATTATTTTGAACTTCACGATATAATTCCTGCGATTAACGAGTTAATGAAAGCACACAAGGTAACATCAACGGTTCAGTATGATAAGGAAATGGCAAAACTTACCTTAGTGAACTCCGAAGATCCGATAGAAACCTTAATCTTTACTTCCCCGATGTCAGAAGCTACTCTTAAAGGTTGCCACGCTGTCCAGAATTTAGGTGCTTCCATTACTTACCTAAGAAGGTATCTATGGATAAATGCTCTTGAAATAGTAGAATCTGACGCTTTGGATTCATCAAAACCGCTTGATTCTGCGTCTATTAAGAAGAAGGAGGAATCCCTCAAGTCAGCACCCAAAGTGGCCCTGACAGTAAAGCAGGCTCTCTTAAAGAAAGAGGGCGAAGTCTTTAATGTTATAGTCAAACTCCGCAACACAAAGGAGAGGATAACGAAAAATAAGAAAGATGTGACCGATTATTACGGCTCCGATTCTGACAGCGACACAAAGATAATCATTTGCAAATTCGGCAAGACACATGAGGGCCTCAAGGAAAACGATATTGTCATATTTAAAGATGTAAAAGTGTCTACATATAAAGGTGATCTGACTTATTTGGCCCATGACATTGAAAAAATAGGTAAATAATATATGAGCAGACATCACCCCAATAGACTATATCACAAATATTCAGAACGGCTCAAGAACCATCTGTGGAAAAAGCATCATCTGCAACCCTGTATGTATTGTGGTATTCTTACCGAACTTTGCAGTTGTGGCCCTTGCGGTGATAAAGAAGATAACTATATATACGGGGATTATTGATATGGAATTGACTATGGGAGCCGAGATTAAGTCCCTCACACCAGCTTCCTTCTGGAAGCGAATCTCGCACGTTCTGTTAGGGACATCCTGTTATGCTCGGCTTCCATTAAACTGAAAAGAATTGGAGAGGATAGCGTGAGAGTTCTTAATCTCTATGCAGGAATAGGTGGTAATCGCAAATTGTGGAAAGATGTAGAGGTTACTGCTGTGGAGAACAATCCCAGGATAGTTGAGATATACCAGGACTTCTTCCCTAATGACAAGGTTGTAGTGGTAGATGCTCATCAATATTTATTGGAACATTTTGGGGAGTTTGATTTTATATGGAGTAGCCCGCCTTGCCCGAGCCATAGCAAAATAAATATGATAAACGGTTTATTCCCACATAAAGACAATATTCGTCAAATTAAACACGGCGGAGGCATACCGCCAAGATTCCCAGATTTAAAACTCTATGAAGAAATAATTTTATTGAAATATTGGTTTAAAGGCAAATGGGTGATAGAAAATATTTACCCCTATTATAAACCATTGATGCTGGGAAAAAAGATTGGAAGGCATTTATTTTGGTCTAATTTTCATATTCAAACTATATCGGTTAGTGGAGATGATATAAGCAGTCGTGGTGATGGTCGTATGAATAAAAAAAGAGAGCATAAATTAGAATTTTATATTAACAAATATAAATTATCAGAGAGAAAAGCTACGATTTTACGAAACTGCGTAAATCCATATCTCGGCCTACACATACTAAATGAAAGTAAAAGAGATATACAAGCGGAGTTATTTAGATGAACTTCTGCCTTAACTGTGGTCGCCCTGTTGGAGAAAATAAGTTTTGTAATAAGCGATGCGAGAAAGCATACGAGCGTAAGCAACGCCCAAAAAGTCATAGGAAATATAGTTTTTATAATGTAGTGAGGCATTGAGAGGATCTGTTTGTATGAGGATAGCAAGGGTATTTCCAAGAAAGACCAATATGTCGCCCACCGATAAAGATTATTATTTTGATGAACCGGATCTGTTTACCCCTAATTATAATGAAGTTTATGTGTCGGTTACTTTTACTTGGGATATTAAGAAGGGCCATAGACTTCTTGAATCCTGGCGTAAAAAGACAGATAATCCAAAAATAGGTGGCCCAGCTTTTGACGATTTTGGCTATGGATTTATGAGTGGTATGTATGTTAAACAAGGAGTAACTATTACCTCAAGGGGTTGCCCTAATAATTGTCAATTCTGTTTCGTTCCTAAACGAGAAGGTAAAATCCGAGAACTACCCATAGTGGAAGGAAATATAGTCCAAGACAATAATTTGTTAGCCTGTTCAAAATTCCACATAAAAAATGTTTTTAAGATGTTGAAAACTCAAAGACATATTGATTTTGCTGGAGGATTTGAGGCACGACGAGTTACCGACGATATAGTAGAGGATCTTAGGGGACTTAACATTTACCAAATGTGGTTGGCCTACGATACGGTCGGACAAGAGATCGAGCTTCTAAAGGCCGTTGAGAAGCTAAAAAAATACTTCCCGAGGGACAAGATACGGTGCTTTGTGCTTATCGGTTATGAAAACGACACTCTAATCGAGGCGGAGAGACGCTTAAAATGGGCATATTCAATAGGAACTCTGCCATTTGCGATGAGATATAGAACGTCTGAATCACAATGGAAAGGATCTTATTTATTCAAAGAACGCCCTTGGAATCTATTGGCAAGGCAATGGACAAGACCAGCAATAATTAAATCTATTATGAAGTATTGACAAAGGATATGTTTGGTGGTATACTATTCTTACGATGGAAAGATGGGGAGAAGATAATGAAAAGTTGCAGAGTAACTGAAAATATAAGACGAGAAAATATCTCGTCTTTTTTTATTACCCCAAGGTCTTCTCCCCGAAGTCAAAGAATACTCTGTATTCGCCTTGGGGCGTTTTATATTCTACTATGGCAAGCCCACAATTAGAAAATGGTTATATCAAAATATCAACGGAATTGTTTAAGGCAGTTTACTATCATATTACAAACCCTACCCACTTAAGGTTGGTGCTATTTGTGATACGATTTACCTATGGTTATAAACGGACATCTTTCCGAACAAATACCGCTTCAATCGGGACAACTCTCCGACTTTCTCCGGAGTATTGTCGGGATATGCTTATTGATATTTCGGACAAATGTCTGATATTGTTGATAACTTGGGAAACTCCAAAGATTGTAACTATTGGTCTTAACAAGGATTATGACAAGTGGCAAAAAGAGTAGTATTTCCTTTAAAGAAGCTTTAAAGGGCTTTAAAACTCTTTAATGATAACTCTTTTATATGATAAAACTTTTTTATATAAAAAAAGAGTTTCACTCAAAAAAAAGGACAAGAAATGAAGTATTTTGAATATCAACTAATCAACTGGCAGAAGCACGAAGTAGACCTAAAGCCCTTCCTTGAACCATTTAAGATACACAATGAGATGGACAAGGTCAAAGTAGTGAAGTCGCGCGAGGGATATTCATTATTCACGAGTGGGAAGCTCATAATAAACCCGATGGATTATAGAGGCAAGAAAATTGAAGCGTAAATCAGAAAGGATGATACTTATAGAGAAATGCGAGGATTTATTGAGGGACATACTCAAGATTGAGCGTGGCGACAGGTGCGAGGTGTGCGGCAGAACCCCTACAAACCTCGGTCTTTTCCATATCCTCGTGAAGGCGAGGTATCCCAATATGAGGCTCAACAGATACAATGTGCTGTTGACGTGCTATATGCCCTGCCATTATTTTTTCCATCACGATTTTAGCGACCCGCGCGCCAAGAGAACTATTGATAAGATAATAGAATTGCGTGGAGCCGACTATGAGAATAAGCTCAAGGCCATAGATAAATTCCAAGCGAGTATGACAATGTTTCAGCTAAACCTATATCACAAGGCGTTTAAACAAGAATTGGAGAGCCGGGGACACCCACCCAGGCAATAGTTTGGGATGAGGCGCATAGATATAGTCCTCGGCTCGTAACTGATTATGAAATTACATAGTTGTCAATGGTTTTGGAGGAGGTTTAAGATGGATAAAGAGAAGCAGGTTATATTAAAAGTTTTAGTGGGTAGCCACGCTTACGGATTGGCAGATAAAAACTCTGACAAAGATTATCGGGCGGTTTATGTTTTGCCTACCTCTAAAATCTTATCCCTTGGTTATAAATACAAAGGTAATGATTGGATAGAGGGCGACGAGGATAATACTGCTTATGAGATAGGGCATTTTTTACATCTTGCTATTCACTGCAATCCTTCTATTCTTGAGGTGTTTAAAGCTCCTATTGTAGAGTTTACTAAAGACCCTGAAATTCTTACCGATATGACACAATTAAGACAATTATTTCCTTATGTGTGGAACCCACAGCAATCGTTTGACGCTTTTTGTGGATATGGATTTAATCAGAGAAAGAAAATGTTAGATGACAAAGACAGAAGACCTCATAAGTTTGCTGTTGCTTATATACGGACTTTGATTAACTTGATAGATTTATTAGAACACAAAACTTTTTCTTTGGAAGTAGATTTTATGAAAGACGATTTGCTTCGCATAAAAAAAGGCGCATATAGAAAAGGAGAAGTGATAGATATTACAGAACGTTTGCAAGTTATGGCAAAAGATAGATTAGGCAAATGTAAGCACGAAGCAAATATAGATAAGATTAATAAATTTCTTGTAGGCATTAGAAAGAAGTATTGGTAAACCCCACACACAGGCGGAGACAATGATTACCACTCTTTACAGAGCAAGACTCATAAGCAACGTTTACAAGAGCTGGATATCTCCCAAGGCTAAAGTTCTGGATTTTGGTTGTGGGACAGGGCAAATAGGCAGATGTATCGGGGAGAAATTCAAGTGTGATATTTCAGGCACAGACATCAAGGATATGCGGACAACATACAATCCCTTTTACCTGATGAGGGAAAAGATGCCATTTGAGGACAAGAGCTTTGATGTCGCTATGATGAACGACGTTCTCCATCACTGTAGCCGTAAGGAAGCGGACAGCATTATCCAAGAGGCGTTGAGGGTAGCCAAGACCGTCTTGATATGGGATGTGGAGCCGACCTTTATCGGGTATATTGCCGATGTCATAATAAACGTCATTCATTATAAAATCTTTTGGTTTAAGTGGTATGCTCGTCCCCATAAGGATTGGATATGTTATCTTGAGAACTTAGGCCTAAAGGTTGAATACCGCAAGGCACGTAAGCCGTGGTGGTATCCTTTTCAACAATTTGCGTTGAAAATAGAGAAGCCTGATGAATAAATACAGATGGCAGATTTTCGGGATACTCTATATAATAATAGCTTTGGCGATGTATTTTTTTATACCCCAAACTGGGGAACATACACATACACACATCAACCCAATGGAAGAAGAATATCCTGATAGAGGGAAGGATTTATGACACACGGAGGAGATTTATAGATGAAGAAAATCGGTAAAGTTTTTTCAATTTTAAAAACTTTCTACTCAAATCCCTTGGCTAATCTGGATATGCTTGAAGAGGGCCTACGGTCTAACGTCAGACCCGTTGATTTGAACTTGGTGGAGAGATTACTCATCTCATACCGCAAGGCCAAAGAAGCGCAGGAAAACTCATCCCCTGATTATGCTGTGAGCGAGCAGTGGAAGATACTGCTGAACTGTCATATGGGGAGATACCTTTCGGCTTTAAGGGACAGTCACCCTGCAAAATTGGCTGCTATGCTGCAAAATTTCTTCCGCAACGTATGCGTCAAACCTCTATTGGAATATCAATATGTCCTTAATACGAGCTGGCTGGGAAAAATGGAGTATGTCAATATCATACTGAATGACTTGAAGCGCTGGGATATTCTTGTCGGTGAAGATATTGGAAATTTGAGGATGCCTTTAATAGGCAATCCATACGGTTATATCGTAGGTTTAACCTTGCTTACCTCCGGCTCGGTCAGGCACCATTACGTCGCTGTAAAGGCAAGGGATTTACTTAAAGGCGTTAAAGACCCTGTTGTCGCTGAAATCGGCGGGGGATACGGCGGGTTCGCCTACTATCTACTGCTAAACGATTATAAGTATATTAACTTCGACATTCCTGAGATACTCTTGTTATCCCAGTATTATTTGATGAGCACCTTCCCTGATAAGAAATTTTTGCTATTTGGAGAGAAAGATTTTAATTATGATGTAGTGCTTATGCCTCACTTTGAGCTTCCGAAGTTTCGTTCAAACTCTGTGGACTTATTCGTAAACATCCGCAGTATGTCGGAGATGAACTATGATACAGTCAAGGAATATCTTTCACAGATTGACAGAACCTGCACGGGATATTTCTATCACGAGAATAGCGAGGTGGCAAAGAGAACAGACGGGAATAAGGAATTGCCCACCTCAAAATTCCCCATACCAAACAGCTTCAAGAGGATTTATAGGTTTAAATCGCCTTGGAGGGCGGGGAACGGAAGGATTTGGGAATATTTATATGAGAAGATAAGGAGATCCAATGAGCGGTAAGAGGAAGAAGAAGAAAGATACGTTTAGGGTTTTAGCAGACGCAATGGAAAAATATCTGTCTGAAAAGGGTTGGAAAGTTATAGTCGTTGGGCAAACAAGCATTGCGTCTTTACCAAGAAAATATATGTATGAGTTTAGAATAAAATTTTTGGGTGGAAATTCAAAGAAGCTCTAACTACACCGTTCATTAAAGGAGGGGGGAATATATGAGAACTTGGATAATGACTAAAAAGGGTAAGATGATACGGAAAAATCTTACAAAAGAGCAAGTGATTGCTGGTGCGATTAAAGAGTTGCTTAAATCTCACGACATCTCGTATAAAGAAAAATTTAAAGGAACACCTGCCAAACCATCTTGGGACATATCTGCCAAAAATGCTCGCCGAGTTTGGAAGGCATTAAGAAACAAAAAACCATTGCCATCTATTACTATTGAAGAAGAAAATCTATGAAACCTAACTCCCTAATCCTTCTCTTTATCCTGTGTATGGGTGGACTGTGGCGTGGTAGCCTGACAATGGGGTTCGATTCCCCCAGCCAGCTTGGAAATCAGGTAGCACCTGATAAATGTTTTGGCATAGAGAAATGGCATTCTTTGTCGCAGACTAACTGCCAGTCCACCCTCCGCAACATTGTCGGCTCTGACGAAACTATGTCCCGTATGGAACAGGTATTAAGAGAGCAGTTTGAGGAGGAACGAGATAACTTCCGCTCGTTAAGGCTTCTCTTGGAGGATGTAAATGGGCTTATGGATATATGGGACAAGTTCCCCCAAGAATATGTCTTGGAGAGATTAGAGCATTGCTTCTATGACTTGGAGATGTGCGTGAAGGCAATGAGGCAAGATGGGGATTTCCTGAACAAGATAGCCACATTGGGACTGTATATCAAGCATAACGGGGTCAATGATAAATCTTGGGAACTATATAAAGATATGTATGACACCTACAACCGTCGCTACAAAATAATAAGGTTTAATCAGTTTAGACA
>SDBU01010360.1_pt1 | contig 10344 bp, 3 predicted proteins | sample 2277071 | NCBI WGS metagenome assembly SDBU01 (sample SAMN10397929, study PRJNA504765) | marine sediment metagenome | isolation source: marine sediment core GS08_GC12, 126 cmbsf | place: Arctic Ocean: Gakkel Ridge, Loki's castle | collected 2008 | reverse complement strand
CCGGTGGGCAGGGCGCTGATTTCGGCCGGACGCATGGGGTTCGAGTTCCCGTTGGGCGGCCCGCCGCCGCCGCCGGGGCCGGGGGCGCCTCCTCCGCCTCCTCCGCCCCCTCCTCCGCCTCCTCCGCCCTCTTCCGCCGAGGCGATCAGGTCGTCCAGCATGGCGACGATCTGTCCTTCGGTGATCTGCGTCTGGCGTCCGCTGTCGGTCGCGGCCAGGCGCTTCTCCACGGCCTCCATCTTCTTGGCCACGGTGCCGAGGGGATCCTTGTAGTCTTCGGTGATCTGGTCGATCTTGGCCTTGAGCTTCTCGACGCGTTCGGGATCGAGGAAGCCGTAGTTCTCCAGCCACCAGGCGTAGCTCCTGCTGGCGTGGAGCATCCGGTGGATCTGTTCGTAGGACTCGGCCATGTGAAGGGCGGCCATGGCGGCAAAGGAAACTTTCTCCGGCGTGGTGGCGATGATCTCGCCGAAGGCCTCGATGGCCTGGTCGAGGTAGACGTCGTCCTTCCGGCCGAGTTCCAGCAGGGCCTTCGCCCGCAGCATGCGCTTGGCGGCGTCGAGGTAGCCGGTTCCGCTGGGGTCGATGATGGCTTCGGCGGCCTCGGCGGCGGCCTCGTATTCACCGGCGGCGAACTTCTCGAGCGGGCCGGCCAACCGGGGGTCCACCACGGCGAAGGCGCGGAGGACCCGATCGATGTTGTCGGCCGGGGTGTCGGCCGGTTTGGCCAGCAGGGCCGCCACCGCCTGATCGACCTGGTCGAGGTCGTAGGGCCCGTCCTGGATCTCCCGGGCGACGGCCTTTCGCTCGCGGTCCAGCAGCCGCGGGCGGGCCTGCTGGATCAGCCTGGCGATCTCCTCCTCGCTCAGCGGCGCCGGGGCCTCCCCGGCGGCCGGGGCCGACGGTGGGGGGGCCGACGGTGGCGGGGCAGGCTGGGCGGAAACCGACAGGGCCGCCAGCAGCAACGTGACGATCAGGGCGCGTGTCTTCATGGTAGACGTCCTTTCTCCGCGGGTCGGCCTCACGATTCCGGCCGGGCGCCACGGGCGAGTCTGAATCCGGTTCTGCCGATCTACATGCTGCCGCCGGTGCGTCACCTGCGCTTGGCCTGCTTGATCATCTGGGCGATGCGGCGGGCCAGTTTGGCCACGTGCGCCTGGCGGTCGCTAAGCAGCTTGTGCTGCAGGCGGCGCATCTCGGCCTGGCCGTCGGTCGTCTTCTGTGCGTCCAGTTGCACGGTGCGTTCGTTGATCCGTTTCTGCAGCGCCCGCAGGAGCTTCAGTTCCGCCACCGGCGGGACCAGCGGAGACGGGCCCGGATCGCCGTCGCCGGGGGGTTGGTCTCCCTCGGAGTTCCGGCGGCTGATTTCCTTCTGCAGGGCGTCGATCAGTTCGAGCAGGTTCTTGATGATGTCGTCCTGGATGCTCTGGGTCAGCAGCCCGGCCTGGTGCTTGCCCAGCAGCGACTGCACGTTGGTCATGTCTTCGCGGATCTGCTCCAGCATGACGGGGAAGACCACCGTGGTGCCTTCCTTCTTGAGCAGGTCGACGATCCTGCCGACCTGCCCGGCCTGCTGGCCCTGTCGTTCCGCCAGGCCATTGAGCCGGAGCCTCTGCGGGCGGAGGTAGCCTTCGGCGCCATGCTTGTCGGCCACTTGGGCGGTTTCGGTGTTGATCTCGCGCTGGGCCTGCAGGATCGTCTGCAGCATGGCCTCGATCTCGATCAGCGCTTCTTCCTGAATGGTCTCTTCGATCTCGGCGATGGTCTCGGATAACTCGCGGCGGGCCTTCTCCAGGTCCTCCAGCGCCTCCTCCTGCTGCTTGCCCGCCTGGCCGGCCTTGCTCTGGCCGAGCGATTGGGACGCCTGCTTCATCGACTTGGCCGCGCTGGCGGCGGCCGGCTGCCCCGGCGTCGGCGGTTTGTCCCCGGAACTCGCCTGCTCCATCGCGTCGACCAGCGAGTCGGTCCCCTCGGCGGTCTTGTCCTGGTCGTCCTTCTGCTTGGCGTAGTCGGGGTCCTTGGCCTTTTTCTCCAGGCGACGCTGAAGCTCGCCGAGCTTGGCCACGTCGTCGGTCATCTCTTCGATGGCTCGGCGCTGGGCCTCGGCGGCCTGGCCCTTTCGGCCGGCCTGAAGGCCGCCGGCGGCCTGCTCCATCGCGTTGGCGGCGCGGTCGAGGTTGCCCTCCGCCGACGGCTCCTGATCGCTGCCCTCGGCCGGTCGGCTGGTGGGGCCGCCGGTGGCCGCTTCGGTGTCGGCCTTGACGTCGTCGCTCAGTTGGCGGGTCCGGCCCTCCAGATCGCGTTGCTGGCCGGCCAGATCACCGGCCCTGGTGCCTTCCCCGGTGGCGACCAGGGCTCCGGTCATAGCCTTGATCGCCTCGGCCAGGTCGGCGGCGGCCTGATACTGGCGAACGCCGGCGGTGGCCTTGTCGGTGTTGCCGAGGGCCTCGACGGCCTTGGTCATCTCCCCGTGGGCCCGCTTGACGGCCTCGGTGGCGCGGGCCAGAGCGGTCGGCTCGCCCGGGGCGTCGCCGAGCTTGTCGGCCATCTTATCGGCCCGGTCGGCCAGGTTGGCCTGGACCTTCTCGGCCACGGGCAGCCGGCCGATCGGCAGGTACGCCGTGGCGGAGGCCAGGGCGTCTTGCTCGGCGTGGAGGGCGATCAGTTGGGCCAGCAGCGATGCCAGCGTCTTCAGCGTTTCGCCCGGTTCGGGCATGTTCTCGGTCTCGCCCAGCAGGCGTTTCTGTTCGGCCACCAGTTCGCCCAGCCGTGCGGCCAGTTGGGCGGTTCGCCCGGCCATTTTGGCGCCCTGTTCGGAGAGGCGCGACTCGTTGCGGTGGTCTTTCTCGCGATCGATCAGCTCCTCGGTTTTCGTCAGCAGGCTGCGGAGCTTCAACAGGTATTCCAACTGCTCATCGACCGACAGCCGTTCCAGCCGGAGAATATCCAGCATGGTCTTCAACTCGGCGATGATCTTGCCCTGCGTGCTGTCGGCCGGCTCGAGCAGCCCTTCCGCGAGCAGCTCTATCACCCGGTCCATGTCTTCGTTGATGAAGGCCACCTGGGCCCGCTCGACGGCCTCGCGGATGACCTTGGCGGACTTGCGGTCCGATTCGGCCTCCGACTTGGCCATGTCGCCGGCGACCTTCAGCATCTGGTCCATCAGGCGCTGGAACTGCTGCTTGGCGGTCTTCTGGCGGTGCAGCAGTTCGGTGTCTTTGCCCGCGTCGCTTTGCCCGATCGCCACGCAGGCCAGAAGCATCAATGCCAGGGCGATGACGGCCGTCGCACGTCTCATTCGTTTCATGGCTTTGCCTTTCACTCGGGGCCGGTCGGGCGCGTGCTCGGCCGGCTGGTGGGATCGAACAGGGCGCCGCGTTCGTCTCTCAACCGCTGTTGTATGCCTTCTCTCACCTCTTGGCCGATGGCGATCACCTCGCTCAGCATCCGGGCCAGTTCCTGGATGCCCTTGAGATGCTCCATCTCCCGCTGCACGGCCACCAGTTGGCGGTGGAAGGCGTGCTGGGTCCGCAGAATCTCATCGACCCGTTCGGCCAGCGCCGCCGACGGGGCGGAGTTCCCGGCCGCGTCGATCTCCGCCAGGGCGGCGGGGATCGGCTCACGAACATTATCGGCCAACGGCCGGATAATCAGCCTCTCCAGGCGAGCCGGGTTGACGAGTTTCTCGAGGCGGTTGTGGATCACGATGGTCTTGATCCGCTGGTAGTTTTCCACAATGCTGCCGGCGTAGCTGTCGACGGTCTGCTGGTCTCGTGCGCTCTCGGTGGCCAGCCGGTTGAGTTCGGCGGCGTCCCCTCCCGCGTCGGCCTGGTCTCTGGCGGCTCGCATGCGGTCGATGGCGAGGACCTGGGCCTGGAGGGCGCTGTTCATGTGACGGCTCATCTCGCGCTGCCGGGCCAGCAGTTGCTCCTGCAGCTCCTTCTCGCTGACGACCACGAGGCGCAGGTTGCCGGCGGTGCTGACGTTGGGGTTCGGGCGGGAGTCGGTGGCCCGAATCGCCAGGGTGAGTACGTCGCCGACGTGCAGTCCCAGCTCCTTCAGGTCCACGGTGGCCTCGGTGAGGGGGGCCTGCGTGACGGGCGGGCCGGACCACAGGGGGATCTCGAGCGGCTCGCGCGAGATGCCCTCGAGTGTCACCAGGGCGTGCAGGGCCGAGACGCCGAACTCGTCGCGCGCGTCGAGGGTCATCACCGCTATGGCGTTGGGCGTGATGCTCTTCGATTGGGTCAGCCACTGCACCGTCAAGGTGGGGGCTTTGTCGTAGCGGAGGTAGACCGGGTAGCTCCTGCCCCCGTCGGAGGGGTACCCGTCGGTGTCGGTCAGCGCGAAGCCGAGCTGCATCGTCTCCGGCCGCCGGGACATCGCCGCCAGGGCCGCGGTCATCACCGGGAGGCTGGCGATGGAATCCGCGGTGAACGGTGGGGCCGCCAGCAGGGGCATCAGCTTGTCGGCGTTGCCGGGGACGATGCGGAAGACCCCGCGCAGCTCATGGCCGCTCTGGCCGGCCTTGGGGGCCTTGACCTCCCCGACGACCATGCCGTCCAGAAGGATCTTCGCGGAGGCGAGTTCTTTGGTGCTGGTGGCGGTGACGGTGACCCACGTGTGCGGGGGCAGCCGGAGCATCTTCTCGGCACCGTCGATGTCACCCGAGCCCAGGCGCGTGTAGTTGGGGTACTGCACGTGGAACTTCACGCCGGTCAGCTCGGCCGGCTGTATGACGTTCACCTGGCAGTCTTCGCTGCGGTAGTCGTGGCCGGTGACCCAGAAGACGAACGGCTCGGTGACGTGCTCGAAGACCGTCGGGTAAACCTTGGCCGGGTAGGTCAGCGTGACGGTCCTCTCGTCTTTCCGCGAGGCGCTGTAGCGGATGTGGAAGACCACCTTCTCGGGCACGACCTTCGAGCGCGGTTCAACGGACACAGCCACGGCGAGGTCCTGCCCTCGCATCACCGAGAAGACCGGGCCGCCTTCCACGCGCAGGTGGGTCTCTTGGGGCCAGCGTTCGTCGGCCAGGAGGATGTTGCGGCGGAACCACCGGTTCATGGTGTCGGCGTCCAGCAGCCACAGCCCCGCGATGACGGCCGTGGCGGCGGCGGCCATGCCCACCCGGCGCCATAGCGGGCGGGCGTTCAGCGGAGCCAGGAAGTCCAGCGGGGCCGCGGCGGCGTTGGCCTGGTCGGCCACGATGGCGATCATGGACGGTGAGGCGCCTGTCCGGCCACGCCCGCGCCCGGTGGAGAACTGCAGGGCGCTGATGAGCCGGTCGCCCAACTGGTGGTAGTGGCGTTCCACCAGCAGCGCCAGGTCGTCGTCTCGCAACGGGACCGACACGCGCCAAAGCAGTTGCCGCCAGAGGACGTAGCCCACCCCGGCCGCCGAGAGCAGGGCGATCAGCGCCCGCTGGCCGCGCCCCACGGGCTGATGGGTCAGGCGGTGGAGGCCCCAGTCGCACAGCAGGGTCACCACCACCAGTCCGGCCAGGGCGATGACCACCCACGCCAGCCCGTGCCCGGCCAGGCGGGTGCGTATCGCCCGCCGCAGGGCCATCAGCTTGCCGTGAACCTTGGCGGTGATCAAGTCGGGCCTGTTCATGCCGTCCAATCCTGTCGGTATGCCGGCGGGGCCGCGCCCCCGTCCAGCGGATCCGTCTATTCTACCACTTTCTCCCGGTGCGGGCAGCAAAAGCCTCCCGGTGCCGGGGGCCGGCTGCACGGCCGCACACGGCCGCGCCCGGCGTCAGGCCATGTTGTACTTCTTGCGGGCGATCCACTCGATCAGCAGCAGCGTGCACAGCACCACCACGGTCAGCCAGATGCTCCACAGGTCCCGGTGGGTCGGCGTGACGCTTGAGCGGCGTCCGGGCGGAATGTGATCGACCACTCCGTCGGCCCGCTCGGCCGGGAAGAAGCCGCCGGGGTCGCTAAGGGTTCTCATCGTGGCCGGGCTGGCCTGGGGGTGCTCAAGCTCCACCCACGACGGAGAGACGGTGACCACCGTGTCGGCCACCGTGTCGGCCGGAACGTCGCTGGCGGCGGTCACCTTGTACGTGCCCGGGGGCAAATCCTCGATCGTGCCGGTGTACCGGGGGGAGGGCTTCCCGTCGCGCGACGCGCTCACCTCGTGGGCCAGCGTCAGCAACCGGGTCCGCCCGGTCTCGGTATGAATGATCCGAATGGGATACGTGGGCTGGTTCAGCGGGCGGTAACTGCTGTCGTACACCTTGGCGGTCACCTGCAGCGTCGATCCGACGCGGGCGGCGGTGATGCCGACTTGGCGTTTCATCAGGCGGTCCCTGGCCAGGAAGTCCACGATGTTGGACCAGAACTTCCGGTAGTAAGTGCCCCCGCCGACGTAGAGCCATCGCCAGGTGGTGTCGAAGCCCAGGTAGATGACCGATCCCCGGCCGGGGCGGTGGACCGCCAGCAGCGGGAAGGCGTCGCGCTCGCCGGGGTCGCCCAGCCGATCGCCGCTGTAGGAGCTGGTAATCAGCACCGACGTTCCGGCCTTCAGCCGAGCCACCGGGTGCGACCAGAAGATCCCCGGCAGGATCCGCCAGATGGTGCGCCCCTTGTCGGCTTCGGGGTGCAGCGTCGTGACCGGGTGGCCGATCCCGTCGCCGATCAACTGGACGCGGTGCCCGGCGCGGCGCTGCATCCGCTCGATCTCCTCAGGGATGTACAGGCTCCGCTGGCCGATTACCACCGGCAGCAGATCGGCCAGGGGCTTGAACAGCTCCCGGCCGCCGCGATCGGGGTGGAGGTTCTTGCCGGTATTGCGGCTGGAGGCGATGTACGCCAGCCCGCCGCCGTGGACGCCGACGAAATCCTTCAGCAGCGTCACGAAATTCGTGTCGAACCCGCCGGTGGTGTACACCGGGTCGTACAGCAAGACCACGTCGAAGGCGTCGAACATCTCTTCGGCCGTCCGCGGCAGGGAGGTGAGCTTCATGCCGGTGGAGGCCTCCTGGTTGAATTCCACGTCGGCGTTCTGCTGCCAGATGCTGACGCGGTAGCGGGGGACGACCTTCTGGCCGCCGTCGTCCTGGCTGAGCACCACGCGGGCGCGGAGCAGGTGGTTACGCAGGTACTGGAACTCCCACCCGGCGTCGCCGCTGACCAGCAGCACGCGGGTGGACTTGTCGTTGACGGTCACGTGGGCTCCGGAGGCGTTGTCGTCGAGGATCAGCTCGCCTTCCAGCGGCTCGACCACGGCCCGGTAGCTGAACTGGCCCGACTCGCTACACGTCACCGGCAGGACGACTTCGGTGCGGCTGACGGTCGGCTCGTCCTCGCCGCCCTCGCCGCCGGCCCCCCCGGCCTCGGTAAGCCTGACGGTCGCCGAGACGCCTGTGTCCGTCCACTGCGCTTGGCCGCCGGCCGGGTCGGTGGTGCGGCGATAGAGCTTCACGGTGACCGATTGCCCGTCGCAGTGGCGGCTCTCCAGGACGACCTTCGCCTCGGCGAGGGACCCGCGGAGCACGTACCGGTCCATCGCCAGCGAGGCCACACGGAGGTTCCGCGGGCGGGCGAGGGCGTCGCCCACACAGATCCCCACCAGGGGAATCCGCCGCATCCGGGCGTAGTCGCGGAGCTTTCTCAGCGCCCCCTTGTCGGCCAGGGCGGGGGCGTTGCGCCCGTCGCTGAACACCACCAGCGCCGCGATACGCCGCTGTCGCAGGGCCTCGGCGCCGATGGCGTCCTGGACGGCCCGGGCCAGGTCGGTTCGGTCGCCGTCGCCGGTCAGCGGGCCGACGGCCTGGCGGACCACGTCGAGCACCGCCTCTGTGTCCACCGTGGGCGTGACGGGGGGGGCCTGGCGGGCGCGATAGGCGTTGCGGGCATACACGCCGGCGATGCAGGCGGTCAGCAGGGCCACCGCCGCGCTGACCAGCACGAACGTGCTCGGCCCGGGCGCCATCCGCCCGGCCTGACGGCGGCGGCGGAGCATCATCGAGACCACGCCCAGCACGATCAGCACGGCCAGGTACAGCGCGGCGACGCCGGCGATGACCAGGGCGACGATCATGCTGGTCTCACTCGGCGGGGGCGGCGGGGGGGTCGCGTCGGCATCGACCTTCTCCCAGGTGGCCAGCGTTTCGACATAGCTGCCGTCGGGGGAGTCCTTTCGGCTGAAGCGCATCAGCACCAGCGTGTGGTGTTCGGCCAGGCGGGCCAGGGGGCCGTTTTCGCCCGTCAGCAGGGCTCGGGCGATGTCCAGGCGGCCCCGCATCGCCAGCGAGGCAGGGGCCACGCCCAGCCGTTCGGCCAGGGCGGCCCGTTGGGCGGGGGCCTCGTACGGTTCCCGCAGCGACATCGACTCGCTGGTATCAATCAGCACGGCCACCGTGGAGTAGTCGGTGCGGGTCTTCTTCATGGTGAGCACCGGGCGAAGCAGCGCCAGGAAGACCACCAGGATCGCCGTGATGCGCACGCTCGCCAGGGCCAGCTTCGCCCGGCGCGACACATCCCCTTCGCGAAGGTAGCTTCGAATGGTAAGCCAGATCAGCAGCGCCGCGGCCACGGCGATGCCCAGCACCGCCCAACTGCTCGCCGGCACGCCGGTCAGGTCGGCCGACCAGTCGTCGGCCCCGACCCACTGGCCGGGTTCGAGGTCCAACAGGATTTCGAGAAAGCGTCTCATACTTAATCCTGATCAACGACCTTGGCGGCGGCGACGCGGACGGCCGGTATCGCCTTGGGGGTCTTACTCGGCCGCGGCGGGTAGTGCCCGAAGCGCTGGCCGAGGAACACTTCCAGTGCCGCGGCGATCAGCACCGCCACCAGCAGCCATTGCCAGTATTCCCGATCGACGGTCGCGTCGATGGCGGCAAGCCGATCGATGTAGGTGAAGTCGGCCTGCCCGGCCAAGTCGGACAATTCCTCGCCGGTGGCCTCGCCGAGGTCCCCCTCGCCGCCATCGGCGTTGCGGGCGACCAGGGCGAACGGCACGTCGGGATCGGCGCCGTCCGGGAGGTGCAGTTGGTAGATGCCCGCCCACCGCGTGTCGGTGAACCGCAGGATCTGTCGGCCGTCGGTGGTCTCCAGGCGCCGCTCGACCGGCGGGGCGACCTTCGGGTCGGGGGTCTTCACGCCGACGGTGGCGCCGAGCGCCGCCCCGTCGACGGGCAGGACGATGGGCTGACCGACGGCGGCGGCGAGTTCGCGGCGCCGGTGACCGCCCAGGGAGGCCACCATCTCGTTCATCACCGGCAGGTAGGTCAGCGTGATGCCCTTGGCCCAGTTGTTCCACTCGGCCCCGGCGGTGCTGTAGAACATCAGCACGACCCCTCGCCCATAACGGCGCCGGACGATGGCCGGGCTGGCCTGCGCGTCGTTGAAGCGGACCAGCGGCTCGGGAGCCCCCACGTCGCCGCCGGCCTGGTCGGCGGCGGGCGGGGAGGTGGGCGTGAAACGGTAGAATCGCAGCAGGTCGGCCAACACGGCCGCCTCCTCGCGGAAGCCGCTGAGCATGGGCACGTCGGCCACGGTGTCGGGGCGGAAGCTGAAGTACTGCTGCCGCGCGACCGCGTCGCCGAGTGGCTCGCCGAGCTTCAACGGGCAGAGCCCTCGCCCCCCCCGGTACATCACCCGGTTGTAGAAGGCGTTCTTGAGGTGGTCTCCGGTGAAGATCGCCAGCCCGCCGCCGCCGCGGACGTACCGTTCCAGCGACTCCAGCGTCGGGTACGTCAGCTTGCCCTCGGCGCTCATTCGGCCGGGCAGCTCGGCCACATTGGCCAGGATCACCACGGCGTACTCGTCCAAGGTGAAGCCGTCGAGCTGTCCGGGCCCGCAGACCACCGGCTGGATGCCGAAGGCGTGGTCGCCGTCCGGGTCGATCGCCGTTTTCAGGTAGAACGAATCGCTTCGGCCTTCACGGTCGGCACTCAGTTGGCCGTCCACGATGAGTACCGAAAGCCACCGGCGTGCCCGTACCGTCAGGTAAGCGGTGTTGTCGACCGCGAGGCCGTCGTCGGGCAGCTTCACCTGCACGGTGGCGGGTCCCTCCTTGGTGAACATGCACGGCAGGACGATCCGCCGGGCCTCACCGGGTGGGATGGCCGGCAGGGCCACCGTCGGCTGGGCCTGCCCGTTGACCAGGGCCTCCAGGGGGACCTTGGTGGCCGGCTGGCGGCCGTTGTTGCGGACGGTCACCGCCAGATGCGAGTCGGCGTCGACGATCGCGTGGGTCTCCAGCAGTTCGATGCTCTCGATCGACAGGTTGCGAACGATCGCCGGTCCGTGATCGACGAAGACGATCTCCACGTCGGCCTTGGCCAAGGCTTTCAGTTCCCGCCGTATCGCGTCGGCGGCGGCGTCGGCGAAG
>SDBU01010359.1_pt1 | contig 10345 bp, 10 predicted proteins | sample 2277071 | NCBI WGS metagenome assembly SDBU01 (sample SAMN10397929, study PRJNA504765) | marine sediment metagenome | isolation source: marine sediment core GS08_GC12, 126 cmbsf | place: Arctic Ocean: Gakkel Ridge, Loki's castle | collected 2008 | reverse complement strand
AAAATCCTCATACATTATCTCTGCAACGGGTCTCATCCCCATAAGGCTAGCACCCAATGCTGCACCAGTAATAGCTGCCTCAGAAATAGGCGTATCCCTAACTCTTTCTTCGCCGAATTCCTCTCTCAATCCTTTGGTAGCAGTAAAGATACCTCCCGGCCCAACGTCTTCTCCCATAATAATGACATTCTCATCTCTTCTCATCTCTTCAGCTAAGGCCTCAGCTATCGCTTGAGCATAGGTTATTTCTCTATTGTCTGAGTTCATCAGATTTCTCCCTGCATCGGTACATAAACATCCTTAGTCAAGGTATTAAGAGAAGGGAAAGGCGCTCTCAGGGCTCTCCTGGAAGCATCTTTTATTTCGCCAGCAATTTCTTCCTCAATAGACTTCAGCTTATCATCTTTACAAATTCCCTCTTCTAATAACTTTTTCTTCAGCCGGAGAATAGGGTCTTTTTTGGTCCATTTTTTAACTTCTCCCTTAGTTCGATAAGATTCGGGATCTCCCTCATAATGGCCTCGCATTCTATAAGTTTTTGCCTCTATCAAAGAAGCTCCCTTGCCCTGCCTGGCGAATATCCTCATCTTGCTAACTACTTCATAAACAGAGGTAGCATCATTACCATCCACTACTTCACCTCTTATTCCATAAGCAGAAGCTCTCTCTGCAATGTCTTTCACCAGAGTTGATTTTGATACCGGCGTGAATTCCCCATACTGATTATTTTCGCAGAGGAAAATAAGAGGAAGATGCCAGATAGCGGCGAGATTCATACCTTCGTGGAATGCTCCTGTGTTTGATGCTCCATCGCCAAAAAAGCAGAGAACAATTTCTGCTCTTTGTTTAAGCTTCAACGCCAACGCAGCTCCAACAGCAACAGGAATACCTGAGCCTACTATAGCTGTCATTCCTAAGATACCATGGCCGATATCCGCAATATGCATTACTCCTCCTTTTCCCCTGCAATAGCCAGATTCCTTCCCCAGACATTCAGCAAAGAGCTTCTCTGGGTCAGATCCTTTGGCAAGGCAATGCCCCAATCCCCGGTGGTTACTTAGAATCCAGTCTTTTTTATCTAAAGCGAGGCAGGCTCCAACGGCTATGGCTTCCTGGCCGATATAGGAATGAACTCTTCCCGGAAAAAGATTATGTTGCATCATCTCCACACATTTTTCTTCAAAGTGCCTCACTCTAACCATTGCCCGATACATACCTAAGAGTAAATCTGAAGTTACATCCATTTATGAGTCCTTTAACTTAGCGAATATTTCCGCAACATATATATTTTCAAAAGTTGTAAGTTTTTTCATTCCCCAACTTCTCAAAGGCAATTGCTCTTATTGGAGAGGAATCTAATCCTTTGACCCTCCAGGGTAGGGCTATCAAGAAAAATCGCTCATTCCTTATTGATTCGAGATTCTGCATATCCTCAATAATAGGAATTTGGTGCTCAAAAAATAAGCGATGTACAGGCTGTCCAATATCTTCATTATTCTCGATGCCAGAAGCATCAACACCAATACAACTTATACACCTTTCTACTAAATATTTCGCTGCTTCAAGGGTTAAGTGAGGACGCCTCATATACATATCAGTATTATAATACTTGCTCCATCCTACTTTCAAAAGGAGGATATCACCTTCTCTAATCAATTCCCCTTTCTTTTCTATTTCTTTAAAATCAATCGGCTCATCAGGCCCCTTATGAGAGAAATCCAGGATTAAAGCCTCACCTACTACCTTTTCCAGTGGTATCCTCGAACAATCTTTCCCATCCCTTATATGATGAAATGGTGACTCTATATGCGTTCCTATGTGGCTGCAGGCAGTTATTTCTTGCATAATATACCAATCATCTTTTTTTCTTTTGATGCCTTGAGGAATATATTCATCGGCAAAAAATGTCTTAATAGACAGTTTAAACCTTTCTTTATCAGGGATAAGTTCCCGAGACAGATCAATTATTCTGTATTGTTTGTTCATAAGTTTTTCTCCTTCTCTTCCAAAATAGGCTCGCAGTTTTTGAGCCAACTATGCTTGGGATCATCGGAGAAAAGACCGTACTGCCTCTTCTCCCCAGCGAGAACAAAAAGATAACAGAGCCTATAGCCAGGTCCCGCTACTATACAATGATACGCTCTTGGTATACTTAATACATCGTTGTTTTCAATAACATAGACTTCATTGATGCAATCAGGATCATCTTTCGCTGTGTAAACTCTCCCTAATCCAAATCCCTGGGAAGGTTCAACCAAGAAGAGATATATCTCCTCAGACGGTACCTCAAGGGACAGATTATACGCATCGTGCTTGTGAGGCGGGGAACCTGACCAATTTCCCGGTGGATTAAGTGTCTCTCCAACTATTAATCGCTGAGCATCCACATTTTCTTCCACTGCTAGTTGAACATCTCTTCCCCAATTTACCTTTCCCGTAGAGGTAACTATAACATCTTTGGACCTTACCACTGTGGGACTTCCGTTTTGCTCACTTGGTGCTGCACAAACTGCTATGTCTAGGGGCAATAGGCATGGAAAAAGCTTCTTTAAAATCGCTTTTTATGACTTTCCGTTTTGATGGCTTCAGAAATATATTCATCGACAAAAAATTTTAATTTGCGATTTAAATTTTTCCTTGTTCGGAATAAGTTTTTTGGACAAGTCAATTATTCTGTATTATTTATTCGTAAGGTATCCCCTCCCACAATCTTGTTGCAACTCTGATGAAATAATATCTTCTTATTAATCATGACTCCACAACAGAGCTGTCGGGTGTCCTTAACTACGTGGAACTGACAGGCGTTCTGGCATAATCTGGCTAATGATTTCGGATTATGTGTAAGTCAGTTTAACTACGCTATATATTTCTACTTTAGGGATCCGAAAGCGAAGCTTGTCTTCTCTATGCTTAAAAGAAAGCCTTTCTCTTAATGAATCATCGGGAGAAAGATGAGTTATGGCTTGGACCTCTTTTCCACTAGGAATGCTAATAGAAATGTTGAGATCTTTTACTTCTTGGTCTACGCGGTAGTTAAGCAAATGCACTAATAATTCCTTTTCCCTTGTAAACGTGTTGATAACCAATGTCTCAGGAGCATTGGTTATCAAAAAAGGCTTGTGTAACTGTTTTATTAATCGAATCTTATCTTTCCAACCTCTGGGAAGCGAAGGTACATACATTCTTGTTTCTTCTATAAAACGCCCGGGTAAAAAATCTTTACTCGAAAAATAAAGTACTTTACCCTGCCCGTAATCACTAAATAAAAACGGGGGAAACTTATCATCTAAGCGACTAATACCCATAAGTTCCGCTAATCCGTATTCATCTCTATACTGCATGTTCTGGTTATATAATGAGGTATCTCCTATTACCACAAGAGAACCTCCTTGATCAACATACTGTTTAACTGTGTCTACTTGTTCGTCTGTCATACAGGTTACATTAGGCAATATCAGAACCTGGTACCTGGCTAAATCTGTGATGTTCAAATGTCTCTCAAGGATAATATCAAAGGGAATATGTTCCTGAATTAACAACTGTTCCATTCCAGTAACACATGGTGAAGTTATGTCATATGTATTCATTAGAGAAGCAGTAGGTCTCAGTGTTGCAGTCTCACAGTACGATTCGAGGTTTATGAATAGCTCTTTATTTGTAGAAAGAAAATTGTAGTATTCTTTTAAAATCCTGTTCAGATTTTCATCTTCAAAAGCAAATCTCCCTTTATCGGGCATAGTAATCCAAAATCCTCCACTTACATGCCCTCCGAAAGCGGCTAGCTCACCTAGAGCTAACTTAGCTTCTGCAGAAGTGGGAATAAACGTTATTCCGCCATCACGATAGGGGGGCCTGCCTTCAGCAGGTAAAAAGGCAAAAGACATTACTGAATGCCCGTTAATGAAGGCTAGTTTATATTCTCTGATCATAGATATTAATTCACCATGATCGCTTATGCGTGGAAAATCATAATTTTCGGCCACTACCATATCCAAATTCCGAGATATTGTCTCTGGACCGGTGCTAACTTTCAGAAGATAGTCTCCGGACATATGCCAAGCGTAAGGAGCGTGAGCATTGAAAATCGAATCGGGTTTTAGTGATTTGGCATAATTCTTCAATTCCTCAAGAAGTTCTCTCATACCATCGCACTTAAAGTTTACCCACTCCCTGGATACAGGATCATAATTCCTAAATGTTGGCGGGGGATCTAAGTAAGAAAAATCGTAAAAGCCAAATAGCTCTTGTGCTTCTTCTTTGGTATATTCTTTGTTTAAATATTCCCTGAACTTCTTTTTGCAGATCTGACAATAACAAGCATTCGGATATAAGAAGAGGTTATCTAAATGAATTCCGTCTCCTTGGAATTCCACCAGAGCCTTTCTAAAGACTTCTTTGATGTATTCAATAAATGCAGGGTTGTTTTTACACGGTACTAGACGATGGTACGATGAGGTTATGCCGCCAAATACTATAGGCTTTCCTTCGGGGTCCACAGAAAGCCAATCTCTTGCTTGAGAAATTTCTTTTGAGAAGGTTCCCATAAAGAGAGAACTCATTTGAACATATAGCAATACTTTAATTCCCTGTCTGTGACAGTTTTTAATAAGACGTTCTGTATTCTTCAGATCTTCAAGGTCAGATTGCATTCCATATCCTTTAAAAAAGTGAGTGGATACTAAGTTGATTCCCAAATCGGCTAGTGCTTTAATTATCTCCTCGCTATGTCCCCTAATATACCAGTCCTTATAATTTACAGGAGGTGCTTTCCACCAAAGGCCCTCCCTCTTGTGAAAAGCAAGGGGCTCAAGAGAAAGCGGAGCCCACCTATACTCGCCGAACAGAGATCGGTCAACCATGATTTTCTCCTTTCTTTAATGACTAAATGCATTTTTCTCTTACGAGAGTTACATAACTCGCAACACTTTGGCATTCCTCAGTTTTTGTCTTTCGCAGCGTTTAATGAACTAGAGTAAGTTGCTGTGCGGTTTTTCCCACAAGGTGACAGACCTACCATCACTGATTCTTATTGATATCAAAGTTGGAGAGGTCCGCGTTGAAAAATAACCGCCTTATCCGCGCAGACCAGTCATACTTACGCTTTCGATCACTTTCCGTTGAAGAACGACAAAGAAAATTATTACTGGTATAAGCGACAAGAGTGTAGCAGCCATCAAAGGACCGTAATCGACCCAGAACCATTCTTTAAACATAGCCAGTCCTAACTCCAATGTTCTTTTCTCTGGAGAAATAATCACAATAAGGGGCCACAAGAAATTGCCCCATGTCCACATAAAAAGAAAAATGCCTAGGGTTGCAAGAGGCGCTTTTATACAAGGCAGAATGATTCTATAATAAATACCAAACTCAGAACATCCATCTATTCTAGCTGCGTCAAGCAACTCATCAGGTATATCAATAATAAATTGCCTCATCATAAATATTCCGAATGCACTTATCAGATCTGTAGGAACTATCAATCCCAAAAGGGAGTCTGCTATACCTAATCTCGCCACAAGCATGAAAAGAGGAACCATAAGAACCTGAAAAGGTACCATAATTTTTGCAAGGATCATTAATAATATAAGATTCCCTCCTGGTAGATCAAGTTTAGCAAGCACATAGCCGGTTAATGAACAAAAAAAGAAACCCGCAATCACAACTGAACTAGTAACTATGATAGTATTGAGAAAATAACGAAGGAAGGGGGCACGATTAAAAACTTCAATGAAGTTATCCAACGTTGGCTCTTTGGGGATCCAATATAGGGGATAAGCTATAATCTCTGACGCCGGCTTAAATGCTGTAGAAATCATCCACAAGAAAGGCATAATCATTGTTGCCCCCCCTACAATTAAAAGTAGGTGAAGAGGCACCTCAGACAATGCTGATTTAATATTATGGTAATTTCTTCTTTCTAAATGTTTTTTCATGCTATATTCTCCACCTGCAAAGCATCAGCTGAACTTTTGTACCCTCATTTGTAAAATAGTGAGACCTAGTATTACTGCAAATAGTAAAATTGCCATAGAGGAAGCGTAGCCCATGCGAAAAAATTTGAAAGCAGTTTCATAGATGCTATAAACCATAGTTCTAGTGGTATCTACCGGCCCTCCACGTGTCATCACATAAATCTGACTAAAGGCCTGAAAGGCACGAATACTGTTAATGATAATTACAAACAAAATAACCGGTTTTAACAGAGGCAAGGTTATGAAGACGGTACATTGCCAATCACTTACTCCATCAATCTTAGCTGCCTCATAATACCTTTTCGGAATGCTTTTCAGACCAGCAAAGAGTATCAACGTGTAGAATCCAAGATTCTTCCATACGCTCATTATAATTATTGAGGGCATAGCTAACCTAATGTTGCTTAGCCATTTCTGTGGAGGGAAACCGATGAAAGAAAGAAAATAATTAACTAGACCTATTCTTGGTTCATATAACCAAAACCAAACTAAAGAAGCAGCAACTAAGGGAGCGAGCACCGGTATGAAATATATAGTTCTATAGCTCCTACTTAGTATAGTCACTTTATTAAACGCCAAGGCTAAGAGAAACGAAATTATGACCCCAAATGAGATAGTAAAGAACGCAAAATAGAATGTATTCCTCATAGAAATCATAACCGTATGATCTTTCATCATATTTAAATAATTTTCTAATCCAACAAATTCTGCTTGTTTTGCGAAAAGATTATACTCATAAAAACTTAACCAAAAGGCTCTAATGATAGGATAGAACACAAAAAGGCAGAAATACAACATTACCGGAGTTAACATAATATAACCGCACACAATTTTTCTTTTTCTTATCGTCATTCCCAATACCTACCTTTTTTGGTAAAATCTCTCTTGCTTGTAGAAAACACTAATTTTGGCTGCTTCTCTGACTATAGGCAGCGTCAAATATTATCTATTTTTGAGAGCTTTTTATTCTCGAAACACGTTTATTATAGCTAGAATCCATTGACTTGTGGTACTTTTATCATCCAGAAACACGAAAGAAAAATTTTTTTCTTCACAACGATCCATACATCCTCTCACCCTTTCCTAAGTTGGGCGAATGTTGCATTTCCGATGCTTGAAGGCGGGGGCTTGTAGACCCCCGCCTTACCATACCGAAGTTATTCCCACCTCTCGTTACCGACTCCTGGTTAATACTTTATTTGCTTCTTCCGCAGCCAAATCTAAACCTTCCTTTACTTCTATTGTCCTATAGAAGATTTTTTCTAGATATTTTCCTGCTATAGTTCTTATCTCATAATCTTTTTCAAGATGAGCTGGCTTTGCAGTTTCTTCTCTAAGAAAAGGCTCTATGTATTTTTTATATTCTTCCTTCGGAAAGAGTGGAGTTACATTTTCTAGCAAAGGAGGAACTCCTACCGCAACGAGCAACTTTATTCTATTCTCAGGTCTAAGTAAGTATCTAACAAAATCCCATGCCTGTTGTTGATATTCAGAAGCTCTAGTGACAACTACAGCGTCTATCCACGCCAAGTTCTTAGCTTTCACCTTATGGTCAGGAACCGGTGCTACCTCGTAGTTCAAATCCGGTGCGTTTTCTTGTAGATAACCTCTCACCCAAGGGCCCCTTTCAAACATAGCTGTGAGACCCTGTGCGAAGGCACCAGCGTCATTGGGATTACCTATTGCATCAACTTTGTATTTGTACAACAAATCGAGATATAGTTGTGCAGCTTCCACACCTGCTGCAGAATTAAAGACGGTCTTCGTGTAGTTCTCATCATATATGTCCCCTCCAGCAGCACTCAGAAAAGAATAGAACTTATCCATTATTCCCGAAGTAGCTCCAGATAACCTCAAACTGATACCGCTCCGAGTAATATTCTGGCGTACGTCGTATTTCGTAAGTTTCTGCGCATAGTCTATCAACTTTTCCCAGCTAGCTGGTGCTCCGGGTAACCCCGCCTCCTTGAACATATCTATATTAATCCACATTGCTACCCAATCGGCAATCCAAGGAACACCGTACGTTATCTTTCCTCCTGCCGTCATCTCCCACACAATAGCTTCCCTGAGTTCTTCTACAGTCCCTTCTTCTACCAACTTAGCCAAATCAGAAGGAGCAGGAGATAGTAATCCTGCTGCTGAATACTTGTAAAGAGTATTGTCGCCAGTTGTGAATATATCAGGGGGAGTTCCTGCAGCTATAGAGGTGAGAACTTTTGTTATATAATCGGCTGGCTCTCCAGTAAACGGTATCGATTTGATAGAGATCGTTGGATTTTCTTCCTGGTAGTCCTTAATGTACCCATCTATAACCGTATTTCGCTGACCCGAATATTCCCACAACATACTGATTGTAATTTTCTGAGCAAACAATTCCGATGTTGAGAGCATTCCCCCTACCAGAGCTACACTCACGACCATCATCAAGGAAATAATTTTTCCTCTTAACATTCTTGTCCTCCTTTAAATTTAGTTTATTTCTCTTGCTAATCCTATCTTTCCCTTCTTAGTTATCACCTCCCTCCATAGTTTTCTCTGTCTCTAACTATGCAACTGTTCTGACCTTTAACATTCACCCATTTTTTGCTTCTTGGGATCGGCATCTAGTAATTATCGCTTTCTTGGGGATAGTTCATACTATCAATTCCAACTCGATACACTCAGGAAACTCTTTCCTCGAACGGTAAGACTAACTATGGTTACTTGTATAAGAACTTTTCTACGTAATTAAGATGCTTCAACATCATCTTACTTGCTAGCGCAGAATCATGCTTGTCTATAGCTTTCACGATTTCTTCGTGCTGCTCTATAGATTTGACTAAAACTTCGAGTGTATGAGATTTTTTTGCCCGTCCTTCCCAAAGCAGTTTATTGAGGGGCGTTGATAGACCTCTTAGTATCTCATTTTGTGTTGCTTTGATAATGGCTATGTGGAAATCCATATCGCCCTTCAAGAATTTTTTCCTGCTACTATGGAGATATTTTTTCATTTCATTAAGAGGCACTTGCATCTTCTCAATATCTTCATCCGACCCTTTCTGAGCAGCTATGCCTGCCAGTCCCGTCTCTAAAACCTTTCTGGCTTCAAAAAGCTTATGAGTTTCATTTTTTCTCATAAGGAACATAAATTTTACCGACTCAGAGGCGATATCTTCACTGATATAAGTACCATCCCCTGACTTTTTTTGGATTACTCCCACCAGCTCTAAAGCTCGCAGAGCTTCTCTTAAAGCTGGCCTACTTACTGATAACTCTTCAGCTAATTTGGTCTCAGGAGGCAATTTCTCTCCTGGTTTCAATGTACCCTCAGAAATAAGGGTCTCGAACTGATCAATTATTGATTTTGTTAAACTTCTTCTATCTATTGTTTTCACTTTCTTTCCTCTATTTATAGTCAAGCTATCTTACAGTAAAACTAACATATAGTATAATCGATTTATTAATTAAGTCAAGGGGGCGCATCAAGTCACAGAAAAATCGAAAGTAAATCTAAGATTCAAAGGTCTTTCGGGAAAAATAGAAAAGGTCAATCAAAATTTGACATTCTTTCTTGTATTTGCTATTTTGGAAAGTAAGAAAATTTTATTACTGAGGAGGAAACTATGGCAAGAACAACTAAAATTGTAAACTTCTCTTTGCCGCCAGAGATATATAAAGAAGTAGAGGAGTTAGCCAGGCAAAGAGAGACTTCAAGGAGCCAGGTCTTACGAGAAGCACTAAAACAATATGTTGCTTCTGAAAGAAGATGGCAACAGATAAGGAAGTGGGGAGAAGAAACTAAGGGAAGACTAGGAATCAAAGACGAAGATGATGTAGAGAGAATAATCCATGATTACCGGGAAGAAGAATCCAGAAGTAAAAGTGGTACTTGATACAAATACTTATATTTCTGCTATCCTATTTGGTGGGAAACCAGAGAAAATCAGAAAGCTATCCAAAGAAGGAAAGATAGAGCTTCTGGTTTCAGAGGCAATTATCGCCGAAGTGGCAGAGATTTTAAGGAAAAAGTTTAATTGGGAAAGTTGGCAAATCTCTCAAATGATTGATGAGATAAGAGAGACTGCTACTTTAGTTATCCCTAATCAAACTCTCTCCATAATTAAAAAAGATGAGGACGATAACCGCATCTTAGAATGCGCAGTTGAAGGAAAGGCTCACTATATTATTTCTGGAGATAAACGCCACCTCTTACCTTTAAAAGAATATCAAGGTATAAATATTTTATCTCCAGCTGAGTTTCTTGTCTAATCCTTATATTCTATCCAAATCTTCTTCTACTTCTGTTTCCTCTCCTGCATAAATATATAGGTACTCTACATAGGCTCGGTAATATTCTTTTATTATCACTACCTCATGCCAGCCCATCTCTA
>SDBU01010358.1_pt1 | contig 10346 bp, 9 predicted proteins | sample 2277071 | NCBI WGS metagenome assembly SDBU01 (sample SAMN10397929, study PRJNA504765) | marine sediment metagenome | isolation source: marine sediment core GS08_GC12, 126 cmbsf | place: Arctic Ocean: Gakkel Ridge, Loki's castle | collected 2008 | reverse complement strand
CACGGGAATAGAGAGGTTAATACGCTCTGATTTGGTTACCTTTGGCGGTTATTCTGCCAGGAAGTCCCCGGACACATTAGCGGGGAAAGTTAAAGTCCCGGTAGAAAGTATCATCAAGCTGGATGCCAATGAGAACCCCTATGGTTGTTCGCCGAGGGTAAACCAGGCTCTGGCTACCTGTCCTGACTTAAATATCTATCCTGATGACGGACAAACAAGGCTCAGAAAGTTGCTGGAGGGATATGCCGGTGTCGATGCCGAACGTATCGTGGCTGGCGGTGGCAGCAATCAGCTAATAGACCTTATTTTGCGCTTATTTGTTGAACCGGGTGACGAGGTGATAAATTGCCCACCTACCTTTGATATGTATCGTTTCAGTACCGAGATGTGCCACGGTAAGCTGGTTGAGGTGCCTAGAGATGAAAACTTTGCCGTTAATGTAAGTGCAGTAAAGGCAGCTATAAGCAGGAAAACCAAAATAATACTTGTAGCTAATCCTAACAACCCTACAGGAACGATTATACCCCGGCAGGACATGTTGGAGCTCGTGAACACAGGATTACCGCTGTTAGTTGATGAGGCATACTATGAATTTAGTGGAGAAACAGTTGTCCCACTGGTTAACCGGTACAAAAATTTGATGGTGCTACGAACCTTCAGCAAATGGGCAGGACTGGCTGGTTTGAGAGTTGGCTATGGTATTTTCCCACCTAAAATTGCTGACTACCTGTTGAAAATCAAGATACCGTATAATGTGAATGTGGCTGCTTTGATTGCTGTCCAGGAATCGCTAAAGGATATTGATTATTTGATAGACAGGGTAAAAGCTATAATTGCTGAAAGGGACAGGCTTTTTAATGAGTTAAAGAAGCTAAAATGGTTAAAACCTTTCCCTTCGCAAGCCAACTTTATTCTCTGCTCGGTTCTAAACGGCAAAGCAAGTGAGCTCTGGCAAAAATTACAAGACAAGGGAATACTGGTTCGCTACTTTGACAAGCCAAAGTTAAGAAATTACATTCGCATTAGCGTGGGTAAACCAGAGCACACCGATGCCTTAATTAAAACACTCCAAGAAATAGAGATTGTTTATTGACCTCAGAAATAGGAGGGTAGATAAGTGACTAATAGGCTGGTTAATGTCAAACGGGAAACCAAAGAAACCAATATTAGCTTAGAGCTTAATATTGATGGTAGTGGCAAGTGGGATATAAATACCGGGATTAAAATGTTCGACCACCTCCTGGCGCAGATAGCTCAACACGGAAGATTTGGTATAACACTATCAGCAACTGGAGATGACCAGCATCACCTGGTAGAAGACGTTGCCATTTGCTTGGGTAGAGCCTTGAGGGAAGCCTTGGGGGAGAAGCAAGGCATTGTCAGAATGGCTAATGCTTTTGTACCTATGGATGATGCTTTGGCTATGGTAGCGGTGGACATCAGCGGGCGGGGATATACTGTATTAGACCTGCCGTTTAGTAAGAATGATATGGCTGGATTTCCCACTGACCTTGTCCGCCACTTCCTTGAATCTTTTGCCTATGAAGCCAGGCTTAATCTCCATGCCAAGTTTGTTTACGGCACCAATGACCATCACAAGACGGAAGCCCTGTTTAAAGCCCTGGGCAGAGCCCTAGATACGGCTACCAGAATTGACGAGCGGATTAGCGGTGAGCTGCCCAGCACCAAGGAATTGTTAGAGGGTTAAGCGCTCACTCTACCCCAGTTTCTTCCCCGTTAACCGCTCGTAAGCCTGTCGATATCTTCCGGTGGTAGCTTCAATAACCTCTGGTGGCAGCATTGGGGCTGGTGGCTCTTTATTCCAGCCAGCTTGAACTAGCCAGTCGCGAACCGGCTGTTTATCGTAGCTGGGCTGGGACTCACCCACTTTATATAGCTTGGCATCCCAGATACGGCTTGAGTCCGGGGTTAGCAGCTCATCAATAAGGATAAGCCTATCATTATCCAGTCCAAACTCAAACTTGGTATCAGCAATGATAATACCTCTGGCTCGGGCATACTCTTGTGCGTAGCTATATATAGCCAGGCTTCTCTCCCTCATCTCTTCAGCCAGAGCCTCACCCACCAACCCCTTCATTTCATCCATAGTCAACGGCTGGTCATGCCCAGTTTCCGCCTTGGTGGTCGGAGTAAATAATGGCTGGGGCAGCTCCTGGCTCTCCTGTAAACCTTTAATCGTAGGCAGCCCGGAAATAGTGCCATATTGGTGATATTCTGCCCACGCTGAGCCAGAGAGGTAGCCGCGCACCACACACTCAATTGGGATGCGCCTCACCTTTTTAACAACCATAGACCGACCAGCCAGGTAAGATGGATAGGAAAAACGGCTTTGTGAAGGAAGATAGGAATCAAGACAATGAACATCGTCAACTACTTCTATCAAATGGTTGAGGACTAGATTCTTAGTCTGTTTAAACCAGAAAACGGAGAGCTGATTAAGCACCAAACCTTTATCAGGGATGCCGCAGGGTAAAACCGAGTCAAAGGCTGAGATTCGGTCAGTGGCGACAATAAGCAGTAGATTACCCAAGTCATAGGTATCCCGTACCTTGCCACGGATAAATAATGGTAGAGGCAGGTCAGTATTTATCAAAACTGATGGACTAATTGTCATCGGATACCGCCAAAATAAGAAACCCCGTTCTCAGCACCTATTATTCTAACATTTGCTATTGACTCAGTAAACAATAAATGACAAATCATCTCCAACCTTCAACTACCCGTTTACACTGCTTATTCCTTGACACGGCTGGATTAGATTGTTAAACTACCGCTGCGACAGTCTTGGTCTTTAGTTATTCTGTTACAATTTCCCGTTGGGAGTTTCAATTGTCAGAAAAAACGTCAGAACCCTCGAAGCGAGGGCTCGTCTATATCTTCACCGGTGATGGGAAAGGCAAGACTTGTGCAGCCACAGGTGTAGCCCTCCGAGCCTTGGGTCATGGGATGAGAGTGCATATCACTTACTTTTTGAAGGGCGAATACCCCTATGGTGAACGCCATATCCTATCTAAGCTACCTAATGTTACTATGGCTAGCTTTGGCAGTTCAGAATTCGTTGACCCAGCAAATATTAAGCCTGAGGAAATAGAGCAAGCCAGGCAGGCTTTAGCTGATGCCCGTGAGGCTATGCTCAGTGGTAACTATGACCTAGTAGTGCTGGATGAGGTGAATGTAGCCGTAGCTTTTAAGCTGGTTGAGCTGGATGAGGTTATTAAGCTTATTGAGGATAAACCACAGAACGTGGAACTTATCCTTACCGGTCGTCAGGCTAATACTGAGCTAGTTAAACTGGCAGACCTGGTCACTGAGATGTTGAAGATTAAGCATCCCTATGACGAAGGGGTGCTGGCGCGAAAGGGAATTGATTATTAGAGATTATTTATCAACCGCACCCCGTTGGTTCACTCACCAAGCTCACCCATTTGCTCCTCTCCGCTTCAAAGGAGAGGCAGAAGTACAGCTTTTGAAGACGTTTTGCCCTTCAACCATCCCTTGATAAAGGGCTTCATTATTAAACACAGTAAAGGAGAGGATTATGAGTATCACACTGAGTGTAATCAAGGCTGACATTGGGGGCTATGTGGGGCATTCTGAATCTCATCCTGATGTCATCGCCAAAGGCAAGGAGTGGATGGCTAAAGCCAAAAGAGACGGGTTACTGGTTGACTATCATGTAACCAAGTGTGGGGATGACCTGCAACTTATTATGACCCATCAGCATGGTGTAGACAATGAAAAAATTCATAAATTAGCCTGGGATACCTTTGTTGACTGCACCGAGGTGGCTAAAACCCTAAAGCTTCATGGGGCTGGACAGGATTTACTGGCAGATGCTTTCTCAGGTAATGTCAAGGGGATGGGGCCGGGGGTAGCCGAGATGGAATTTGAGGAGCGGACGGCGGAGACCATTATTATTCTTATGGCTGATAAGACCTCATCCGGGGCATGGAATCTGCCGCTTTATAAGATGTTTGCCGACCCGTTTAATACCATCGGGCTGGTTATTGCCTCCAATATGCACACCGGCTTTACCTTTGAGGTGCATGATATAAAGGAACATAAGAAGATAACCTTTAACGCCCCTGAGGAGATTTATGACCTGCTGGTTTTCATAGGGGCACCTTCACGCTATATGGTAAAGGCAGTCTATCACCGGGAAACCAAAGAGATAGCAGCTACATCATCTACCCAGCGTCTGGCATTAATTGCCGGACGCTATGTGGGCAAGGATGACCCGGTGTGCATTGTTCGTTCCCAGGGTGAGTTCCCAGCGGTGGGCGAGGTGCTGGAACCGTTCACCTTGCCTTCACTAGTGGAGGGCTGGATGCGGGGTTCGCATCACGGTCCGCTTATGCCGGTAGCTCTTGAGGATAGCACGCCGACTCGCTTTGACGGACCGCCCCGAGTAGTGGCTCTTGGCTTTCAGCTTTCTGGAGGCAAACTGGTGGGACCTCGCGATATGCTTGCTGATAAGTCCTTTGATAACGCCCGCCAGCAGGCAAATGATGTCGCCGATTTTCTGCGGCGCCACGGCCCCTTTGAGCCGCACCGCCTACCCCTTGAGGAGATGGAATATACCACTATGCCTCAAGTGATGAAAAAACTGGAAGGAAGGTTTACCGACCTTGACTGAGTCAATGGCAATGGCTATCATTTGGGGAATGGCGTGATGGGACTCGGCCAATATTTAAGTAGGAGGTGAACAAATGGCAATCTATGTTATGCTCACCACTTTAACTGGCGAGGGAAGGAAGACCATAAAGGAGAATCCACAAAGAATCAAAGAAGTTAATAAGGAAGTCGAGGCTATGGGGGTTAAGATACTGGCCCAATATGCTCTTCTAGGTCCATACGACTTTCTAAACATCCTGGAAGCCAAGGACAACAAGGCTGTAACCAAAGTAGCCCTAGAACTGGGTGCGAGAGGCACGCTTCAGACCTTGACCATGGCTGCCATGACTCTCGACGAGTTTATCGGGTAATCTGTGAGACAATTCTTTATTTCGGAGTCCCATTGCACTGTAAGCTACTCCTGGCGACAAACAATCAGGCTAAGGTAAGCGAGTATAGAAGTCTACTCCAAGACATTCCCTTTGAGCTGGTTACTCTAGACGAAGAGGGAATTACGACTGTAGTTAGTGAGGTGGGCGAAAGCCTGGAGGAGAATGCCAGATTAAAGGCAACGGTGTTAGCCTCCCAGAGCCAACTACTGGCTCTGGCTGATGATTCCGGACTGGAGGTTGATGCCTTAGGTGGTGAACCGGGCCGGCTATCGGCTCGCTATGCTGGTGAGGGTGCTTCAGATAGAGATAGGGTCAACTACTTATTGTCACGGCTTAAGAGCGTGCCGTGGCAGAAACGGTCGGCCCGTTTCAGATGTATCATTGCTATAGCTACACCCGATGGAGAAGTAGAGCTTTGTTCTGGTGAGTGTCGAGGGTTTATAACTTTTGAGCCGGGGGGGGAACAGGGCTTCGGCTATGACCCAGTGTTTTACCTCCCTGAGTTAGATAAGACAATGGCTGAGTTACCCCTGGAAATAAAAAATCAGGTTAGCCATCGGGGGCAGGCAGCCAAAAAAGTATATCAGGTACTTAAGAAACCGCCCTTCTCGACGTTCTCTTAAAGGAGGGAAGCGATGAAGCTTGGTGTGCTAGTCAAAAGACCGAAAAGGATATTCTATGGATGGTGGGTAGTTCTCGCCGCCACTGTTATCGGTTCTTTGGGGGGCGGGTTCTTCGCCTACGGATTTACTACCTTCTTCCTTCCCATTAGCGCTGAGCTTAGGCTAACAAGAACAGCAACGTCAACCGTCTTCTCTGCAGGCAGGGCTGGTGGTGCCTTAGGAAGTCCATTGATTGGCTGGCTCATTGACCGGCACGGGTCAAGGAAGCTAATGGTGGTAGGGCTCCTAATGTTCGCCGCTGGTTTAATATTAATGTATTGGATGAATAGCCTCCTCATGTTCATTATTGTCTATGTTGGGCTCATAGCCTTAGGCTTCCAAACTGGCATTGGGGCACCTCGGTTTGCCTTAGCCAACAAATGGTTCATAAGGCAAAGGTCTAAAGCAACAGGGGTCATCTCAGCAGGATGGGGTCTAGGTGGTGCGGTACTAGTGCCAGTGCTGGGTTGGCTAATTATTAACTATGGGTGGCGAATGGCTGCTGTCACCGCCGGGTTTACTGTACTGATTATCAGTCTCCCCTTATGCCTTCTGATAAGAAATACACCAGAGGACAAGGGACTGCTACCCGATGGCGAGGAGGTGAAGGAAGCAGCAGGAAAGCCCAGTCGAGCCGCAGGGGAGGTAAGTTTTGCCGTAAAAGAGGCGTTGAAAACACCTACCTTCTGGATATTGAGTTTTGCCTTTTTACTGACGGGGTTCGTTGAGGCAGCCCTATCGGTACACATGGTTCCCCTGCTAGTCTTTAAGGGTCTTGACGAGCAAAGTGCAGCCAATACTTTCGGTCTTCTACTCGCCTGCATTATTCCAGTACGATTTGGCGTTGGCTGGCTAGGGGATATTTACCCCAAGAGGTACCTATTGATGCTCTGCTCCTTTATCGCCACCGTTGCCTTGATTATCTTGCTTACTGGGCAGAGCCTATGGCAACTTAATCTATTTGTCATTATCTTCGCCCTTGGCTATGGGGGGATATTTCCCCTGAGCGTGTCAATTATAGGGGAATACTTCGGGCGAAAAAACTTCGCCACCATCCGAGGAATCTCGATACTTTTTTGGACAATCGGGGGCATGACCGGCCCGATTTTTGCCGGCTACACCTATGATGTTACCCAGAGTTACCAAGTAGCCTTCATCGCCGGAACAGTGGCATATTTCCTGGCAACGCTGACTTTTGTCTTTGCCAGACCTCCTAAGCCACCAGCTACAGTAACCGGCTATACAACTTCCAGACCTGGATAAGACAATGGCTGAGTTACCTCTGGAAACAAAAAATCAGGTTAGCCATCGGGGGCAGGCAGCCAGGAAAGTATACCAGGTGCTTAAGAAACCGCCCTTTTCGGCGTTCTCTTAAGGGAAAGAAGCGATGAAGTTTAGTGTGCTAGTCAAAAGGCCAAAAAGGATATTCTATGGATGGTGGGTAGTTCTCGCCGGCACTGCTATAGGTGCTCTGGGGGGTGGAATCCTCGCCTACGGATTTACTACATTCTTCCTCCCCCTTCAGCAAGAGCTTGGCCTGACAAGAATGGTATACTCAGCAATCGTCGCCGTAGGCAGGGTTGAGGGTTCTACAATAGCGCCAATACAGGGCTGGCTTATTGACCGGTTTGGGGTAAGAAAAATGATGTTGATAGGCCTCCTAATGTTCAGTAGTGGCTTCATATTAATGTATTGGATGAATAGCCTCCTCTATTTTATCCTCGTCTTTGTTGGGCTTATCTCCTTAGGACACAGCACCGGTTTTATACGTGGTTCGTTTGCCTTAGCCAATAAGTGGTTCATAAGGCAAAGGTCTAAGGCAACAGGGGTCGTTTCGACAGCATTTGGCATAGGTGGTGCGGTGCTGGTGCCGATACTGGGTTGGCTGATTATCCAATATGGATGGCGAACAGCTGCTGTCCTTGCTGGGGTTGCCACATTGGTTATTGGTCTGCCCATACTCTTCGTGATAAGAAGCACCCCAGAGGACAAGGGACTGCTGCCCGATGGTGACGAGGTGGAGACAAAGGAAGTAGCGGGAAAGTCCAGTGGAGCCGCAGGGGAGGTCAGTTTTACACTAAAAGAAGCACTGAAAACGCCCACCTTCTGGGTATTGAGCCTTGGCTCTAACCTGAGGTTTTTCGTCATCGGGGCCATATGGGTACACATGATTCCCCTCTTAGTTTGGAAGGGTCTTGACGAGCAGGCTGCGGCCAATGCCATGGGTATTATACTTCTGTGCACTATTCCATCACGAATTGGCTTTGGCTGGCTGGGGGACATCTACCCCAAGAGTCGCCTGTTGGCGCTCTGCTGTCTTATCGGAGCTGTTGCCTTGATTATCGCGCTTACTGCCCAGAGCCTGTGGCAGGTTTATCTATTTGGAATTATCTGGGCTCTTGGCTATGGCGTAGCACCCCTAAAGGTGTCAATAGTAGGGGAATACTTCGGGCGAAAAAACTTCGCCACAATCCAAGGAGCCCTGAGCTTTAGTTTCATAGCCGGGACTCTTACTGGCCCAATTTTTGCTGGTTACATCTATGATACCACCCAGAGTTACCAAGTAACCCTCATCACCTCTATAGTGTTATATTTCCTGACGGCAATACCCTTTTTCTTTGCCAGGCGTCCTAAGCCACCGGTTAGGGCAATAGACTATGGAAGCACTTGATTCGAGCTCTAGGCAATCCCTAGTTCCAGAATAAAAATCAGAAGGTGCTACGCTAGTACCGACAATTCGTATTTTTGCTGTTAGCTTTGCTTGATGTTAGAATAAAAAAATCTGTGTCAGATTAGGGCTTATTAGATAAATAGTCTAGGGGTGTAAGGTGATTGTTTCGAAAGTGGTAGTAGGACCATTTGCTTCTAACTGCTACATTGTTGGCTCTGAATCTAATAAAGAGGGAGTGATAATTGACCCCGGTGCTGACGCCAAAGAAATTCTGAAGAATGTCAAGGATTTGGGGCTTGATATAAAGTTTATCGTCTTAACCCACGGGCACATAGACCACACCGGAGCCGTAAAAGAAGCCAAGAAGGCAACTGGGGCTGAGGTGGCTATTCATACTGATGATGCTAAGTCTCTACAGGAGCAGTTATTAGGCAAATTGTTTGGTCTTTCCTATCCGCCCCCACCTCCCCCCGACTGGTTACTTAAGGATGGAGACAGTATAGACATTAGCGACTCACACTTTTTAGTTATTCACACCCCAGGTCATACCCCGGGTGGTATTTGCCTTCTAGGAGAAAGGGTGGTGTTCAGCGGAGATACTCTGTTTAACTATGGCATAGGCAGGACTGATATGCCTGGCGGCAGCTATAGCCAACTAATGAATAGCATCCATACCAAGCTTATGATATTACCCGATAATACCACAGTTTATCCTGGTCATGGTCCTGCCACTACTATCGGCACCGAGCGCCGAAGTAATCCCTTCCTGCACAGTAGATGAAGTTTCATACCTAGAGGCAATAAGAAAGGCGGGGAAATCCCCGCCTTTTTAGAAATAGGAGCCAAGAGCTAGCTTACAACACAATAATGGTTATGAACAGGGGTCCGAAAATCACGGCTACCTTACCGACTAGCTTAATCAAGATGTTCAAGGAAGGTCCAGCCGTATCCTTAAATGGGTCGCCTATGGTGTCGCCGATGACGGCTGCCTTGTGAGCCTCACTCCCTTTGCCACCGAGGTTACCCGCCTCAATATACTTCTTGGCATTGTCCCAAGCACCACCAGAATTAGCCATCATTACTGCCATCATGAACCCGGTTAGTAGCACCCCGACCAGTAGACCAGCCACAGCCTCGGGTCCCAGAGTAAAGCCAATGATGAGCGGGGCGATAAGAACTAGTATTCCAGGAACCAGCATCGAGCTTAACGCCTTCTTGGTGGCAATATCAACGCAGCTTACATAATCAGGCTTAGCCGTGCCTTCCATCAACCCCTTAATTTCTCGGAACTGTCTCCTGACCTCGTTGACAATCTCAAAGGCGCCATCACCGACGCCTCTCATTGCCAAGGCGCTAAAGATGAAGGTTAGCACGCCGCCAATGAGTAAGCCAGCAATCACAGCCACATTGTCCAAGCCTAATTTAGTTACATCAATGTTAGCTACTCCGAAGTAGGTGGCTAACCAGGCTAAGGATGCCAAGGCAGCTGAACCGATGGCAAAACCTTTACCCGTTGCCGCCGTGGTATTGCCTACAGCATCCAGGGCTTCGCAGCACCCCCTGACATCTTTACCTAAATCAGCCATCTCGGCAATGCCAGCAGCATTGTCAACTATCGGTCCGTAGCAGTCCATAGATAACAACATTCCCAGGTTGATCAGCATGCCCATAGCGGCGACAGCTATGCCCAGCATTCCGCCGAAAACATAGGCTAAAACGGTGGTGCTAGCAACCAATATTACCGGCAAGGCAGTACTAATCATGCCGGTGGCTAATCCTTCGATAACAGTAACTGCGGCACCGGTTGAAGCTGCCTTAGCTATTTTCCTTACCGGACCACGTTCAGCCGAGGTAAAATATTCAGTTATCTGCCCGATAAAGAAACCGCAGAGTAAGCCTGATATTAGAGCCCAGAAGAGTCCCAGTTCGCCTAGGTAACTTCTTATGATAAAGAAGCTGGCTATTATCATCAGGATATTACTAACA
>SDBU01010357.1_pt1 | contig 10347 bp, 10 predicted proteins | sample 2277071 | NCBI WGS metagenome assembly SDBU01 (sample SAMN10397929, study PRJNA504765) | marine sediment metagenome | isolation source: marine sediment core GS08_GC12, 126 cmbsf | place: Arctic Ocean: Gakkel Ridge, Loki's castle | collected 2008 | reverse complement strand
CGGGCTAAGAAAAGACGGCAGTCAATTCCAGGCAGAACTTTCTGTAAATGGCTGGCAAACAAGTGAGGAAACCTTCTTCACCGCTATTATCCGGGACATAACCCAGCGCAAGCAGACTGAAGAAGAGCTCAGAAAAAGTAATGAGTTCAACGCTGGTATTATCAAGCAGTCCCCACACCCTATTTTGCTTCTCGCAGAAGATGGCACTGTCACGCATGTAAATCATGCTTTAGAAAAACTAACCGGCTACTCCTCATCGGAGTTGGTTGGAGCGAAAGCCCCAATGCCTTTCTGGATAGAAGAAACTCCACCAGATAAGCACCGAAGGGATAGAATAGCTGCCCTTGAAGGAAAGGAGCAAAGGTTTGAAGAAAGGTTCCGGAGTAAGAATGGAGAGATATTCTGGGTTGAGGTAACCCCAACGGCAATAATAGTCAATGGAAAGCCTCAACACTATCTGAACATCTGGATGGACATCACCGAGCGCAAGAAGATGGAAGAGGAGCTACGACAGGCGGCTGAAGAGTGGCAGACGACCTTTGATTCAATTACCGATTTAGTCTCCATTCAGGACAAGGATTTTAAACTGGTTAGGGTAAATAAGGCTTATGCTGATACCTTCGGGATGAAACCGGAAGAACTTATTGGCAAGACCTGCTATGAGTTGGTTCACGGAAGAGCTAAGCCCCTGCCAAATTGTCCTCATCTGAAGACACTGGAAACCAAAGAGGCGGCGATAAGCGATTTCTTTGAGCCTCACCTCGGGCTTCATCTTGAAGTGGCTACCTCCCCGGTATTCAATGAGAAGGGTGAGTTTATAGCTATCGTCCATCTCGCCAAGGATGTTACCCAGCGCAAGCGGGTAGAGGAAAAACTCAAAGAAAGTAATGAATTTAACCTAAACCTCATTGACCAGTCACCTAATCCCATGCTCGTCACAGACGAGGATACTACCATAACCCGGGTAAATCGGACTCTGGAACGGCTAACCGGCTACTCTTCATCGGAGCTTACCGGACTAAAGGTGCCATATCCATGGTGGCCGGAAGAAATTCCCAAAGACAAAGATAAGAGGGACCATAAAGCGGCTCTAGAGAGAAAAGGTCAGAAGTTCGAAGAGAGGTTCATAGCGAAAAATGGCGAGTACTTCTGGGTTGAGTTAGTCCCCGGTATCGTGGTAATTAATGATGAGGTTATTAAATATTTTGCCACGTGGACGGACATTACTGAACGCAAGCACCTAGAAGAAGAACTTAAAGAAAGTAACGAATTCAATTCCAGTCTTATCGAGCAGTCCCCACACCCAATCGTAGTGGTAGGTCTGGATAAAACCATAAGAAGGGTAAACAAAGCCCTGGAAAAACTAACCGGCTACTCCGCTGCAGAGGTGGTTGGACTGAAGCCCCCCTCTCCTTGGTGGACAGACCAGGACCCTGAGAAAAAGAGCAGCCGAGACCGTGACGCAGCCTTGGAAAGGAAAGGGCAGTGGTTTGAAGAAAAGTTCCGTAAGAAGAGTGGTGAGCCCTTCTGGGCTGAAGTAACCACGATGGCAATCATAATTGATGGCAAGCCTCAGTATTACATGAACATCTGGACGGACATCACTGAGCGCAAGCAGATGGAAGAAGAACTACAAGAGCGCTATCAGCAAGAAAGAAAATTGCATCGTGAGCTAGAGGCGGAAATAAAAAAAAGGGTAGAATTTACCCGAATAATAGTCCACGAGCTGAAGACCCCGCTCACCTCAATCATGCTCTCAAGCGACCTTTTGACGGCTGAGCTTAAGGAGCAGCTTCCGCTTGACCTAGCCAGAAGCATCAACCGGAGCACCGCCAATCTGAATAGCCGGATTGATGAACTTCTTGACATGGCCAGGAGTGAGATGGGCATGCTGAAGTTGAAAATCAGACCCCTAGATTTAAGACAGTTGCTTTCGAGCGCGGCCAGTGACATGGCTCCAGTAGTTTCCAGCCACAAGCAATCCCTGACCTTAAAGCTACCTGCCTCACTGCCCCTGGTCATGGCTGATGAAGACCGTCTGCGCCAGATTATACTTAACCTCCTGAGCAATGCCTCCAAGTTTACTCCTGACGGAGGCAAAATCATCTTAAGAGCCAGGGAAAAGGCTGCCAACCTGATATTGGAGGTCGAGGATACCGGTCCCGGAATAAGCGATAAAGACCAGAAATGGTTGTTTGAGCCCTATTACCGGGTGGAACGTGAGCGGGAGCGCATCAGCGGACTGGGACTGGGACTGGCACTGTCAAAGACACTGGTCGAGCTTCACGGAGGACAAATCTGGGTGAAAAGCCAGGTCGGCCAAGGCTCGACCTTCGGTTTCTCCCTTCCCCTGGAAAACTATAAATAGGCACTACCGGTTTATTCTAGAGCCAGCTAGAACCGATAATAATACAGGGTGAGTCACTGCGTCAAAAAATAATAGCACTGTGATTTTTTAACCCGCTAAACCCGTAGATCAAAAAGGGATATCAGCTCACATGCCCTTTTAGGGTTATGTGATATGTCCTCCGGCAGACTAGGGCATATATAATGCCTTTAGGAAATATCTCGCAAGTGATTCTGATTCTCATCACGGTTGCAGTTGTATTCGGTATGCCCCTGGAGAGCGATACAAAGAGAAAACTTGAGTAACAGTTAATGACCGTGATAAAGTTAAGTAGCCTACTCCTAGGCTACTCTAAAGTAAAGGAGGCAAGGATTGTCTACTCACAATACGCCCTTAACAGCCAACAGAGTCATTGATGAACTGAAGAAATGTGGCGTTACCCACATCGTTTGGCTGCCAGATACCGAGTCACGATTCATGTATGAAAGTGTGAACAATCAGGACGCATTGACTCTGGTTCCCGTTTGCCGCGAGGGAGAGGCTATAGCTATCGCGGCTGGTCTCATACTGGGAGGTCAGGAGGCAGTGGTGCTACACCAGAACACCGGCTTCTTTGATGCAGGTGATTCAATCAGGGGTGTAGCCTTAGACTTACGACTGCCCTTGGTTATGCTAATCGGTTACCGCGGCTGGCGGCGTGATACTCCCATAACCGATTCGGCTGCGCTTTTCACTGAGCCGATTCTGGACGCCTGGGGCATCAAACACTACCTGGTGGAGACTGACCAAGACGTGGAAAGAATATCTGCAGCTTACCGGGAAGCACACGAGACTAACAAACCGGTGGCGATCCTGATTGGAAAGGAGTATGCGTAGCCATGATGGACAGTTTTGAAGCCCTCAAAGTCATTTCAAGGCACAGGGGCAGTGCCATTATCGTCGCCACCACCACCGCCAACCGGGAATGGCAAGACATATCTGACAATCCTGCTCTGGACATGATGTTCAATGGACCAATGGGAAAAGCCTCTTCAATGGGTTTGGGACTAGCTCTGGCTCTGCCTCAGATGAAAGTCATGGTACTGGATGGCGACGGAAGCCTGCTAATGAACTTGGGCAGCCTGGTGACCATTGCCAATATGGCGCCTCCTAACCTCATCCACTTTGTGTTCGAGAATAGTGTTTATCGCACAACCGGAGGCCAGCCCATTCCCGGGGCTGGTAGAATTAGCTTTATAACATTTGCTATGGGTGCAGGATACAATAATGTCCACGAATTTGATGATCTGGAGACTCTAGAAGGTCAAATTGAAACCGTGATAAATGAAGCAGGGCCCACATTCGTATGTCTGAAAGTTCCACCAGCCACTAAAAGACCACCCTTTCCGATAGTAAAAGCCTCATCGATAATTTCCCGTTTCAAAGCGTCCTTGCAGCCTCATTTTAACAGGACAATCTAACTAATTGCTATCTGTAATGGCTCAATTAAAGAAAGGTGAAGCATCAAAGGATGTTTGTTGCAGTAGAACCAGCTCCCTTTGAACGAAAATCCATTTGGTGCCACACCAAATATCTTCTGGACGCCCATCTCCTGGAGTCTGAGGATGAGGTTGGTCAATTCGTCCAGCAAGGTGGTTACAGTTGGACCTTCGTCATCGACACCACCGGCGAAGTGACGGCCAGTTACAACATCACTGCCATCCCCACTAGTTTCTTTATCGACCGGGAGGGGATAATCCGAGCGGTGAATATCGGCGCCACGACCAAGCGAGCCGTGGAGGCTAAGCTGGATAAGGCTATGAGATGAGCTGGACAGGTGGCAGCCCCTTACCTCTGAACGCAACTTTATTCGCCGAGTCTGGATTTACAGTAAGCATACAGGGCATCGTAAACGGGGAATTGCCTCTCCAGAATCTCACGGTCATCAGCATAACCCAGTAATCCAAACCCCTTAGCAATTGCCTCAAGCCCGGCGGCTTCTGGGGCAGAATCAAGGTCAGTGGCAATATCAGCCGCATGTACGATTTGGGCTAGCCCTTGCAGAGCTGGGTCAGTCAAACCGTACTTTAGTATGATAGATTCGAAACTGCACCTGCCTCCGTGGTGGTCAAGTTCAGCCTGACCTCTGGCATCGAAAGGTATAGCCCTCTCACGTTTAGCCACATTCATCACCTCATCGGGTGGAACGAAGATGAACTCGGCATCAGCATCAACGAAATTCCTGATGAGCCAGGGACAGGCTACCCTGTCCACATGCACATGCTCCCGTGTTACCCATCTCATCCTGTACCTGCCTTCTCCACACAAGATTGTCCAATATTACGACACTTAATTATAACACTACCGCTTGTGCAGTTTGGTTTTTGCCTGATATACCATATTTGGGTTAAAATTACTTACCCGTAAAGGATAGTGTCATAGGAAGTTGAAATGAAAATGCGGGTTTCACCTTTTGTCCTCTTGTGCATTATGGGTGGACTGGCTATCTTCAGCTCGACGATGGCCAAGAATCCTGTCCTGCCGCTGTTTATTCGCGCTCTGGAAGTGCCTATAGTTATCATACCGCATTTGGAATGGTCGGAGCCGGTCTTATTGTGGCAAGCCTGGTTTTTGGGCTCACCATGCGCCGGATCAAACCAACGGATAGCAGGCACGGCGGAATCCCGAATAATTAGAGTGATAGGCGAACTACCAGCTAATTCAGGCTTAATTTTAATTACCAAGGGAGTAGAGTGAATTGCATCATTAGGTAAAATTTATGAACTGGCTCTCGGTCTAAAGGGTCTTGAGTCTTAATGCAGACCATGTATTATCAACTGAAATCATGGCAACCCCTTCAAGTCCAACTGACCGAGCGTATTTAACAATGCTATCCCTATTTATGTCCGCCTTGATTTTTGATGTTCCTTTTGGGTAGGTTACCCACAATAACCCTTTCGGTTTTAATATAGATTTAAGCTTCTCAAGCTGCGCTTCAAGTTCTTCTCTTGAAGTTACAAAGAATTGCACAAAGTCAACTAACTCAACTGGTTGGGTCAGGACAGTGACATTCTCCAGCAACTGACCGAGTTTTGATCTGTAGTCTTCCGGCTCGTTGACAAGTAGTACTTGGTAGTTCTCTTTAATAAAAAGCTTTTGAGCAACTGTTTTGTCTGACACTAATTCCCCTACTTTCGAAGACTGGTTTTCCTTCAACAACTGTCAAGTTTATCAAAATGCAGCCAGATAATATTAGGTCAAGTATAGGACAACCGTGTGACTTCTGGTAAGAGAACCGGCCTAGAGAGGTACATTTCCCTCATCCAGAGACTTGAAACTATAATTTAGTTTTAATTGACCGCACTTGTCAATACGCATCACAATGGTATATGAACCAATAGGCATGTGGAATGTAGTCACGACTTTTTAAAAAACTGTAATCCACGAAATATTAGCGGTATCCCTGTGATTCTGCTATAATATTAACAGCAGCAGTTGAGCTTGCCTCAATAGCCGTTCCCACTTTGTATTTGCGTATTCACACGACACTTCGATTGAGGAGTGTTTTTGCGTTTAAAATAAAATAGAGGTGATACAGCCAACAATATGAACAGCAAAAAGATTAAAATTGGGGGGCTTGATATTCACTACTTTACCTGCGGACAGGGTGAACCGCTGGTCATACTACATGGTGGCGGTAACGGTAGCCAATCATGGCTGCAAAATGCGAGAGAGCTCTCCAGACATTATACTGTTTATATCCCTGACCTCCCTGGATTTGGGCTTAGTCAATCAATTGGCAATGATTTTCATTTGTCAGAGTTCGTGATGTTTTTGGATAACTTCTCGCGTAGTCTCGGTATCAAATATTTCCATTTGTTAGGCCATTCGATTGGCGGCTGTATTGCCCTTCATTATGCGTTTCAGTTTCCCCATAAAATAAAGAAACTGGTACTTGTAAGCAGTATATGCCTCGGAAGAGAGATTGCACCATGGGTGAGATTCCTGTCCTCTTCGACTCTTTCGAAATTTATTGGACTAACTGCTATCTCAATCATCAAGGCTATTAGATGGTGGGGGAGTCTATTCTATGCCCCGTTCAAATATGTGAACCCACTCCCCAAGATAAAACTGGATATCGGGAAAAGAATGATAACGTTCAAGGGGCAGACCACAGTATTACTGCACCAACTTTCTGACCTGCTCGTCCCAACACTGATAGTCTGGGGTGCTAAGGATAGAATTGTACCAGCTAAACAAGCTTATGCAGCCGCACGCCAAATTCCAGATTGCCAGCTACATATTATTAAGAATTGTGGCCATACCGTCCATAAGCACAACGTCCAAGATTTTTCCCGACTACTTACAGATTTCCTTGGATAAATTTGAAGTCCTTTGGTAATCAACCATTAATCCTCAATTTAGTCAAATGGTATAGATTTATATTTGAGCAAGCGTGAGAATCAGGGCCAATAGAAAGGCCTTTCGAAATAGCGTTAGCTTTCTTATCTTCTTTTGTGGAGCTGGAGGGATTCGAACCCTCTACCTTTTGACTGCCAGTCAAACGCTCTCCCAATTGAGCTACAGCCCCACGCATTCACAATTTAGCACAAAATAAGACGAGTGGCAACTCCCCCGACCATCAGACAAATTTTAAAGTACGACTTGAATTTAATACAAGAGGGCTGCCGGGTTTGTCTTTACCATTTTTTCAACATCCTTATCCGCTATGCCGCCTGAAAGCATCTTGGTGATAAACAACCTCATTGCCTCAACCGGGGAGGGATAATCGAAGGGTCCGCTATCGGTAGCTGCAATCAGACGGTCAACACCAACAATTTTGAGTGCCTCCAGAAATACCTCCCAAGACCACTGTCTCGAGTCAAAATCCACACAGTAGAAGCCGATGTAAGCTCCTTTATCGGCCGCTATTTTCATCTGCTCAACCGTCATTCTGGCAGTCACCTGAGTCGGATGCATCAGCTCTATCCTCTTAATTCCCATCTTTTTGGCTTCATCAATCAAGATAAATCGTTCTTTAGTACTTTGATGGCAGAGGGACAAGACCATATCACCTTCAGCAATCAGGGCAAAAATCTCTCTTAGAGGAGGCACAACCTGGTCATTTTCATCGAGTACTTCAATGCCACCGGTGGTTCCGAAAACCTTACGGTGGAAAGAGGCATCCTTATTCGGCAGCCAGACAAATTTGCCCCCTACCCTAAAGCTGGTTAATACCGCTTCTGGATTTAGACCACCAACACAGTAATTCAAGACGACACCACCAAAGACATCAAGTTTCCTCTTATCGTGTTCTTCCGCCCACTGGTTAACCACTTTCTGAACAATATAAGCCGAGCGGGCACTGGGCATCGAGCCACACTTATAGACAACAGCTTTCATCCCGGCCTGACAGGCCTGTATTGCCATCTCCAGTTCATCATAGCTTCGTGCACTGTTGGCGCAGGGTCCGCTGTGGATATGAATATCTATCGCTCCACAAAGCAACCCCCAAACCCTGTCCATATCAAATTGCGATTCTGTCAGCCGAGAGACCCCAGATTCAGTAGTCCCATACGAAGCTATCAAACCGGCATTCCCTCGGGCGGAACGTAAATTTTCTTCCTCCAGAGCAGCTTCGTAGATTTCCTCTTTCACAACTACCCTCCTTTTATGCAGTTATTAAGACAACTATCTAGGATGCACCTCACCAGGCTTTATTTAAGACAATCCAGTATCGGACACTTTAAGTAAGAGAGTTGTCTTTGTCAAGCTCTAGAAAGACAAAACCATTGCCATTTAACAGCCAATAGATTAAAATAATGGGCAAAATCAACAGGAGATAGGCTATGAAACCAAGAAGGTTATTTCAAGTAGCTACCATCATTCTAGTGTTAGGTTTGTTTTTCTCAGTCTCATGCGCCGGTGAGGCACCATCTACACCAAGTAAGACCTATTCCAGCCCACCGCCAATGACTATCGACTCAAGCAAAAACTACACCGCCATCATTGAGACGGAGAAGGGGGATTTAGTGCTTGAGCTATTCGCCGGCGATGTCCCCATAACGGTTAACAACTTTATCTTTCTTGCCCGCGAAGGATTCTATGATGGCAGCACCTTTCACCGGGTAATACCTGACTTTATGGCACAGGGCGGAGACCCGACCGGGACAGGCCGGGGCAACGCCGGCTATTTCTTTGACGATGAATTTACCGAGTACACCCACACCGCCGGGGCGCTGTCAATGGCCAATGCCGGCCCAAATACCAACAGTTGCCAGTTCTTCATTACCTACAAAGCCCAACACGCGCTTGACGGCAAACACACCGTTTTTGGCCAACTGGTAGAGGGAATGGATGTCTTAAAAAAGCTCACCCCACGCGACCCGGCACAAAACCCAGATTTTAAGGGTGATACCATTGAGCGGATAGTTATTGTCGAAGAGTAGCCAATTTAAACCGGCATACCCAACATCCTGAGGATTCCCCGCAGACCAAAGAAGCCGACATAGGCAATGGTGAAGCCCTTAATTGTCTTCCCCACGAGGCAGATAAGAAAGTATCGTCTGATACCGAAACGCAGTGCCCCAGCCGCCAGAGCCGCCGGATAGAAGAAGGGATTGACTATCGCTGAGAGAATGAAGAGGGTTATTGAACCCCGACGCTCCATCAACCTCATCAGCCGCAAATAGGCCCGTTTGAGCTTGCCGTCTTCTGCCTTAGCTAAAGATGCACCGCCCCCGTAACCGGTCATGTAAATAATCAGCGCCCCTATCGTCTCGCCTAAACCAGACGACAGGCCAACAAATATCGGATTTAACACCCCACCGAAGGCCAACTGCACCGCCAGCATCGGAACCGGAACAATAATCGTGGAGCCACCCAGAACACTGATGACGAAATTCCCCAGATAGCCGTAACCTTCAAGTTCCCTGACCACATCCCAGAACAAAACCACCACCGCCGCCATAGCAATGGTGAGTGCTACCCCTGTAGCACCGATGACGTAGGCTCTCTTTCCGGGCTTCTTTATTTCTTCCATCAAACAAATAAAACTACCATATGACGTTGAATCTGGTCAAGGGGTTAGAGCAAGAAAATGTGGGGTTTTAACTAATCAGTCTTTCTTTGCCCTAGCTTGAACTTTAACGTTAAAGGTTAAGCCATCTTCTCCAAGGTCAACTGAAACCTTATCCCCGGGGCCAAAATCACCTCTCAGGAGCATGGTTGACAGGGGATTTTCCACATACCGCTCAATCGCTCGCCTCAGTGGTCTGGCTCCATAAATCGGGTCAAAGCCTTCCTTTGCAAGCCAGGACTTTGCCTTATCACTAAGCTCAACCTCCACCTTGCGCTCGGCGAGGCGTTTCTTTAGGCCCTTGACCATTAACTCAACAATACTTCTCGATTGCTCCTCGGTTAGCTCCTGGAAGACCAGAATCTCGTCAATCCTGTTGATGAACTCAGGACGGAAGGTCCTCTTAACCTCAGCCATCACCTTCCCCTTCATCTCCTCATAGCGCTGCTTCTGGTTTTTTGCCTCCTCCCGTTTGGTGGCAAAGCCAAGACCCCCGTCACGCCTGAGGAGTTCAACGCCAACATTACTGGTCATAATGACCACGGTGTTCTTAAAATCCACCGTCCGTCCCTGACCGTCGGTAAGTCGGCCGTCATCAAGCACCTGTAAGAGGCTGTTAAATACATCAGGATGCGCCTTCTCAATCTCATCAAGGAGTATCACCCGATAGGGACGCCTTCTTACCGCCTCGGTAAGCTGACCGCCTTCTTCGTAGCCAATATAACCCGGTGGGGCACCAATCAGCCGTGAGACGGTATGCTTTTCCTGATACTCCGACATATCAAGGCGAACCATGGCATTCTCATCATCAAAGATAAACTGCGCCAGAGCCCGAGCCAGTTCCGTCTTGCCGACACCGGTTGGGCCAAGGAAGATAAAACTGCCAATTGGTCGCCCTGGATCCTTAAGGCCGGAACGGCTCCTCCTGATTGCCTCGGATACA
>SDBU01010356.1_pt1 | contig 10348 bp, 2 predicted proteins | sample 2277071 | NCBI WGS metagenome assembly SDBU01 (sample SAMN10397929, study PRJNA504765) | marine sediment metagenome | isolation source: marine sediment core GS08_GC12, 126 cmbsf | place: Arctic Ocean: Gakkel Ridge, Loki's castle | collected 2008 | reverse complement strand
AACAACAAATAGAGGCACGAAGACAGGCAGAAGAAGAATTGATGAAGTATCGTGACCAACTTGAAAATCTTGTGGAACAGCGCACTGCCCAACTCACATCAGCCAACGAACAACTGCAACAGGAAATCATTGATCGGAAGCAGGCCGAGGAGCAGGCCAGACTCCGGCAGGAACAGCTTTTTCAGGCATCGAAAATGGCCTCGCTGGGGACCCTCGTTTCTGGTGTAGCTCATGAGATCAACAATCCAATCTCTTTTGTTATGTTGAATGGGCCAATCCTTCAGAAGGCCTGGAAGGGCGTTAAACCGATCCTGGACGAGCACTGCCGGGCCAACGGAGATTTCCAGGTAGCCAATATGCCCTATACCCAACTTAGCGAGCGGATCCCTCTTCTGATGTCGGGAATCACAGATGGAGCCAAACGAGTCAAAGCGATTGTCAGTGACCTCAAGGAATTTGCGCGACAAAGCCCGCCCGAGCTCAAGGATATGGTGAATGTCAACAAGGCAGTAAAAACGGCGGCTGGACTCGTGTCAAACTTGGTCAGGAAGTCCACCAACCGCTTTTCAGCTGTGTATGAACAGAACGTCCCCCTGGTTATGGGCAATATGCAGCGGATAGAACAGGTCATCATCAACCTTCTGGTTAACGCTTGCGAGGCCCTTTCACACAATCACCAGGCGATTGTGGTTTCCACGGCTTATGACAGCGAATCGGATTGCGTGATTGTAGAGATCCAAGATGAAGGCGAGGGCGTGGCCCCTGAAGTACTTCATAGAATCAAGGACCCTTTCTTTACAACCAAACGCGAAAGTGGCGGCACCGGGTTGGGCCTGGCCGTTTCAGACAGGATCATCACAGACCATGGCGGAACTATGGTGTTTGATTCCACCTTAGGCTATGGTACTTCTGTTAAGGTTTCTTTGCCATTGAGTTCAAAACCAAACTAGAAATCGAGGACAGCAAATGGACGAATCACTTAATCCTCAACATCCGATCATGATAGTGGATGACGAAGAACAGATCATCCTCGCCATTGACACCACTTTGCGAATGGCCGGAATAAACAACACCGTAACATGCCGGGACAGCAGGGAGGTCATGGATCTTCTTTCCAGGCACCAGGTAGGCATTGTGTTGTTGGACTTGACGATGCCAAACATAGACGGCGAGGAACTGCTTGGAATGATCAGCGGTGACTTTCCAGACCTCCCTGTCGTTGTTGTAACCGGATCCGTGGATGTGGAAACTGCTGTTCGATGTATGAAATCAGGGGCTTTTGACTACGTCGTCAAGCCAATCGAGGAGGGAAGATTGCTAACGGCTGTCCGACGTGGCATGGCGTTTCGAGAATTGAAGCAGGAGAACCTGGCACTTAAGCGGCACATCTTGTCAGACACCTTTGACAAGCCGGAGACTTTTGCAGAAATCGTCACGAACAACAAGAAAATGTTGTCCATTTTTCACTACATTGAATCTATTGCCCAGACGTCCCAACCAGTTCTGATTACGGGCGAAACCGGTACGGGCAAGGAGTTGATGGCCAGAGCCGTTCACATCTCCTCGTCAGCCAAAGGGGCGTTTGTGGCTGTGAATGTGGCCGGGCTTGACGATCACGTGTTTTCAGACACCCTTTTTGGTCACGTCAGGGGTGCCTTCACCGGTGCTGACGAGGTCCGCCACGGACTCGTCGAGCAGGCAGCAGGGGGGACACTCATGCTGGACGAAATAGGCGAACTGAGCCATGCGTCACAATTGAAATTGCTGCGGTTTCTCCAGGATGGCGAGTTCTTCCCATTAGGTCAGGATGATCCCAAGCAAACCAATGTTCGTATTGTGGCAGTCACAAATGAGGATCCTCTTACGCTCAGGAAGTCAGGTAAGTTTCGCAAGGACCTCTATTTCAGGCTTCAAACCCATCATGTTCACCTTATGCCTTTGCGCGAACGCATAGACGATATTCCACTTCTGACAGATTATTTCTTGGAATCTGCAGCACGCGCTATAAACAAGAAAAAGCCAACTTTGCCTAGTGAGTTGTACACCCTACTAGAGACTTATTCATTTCCCGGAAATGTCAGAGAACTGCAGGCCATGGTATTTGACGCTGTGAGCAGACACAAGTCCGGACCCATAGCTCTACACACTTTCAAGGCCCACATGGGCGATGAACAAAGGGACTGGATGGTACCAACGGAATCGTCGTCAAAGGAAACCGATTCCATGAAATTCCCAAGAAGTCTTCCTACGATAAAACAGGCCACCAAGTGCCTCGTAGCCGAGGCAATGAAACGTGCAAAAAGAAACCAGTCTGTTGCAGCTGCCCTACTGGGCATTTCCCAACAGGCTTTGAGTAAACGTCTAAAACAAGAAGCCTCAGAAATCAAAAGGTCCGAATCCACATGAGAGGATCCGAATTCTTCTCCGCATTTCCCTTCCCCTGACCCCTTACTTCTTCAAGCCCCTACAACTTTGGTTGTAGTCACAACCTCTTTTGTAATCGCCGTGAATCCTCATCGTTACTTGGTGTAGTAAAACATAGACCAAGATCCCAACAACTTATATTGATAGATGTCCTCCATTCATGTCCCCTCCCGACTAGTGCCAAATAGTAGTTATTTAAACAACTTACACACAAGCACTATTCCGGCATGCCTTTTGCTTTTGTCCAAGTACATGAGTGAATATAAGGTCACAGCGTTGTCACTATCTCTGATTAACACGAGCAGCTCGACAGAATACTGGAGTTATAGTCAAGTCCACACTCAGGACAGATTTGATCTGTGTTCAATCTTACTGGCGGTTTTCCTGATCTGGTATCGTGTTTTAGCTCCAAGATAATGGGCAGGCCCTCTGTCTGTGAAAGGGCTGATTGTCCGATACAGCATCTGTGCAAATTTACTCGAAACATTTCAACCTTTATTTGGGATCTTATTTCTGTGAGTCATTTACCATTTTCTAAGCAATCTTCTTCAAGTACCCACACTTTGGGTGCCGCTCCCCGGGCACAAAGCTCCGCTTCCTACAGTGTACCCAACACGAGAGCTGCCCACTCCCTTTGCCCATTTTTACTAAAAGTACTTTTGGGTGAAGTTGCTTCCTATCGGAAAGGACGAGGAGTGAAACTTCCCCGTCTTACCGAGCGGAGCTTCCGGGGAGCGGTTCAGATCCTTGGTGAACCGTCCTATTTGCACGGTAGTTAGCGAGCATGAACAGTGAATTCTGTAACCGATGAACAGGCCTAGCGTTTTTAACTAGTTGCCACAGCTTTTGGAACACTAACATCGCAGTAATGAATACTTTTCCCAGCATGAGGATGGCACGTATCCACGGATACGTGATCATATACAACTGATGCATGACCAGCAAGACAACCCAACAGCGAATGTCGGTTACTGGATTGACGTTGCCGACGGCAAGGAAATATCGGAATCATTGACAGTCAGGGATAATGCCGCAGAGTCCTCCGTAAACATCATAGCCTTTAGTGACCTTGAATGGAATCTTACCTATGTGAATGATTCTTTTCTCAAGCTGTGGGGGTATAGTGATGAAAAGGAGGTCTTCGGAAAACCCGTTGCAAGTTTCTGGCAGACTGAAGAAAAGGTTAATGAGATAGCAAATGCGCTGCGTGCTGAGGGAACCTGGAGGGGTCAACTGGTCGCCAAGACAAAAGATGGTTCTCCAAAAGATGTTCAGCTCTTGGCGACAATGGTAGTAGGAAAGAACGGCAAATCTGTTTGCATGATGGGCTCATTTATAGACGTCAACAAATGCAGGCGGTTGGAGGAGAGGCTGAAAGAAAGAGAAGCCGCTTTGGAGGCTCGAACCACCGAACTTGAAGAAGTAAATAGTGCCTTAAGAGTTTTGCTGACAAAAAGGGACCTGGATAAGATAGAGCTTGCTAAACGAGTATCCTTAAACGTTAAGGAACTAGTTATACCCTATCTAGAAGAATTGAAGAAAAGCCTCTCGGACACCAAGCAAATAGCCTATTTAAACATACTCGAATCAAACATAAATGATATCGTCTCACCATTCGCAAATAAGTTGTCGCTGAATTTCTCATCCCTTACTGCCACAGAAATCCGAATAGCTCATTTTGTAAAACACGGAAAAACCTCAAAAGAGATGGCGAAATTATTCAATGTCTCTGAGAGAACAATTGAATCCCATAGACAGAAGATTAGACTGAAGATCGGTATAAAGAACAACAAGGCAAACCTCAGGTCACAACTTATGTCTATCCAAGAATGCTGATTTACTTGAAGTGCTTTCTCCGCAAGAAAAGAGTTTTGTCCTTCATGAAGAGCTGTGACATCCAGAATACATAACAGTCCTTCCCTTTTGGACAGCACTTTCATGAGCAATACGTTCGACGTCTACGTATGTGAAATGTGAATTGTTTGTTTTGATATAGCAGTGTTCAAAAACCCACCCCGTTCTGAGACTTACTTTGGAGGATATGTCATGAAAAGGTCTGTTTTGATTTCACTGGCTTTGTTTCTTAGTCTATTCATTGTCGCATCTTCTGCCATGGCGGAGACTTTGTTCGGACCAAAGCAATACTTCCGGACCAAGGGGTCCGCAGATGTTTACACCGACATGTTTTCAGCAACTCCTGGAGGGGCAACGCTCACTGTTGTGAATGGAACCGCGGATGGTTCCCACAGAGTCAGCAGTGCCCAGATCTCGCTCAATGAACAGGAAATGTTCAGCACCAAGGATTTTAGTCAAGGTGTTTATACCCTGGAAGCTCCTGTCAATCTGGTTGATAACAACACGCTTGCAGTAAAAATCAAAAAAGGCAAACAGGGAAGCTACCTTAGCGTTTCGATCACAAGAGGTGGGGTGCAGCCGCCAACCGTTACCATCAGTGCCGACCCTGAAACGATTGAGGTTGGGGGTTCTTCCACCCTTTCGTGGACTTCCACCAGTGCCGATTCTTGTATCATCACACCTGATATCGGAAGCGTTGATGTCAACGGTTCAACCACAGTTTCACCAACCGAGTCCACTACGTACACCATCACAGCCACAGGCCCCGGAGGTACGGCGACAGACAGCACCACAGTCACTGTGACAACCGATCCGCCACCGACTGTGGATATAAGCGCTGATCCTGATACTATTCAGGTTGGTCAATCTTCTACTCTTTCTTGGACCTCTACAAATGCCGATTCCTGCGTCATTGAACCTGATATCGGTACTGTCGATGTGAACGGCTCTACCATAGTTTCACCAACCGATACTACAACATACACTATTACAGCTACAGGTCCTGGTGGTACGGCTTCAGATCAGACAGTGGTTACTGTGACGGGGGGTGGGGCCCAACCAGATGATCCTTTCGTATCGCGATACTGGGATCTGATCCCGCCAGACGCCACGGCCGATTATGATCCCAAACGCTTCTCGATTATCACCGGCTTGGTTCAAGACCTGAATAGTTCTCCCATAACGGATGTTTCGGTCACGATCAACAGCCATGCTGAATACGGAACTGCCTCAACCGACACTGAAGGCCAATTTTCCATTCCAGTGAACGGGGGATGTACAATTACCCTCGTCTATCAGAAAGAAGGACTGATCACTGTTCACAGGAAGGTTCATGTATCCTGGAACGTGATTGGCATTGCTGAGACGATCACGATGATCACCGAGGATCCAGCTTCCACCACACTTACATTCGATGGTAACCCGGATACGGTCATGATTCACCAGAGTACAGAGGTGACCGATGAACTGGGCAGCCGTTCCTGCACCACAGTTTTCACCGGTGACAACCTGGCCCATGAGGTAGATGAAGAGGGCAATGTTATCGGGGACTTAACAACTATCACCACCCGGGCGACCGAGTTCACCACCCCCGAGTCCATGCCAGCCAGGTTGCCTGCAAACTCTGGTTACACATACTGTGCGGAACTGAGCGTGGATGGAGCTGAAACGGTCCGGTTTGACAAGCCTGTTATTACTTGGGTGGATAATTTCCTGGGATTTAGTGTGGGGAGCGTTGTCCCTGTGGGCTACTACGATCGGGACAGAGGTGTGTGGGTCCCTGCTGACAACGGCGTGGTGGTACAGCTGCTGGACACAAACACAGATGGCTTGGTTGACGCCCTTGATGCCACCGGAGATGGGCAACCCGATGATCTCAACGAAAATGGATCGTTCAGCGATGAGGTGATGGGATTAGATGATCCAACAAAATATCAACCCGGAGCTACCTTCTGGCGAGTCGCAGTATCCCACTTTTCGCCCTGGGACTGCAATTGGCCTTACGGCCCGCCATCGGGTAGTATTCCTCCAAATCCTGAAGGGGAGCCAAGTGCAGATCAGCAAAATGAAAACGATAACAAAAGCGTCATTTGCTCCTACGTGGAGGATAGAAGCCGTATCTTCCACGAGGACGTCCCAGTCCCAGGTACAGACATGACCCTTCATTATGCCAGCAATCGTGTAGAAGGTTATAAGACTGTCATATCCGTTCCGGCCAGTGGAGCCACTGTCCCAGCCAGCCTCCAGAGCATTATTGTAGAAATAAAAGTGGCTGGTAAGACTTTTACCGAGGTTTTGAGTCCCCTGCCCAGCCAGAAGACAGAATTTGTTTGGGATGGTTTGGACTTTTTGGATAAACAGGTCTTTGGCAGCACACCCGCCTTCATAAAGCTCGGTTTTTTATATCCGGCTTATTATATGACTCCGAGTGATTTCCAGCAAGCCTTTGGCCAGACAACCAGTGGAACAGTAACCACAATTAGGGCCAGGCAGGAGATCGTATTTTGGAAGAAGAGTGTGATTGAAGTCAATAGTCCCTATAGCGCTATTGCCGAAGGCTGGACTCTTTCGCCGCACCATTTCTCCGAACCCAAAGAAGCGATAATCTATAAAGGCGACGGAACAACGCTGAAAGATAATAACAATATGGACATTATTGAACGCGTGGCCGGAACCGGCGAGTCCGACAACAGCGGCGATGGGGGACCGGCCCTTGAAGCTGAATTGAATATGTATTTTGAATTCACAATTGATGCGACCGGTTGTCTTTACCTTACAGATAGTCGTAAGAATAGTATCCGCAAGATCGACTCAGCGGGCATAATCACGACGATCGCCGGCGGGAACAGAAAAGGAGGGTATAGAGGAGACGGAGGGCTGGCCATTAGAGCCAAATTGAACGGGCCAAGAGATATTGAATCAGACGCGGCCGGTAATCTGTATTTTATAGACAGCAATAATTGTGTGGTGAGAAAGATCGATACAGAAGGCATCATCACCACGGTGGCTGGAAACGGCACCTCCGGCTATAGCGGCGACGGGGGGCCTGCTGTTGATGCTTCTTTAAGAGTGCCTGATGGCATTGCATTGGATTCTGCCGGCAATATCTATATTATTACCACCAGAATCAATGATAGTCTGTTTACTTATCGTATTAGAAAGGTTGATAGCGGAGGCATAATTAACACGATAGCCGAAATCGTTAGCGGCACCGCCCCATACTTTTACTATTTTCGTTCGGATCTGGTTGTAGACGCCCAGGGCAATATATATTTCTATGAATGGGTAAGGAATCTCGTTCGCAAAATCGACCAAGAAGGAACCATGACCACTGTGGCCGGAAATGGAGGCTATCATGGAGATGATGATTTCCTCGGCGATGGCGGGCCGGCCACCCAAGCGCCCATTGGTGAGATATACGACATCACACTCGATTCATGTGGAAATCTATATATAGCCGTTGGCAATTTCTTTATAAACGGTCCCGGCGGCATGATAAAAAAGGTTGATCGCCTTGGTGTCATAACCACAATAGCGGGCAGTGGAAGAAAAAGAATCAGCGGCGATGGAGGCCTTGCAGCTGAAGCGGATATGGATCTTCCTGTTAGTATTCACTTTGATCCACGGGGGAACTTATTCGTTGGGGACCGTAGTGTTATTCGAAAAATAACCTGTTATAATAGCAGCATTTTTCCCGATTATAACGGTATCGGCTATATTATGTCCAGCGGGGGCCAGCACGAAAAGACAATCGACCTTGATACAGGTGTGACGCTTCGTGCATTCGGATACAATGGGAACAACCAACTAATTTCCATTAGTGATCAGCTTGGCAACCAAACCACAGTCCAAAGAGACGCAAACGGTGTGCCTTTTTCCATCACATCTCCGGATGGAATTATAACCAATTTGACAATAGATGCCGACAATCATCTTACCCGAATAACTTACCCTGATGGGAGCTATTACGGGTTTGAGCATACCGCCGACGGCCTGGCGACGGCCAAAACACAGCCGGAGGGCAACCGATTTGACCACGTGTTCGACTCTAACGGAAGAATCACAGATTTTACCGATGAAGAAGGGGGGCACTGGCAGTTTTCCAGAGCCGTGGATGCAAACGGTGATATCCTGGCCCAAGTGCTCACCGGGGAGGGGAATGTCTCGTCTTATCTGGACTACACCTATTCCACGGGTGCCTTCACGTCTACAATTACCGACCCCACAGGTGCGGACACCCTGTTTGCTCGATCGGGTAATGGATTGACAGAGAACAAAACCTTACCCTGTGGAACGGAGCTTGAATTCAAATACAACGTCGATTCTGAATACAAGTTCAAATATATAAAAGAGACGACCGAAACCATGCCCTCTGCCCTGGAAAAGGTCACAATCCGGAACAAGACTTACGAGGATACGAACTCAGATGACATTCCGGATCTGATTACAAAAACAGTAACGGTCAATGGCAAGGCCACTAGTATAGAAAACAATGTCCTCCAATCTCAGAAGACCATCATCTCTCCTGAGGGAAGGACTGCGTCGGTGTTCTATGACCCCGTCACACTGGTGACCGAAGGTGTGAGCGTGCCTGGTCTTTTTGATACATCTTACGGGTATGATGCGAGAGGAAGGTTGACGTCAGTGGATACCAATACCAGGGGCATCGACCTTGTTTATAATACCCAGGGGTTCCTTGAATCCATTACCGATCCTGAGAATCACACCACCAGCTTCACCCACGATGGCGTGGGCTGTGTGACCTCGATCGACCGTCCCGACGGCACCACTGTGGGCTTTACGTACGACCAAAATGGCAACACGACCGTTTTGACCAATCCTTCGACCATTGACCACGGCTTTGGTTATAACCGAGTCAATCTCAATAGTTCCTACCAGACACCACTGAGTGGAAGTTACAGCTATGTATATGACAAGGACAGGCGACTTGTGCAAACCAACTTCCCGTCAGGGAAACAGATCAACAATATCTATGACAAGACTAGGCTTATCCAGGTCCAGACACCGGAGGGGAATATCGACCTGAGCTATCTTTGCAGCACAAAGGTCGGATCAATGACCAATGGAACAGATACGATTACATATGGGTATGATGGAAAGCTTGTTACATCAGAAGCCCTGAGCGGCACACTGAATAAAACCCTCTCTTATGCCTACAACAACGACTTCAACCTTCAGGGTTTCACGTATGCTGGCAATACCCATATGTACACGTACGACGATGACGGTCTCTTGACGGGTGCGGGTGGCTTTACCATTGCCCGTAATGCTGGCAATGGCCTGCCCGAGACCGTGACCGGTGGTGTCCTGAACCTGACCCGCACTTTCAATGGCTATGGCGAGGTGGAGGGGCAAGACTTTACCGTCAGCGGAAACAGCCTCACTTCCTGGAATCTGACCCACGATGATGCAGGCAGGATCATGGCCATGACAGCAATGGTTGATGGCGACACTTCGAATTACGTGTACACGTATGATGCCATGGGAAGGCTGAAAACGGTGACAAAAGACACCACCCTGGTGGAGGAATATCAATACGGCCCCAATGGAACGCGCACTTATGAGATGAATACGTTGAGGGGGATTTCCGGAAGGACCTTTGACTATTCGGACGAGGATCATCTGCTGACAGCCGGGACTGCCACATACCAGTATGACTTGGACGGCTTCTTGACGACTAAAACGGATGGGTTGGACGTAACACAATATGACTACTCTTCCCGCGGTGAGCTTTTGAGCGCGACTTTGCCGGATGGCAGGGTGATTGAATACATGCATGATCCCTTGGGCAGAAGAATTGCCAAGAAAGTGAACGGTGTCATCACAGACAAATACCTCTGGCAGAGCTTGACCAGACTGCTCGCCGTTTACGACGGAAGCGACACTCTGCTCATGCGATTTGAATATGCCGACGCTAGGATGCCCATTGCCATGACTCGGAACGGCTCCACCTATTATCTCACTTATGACCAGGTTGGGTCCCTCCGAGTTGTTGCGGATGCATCAGGGAATGTGGTAAAGAGAATTGACTGCGATTCATTCGGCAATG
>SDBU01010355.1_pt1 | contig 10348 bp, 5 predicted proteins | sample 2277071 | NCBI WGS metagenome assembly SDBU01 (sample SAMN10397929, study PRJNA504765) | marine sediment metagenome | isolation source: marine sediment core GS08_GC12, 126 cmbsf | place: Arctic Ocean: Gakkel Ridge, Loki's castle | collected 2008 | reverse complement strand
AACTTCTACGCCTCCAGCGGGGTCGTTATCGACGATATCCGGCGGGACGGAAACACCATCGATATCGAAACCGCCGATGCCCAGGAGATACAGATCATCGGCGAGGGCGGCTGCCTGCTGCATCGGGCGGCCGGGGAGACCGTTACCTATACCGCGGGGGACGACCCGCCGGCGTACGTGCGGTTCACCGCCTACGGGCAGGGGTCGGCGATGGCGTGGACGCAGCCGTTCTTTCTCTGATCGGCGCGTCGGCCGAGGAGACCGATCATGGCGAGCGGGGATGCCAAGCGAGTTCGCGACCTTCAGCAGGTGCTCGAGATCACCCGCGTGATGGCCGCCACGGGCGACTTCGATAAGCTGCTGGGCCTGATTATCGACCGCGGCATGGAGCTGCTGGGCGCCGAGCGGGCCAGCCTGTTCCTCTACGAGGCGGCCACCGACGAACTGGTCAGCCGGATCGCCGCGGGGGCCGAGGAGATTCGCTTCCCCGCCGGCAGCGGCATCGCGGGGGCCGCCGTCCGCGGCGGAAAGACGCTTCTGGTGGCCGACGCCTACGCCGACGAGCGGTTCAACCCGCAGATCGACCGGGAGACCGGCTTCCGCACGCGAAACATCCTCTCGGTGCCGCTGCGAGACTTCCTCGGCGAGCTGGTGGGCGTGCTGCAGGTGCTCAACAAGCGATCCGGACCGTTTACCGACGACGACGTCGCCCTGGCCGAAACGCTCGCCGCCCAGGCCGGCGTGGCCGTGCAGCGGGCCCGGCTGATGGAGCATTACCTCGCCAAGCAGGAGATGGAGCGGGCGATGAAGATCGCGCGAGACATCCAACGCCGCCTGCTGCCGGCCGCGGCGCCGCACGTGTGCTCCTTCGATATCGCCGGCTTCTCCCAGGCCGCCGACGACACCGGCGGCGATACCTACGATTTCATGGTGCTGCCCGACGGACGCTGGCTGCTGCTGGTGGCCGACGCCAGCGGGCACGGCATCGGCCCGGCCCTGGTGGTGGCCGAAACCAGGGCCATGCTGCGGGCGGTGAGCTGCCAGGGGCGAGAGATCCCCGACGTGCTGGGCACGGTGAACGACCTGCTGAACGAGGACCTCGACGAGGGGCGCTTCGTCACCTGCTTCGTCGGCGTGCTGGACCCGCTGGCGGCGGAGCTGACCTACGCGGCCGCCGGGCACGGGCCGATGCTCTTCTACGACCGCCGCCGGGACCACTTCGACCAGGTGCCCGCCACGCAGATGCCGCTGGGGATCATGCCGGAGTTGGACTACAGCGAGCTTCTCACCCGCCGCTTCGCCCCCGGCGATTTCGCCGCCATCACCACCGACGGCTTCTTCGAGGCCCGAAACGCCGCCGGCGAGATGTTCGGCATCGACCGCATGATCGACCTCCTCCGCCGCCACCGCGACCTCCCCGCCGCCGAAATGATCGACCGACTCCACCAAGCCGTCCTCGACTTCACCAACCACCAACCCCAAGACGACGACCTCACCGCCATCGTCATCCGCAAACGGTAACGGGCCCGTGCAGATGCGGCCCGGGTGCCCGTGATGGGGGAGTCTATGGCGGTCGTTCGGCGGGGTGGCACCTTCAAGGGCCGCAAAGCGGGCCTTGTGGGTGCACGGTTTCCGCCACGGCGCACCTTGGCCCCCATGCCGCACCCACAGGCTCCGCGTCCGCCCTGGCCGCCGCTCAGCTTGAAGGTGCCACCCAGTCTGCTTGACGGGGGTCCCGCGGGCGCCTCGTCGCTTTGAGGCAGCGTCCGACGGTACAACGGAATGTAACAGCTCATACGCTTGCCCTCTCAAACGCCCAACGATATCATTTGCGAGTAGGCAGCACCGATGCAATCAGCTTCGGGGAATCAGTTCAGGCCCTATGCAGTGGTTGGAGAACATGCTGGATCTGCTCACTCCAAGGGAGCGTGAAAATGCAGGCATTCATCACAGCTACCATGATCACCACACGGCTCTGCTCACCGAACAGAGACGGACAGGAACTTCTGCCAGAACTCGTAGCGAAGCTTATCAGAGCTAGCATACCTGGAGAGGCAATCCGTAAGTTTCGGTTCCCGCACGGCGATCAAATCTACTTGCACGGCCCAGACGGAGTGCTTGCGGTTGATGATACTACCCTAGATCTCCATGTACCCAGCGGCATTTCGCTGTGGGAAATGGGTACTTCGATGCACCCGAAAAAAAAGGCTGACGACGACTTTCGGGAGGCGCCAAAGAAACTAGCTAGTGCTTTTCCGAATATGACTCCAATTGTCACGCCTGACAAGGCAACCTTTGTTTTCGTTACATCCACGGCATGGGATGCTGGGGGCTGGATCAAGGAGAAACGTAGCAGCTCCAACTGGAAATGCATCAGCGTCCTGGATGCGGTTACCCTTGCCGAATGGCTGGAGCAGTGTCCAGCAATCATGCTCTGGTTCGCTCGTGTGTGTGGGGTGCCGGCAGAAGGGCTATATGATGCTGAGCAGTACCTATCCAAGCTGGGTACCGCATTCGGGATCTCGCCCATCTTCCCAGAGACATTCCTGGCAGGCCGAGATGAAGACCTTGAGTCTCTTGATAAACTTCTTCTTCAGAGCAACGCCGAAGTCCATATCCGCGGAGAATCCATGGAGGAGGCTGCCGCATTCCTTGCCGCCGCTTCGCTAAAGGACCCCGACAGATACAGCAAGAAGCCGCCGCTGATCTTTGCCGATGGCGGAGCGGACCTGAACCTGCTCGTAACCTCTGGCAAAGCGCTGATGCTCGTGCCCACGGACTCCGACGCCCTAGCGCGGGCGAAGAGCATCCCCGGACACACTTGGCGCCTAGTCTTACCGGAAGTGGCGTCCCTTGCCCCATTACGCAATGAGGAAACAAGTCTTGCTCTTCGAAGGTGCAAGCGCGCCGCCGTAGAACAGCATCTGGTTGAGCAGATGAAGGTTCCAGAGCACAAAGCACAGGAAATAGCCCGAGACACGAAGGGCTCGCTGGTAGCTCTGTTATGGCTCATCGGCTCTGGCCCAATCGGAGTCCCGCGCTGGGCCACTCGGAAGGATGCGACTACACACGCATCATTGATGTTGGCTGGATCCTGGGTAGGAAGCAATGGTAACGATACGGACATCATCGCGCGACTTTCCAGAAAAGACTATCGGGACATCGAAACACTCCTCCAGTCCGCTGAGATCCCTGAAGGCCCTTGGGTTCATCGTGGTACGGAATGGACCTGTGCATCGAGAGATTTTGTCTGGAGTCAGTTGGCCCGGAGAGTTACCGAGACGATGCTCAAGGACTTCCGTGAAATCGTAGGTGAGGTCGTTGGCGAGGAGGATCCCTCCCTCGAACTGTCTTCCTCGGACCGCCCTATGGCCAATCTCCTTGGCAAGACGCGGAAGTACTCCAGTTCCTTGCGACGTGGGCTGGTGGACTCCGTTGCTCGTCTGGCGGTCGCCACGCCTGATGGCCAAGGTTGGGCGGATCGCATTGTGCGAGACATCCTTGACCCTGAGGGTCCTGAGGCCCCTAAGCGATGGCTTGGCCTTGCCGATGTGTATTCGGAAGTTGCCGAGGCGTCCCCTGACATGTTCCTTGGTACCCTTGACGCCGTGATACGATCAGAGGGGGCCAAGCAGTTCTTCCAGGATGCAAAGGGCGCAGATGTGATGTTCGGCCCCACGAGTGCGCATGTGTACCTTCTCTGGGCCTTGGAACGCTTGGCATGGCAGCGGGAGTATTTCTCCCGCGTTCTCAGTGCGCTAGCAGGATTGGCTGAGATTGACCCAGACGGGAGCACGGGCAACAGCCCGAAGAACAGCCTAATCACCATTCTGTTGCCTTGGTGTCCCCAGCACATGGAGACGATGGGGAACGCGGCCCGGGCACTTGGGATGCTTTACTCGCGTTCACCGGCAGTCGCATGGGACGTGGCCCTTGCCCTGCTCCCGACATTACACGGTTTCACATCGCCAACACCGACCCCAACATATCGTGAACACCCAGGCAAACGCAATATCACTGGCGAGGAGTACTGGGGCTTCATCCGCGAAGTGGTGGAGATGATGACGACCTGGGCGGGTCACGACGCAGCACGCTGGTGTGGGTTCATACAAGCATACCCAGAGACTCGGTGTCGGAATCCAGAGGTCGGACAGTTGATCACAGATGCACTTGGGAATGTAGAAGTTGCTGGGCTGGCGGAGAGTGATAAGGCAGCAATTCATGACACTATGCGAGACTTGGTATCGCGCCATCATGAGTTCTCGGATGCGAAGTGGACCTTGCGCAATTCCGATCTGGAGCTTCTAGCCCAACTACAGGAGCGTTTCAGGCCAAGGGATGTGGTATTGCAGTATAGTTACCTCTTCTCCTGGACACCACATGCCCCCAACCCTCCGATGAAGCAGTATGAAGATGGTTGGGACGAATGGCTTGCAGGGGAACGTGTGCAGGCTGCCAGAGCAGTCTACGCTCAAGAAGGATGGCCGGGGCTTGCCCGTCTTAGCGAAGCGGCAGTGCTTCCTGGCTGTGTCGGCCAGGCCATCGCAGAGCTGGAACTGTCGGCGGCCGATGTTGCCCGGCTGATGACACGCGGACTGTTTGGCGCGCCAGGCGATTACGCAGACAGCTCGATGGCGAAGATGGCCCGAGCCTATGTGGGGAGCAAGTATCGTAGCGGCGGGAAGACATGGCTGGATGGCCTTCTTCAGCACCCGGAGATGTCCTGGACATCGGAAGCATATGCGAATCTGGCGTTGGGGCTTCCTGGTTCCCCCACGTTGTGGGAGCGACTATCGGTGTGGGGTGAAGATGCTGACAGGCTGTACTGGAAGAATGTCGAGATTCGCCGCGCCGCTCAGGAACACTGGCAGGAAGTCCTCGACAAATGGAAGACTGTTGGCCGCCCATGGGCCTCACTGGAACTTCTTGCTGCTCTGATTAGCGGACGACGTGCCGAGGATTCGGTCAAGAAGCCCTCTGCGGGACACGTAATTGAAGTACTGGAGAGCGCGCTGCAGACAGACGAGAGCGTCGAGCAGTGCCGTCAGCAGGGAGCGATGCTCAGCTATCATGTTGAGCATCTCTTTCTCTTCCTCGACAGCGAAGCCGTAAACCCAGTGCGCATTGCCCGGTTGGAGTGGGGCTGGCTCCGTGTCCTGGAGGACACTAAGCGTGGTATCAGAGCTTTGCAGGAGCAGGTCACATCGTCGCCTGAAGTCTTTGTAGACCTGCTGAAGGCATTGTTCCGCAGAAAAGGAGAGCCGGAAACAGACGACGTGCCAGATGGCCGGAGAAGAATCGCGGGGCAGGCATTCCGTCTCCTCGACGGCATAAACACGGTGCCCGGTTATAGGACAGGTGACGCCGGTGAGGCAGTAGACCCCAACAGACTTCGGGAATGGGTCCGTCGGAGTCGACGACTAGCCCAGGAAGCAGGCCGGCTCAGTGTGTGCGACAGCCGGATTGGCCATATCCTGTCATACTCACCAGAGTCACCAGATGGCTCATGGCCGTGCCAAGAGGTGCGAGATCTTATCGAGGAAGTCCAGAGCCCGGACCTGGAACAGGGACTGCGTATCGGAAAGTACAATCAGCGTGGTGCGCACTTTCGGGCTCCGGGCGGCAAGCAGGAATGGGAACTGGCCAAGAAGTATCGGGAACTGGCAGACAAGGTGCGAAGTGCCTGCCCGCGAACAGTTGGTATTCTTGAAGGCCTCGCCCGTGGATACGAGGATGAGGCGGCGCACTGGGACGAGGCGGCAAAGAGAGATGAGTATGAGCGCTAGGGCTGTGGATACGGGATGGAGAGAGCTATGGACGAATTGCACGCGACGAATCGGGCGCTGCTGATGGTGCTGGAGAACCAGGTGAGTCGGACGTTGGCGGCGTTGGGGGGGGTGGAGGGGGATGTGTTTTTGGCGGCGCCGGGTGGGGATGTTCACTCGATCGGGGAGATTGGGCGGCATCTTGTGGATCTGCGGAGGTTTCAGTTGGGGCTGCTGGAGTCGCCACTGGCGGCACGGGCGCCGCAGGGGGGGGAACTGGCGTCGGCCGATGAGCTGCTGGGGGTCCTGGACGAGGCGGCCAAACTGATGAGGCAGGCGATCGCCGAGCACGACCCGGCCGACTGGTACCGCAAGCCCGATCGGACGCGAGAAGGCCCGTGGGGCGACGAGCCGACGATCATCCGCTTCGTCCGCCCGCTGAACGACTTCACCACCCACCTCGGCAGCATCCGCACGATCCGCCGCAGGATGGGCAACCCGGCCGAGCAAACGCAGTGAAATCGGGGGGGGGACGAGATCAAATTGGTGCCATGCTCCTACGCGAAGCGGAGGGGCATGCTCCGGCGGACGCCCCCCCCCGGCAAAACACTGTCGCCCCCTAGGGACGAGCCCTTTCAGGGCTGCGCGCGTTGGGGGGCGTGTTCCGGGGGCTGACGCACCCGGCAAAATGCTGTCGCCCTTCCAGGGCTGCGCGCGTTGGGGGGGGTGTTCCGGGGGCTCACGCCCCCGGCAAAATGCTGTCACCCTTTCAGGGCTTGCCCAGAAGCGTGGACATGACGCCCGGCATGAGGGGAGGAGATCAAGGGAGCAAACGGGACAGTCCTGAAGGGACGGCAGTGTTTTGCCGGGGGCGTGAGCCCCCGGTAGGCGGATTACTAATCAAACAAGCCCTGGAAGGGCGACAGTATCGCTCGGGCACTATGCTGTCGCCCTTTCAGGGCTGCGCGCGTTGGGGGGGGCGTGTTCCGGGGGCTTACGCCCCCGGCAAAATGCTGTCGCCCTTTCAGGGCTCCTCTTTGCACGCCGGCTTACGTGGGCATGGCACCGCGAGCGTGGGGATGGCACTGGGCACGCACAACGGCGTTGTGCGTGGCGCCGGGTACACTGGAGGGTTCACTGGAGAATTACGTTGGACCGCACGAACTGTCGAACATGCCCACGCAAGCGTGGGCATGGCACCGAAAGCATGGGCATGGCACCGAGTGCCCGACCCTTTCAACTGTCCTTCTTGTCGGCTTTCTTGTCGGTCTTCTCGGCGGGGAGGTCTTTGTATTTGGCGATGAGGTTGATGAGTTTCATGCGGTCGGGGTGGTCGCTGTGGAGGTCGAGGACGAGTCGCCACTGGCGGACGGCGAGGGGGTATTGGCGGGCGTGCTCGTAGGCGTAGGCGAGCTTCAGGTGGAGCGAGACGGTCTGTGGGCTGGCGGCGACGGCGCGGGTGAGGTAGTGGATGTATTTGTCGCTCCGGCCGAGTTGGTTGTACTGCTCGGCGACCTTGAGATAGGCCTCCACGAGCGTCGGCTGGTACGCCGCCTTGTCCAGGGCGATCGCCTCGCCCAGCAGCGAGAGGTACTCGTCGTACTTGTCGACCCCGAAGGCGGCCTGGGAGTAGTAGAAGTAGAACAGGGCCTTATCCTCGTCGGGGATGATATCCTTGATCTTGCCGAACATGGCGTACGCCTGCTTGTACCGCCGGGCGTTCAGGTAGATGTTGGCCTTAAGGAACCGAATGTCCGGGCGGTCGGTGATGCCGTCAGCGGTGGCCTTGGCGATCTGGTAGATGGCCGAGTCGGCGGGGGCGGCGCGGAAGGTGTCTCGCCTGCCGGGCACCGGCTCGATGAGGTACCAGTTCTCGTTGATGGTGCCGGCCTTTCCGGCCTTGACGACGACCACCTGGACGCGTCCGAAGTAGTTCCGCAGGTTGAAGTACGCCGAGCCGAGCTTATACCGCAGCACGGGGCTATCGATGCCCAGGGCGAGGGCCTTGCTGTAGGTTTCGGCGGCCAGGGCGTAGAAGTGCCCGGCCAGGTAGATGTTGCCGAGCTGGTAGTGATCGGCGGCGCTGTTGGGGTTCAGTTGGATGGCCTTTTCGAAGTACTTGCGTGCCTTGGGGTAGTCGTCGAGGTTGTACGTGGCCTCGGCGAGCATGTGGTAGGTGGTGTAGTCGTGGCGGTACTTCAGCAGGGGGGTGAGCACGGCGGCGGCCTTGGCCCACTTTTCCTCGGCGATGTAGATTTCCCCCAGCAGTTGCCCGGCCTCGACGTGGTCGGGCGCGGCCGCGAGGATGGTGGCGAGTTCCTTGGCGGCCGGGGCGATTCGGCCGGCGTACCGGTAGGCGCGGGCGAGGGCGAGGCGGTAGCTGGTCTTGCCCACCTGGTCGGTTTCCACCGCCCCGGCCAGCAGCTTGACGGCCTTGTCGTACTCGCCGGTCAGCAGCGCGTCGCGCCCCTGCTGGAAGAGTTTCTCCGCTCGCTCGGCCTGCGTGGGCTTCGCCGGGCGGGTCTCGGGCGCCGCCGGGTCGGGCGGGGCGGTTGCCGGCGGGGTGGTCACCGCCGGGGCGGCCGGGGCGATCGCCGCCAGGGCCAGGAGGATCGCCGCCATCGTCGTCAGTAGATTCTTTCGCGTCCGCATGATCGCATCTCCCAGGTTATCGTCGGTGTTTCCTCATCTCGGTCGTCGTGCCGGCGGGGCGGCGCTACAGCCGATACGTCTTGATCCATTCCCTCCGCTGCGTGGCCTTCTTGACCATGGGGCCGGAGGGGTAGTTGTTGATGTAGTTGGTGTAGGAGTCCATCGCCTTGACCCACTCGCCGAGGTGCTCGTAGTTCTCGGCGATGGCGAACTGGGCGGCCGGGGCCTTGGGGCTCTGGCGGTAGTTCCGCAGGAAGGCGTCGTAGGCCCTGATGGCCTCGGCGTAGTCCTGCTGCTTCTCGTAGTAGCTGGCCAGTCGCCAACTGGCGTCTTCGGCCACGGCGGTGCCGGCGAACTGGCGGACGATTTCCTTGTACGTCTTCATCGCCTCGTCGGGGTCCTTCAGCCGGTCGGCGTAGATACCCGCCATCTTCAGCAGCGAATCGGCCGCCTTATCGGCCGCGGGAACCATGGCGGCACGCTGGTAGACGCGGACGGCCTTTCGCAGGGCGGCGTTGATCTTGTCCTGCCGATCGGCCAGTTGATTGGCCGTCAACATCACCACCTCCTGCTGGGCCTGGCCGGCGAAGCCGGCCACGTTGGCGAAGTTGTACTGCCCGGACTGGAACGCCCCGCGGGCCAGCTCCAGCTCCGCCGACTGTTGTTCCCCCGCCGCCTTCAGTTGGGCGACCCGGAACTCGTTGAGGTCTTCCTGTCGCCGTCTCGCGCCCGCATACCGCCCGTAGGCGATCTTCTGGGCGAGTTTCTTGTTCCGGGCCAGCGTGGCGCTGCGGGTGACCGTGGCGTACTGGTCGGCTTCCTGCTGGTAGCTCAGGCCCACCCGGTACAGCGCGTCGTCGGCCAGCGGGCTGGTGGGGTACTGCTCGGCCACCGCCAACAGGGCCGTGCGGGCCTTGTCGATCTCGCCCAGTTGCAGGTAAATCGTACCGACCTTGAACATCGCGTCGTCGGCCCAATGGCTCTTGGGCCAGTTGGCGGCGACCTTGCGGTACTCGATGATCGCCTTGACCCGGTTGCCCAGCTTGGTCAGCACGATCTCGGCGATCTGGTACTGGGCGTCGAAGGCCTTGCGCTGGCCCTTCTCGTCCACCAGCGTCTGGAAGAGCGTGAGGTCCTTGAGGATCCCGATCCGCCGGGTGGCCTCGGCCGTGCGGGCGTCTTTGGGGTAGGACCTGAGGTACGTCGCGCACGCGGCCATCGCCTCACGCCATCGGCTGAGGTTGATGGTGCAGTCGGTGATGGCCCACCTGGCCTCGCGGATCCACGTGCCGTTGGGGAACTCCATGATCACTCGCCCGTAGGCGGCGATGGCGTCTTCCCACGCCTCGTTGGCCTGGTGGATCTGCCCGACCATTGTCAGCGCCTGCCCGGCACTGGCGTGACGGGGGAAGCTGTCGACGAATACCTCCAGCACGTGCAGGGCTTCCACCCATCGCTTCTCGCTCTTTAGTGCGGTGCCGATCTGGAGGATGGCGTTCTGCACGCCGACGTCTCGGCCGCCGAGGGTGAAGTTCAGTTCCAGGTACGCCTCGGCGGCCAGGAGGGGTCGCTTGAGGTTGTTCTGGTAGGTCTGGGCGATCCGGCGGGGGGCGTCGGTGCAACTGGGGTAGTGGATGTAAAGATCGGTCCAGACGATGATCGCCTCGTCGTAATACCCCCGGCCGGCCAACTGCTCTGCCACCTTCCGGAGCATGCCGGGCACCGAGGCGATCTTGGGGTGATCGTGGTAGGTCTCGGCGATCTTCCGCAGCGCGCGGGCGCCGCGGACGTACTGCCCCCTGGCCAGGATGGGGCTGAACGCGTCCACCGCGCGGGCCTGGGTGAGGAAGCTGTTGGCGATGTCCCACTGGGCCTGGTGGATGATGGTCTTCTCGTCGGGGAGGTCCTTCACCAGGGCCGCCAGCTCCTCG
>SDBU01010354.1_pt1 | contig 10348 bp, 13 predicted proteins | sample 2277071 | NCBI WGS metagenome assembly SDBU01 (sample SAMN10397929, study PRJNA504765) | marine sediment metagenome | isolation source: marine sediment core GS08_GC12, 126 cmbsf | place: Arctic Ocean: Gakkel Ridge, Loki's castle | collected 2008 | reverse complement strand
AACTGGTCTTTGTTTTTAAAGTTTAATGTCGCTAAACATCCTAAAACAGGCGAGTTCATTAATATACCGCCGCTTTTTGTCTTTGGAGCAGGACTTGGACCGAAGGTTGCCCCGGCTCAAAAAGTGGCCGAAATAAGTAAACAGGTGCGAATAGTCAAAACCCTCGGTTCTAAAGATGTCGGATTATCCGAAGCCGACTTTGCCCGGTTCGTGAAAGCACGCTTAAATAACTTTAATCTTACCCCGGCAGCATTTAAGGTTAATGAGGCAATGAAAGCGAGACTACCTAGAGTAGATTGGGACGATTTATTTACGCAAGCAACTAAAGCCTTAGAGAAAATGCCAATTAAAAAGCTAAAAAGAACATTTAAGAATCGAAAATCTATAAACAGTTGGGTCGATGGTTTACCAATAAAGCCTCCCAAGTTAGCACTAAAGGCACCCGTTACTCCAGCCCGGCTTGCTCAGGTAGCTAAAGCTAAACAGGAATGGTTTAAACGCCTTGAGGCCGCAGGTAAAAAAACGAAGGAATCCCTTGACCAATCCTTAAGAGAAATCGAAAGAAAAGGTGGCGCCAAGCTAACAGGAAAACAAAAAGTTATTAATGCAGCATTTGCCAAGGCACGAGCAGCCAGGACTCAGGATATAGCGAGTCGTTTAACTAGATGGCAAACATTGTCTCCCACCAAGAGCTTTGTGGAGATGTCAAGGAGCCAAGAAGTCGCGGCTACTCTAGCTTTAAATCCTTTGGTTATGTCACGGATATTAGTTCGAATGGCACCCCTGCAAGCACAAGAAATTATGGAGCAAGTTCAAACTACTATTAACGAGGCTGTCCAAACCAAGGCACTCACTCAAGAGCAAATAAAACAATTAGAGCAACTCCAAACTAATACGCAAGCTAGTGTTATTACTCAACAGGCAGAGCAAACTGCCACAGAACTAGCTTTGCAAGGAAAAACCCAAACGCAAATACGAGTAGCTGTGCAGGAACAGACAAAAACCATTACTGAGGCTATCACAAAAACGGCACCTATACCAACACCGACCCCAACACCTACGCCGGCACCCACACCTACGCCGCCGCCTACAAAGGTACCACCTGCAAAGGTACCGCCTGCAAAGGTACCACCTGCAAAGGTACCGCCTGCAAAGGTACCGCCTGCAAAGGTACCGCCTGCAAAGGTACCGCCTGCAAAGGTACCACCTACAATGGTACCACCAGTGCTGCCGAAGTTCCCCGGTAGATTTAACCGTGCAGAAGATAAGAAAAAGCGTCAGGAAATACAGCGGGCCAAAGGTGCTATAGCTTGGCGTCAAGGTGAACTGCATGGTAAGGACCGGTGGGATGTCATAGTTAGCCCATATACGAAAGAGGAAAATTACACTATTGTCCTGGGGCGAAAGCCTGTTGGGGCGATACTCATAAAAGGACCGGGAAGCGCCAGAAAGACGGCGCGCTTAGTATTCGGTCCGCGGTTAAAACGTAATATTCTCATTGACCAACCAGGCATATTTTCTACAGTGCTTGCCCCAACGGGCACCAGACAAATTGCGATAACTTTTCATAAAGATACGGAGATAAGCCCAAAGGTCGGTAGTTTGGCAGGTAAAGGTAAGGTATTCCCATTACCATGAAATTTTTAAGAGTAGGTTTAACTATTATTATTACAACTTGCTTGTGGGGCGTACTACTTGCTGACGTGGCGTATGCGGACCAAGCGGATCCTGATGATCTGCCTACCATGACGGCTAATGTTTACCGCAATATGCTGGAAAATGGCGATCAGTTATATATCTTCTATTCCAATGTCCCCTATGCGTCTGCGCCCGATGCTCCAGTTACCGAAGCCTTTCTGTGGAGATTACTCGATACTGATAATGCCACAGTTTTGGGGCAGACAGTAGGCACTGCGTATAATGATGATGGTTATGGCTATAATGTGTATTCAATGTATTTTGCGGCCGCTGATGCTCCTACATGGGACCAGCCGTATATAGTCAGGCTTTCAGGCAACCCCATCATATTTGATGCACCTCCCATCTATGATTTTACCTTAAGCACAGTAGATTTCAGCACGGAAACAGTAGCATTGTTTGTAAGGAGTAACATCGCTAATAGAATACTCACTATTGCAGACGACTTAGACCGCAGGTGGGGATTGAGTACATCACTGATCAGTGCTCAGGAGACAGGGAAAGTGCTGTCACTCCCAGGTGAGGCATTTTTCAGGGGTGCCATATTCGGAGTACAGGCTTTGGCCCCAACGGCCTTCCAAGTCATCGCCGGGACTATAACGGCAACCGAGCGCACATGGGATACAACCTATACAGATAATATCAGCACTCAACATAGCGGTACCTTTATTGAGACAGCACAGACAGCCGGTGCCGATATGTTTAGTAAGGATTATGATTTAACATCTATTATTCTTCTGCTTGTTGTGTTGGGTGGCGTGTGGGCTGGTAATCTGACCATCTCACACAATGTATGGTCGGGGTTAATTGATGTAGCCCTGGTAAGCATTTTATTCAGTAGACTTGGTATCCCTGCCGTTCTTTTATCCTTCCTGGGGTTGGTTGGTGCGCTCTCATGGGTGTATATAAGCGGCAAGGTTTGGGGTGTGATAAGGTGAAAAAGAGATTTATTGCGATATCGCTAGCGTGCCTGCTACTTGCTTCAACTGTTGGGGGCATTGCTATAGCCTCAGATACCTTTGACGCCTTATATACAGGCGTTATCAGGGTTAGTAACAACTCCACCGCTAATACTTCTGTCTCAGTACCCTTTACGGCGAGCTCCGCTGATTATATTACCGGTGGCTTTATGAACTCAAGCGCCAACAATACAGCGATACAGCAAAGTACCGGCGTTGATGTAACATATATGCCTGGGTATGGCGATTCTAACCCATGGGTCATATTTGTGCCTTCCATCGGCGCTAATGCCATTCTAAACGATACCCTCTACATGGGCGGTCCTACGGCCATGGATAGTAGGATTCGCTACTTCCCGGCCAATGCAGGGATGAGTGTTACCGATAATGAGACATTGGAACTCGGCGACAACTTCACTGTCGAAATAACAGGCTGGATTGATACCGATAACGGCACCGATAAAAACTTGGTCTATAAAGAGGATGCTTTTGGGTTATATGTTAGCCCGACAGTAAGTGGAACTATAACAGCAAATATTACCGCTACAGGAGTATCTTATACTGTAAATGATGATGTTTGGGATGATGTGAATGGTGATTTTTGGCGAGTGCAAACATTTACTCCAACATCTAATTTTACTGCCAAAAGAGTTTCAATAAAGACTTACAGAGTTGGTAATCCCGATATATTAACTATAAATATATTTAATACAGTTGCAGGAAAACCATCCGGCGGTAGCTTATCTTCAGGAAGCATAAACGCTACGACATATTTTACTGATAATGTAGCTGGTGCATGGTATATCATAGACATGAGTGATTACGCCGTAGAAAATGGCACTCTTTACGCTTTACAATTAACAGCTTTATCAGGTGACGGTGCTAATAAGGTTCAATGGGCAATGGATGAAACTGCTCCTGCATATGCTGATGGCACAAGGGTCTGGTCAAATAATGCAGGGGCAGCTTGGACTGTTGACGCTGCTGCTGATTTTATGTTTAGTTTCGTTCCCCAACCTGAAGTAACTGTTACTGAAATTTCGACTGGTGAACATACAATTACCGCACCCTCTAATCCTGCGTTATTTGGATTAGGCGTTGACCTTGCCAATGACACAGCTTTGCCTCTTGATAGTGGTTTGGTTATGAATCTTCCTCTTCATCATACCGATTTGACAGGAACAACACTCACTACTAAGGACAATAATCGAATGCCTGCAAATGTAACGGGAGCAGTCTGGGGTAATACGGGCAGAACATTTGATGGTACTAACGACGTAATAACTATTCCTCACCATGCTCTCTTCAATGTAAGTACAGGTGACTTCACTATAACTCTCTGGTTCAGGTCTCTCACGGAACAGGGGATTATAGGCAAACCTGAAAGTGGTATTAATTGGTGGGATTTAGGGTTTGTAGCGAATAAACTGGTGTGGACTTTTTGGGATAGCAATGTCAACTTCCCTATAACATCAACAAATACCATCAACGATGATGTGTGGCGACAGGTTAGCATTATCCGCTCTAGTGGAATAATCACAATGCGTTTCGGTACTACTTCGGAAGGTACAGTAGATGCCACAGGGCGGGATTTGAATATGTCAGGAGACCTTCTTATAGGGCAAGCAGGCATTGGTGCTTCTTTTGGTGATGCCGAAATTGGCGAGGTCAGGTTCTACAATCGGGCACTGAGCACTGCTGAACGGGTAAATAACTACAATGCTACCAAGTGGCGGTATGACGGCAGCGTCTCAGGCAACACTACTACCCATTTTCCGTATATTGCTGATGATGCTACGGTTCCTGACAACGCTAATAACTGGGTCTTCTTATCAGGGATTGATAACGCTTCCTTACCAATGCCCTATATGGAATCAACAAACATTACTATTGATGGTGTATTGGCCGGTGATTGGGCATGGGGATATGGGGCAACCTTTACAGACCAATCGGTCAATAACAATACTGCTACACCATCTTTCAGGTCCACGAGGACAGATCCCGATGTAAGCGCCACTTTACTAACATTCGAGCCTATCAGTGAAGCTAGAGCACCTGCCTTCTCAATCAACATCACAACTACGGGCTGGATAACAGGGTCCATAACTCAAACAGGCAATTTCACAGCGGCCACAACGAATACAACTTACCCGGGCAGTGATATAACAGTGGCTGTGACCACGGCCGGGGGGGTACCAATCCAGCTTTTTGAGATTATCATGGCCGGTGTTATTGTGTTGGCATTGAGTTTGTTTATATCCTACTTAATGCGGCGTAATCGAGCGGGGAGTATATTTGTTAAGATTCTGGTAATTAGCGCCGGCTTAGGAATAATGATTGCCGTTAGTATCATAGATGATTGGATGCTTTATCTCTTCTTGATGATATCAATAGCCCTGGGTATGATGGCTAGCCGTAGAGATTTTACTGGCACCGGCAACGCCGGTAATAATATGATAGGCTTTCTCACCATGTCATTTGTCGGTATGACTATGATTAACCGCATCCTGGAAGGCCGTGTGCTTTTAGCATCTGATGTGAATACGATCCGCAGTGTATTGGCCTTCCAGCCCTTTAATGTCTTTGGCCTCTTTACAATACCAGTGCCGAATACCAGCTTTTTAACAGAGGGTCTTCCTGCGTTAATGATGTGGGATTATAGCTTCTTTGGTGGTAATGCTCAGATATTCCAATACCTGCTGTACAGCATTACGGCGGTGGTATCGTTTATATTGCTGGTGCTGGTCTTCGGGGCGTTATATCAGATGTTTAGCCGTCCGCGGTAAGCTCCATGGAGTCAAGCCTTAACTATTCCTGCTAGCCCACCTTCCTTGCTATAACAAACATCTGATTAAAGAAAATCTTAACGCTTATCCTGAAAAGCGGCGCCCTATTTAAATACCTATCCACCCCCTGAGACATGGGGAATATAAAATTCAGACCGCGACTCAGCAGATTGCCTATCCTAAATCTCGATCTGTAATTACTGCATTTCACACCCTCAAAGCCATTCAATGCCAGTAGGAGCTTTAAGTTACTAGCAGAAAAATAAAAGGTATGCTCCGGCACAATGAACCTAAATATACTAAGTGGATTGCCGGCATCTATAGTAGTGATCGCCAGAAATCCCCCAGGCTGTAATATCCTATGAGCCTCTTTAAGCAAGGCAAAGGGATCTTGTATGTGTTGAAGAGTACCTAAAATAGTTATGGCAGCAAATACCCCGTCTTTAAAACCTGCTTCTTGCAATGATCCATTATAAACATTTAAATCTAGGTTCTGTGTTGCGTATGCACAGGCGCTAGTGTTTATCTCAACCCCGGCGTTTCGCCAACCTTGTTTGCGGGCTTCGTCAAGGAAAAAGCCATGGGCACAACCGATATCAAGCAGCTGAAGGGTGGGATGGCTAGATAATCCTGAGGGTTTTACCGGTAATTGTTTTAAAATATCCCTAGCATCCCCGCGGTGATTCTCTTCATCTGCTACATAGTCCTGATAGCCTGGTCCCGTCTGGTTGTGAAAGTACCCTGGGCTGAATATGTTACGCAATGTTACTTCGGTTGTCTCCGGAACCCACAATAACCTACAAGACGGGCATTTCAGTATTACACAGCCATTGATATTTTTATAATTTATAGGGATGCCCTGCGAACATAACGGACAAATATTTATCGTCATTTAAGCCCCCCAGATAACAAAGATCAGCCAGCCACAAACTATTATGCCTGAAAGCGATAAGTACATCCCGAATGGTATCGTTTGCCCCCCCGGGCCTTCTCTCTTAGACAAGAATAACACAAGGGAAACTATACTGCCGAGCATAAAGCCCCCGAGCATCACTGCTAAAAACACGGGCATACCAAACATAACGCCCACAACACCCATTAACTTAACATCTCCACTCCCTGCTCCTGCAAACCGCTTTAACAATAAGCCTATTATGAACGCTAAGAGGCCGCCCCCGAGAATAACTGGCCAGGGGAGAAAAAATAAATTGAGAGTAATAGCCAGGACCGCGGCAGGATAAGTAATCTTATTGGGTATAGTCTGGCGTTTATAATCACAAAGGGCTACCATCGCCAGAATTGGGATAAATATTATAAAGGGAATAATAGTCATTATGCCTCAGTTTTGAGTTTCCAGACAATGGCCGTTATGCCAACAGCCGCCGGTACAAAGTAAATAAACAAGTTGAAGTACTGAGCCGCGGCTATTGAGAGCGTATAACTGCCAGCGTTAGGGGAAGCTTGAATTTGAGTAACCGCATCACCGGTAACAGTAACGAATAGCGGCATCAGTATTGTCAAGAATATATACGCCATGATCACCCCGAATATGACAATGCCTATGAACTTTAGTTTATCCATTTTACCTCCTCCTAATTATTATTTCCCCGAAGATATCCTGGTCCAGTGTAATAACGTTATCATGGTATTTGTATTTGCCCTTTGTCAATTCCCAATATCCATTTAAGATTATATCACTGCCGTTGGTGCTATAGGCCTTTGTGTATAAAACATTGCCTGAGTTTTTGATTGTGACCGCATATTCAGCCTTTACACCCTGAGGCAAGGCAAACTCTCCCTGCAAGAAGTTACTATACACGCACGCCCCGGTGTATAACAGGCCCCCGAGTATCACACAAATAAAAAGTATCTTAAAGAATTTAGTGAGCATTGTGTTACATCCCCTTTTACACCATATCCACTAAAACTAATTGACCTCTGGCTATCGCTAGGTCAAAGGTCCCCAAGACAGGTGGGCGTTTGGCAGCGTTCAGCAAAAGCTGGAGCTCCTGATGGCATCCGTGGCAGAGGGCGATAAGATTCCACTGGGTATTAAATGGAGAGGGCTGTCTTATCCTCGCTTCGAGAGGGATGATGTGGTGGACTTCAATATGCGACGCAATGATGTCAGGGAAGTATCTATTCGGTTGTGGTGCGTATTCGTTATAAAGTTCTCCCCCACTCTTCCCGCAGTTGGCACAACGATGGTCGTAGGCTTTGAGGCACTCCGAACGGGCGTAAGTCCAGTAGAACTGGTGGGCGTAGGCTGTCCAGCAGCCAGACCTCCCGCCACAAAAGCGACGTCTCTTACCTGCAAGGTCCCTACCACACCAAAAGCATCCGCCTGAGCCTTCGTAGCCGGTGATGATATGAAAGGCACCATATGAATCCCTTCCGCGGGTCGGGATATAGGCCAGGAGCTCTGCTACATTAGTGTAGTTATTCATAACTTTCCATAATAAACATTATACGAACCAAAATCAGTTTTGCTTCCCGTTTGCTCTCCCTTGCTCGCTTTCCTGGGGGCTTTCCCCGGGTTTGAGCGGTTTTGAGAAAACCACTCTACGACCCTTTATAGCCATTAAGGGGGGTTTATTTTGGTTGTCGACCACTTCTATGCCTTAAACTAATAAAAGGGAAAATGACTCTATCAATTAAGAAAGCAAACATCAATAACAAACTAAGCCACAGCATTACCTCAGTCTGCCAGGTATGCGGGGTGTTGAGGGTTACAGGAGTCCCCGTTCTGCCCATTACCCCGACTAAAAACATCAGCAAGCACCCAAGAACATACGTTGTCGGTATCGAATAACGCACTAGCCGCCGGTTAGCGAGTAATATCCTTTTTAACATTCAACTACCCTTCTCCTTCTTCGTGGGCATTTTTGCCTTTAAGGCTTTTTATAATCTCGGGCATCGAATATAGAACCTCAATCAAGAGTAAGAAACTAAGCATTCCAGCAATACCAACCGCTTCTTGGTTAGCTCTTCTTAATGCGTCTATATGTGCTAAGTCGTTATTAGTAGCAAAGCGTAGTATCATTCTTCATCCTTTACTTAATTGCCCCACTGTTCAGCCATAGCATTGGCTATGCCTTGGTAGGTGATAGACTTTAATGACCGACCATTAGGATTACGCTTGTCACTCCAGTAATCCACTTTTTTATACGGCGGTGGTATGTGTAAGGTAGACATTAGCAAAGGTAGGTTCTTGAGCCACAAACAAGTATCCTTCCTAATATTATGCCCAAACATATAAGGGTGAATAATCTGGTCAGGTGGGCGATACTGAGAACTCATACAACCTATGGGATTTTCTATAGCTATTCGTTTTACATCAGCATTAACAAGTTGCATAAAAAAACCAGCACCTAGTTCACGATTTCTCCGCCATTCTAAATCAGGTCTGCGGTTAAGCCAGTTATTACCACCATTACAGATATATTTACATGGCGGAAAAGCAATCATTAGGTCCCAGAACTTGTACCCATAACCTGATAGAGTACCGTACTGACAAGCTCCCAATAGCCTTAGTATATCCATTTGAATATGATAAGGGCTCCCATTGTCATCTGGTAGCAAGTCACAACTCCAAGCATCGTGCCCTCTCTTTCTAAAGGCTTCTCGGACTATTCCACTGAACTCACAAGCTACTAATACTTTCATAATCCCTCAGCATATATCATTCTTCATCCTTTACTAGAAACCAAATAGAGCCTGTGGTTACCTTGTTATACCTGCTAATCTATCTGCCATAATATCATCCCAGCAATCAGGACAATAGCCTTCAGTATTGATAGGCTCACCCCACCGTTCACAGGTCTTGCAAGTAGGTGGTGCTGAAATACAGTGGGCAATATCAGCTTCTATCTTTTCTGGGCTAGCAGATAAAAACAGGAAGCTAAGGCTCTCCTTCAGTAATCTAACCCCTACATCTATCCATTCATCCGTTATTTCCCAATTGCATTCCTTCCAAGCGACTTTGCGAGCCTCTTGCCTAGTATGGGCAAAGACTAGACAAGCACCCTCAAGGGAGCCTCCTTCTTTACTGTAAACCATATACGCTTTCAATGGTCCCTCCTTCACACGAAACATTTTGGTAACGATTTGTTTACTATGATAAACCCTTAATTATCCTTTCTGCTTCCTCAATAGCTCTTTCTTCTTCGTAGACTTCTTTATAGGTATCAGGCTCTAATGTATAAGGTGCTTTTGGGACCCTGCCCCTACCGAAGCAATGCGGACACTTCTCGGTATGTTCCCAATATTCAGGATTTTTATTAGGCATAATTTCCTTTGCCATTGCTCGCCTCCCATAACAAAAGGTAACGATTTGTTTACTTATCCTTATTCCTCACTTGGTATTCCATACGCTCTGTATTCTTAGGTAGGTAAAGAGGATGCCGAGGATTCCCGCTTTCGTGGTCCCCAAGCAGACCAGCGGGGTCTTCGTCTATTCTCAAAGTAAAGCTCCCTGCGTTGCCTTTTTGCGCCGCCGGTGTTCTGTCATGCGGGTGACTGGCCCTTCTTTCAAAGGACGTCCTATGCCTTTCTTGTGTAACATAAGTCCTCTCGTGGTTTGTAGGGGTGGTACAATTCCCTTAGGTGATACTTTTGTTACAGCTTTTTTGGGCTTTTCTACACAGTTAGAAGAGTGTTGTGGTGAAAGACTGCCAAGCCCTTTTGCATCTATGGTCGTAATGGTATCGGTATCTTCTTTCTCTTTAAGTAACCCAAGGCAATAAGTTTTACCGCTTTGTGCCACCCGGTACCCCCTGCCATCAACAACACAGGTGGCGTGTGCTTGTAGTTCCTTATCGTTCGTCCTGGCGTATGGGTCTAGCCAAGATATTGTGTCTTGTGCCATGAGTTACCTCCTTTCATTTATTCGCCTTTACAATTTCC
>SDBU01010353.1_pt1 | contig 10348 bp, 15 predicted proteins | sample 2277071 | NCBI WGS metagenome assembly SDBU01 (sample SAMN10397929, study PRJNA504765) | marine sediment metagenome | isolation source: marine sediment core GS08_GC12, 126 cmbsf | place: Arctic Ocean: Gakkel Ridge, Loki's castle | collected 2008 | reverse complement strand
GCTCGGTGACTTGGAGACATCGGCACAATGGAGGCCCCAGGCATGACCCTCGATCCCGAGGACTTTATGAAAAAATTCATCCAGTGGAGTGTTCACGACGTCTATAATAAATGGGAGAAATGGGCCTTGGAAGTCTCTTCCTTCGCCTATGGAACCGCCATAGATCAAGCTCGCGCCGAATCGGATTCGAGGGCGACTAGGATGGCTGACTTTCTCAAATCCCTCGCCAAGTTTCAGCAGGATGTGACTGTGGTGGATATTAAGGATCTCCCCGTTTATGTGCCTCATCTAAAGAAGGACATGCGTTGACAACCTTATCTATTTCAGAGAAATCCAACATAATCCTGAATCGGCTTCGAGATAAGGGGGAGAGCGACGAGGCCTTGATCGAAAGGGTCCTGGACTACGCCAGAGGCTTCATGGTTATTTTCGGAATGACCGATGAAAAAACCGAAGCCTAAGTATTAAAAGTCCCTGCCTCATTTCATATAATTGGGTAGAGTTTTCCTAATCCTGCGATGAAGCTACCTCTACCCGCTGGGATCCGAGGCGTTAAGTAAAACCGTGTCGGAAAACCGAGTCGCGAGATCCCGCCGCGGGGTCGCTTTGTCCCCGACCCCGCACACTCGATATAATAAGGGACGTAATTACAGACCTTATTTCCATCCCGTTTAATAATTGTTAAACTGGTAAGCCTCATGGGAAAAAACATATTAGGTAACTACGTGTAAAACATATCAAATGAAAATTTATGATTTTTACTTGATATCAAAAAACAGAGTTAATTCAAAGGAAAACTATTTAAAATTCCAACAATTTCAGGCTGATTGGATTTTAGATAGACTGAACTTGAAAGAAACATTGAGAGGAAAGAACGTGTTGGATCTTGCTTGTGCTTATGGGGGTTATTCATTTGAATTATCAAAATATGCCGATCTTGTTTATGCCCTAGACTTAAACATACCAAAAAACATTAAGAAAGATAATATTATTACAATTCAAGCAGATGCATTAGACATTCCCCTTGAAAATAGTTCTATTGATTTTGTCTTTTGCTCAAGTTTGATTGAACATGTCACTGATCAAAATAGATTAGTATCTGAAATTAATAGAGTTTTAGTTCCAGATGGTATTTGTTACCTGAGCACTATTCCTTGGTATTGTCCTTTAGCTGGTCACGGATTCAAGCCTTTTCATCTATTTGGTTATAGACTAGCAGTAAAACTCTCAAAGGTTTTTTATGGTATTGAAAAAGAGAAAACAGCTTGGGGTGCTTGGGGTGATTGGGGTTTATATCCTATTACCATAAGAAAAATAAAAAAGCTAGCAAGCGAGAATAACCTAAAAATATTAGATATGACATCAAGGTGGCTTCCAGTAAACCTTGCAAAGATCCCATATCTTAATGAGGTTTTTGCTGGTCACGTTGAATTTCTTTTACAGAAAACATGATAATGTTAAACTGGTAAATCTGAGCTAAGTACCGAATTGCCCAGTGAAGGATTCTTCAGCAATAGAATCTCCCCAGATTCCTCCGATAACTGTAGCAGGCACTCCAACTCCTAATGTCCACACCCCCACTTTTCTCTCAACTAGAAGTCCAGCTCCAACTCCAATGGCTGTTCCGGCCAATCCTCCAATAAGTGGTTTAAATACGTTATAGACGAGAATTGAGCACGCGCCAAGGTTGAACGGAGACAGCTGGAAAAGCTGCATTTTCCCCCGATAGGGATATTCCCATTTTCTTTGAGGCGTGAAGTCTATGCGCATCCACTCGTTTGACTTCGTTTCTCCTTTCCAAAGAGGGTGGTAGGCTTCTCCATCGTACTGTGCAATTGTCACTTCTCTACCGTCTGGGGTTAAGACGAGTATGCTCTGCTGTTTTTCAAGCTCGGTTAGAGCAAGAAGCAGGTTAGGCAACTTGGTTTCACCGACTCTGCACGTGATGTCCTGGATTATGGTTTCGGGACTCCACTCGGCGGGCCAAAACCATAGATGCTCTAGTAAAAGACTCATCTTAAGTATCTCTTATTCTTTTTACATTTAAACCTTCTAGCTTTTACCCCATTTTCGGCGATAAGTCCTGTTATAGTTTTTCAACTCTGACTCGCGCGCGCGCGCGTTAGGCATTTATTTTAGCGGTGTAAAGTAGTTGCATGCATATCAGGTGTGGCTCGGCGGTCAGGGCTCCACCTGCCGGTGCTACGAAGGAGATTTTCATGGTTACTCCGTGTTTTCCGGCGAAGTCGGCGGCGGCTATAGTCATCAGCCCAGTCACATTGAATATCCATCCAGATGCGCTGGTGTAGGTGTCCTCGATGGATTTGGGGCTGTTTGCGTGGGACCCAGCTACTGAGTCTCCTTCATCATAGGTCTGATAGTCTATCTGGACCTTAACGTCTAAGCCGTTGTCGTCTACGCCTCCGTCGTTGGTCCACTCAGCCTGTATCTGAAGGTCCCCCCCATCATAATCGGGGGGAACATCCCAGGCGTAGAAAACCCTGTCTGTGCCAACGGTGAAAGACAGAAGCTCGATGTTATCTTGGATCACGATGTCGGGAGGATTGACGTTGGGTCTTCCTAGGGCTGCGGCGGGGAGGTGTATCTTCTCTTCAGCCGTTATTACACTCATTTTTCTCAACTCATACGTAGCGAAGCCTAAAGCCAAGGAAGAAGGCTGCTCCATTTATGGTGTCGCCTGCTTGGGTGGCTCTCCTTATAAACTCAAAGCCTACGAGGTCTCCTGCCTCCAGGTCTGTGAGGGAGGCGGTTACGTCTATGCACTCGATCTTGTTCTGGGTTATCGCTGTGACCTGATCTGTCTCCAAGTCCGTGTGCTCATCATAGTCCTCGTCGGCACACTTCTTACCCCAGTTAGTAGCTGTAGACCACTGCATGTTAGGCGATGCGGGGGTGACTGTCTGGGCGACGATGACCTGAGCCCGTATCATACTCTCGAACTCAGCGGGAACCTCAAACTGGAACCGTACCGTGGTATCTGCACCATCAGGAAGGTTCACGGCAGGATGCGTACCCAGGTTGGTGTTAGGGTCTTTGACATCCACGAACAGCTCAGATGGTCCAGGAGAGAATAGCATGTCGTCGAACACGTCGCTGAAGGTGACAACCTCCAAGCCGTTGGCTTCTATGTAGTCTATGATGTCCTGGAAGAGAACAAGCATGCCCGATATATCGTGGAATATAATGATTGCCCATCCCTGATTTTCCTTCGCTTGATCTATCCAGCCTTGAACGGTTGCAAGTGGTGTAGCCGCCACAACACCTTCTATGCTTGTCAGATCAGTTGCTACTGGAGGTATCGCGTTATAGGCGTGGGCACGATAACAACAGGCAACAAAGTATTTCTTAATCTGTTCTTGAACGGCAGGGTTAGTGCCACCAAAGGGTGGAACGATGAATCTGCTTCCCTTGTAGAACCCGTTCTCGGTGAGCCACCGTTGGCTGTTCCAAAGCTGCTTCTCAACCTCAGGAGGGGTGAGGGTGGTCAAATTTGTGTGATTTATGCAGTGAGATACGATGTCCCAGCCCCGCTCCTGAAGATGCTCAAGCTGAGCAAGCGAATTACGACCATCACTGCCAACAGAACTAATAATTACTGATGATACTCCTCTAAAACCATATTCATCCATCCTTGGGCGGGATTCAGTGCAATCAGATTCATGATTATCGTCGAAGCGCAGTGTCACCTTACCAGCGAAGCGGGTACGAACCATGCGGAAGTCATCAAATGTGACATTGACGGTAGTTCCTACCGTGCTTTGCACTCGGATTCTTACTTTTGTCACGTTCGCCCATTCAGCGTTCACCGCGCCGAAAACAGACTCAAAACTGGCTCTTGAAAGACCACCCAACTTATTCCAGCCAGAGAATATGCCCCAAAACCTTACCGATGCTCGGAAATATCGTGCCCAGGGAGCTGCTACCTCGAAGTCGATATAGATTTGGAGTAAATTGTCTAGGTTATCTATATACACCCAAAGCTCGAAATGGTTTCCGAGGGCGTTGAGACTGATTGTCCTCTCACCCCAGGTTTGTACGCTGTTTACGCTTCTCCACCTGATGCCCTGAAAACCCTCCTTGAAATTGACCGCATCCACGGCTATAGAGTCACCCGCCGTTAAAGTCCAATCACCGATAGTCTCGAAGTCGCTGATAAGCTCGTAGTCCTCGGCGTACTGCTTGGAGCGGAACTGGTGAACTGGTCTTGACGCCCTTACAACGGTGGGATCGTGACGCCTCGAACCATGCCACGAATCTCTGAACCCCATTAAGCCTCAACCCCTGACAACGTGACGTATGTGCCTCCATCCGTAATATCCGAGGTCTGGATTACAGGTTGTAGAGTGGCAGCAATCGCACGACCACCTTTTTCACTATTCCACACCCTAGTCGTAGACGCAGGGACGTCAATGCTGAGCTTAATGTTACCCTCACTCGCGTCGAGAAGAGTCACCACCGTGGCGTTAGTTCCCAAGTGCCTAATCGTGATCTCCAGTATCCGCCTAGTCTCACCAGCAGGAACAGCCCCCCCAACAGGCTGCTCTCCCCCAGCCCCAATCGCAGCTATCGTGATCTCAGCGTCGGGCTCCCAGTGGTTGTCCTGAAGCCATCTCTCAGGGTTCGTGTTGACGCCTGTGTCTTCGGTTTCTCCTACTGATCCTGTGGGCATTCTACTCGCCTCCCTCCACGTTCCCCTCGATTGAGATACGTATCGTGCCTGCGGCGGAGTCCGCTCTGAATACTATGGCTGTGCCATAGGTGGGGTAGAATGTGTCCTTGTCCCTCTTGGCTACGAAGTGCTCCACCTCCGTGATGGCCTGTGGGACGCCTAGGTTGGCTATATGCGCAACAGTGTATCCCTGAGCTATGAGAGTAAAGTATATGGGGTTTAGGCTGACGAATCTAATCCACGTGTCTTCAGTCACATAGATCAAGACTTCCCTTGCGTAACATTGAGATCTTGGAACTATAGTTCCTGATGCGTAGTCTCTCGTAGCTTCTGCAAAGGTAGGTGGTTGAGGTCCCTGAGGCCAGCGGAACCTGCTTCCCGTGAGAGCGTCACGTCTCGCATTATAACCGAATGGGTAGTAAACTGTTCCTGGAGCATTTGTAAGAGCCTGGGCCGCGGCCAGCACAAGCGACTGGGCTTCTGGCGTGAAGGGCGGTACAGGTATCGCTACAAAGAGTACCGTCGCAGCACTATGAGAGTCCCGATAGGAATAGTGTTTCTGCATGAAACGCTTTTCCCAGGTATAAATCAGAGTTTCCATCTACTTCACCACCGCTATCAGGTACAGGCTTTGAAGTACCGTTATGGGGTTATCACTCAGATTAACGAAACTGACTCTGGCCCAGTTTTCCCATGTGAATGGAACCATCAAGACAATGGAGTAAAACCCCGGCAATTCTGGCGGTCCCTTGGCCCACAACGCGGTGTTGGGCTGGTGTTCACCGCTCAGTAGGGTCGAATCTATTCGGTAGTTGTGTCCAGAATCGAAGTCTTTATGCTGGAACCGTATGGCAGAAGTCGGGCTGGTTACGAAGCCACTGGCATGCCATAGAACACCCTGTTTGCATTTTAAAGCGCTCTCTGATGCTGTGACAAGTTCGTCGCCTGGTTGTACGACATGAGGTCTGGTGACGGGTGCAAATTTATAGACAACTTCCTTCCCTTCGCTTATCCACCTGTCAACGATGAGAGCGGCTGCCTCGGGCATTTAGAGTCAAATATTAAATGATTGTTCTCGATATATGTCTTTGTGCATTATGCTACCATCACCTTTTAAAACCATTACCCACCTCTTAAAACCACTGGGTGTTTTTATAACTACGTTATAACAAACAAGTTTTAATATAATGTTTAATTGGGTTAAATGGGGGAAGGCGCCTCGGAAGAGGCAAGGGTATGCCGTGAGACTCATAACCTTTTACACCTTCCCCCACCGCGCTCATAGCACTTAATTTGGTTCAGTGGGTTTTCTGCTGGCTTTGTATTCTGCGTAGTAAAGAACCGCTATGACGATAAGGGCAACGACCAGAATGTATGCTCCTACAGTATCATAGAAGTTGACCCTCATTCTGCCCACGGCCCCGACCAGGGCCTTTCTACCAATACTTTTGATTATTGACATGAATATCAATCCACGCATCAAACGCCTTTTTCATTTCAAATAATTTTCTAAGAAGAGTTAATGGATTCTTAGGAATGCTGGCTTTCTTCCTACAAAAATTAGCATCACCACAGCGCACACACAGTTCTTCGCATGGCTTTCCATATGCACACCATTTTACACTCATATTATCATCGAGACTGAAGCTCAGGGTCGGCACCTTCCTGCATCAGGGGGGTGCATCACCGCTTAAAGGTTCGCTCGCGCATGTATGGATCGCGCGCGCAAGGACAGTTAGACAAGGATATAGATCATTAAACCTTAGTTGAGTAACTATCTTGGAATCCATAATCCCTATTTGTAGAGTATGCTGTAAACGCACTCGAAATGGTACATGAGGAGAAGAGGACACCTGAAGAGACTATTGAGGCCCTGGAGGCGCTTTATGAATGTATCCCGACGCTTATTTTTCTGATTAAAACATCTATGCGCGGCGATATGGATTAGCTTAAGATTGCAAGATTTAGAAGATCTTCTAAAACTTGCGAAATCTCTTCTCGAACGGGGGGATCCCCATCATCCGACTTAATAGGGATTATGCTGGGTTAGGTTGGGCCTAGTATCATGTTAAAGCCCATACACTTTTACCCCCTATCTGGTTGGGTTTAATAATATTTAAGCCCAATGGGAAGGGGGGGTGTTTTTAAATCCCTATGGGCTTTTACGTATTGAAATGGTAGAAACTGCCTACGTGAAATGTGTCTTTTGCCAGATGAACAAGCCACATAGATCAAACAGGTACCCCATAGGGACCTTCGAGATCCCTCCCTTCGAGGGGCCCCCCGGCGACGTGGCCTTCATCATGTTCATGGAACAGAGTGCTGGTCCTGGCCGTGGACGCAGGGAAAAGGTGGGAGGCTGGCTGAAGACAAGAGAACTCAGCCTGGGGGAGGCGCTAACCGATCCAGAGTTTCAGGGACTGGCAGAGGACTTCAAGGCGAAGCTGGTCAGCCTAGTGAGAGCTTACATTGAGAACGGCGTTCTTAGCCCTGATGATCTAGCATAGACCTGTACCATGCGCGTGTAAATGCTTTAAATAATTGAAATTCCATTTTCAAATGAGTTAATATGGTCCAGCTTACCGTCAACATATCGCCTCCCTTGACGGGCGCCCAGAGCAAGCTATACGTGGTTATTGGTGAAACCCCCTATCCTGTCATAGATCTGCCTCCTTCAGCGAATGGATTAACAAGAGTCAGCATAGCGGTGTCAAGTCCCCATCTGGATTATGCCGTTATCTTTCCAGCGCAGACCGTCGAAGGCGTAGCCTACGTCGAAACTATGTCCCAGCTGTTCAACCTGATATCAGACGTGGCCCTGAACATGATATTGGAACCGGTGACACCTCCAATTCCTCCGCCGCCCCCGGTTGAGTTGCCGCTACCCGCTATTACCTCAGCCATCATGGGCGCGCTGGCAGTTATTTGGAGTTTATCCTAGGGCTTACTGGCGCGCGCGCAATAAAGCTATCATAATAGCCGTTATAAGTAGGTGCTCAAACACATACACGAAATGGTTCAAGGAAGAAAGACCATCACCGCCCACATCTTTGAGGACCTCCAGGACCTAGAGGATTCAGAGGGTCATTGGCTGGTGCTTTATGATTTCGCGCAGGCAGCCGGCGAGGTGACCCCCCACGGGTTCTTCACCAATCTTAACAGGATATTGGATATGGGTGAAGCCACTCGCGTCCAGAAATCCGTAATAGACTGCCGACGGCTGAAGACTGCGCGAGCAATCGAGGCTCTATGCCGTCATTATGGAGCTCGTGACATAGACATTTACGAGGTACGCGCGCGCACCCGGACACGGAGACAAAATCCATGAATAATATAGAATCGTTACGCGAGTTTGTTGAGGAGGTCCTAACTAAACAATCCGAAATAGGGATAATCAACTATTTCAAAATCGGACAAACGAAGGGGGCCGTAGGTAAAAACTATCCTACTTCTCCCTTCAATTTTCAGATCACTTTCGATATTAAATCGAAAAGAGGGCGCAAGACTCTAAGGAAGTTTGCCGCTCTTTTCGATCAGCTAGAGGGGGTTGAATGGGAAACATGGAGCACCTCAATAAATGTAGGTAAAGTAATATTTAATCCCGAGGACGGAAAAATCGCGGGCTTTACTGAAGAGGATTTAGATTCAAAGCGATAAAGGGTGCGCCTGCCTGGAGAACAACGTTTTCTATAGCCCACGCAAAGTCTCTCACCCGTTCGGGCAAACTAGAAGAAAGTGAGCAGAATAAAAGGATAAAATAAAATAAAGATGCTCCGTCGGAGGGAATATCATGACCCCCCGGTGATTAGTTAGAATTTTGGATGAATTTTGCCCTCAAAAAGGCTTATATTCAATTCATAACCATTCTCATAATGATAGAAATATGGCTACAATTAGAGCTGTCGGCATAGGCGATATAAAAGACGTAGGATTAATCTACGGTGGGAATCTTCTAGGGTATTCAACCGAGTTAGGCTTGAAGTTCCTCGATACTATGAGGCCGGAGGGCTGGATGGGACAGCCCCTCAGCTTCTGGGGAGATCTCCTCGGAGCCGCTGGAGGAGTCCTGGGCGCTCTCTATCTTGATGCGCCTTACAGTCTGTTATCGGCTCTGATCGGAGGCTACCTGGCAACTGATATGGTGGAGCACATCGTCAGAATAGCCGCTCCCCTCGCAGGAGTAGCTATACCTCCACAGTTCACTAGGCCTCCGATCATAGTAACGCCCCCAGTCACAGTGCCGCCGTCGGTCGTTGCCCAGGGCAGATACGCAGTAGTTGTTTAGAGGGCTTATCCCCGTTACTCAGAGAGTAGAACATATCCATAGTCTTGAAAAAATGTGGAAGGGTGAAGCCAAGATGGTATTCAATCTTGCCCTTCCACGCGAATATTCTACACTTCACTTTATATAAATAATCGCGGAAGCAAAGCGCGCACTTGTAACCTTTTAACGGTGATGGTGCCTATATTTTGATTTGAAGGGAGAACAAACATGAGTAAAAGCAGTAGTGTTTACCCTATACGGTGGAGCTTCACACGATAGGCACCCCAGTATAGGGGAAGCCTATATATAGGATGGGGCATAAAACATCGATCATGGAGACAAAAACAAGCAAAGCGACCGCCAGATGGCTGGGTCGCCTAAGTAAGGGCTCCGTGAGGAGCTATGGCCCCATCTTCAACCGTTTTATGACCTATGTCAGGGGGAGTGATGGGTCCTTCAGTGAGATGACCCCGGACGAGCTCGTCCGGTACCAGAGGGAATCCGATAGCGAGAGCAACTACGACATCCTAGACCTGATACAGAGATGGATAGGAACGATGGAGGCACGACAGAGCAGCAAGACCACCGCGTACACCATCATCAGAAGTTTCTTCAGTCACAACCGAGTTGCCCTACCAAAAGACGCCACATTCATCATCCGGGGCGACCGGGAGAAGGTCGTCGGGAGATTGACGATTGAGAACATCCGGGACATGGCTCTATCGGCTAATCGCTGCTACAGAGCCATATTTATCTCGATGTTTCAGGGAGGCTTGGATACCTCCTCCCTGATCTACTGGTCGGAGAACGGCCTTGAGAGCCTCAGGAAGCAGCTGCGTTATGATCCTAAGACCATCAAGATAGAGCTCCCCGGCAGGAAGAAGCGCAAGAACAGGGATCCCTTCTACACCCTCATAGGGCAAGATGCTATAGAAGCCCTCAAGGCTTGGATAGAGGTCAGGCCTTCCGGCCACAAGCAGATCTTCCTAACCCGGGCCTTCGAGGACAAGGAGAAAGGCATCCGGAGACCAGTCAGCCACAGATCCGTGATGATGTACTGGCTGAAGCACCTTGAGAAGACAGGCCTCATCAACAGGAACGGGGGGAACCACACCACCAGATACGGGATGAATCTGCATGAGATCAGAGACGTTTTCAGATCGCAGTGGGAGAAGACCCCGGCGAAGGCATCCGTGGCTGAATTCATGATGGGCCACGTCGTCGATCCCCTAGAGTACAACAAGGCCCACAGGGACGAAGCGTGGACCCTCCAGGAATACGGGAAGGCCGCCCCCCTGCTTCAAATTATGACCTCGGCCAGACCATACGGACAGGTGGAAGAGGAGGAGGTTCAGATTCTACGCGACAGGGTCAATGACCTTGAGGCGCGGCTT
>SDBU01010352.1_pt1 | contig 10348 bp, 8 predicted proteins | sample 2277071 | NCBI WGS metagenome assembly SDBU01 (sample SAMN10397929, study PRJNA504765) | marine sediment metagenome | isolation source: marine sediment core GS08_GC12, 126 cmbsf | place: Arctic Ocean: Gakkel Ridge, Loki's castle | collected 2008 | reverse complement strand
GGAACTTACAAGCAATTTCAACGAAGCAGAGATAGAAACCACTGAGGCGAACCTGATTCCCTTTATGTATATCAGGTATAAGGCTAATAAAAGCTAATATATCACTACGATATATTAGCACATATACATAACTAGGCATACAAGAAGGGCCGCCATTTATTGACAAAGGCGAGGCTCTTAAGTATATTGAGGACACAACTGGAGAGGTGTCCGAGTGGTCGAAGGAGGCGGTCTTGAAAACCGTTGAACCTTAGAGGTTCCGTGGGTTCGAATCCCACCTTCTCCGGATCAGAAGCTGTTTCTGTCAATCGGGAGAGGTGCGAGAGCGGCCGAATCGGGCTCCCTGCTAAGGAGTTGTACTCGCGAGGGTACCGTGGGTTCGAATCCCACCCTCTCCGTTATGTGCCCATAGCTCAGTTGGATAGAGCGTTAGATTGCGGATCTAAAGGCCGGAGGTTCGAATCCTCTTGGGCACGTAATCAAAGAGGAGAGATGCGAGAGCGGTTGAATCGGGCGGACTCGAAATCCGTTGAGCTGCTTGCCAGTTCCGTGGGTTCGAATCCCACTCTCTCCGTCCTGGCAGGACAGCTTAGGGCAGCTTTTTGAAATAATTTTTGGAGAGATGACCGAGAGGCCGAAGGTGCACGCTTGGAAAGCGTGTGTGCTCGTAAGGGTACCGAGGGTTCGAATCCCTCTCTCTCCGTCCCCCCTTAGCGATGAAGGTCGGGCCATACGCTATTAACTGTTGCCCAATTCCGTCAGGACCGGAAGGTAGCAGCGGTAAGTAACTTGTTAATGAGACGTAAGCGGCTTGATTGGAGCTAAGGGGTTTTATTATCCCATTTATTATTCCCATAACGGTCATTGACCTCACGGGACTTCGATTGTAAGATTGGCTATGGCATATGAAGTAACTGCAAATAAAGAGAGACCCCAAACATTTAAGGAACTGGTGGGACAGGAGTTTGTAGTCGCTACTCTGACTAATTCCATAACACAAGGTCGTATTGCCCATGCCTATCTTTTCTCAGGCCCCAGAGGCGTAGGAAAAACATCAGCCGCCAGAATTCTTGCCAAAGCTTTAAACTGTGAGCAGGGTCCTACAGATAATCCCTGCGGTTCATGTGTATCCTGTAAAGAGATTACCCAGGGTAATTCCCTGGATGTAATTGAGATTGACGGCGCCTCCAACACCGGTGTTAATGATATCCGGGAGATAAAGGATGAGGTACTGTTTGCGCCCAACAGCTCGCGCTATAAGATATATATAATTGATGAGGTGCATATGCTCTCCAACAGCGCGTTTAACGCTCTGTTAAAGACCATTGAGGAGCCGCCTCCATATATTGTTTTTATCTTTGCCACTACCGAGATATACAAAGTCCCTGCCACTATCCGTTCACGCTGCCAGCAATTCAATTTTCGACTGATATCTACAGAGCAGATAAAGGTGAAGTTAAGGGAAGTCATAAAAGGAATGGCGATTGAGGCAGAGGAACAGGCCCTTTTCTGGATAGCGAAAGAAGCTACCGGATCGCTGCGCGACGGCTATACTTTGCTCGATCAGGTTATTTCCTTTTCAAATGGAGCGATTACCCTTGAACTAATCAGGGATAAGTTGGGAGTAGTGGGAATAGATGAGATCAATGATATCGGTAAGCTTCTGGTTGGTGGTGAATTAAAGGATGTTCTTGAAAAAACATCAGCTCTTTTGGATAAGGGGATATCTGTTGAGCAGTTTGTAATTGACCTGGCCGAGTACTTCCGCAATTTGCTATTCATAAAGAGCGGAGTGAGAAGGGAAGCTCTGCTTAGTTATCCGGTTGAGAGTTTTTCTAAAGATATTCTTGAAGCTCTATCCCTGGAGCAATTGGAAAAGGCAACGGAGATGGTGCTGGAGCTTTTTCGTAATCTGAAATTCTCGCTGAATCAACGTTTTGAGCTGGAGCTGTTGCTGGGCAGGTTGAAAAGGCTCGATGAGCTGATTACGCCTGCAGAGGTAATTAAAGCACTAAAGAAACTTAAGGCGAGTATTTTCGGACGGGTTGAAACAGTTGAATTGGCAACTGCTGCCGTTGATGGAGGTATGGAAAAAAATATTGACCAGGTTCAGCGGAAATTCTGGGAAGATCTGATCAATTCTTTAAGGAAAGAAAAGCTTGCCCTGGTTTCTTCTCTGCAGAAAGCGGAAAGCTGGAAACTGGAAAGTAATGAGCTGGTTCTATATTTCAAGGGCAAGAACAAATTTTCGGGTGAGATGGTCTGGAAAGAGAAGGACACAGTTACGCGCAAGGCGGCTGAAATAATGAATAGTGAAGTAAAGCTAACAGTCAGCTACCTGCAAGATAAAAAGAAAGAGAATGGCGTTGAAGACAGTAGAGTGGAAATTGTGAAAAAGATTTTTCGGGGTGAGATTGTTAAAGGAGCTTAAAAATGGCAGTTAATCCATTTGACTTGATTAAGCAGTTTGGGAATATACAGGAAAAAATGACTGAAGTTCAAAACAGATTAAAGGAGATTCAGGTTACCGGTTCGGCAGGCGGAGACATGATTCAGGTGGAGATTAATGGACATATGGAAATTATCAAAGTACATATCTCTGAAGAGGCGGTGGACCCGAAGGATATGGTAATGCTGGAAGATCTTATCCAGGCGGCGTTCTCTGATGCTCTTAGCAAGGCCAAGGAACGTATTCGCCAGGAAATGTTATCAGTCACCGGTGGAATCAACCTGCCTCCCGGATTAATGAGTTTCTAAGGTGACTGTTTTAAAGCGCCTGATAAGCAACTTATCCAGGCTTCCCGGCCTGGGAGTTAAAAGCGCCTCGCGTATTGCCTATTATATTCTGAGAGCTGATAAGAATTATGTACGTGCTCTGGCAGGAGATATGCTGGAGATAAAAGAGAAAATCAGGCATTGCCCGGTTTGTGCTAACTATACGGTTGAAGTGCCCTGTTCCATATGTTCCGACCCGCAACGTGATCGCAGTACGATTTGTGTAGTTGAAGAAGCCAAGGATGTTTCAACAATTGAGTCTACCGGAGAATATCACGGTTTGTATCATGTTTTGCTGGGGGCGATTTCTCCTATTGATGGTGTGGGACCCAATGATCTACGTATAGATAAACTCCTTGCCAGGGTTAAGGAAGAGAGAACAACAGAGGTAATTATTGCCACTAATCCCACTGTAGAAGGAGAAACTACGGCTCAATACATCATTCAAAGATTGAGAACGGTAGAAGTAAAGGTTTCCAAACTGGCTTTGGGTTTACCTGTTGGCGGCGATCTGGAGTATGCTGACAGGCTCACCCTGGCCCGAGCTTTGCTGGGAAGAAACCGCCAGTAAAAAGGTAATTATATTTTATCAATCAGTATTGAACATTTACCTGAAGGAATGGGCAGGGTCTTCTTTTTGGAATCGAGAATATTGATGGTCAGATAGTAGAGTTTCTCTGATTCAAGCCTGATTTCCCAACCTCTGCCGCTCTTGTTGCTGAGAATAGTAATCATATTTCTTCTTAACCCCAGGTCTTCAATACCCATAAGCTCCAGGGTGGGAATTATCCAGTCCACTGTTTTGCGGGGTAATGAAATATATAGCCCGACAACATTCTCAATCATCAGGGTTATTGTAGAGAGAGCGGAATAGGTAAGAAAACCAGGACGGGGAAAATTCTCATTATCATGCCATACTGCAGGGCCTTCATGTTTTGGCGCATAAGCCTCCCAGAATATACCCTTCCTACCTTTTTCCGAGTGAAGTCCATCAAGAATGAAATAGAGGTGTTTAATGGCTGCTTCCCTGGCCAGTTCATATTTTCCATATTTTTCCAAACCCTTAATGATAATATAGGTAAAGCTTGGAAATATTGACCCGCGATAACCATTCCCTATATTGTCAAAGGATTTTTCGCTGGCTGCCAGAGTTGGAAAGGGATGGTCCAGTCCGAATTCCCGGGGATTCTCCAGATGAGCAATCAAGGCTTCAGCCCGGTATTCGTTTGGTATCTCGGCAAGAAGGGGCCAGAAAGAGGCGATGGTTCTTACCTTTTTTTGCTTATTGCGTTTATCGAGATCATAATAATAGCCGTCTTTTTCATTCCACATGAGATCGCTGATTCTGGTTTTTAAGGCGAAATAGGCTCTCTTATAGCGGTAACTGATTTCTTTATCATTTAAAATATCCCCCAATGCAGACATGTACAGGGCGTTTATTGCCACCTGGGAGTTGAAGTCTATTGGATAGTAGGTTCCCTCTCTTGGGGAGTTGCCCATCATGGTGGCCTCAAGGGGAACGGAATAAAGACCATTGTTCTCTCTAAAAGTTATCTCCAACCAATGGTAGTACTTTTCCAGCAAGGGCATAATATCTCTGACTCTCTTCTTAATACCGACTTTATGGTAGAGATTATATTCAGCCCAGGCAAAAAGAGGGGGTAGAACACCCTCAGGGTTTGTTTCGCTTAGAATTGGTTCGCCGTCTTTCTGATAATATTCACCCCTGATAGCCCCTGTTTCTTCCTGTTTGGAATAGAAATTATCTAATAACGAAGCAGCGGTAAAAGTTCTGTTGCTGTATACTAAAAAAAAAGTTGAGAGAATGGCCTCAAACTGGTTGATTCTCTTGTCCTGGGGAAAGCTGAAGTATTTTGGTTGAAAACCATTTTTATCGGTTCCCTTTTTCCAGTGATTTTTTATCTGGTTCCAGGTGAGATCGTACATATCGATGAGATCATGATCATAGAAATGTACTTTCGGGAACTCCTTATTGGCCACCGATTCTCCTCAAGTTGCTGTATTTTTAGGCTATTTTAACATGCTTAAGCAGACAGTCAATGTTTTTTTAGGTCATAATGAAACTCTCTGCCCGAAGGCTGGCTGTTCTACCAGGAAATATAATTATACCTTCCAGCTATAGTCAAGTTTTATTGACAATTAACAACAGTAGGTGTTCAATACCAGTGACACGGAGGTGTATATGGATATGGATGCCAGAATCAGGGTCGGCTTTGTCGGCACCGGCTGGATGGGTGAACAGCTTTTAAATAAGATACCCGGTAAAACTAATGCAGAGATAGCAGCGGTATATGATACTGATCTTAATATGGCGGCAGAGGTGCTCAAGCGTTCAGGGGTGAGCAGGGATTGCCTGGTTTCCGATTACCAGGAAATTGTCAGCAATAAGGATATTGATGCGGTGATTATTGCCAGCCCCAATACTTTTCATGCGGAGCAGGCACTTGAAGCCATGGCCGCAGGAAAGCATGTGTTCTGTGAGAAACCAAACTCGACCAGCCTTAAGGATCATAAAAAAATGGTCCGGTTTGATCATGATAATCAGGATCTGGTGACCATGACCAACTACACTCTGTTTTTTAATCCAATGGAGCAAAAGGTAAAGAGCATGATTGAACAGGGGTTGTTTGGTGAGATAACCCAGATGCAGATAAATTACCGGCATGCGGTCAATATTGGGGGAAGTAAGTACTGGAAAACCAGAAAAGACTATGTTGGTGATGCTGTCGGTATGGGTATAACTCATGCGGTATTCTCTATTTGCTATTTTTTCTCTCCGGCAAAGGCGGAATCAGTATTTGCCTCATCACACTCGAGTGCAGACAGCGGTTTTGAGGTGGACCCGATCTGGAATATAATGATCACTTTTGACAGCGGCGCAACCGGTATTGTGCTTGGGGATATAGAAGGCGGCAACAGTTACGATCTTTACCATAATATTTTCGGGACAAAGGGAGGCTTTGTTTTTGATTCTCAAGGAAAGGGTGAAGCTGCGGTGAAATACTGGAATGAAGATACAGATCGACAGTGGGTCTATCCATTATGCAAAGAAGAAAAAAAACACGGTTGGCCGGAAAGCATATCTCTGCCTAATTCCGGTGATGTTATAACTCATTCAACTGAAGAAAGTATAAGCTACTTTCTTGATCATATAGATAGAAAGGAGAAACCTTTTTTAAGTTTCAGTAATATGCGTATAGTGCAGGACATAAATTTTGCCGCCCAGCTTTCAGCAGAATTAAAGGAGCCTGTGACTCTTCCGGCTGGTTAAACAATCAGACTGTTGATTGACTCAAAAATTACTGACGGGTATCATGCGCCTATGAAAAAATATCCATTTACAGCAATAGAAAAGAAGTGGCAGGAATATTGGCAGGATAATAAGACCTTTCGAGTCACTGAAGACTCTACCATTCCCAGGGAGAAGAGAGTTTATGTGCTGGATATGTTTCCCTATCCTTCCTCTGCCGGACTTCATGTAGGCCATCCTGAGGGGTATACGGCAACAGACATATATTGCCGTTACCTGCGAATGAAGGGATACCATGTGCTCCATCCAATGGGCTTTGACTCATTTGGTTTGCCTGCAGAAAACTATGCTTTAAAAACCGGCACCCATCCCCGGATCTCAACCGAGAAAAATATCTTATTATTTGAAAAACAGATAAAGGCATTAGGATTCTCCTACGATTGGGATAGGAATATATCCACCCATACCCCGGAATATTATAGATGGACCCAGTGGATATTTTTAAAGCTCTGGGAAAAGGGTTTGGCTTATGAGGCTGAAATGCCCATAAACTGGTGTACCAATTGTCTGACCGGGCTGGCCAATGAAGAGGTTAGAGATGGTTTATGCGAACGCTGTAACAGTCCGGTGGAAAGAAAGAATATCAGACAGTGGGTGCTAAAGATAACAGCTTATGCAGACCGGTTACTCGCGGATCTGGATAAACTTGACTGGTCTGAATCGTTGAAACTGATGCAGCGCAACTGGATCGGCCGCAGTGAGGGAGCGAATGTAATCTTTCCCTTAGCTGACGGTAAAGGGGAAATTGAAGTATATACCACCCGGCCCGACACTCTCTTCGGCGCCACCTATATGGTATTAGCCCCGGAGCATGCACTGGTCAGTGAATTGGTCACGGCTGAACGGAAAGAAGAAGTAGAGGCCTATATCAGGAAAGCCAGCCGCAAATCAGATATGGAACGTACTGAGCTGGCAAAGGAAAAGACCGGTGTTTTTACCGGTGGTTATGCTATAAACCCGGTTAATAAAGAGAAGATCCCGGTATGGATCTCAGATTATATTCTTATATCTTATGGAACCGGCGCAATAATGGCGGTCCCGGCCCACGATCAGCGTGATTTTGAGTTTGCCGTGGAATTTGATCTTCCCATAGTGCAGGTGGTTTACAGTGATGGAGAACTGGAAGAGCCGAAAGAGGCTACGACTGCTGACGGCATTGCCATTAACTCAGGGCAATTTAACGGCCTCACGACTGCTGAATTCAAGGTCAAAATGATTGAGTGGCTGAAAGAAAATAACCTGGGAAGAAGTGCGATAAACTATAAACTACGGGATTGGATTTTTTCCAGGCAGCGCTACTGGGGCGAACCGATCCCGTTGGTACACTGCTCCAGTTGCGGCATAGTCCCGGTTCCCTATGAAGAGCTGCCTTTACTGCTGCCGGAGGTGGAGAGCTACAAGCCCACGGGTACAGGCGAATCACCGCTGGCTCAAAAAGAGGAGTGGGTCAACACCAGCTGCCCCAAATGCGGCGGTAAGGCAAAAAGAGAGACCAATACCATGCCCCAATGGGCCGGTTCCTGCTGGTATTATCTGCGATATCTTGATCCCGGTAACGACAGACAGTTTGCCGGCAGGAACAAGATTGATTACTGGATGCCTGTAGATCTCTATGTGGGCGGGGCTGAGCATGCTGTTCTCCATCTACTTTATTCGCGTTTCTGGCATAAGGTGCTCTATGATTTTGGTCTGGTCAACACCGACGAACCCTTCATGAGGCTGATCAATCAGGGAATGATCCTTGGTGAGGGCGGTGTAAAGATGTCCAAGTCTCTGGGCAATGTTATCAATCCGGATGAAATTATAGAAAAACACGGCGCAGATTCCATGCGGCTTTATGAAATGTTTATGGGGCCCCTGGAAGTATCCAAACCCTGGTCCACCAGGGGGATAACCGGTATAAAGAGGTTTTTAGAGCGGGTATGGCGTTTAGCACAGTGGGAGCTTTGTGAAGATGAGCCGCCGCGGGAACTGCTGGTCCTTCTGCACGAGACAATAAAAAAGATCGGCCACGATACTGAACATATAGAGTTCAACACCGCTATTGCCCAGATGATGATCTTCACCGGGGAGCTGTACAAGGCTGATAAGCTCTACCGTCGGCTCTGGGAGCCTTTTGTGCTGCTGTTAGCACCCTATGCCCCCCATCTGGCCGAGGAGTTATGGCAGCAGCTAGGCCATTCATCTTCTGTTTCAAAAGAGATATACCCGGAATTTAATGAGGCTCTTACCGTTAGAGAGGTTACAACTCTTGTTTTCCAGATAAATGGCAAAATACGGGCCAGGGCTGATGTGCAAACAGGTCTGGCCGGGGAAGCAATGGAAAAGATAGCGCTGGAGCAACCGCGCATTAAAGAACTGCTCACGGAAAGAAAGATTGTAAAGATTATCACTGTTCCCGATAAACTGGTGAATATTGTAGTTAGATAGCAATTTTGGAAGCTTATAAAGAGAGACAGCAGAAGATTTACTCTTACTTAAGAAAAGAGGGGCTGGATATTGCTGTTCTCGCCGACCTGGAGGGAAGGCGCAATCCCTCTATACGCTATCTAACGGGTCACCCAGCAGATGCACTGCTCTTTCTCAGCTCCGGTGGGGAGTGTTTTTTAGTTCCCTGGGATGAAAACCTGGCTGCCGAGTTGTCATCAGTGGATAAAATCATTCCTTATAATTCCTATAAACGTTCTTTTTCCCTGGCTGTTCAGAGCCTGGCAGAAGAATGGCGGCTCAAAGCCGGCAGCAGGATAGAGCTTTCCGGCAAATTTCCCTATCCGGCAGCGGTAGAGTTGATAACAACCCTTCCGGATATGGAGATTATCTGCAGTGACCAGGGTCTGGACAGTCTGCTGCTGAAATTAAGGAGCATCAAGGATGAGAGCGAAATCCAGGCGATACAAAAGGCCTGTGAGATAAGCAATGAGATTGTACAAGGAATAGAGGAATTGCTGGCTGATAAGAGGGGCAGCTTAAGAGAGCTGGATATCGCCCAATATATAGATTCTGAAGCGCGCACCAGGGGGGCTGAAGGAATCGGCTTTGACACCCTGGCAGCCGCAGCTAACAGGAGTTTTGCCGTCCACGCCTTTCCCGCTTACGGCAGCGAGCTGATTGGTGAAAGAGGATTTTCAGTAATCGATTTCGGGGTAAAGTACAGAGGGTATACCAGTGATGTAACCATTACTGTTATTCATGGGCCCTTGAGCAAGCTGCAGCAAAAGATGGTTGAGTCTGTCTTAGAAATATATGAACTGGCTCTCAGTTTAATTGACAGTGGAATTCCAACCGGAGAGATCGCTCTTAAAATAGACGAGGCTTTTGCTCGGTGGGGATTTAAAATGCCCCACGCTTTGGGACATGGAATCGGCCTTGCTGCCCATGAGGCGCCCTATTTGCGCACGGAAGATCAGAATAGCAGCGTTGTATTACAGGAAGGGATGATCTTCACCGTTGAACCCGGACTTTATCACCCGGAAGCGGGGGGAATCAGGCTGGAGAATGACATCTTGATGACCAGCCACGGACTTAAGGTTATGACCAATTCCCGGATAATCGAGATCTAATACTTAAGTAGAGTCCCACGGGCGCGCCCGTGGAATTCTAAACCATCAGGAGGCGGTATGGTATATGGCGAGTCAATCTCCATTGCTACAAAGGGTTTTTCCGATATAAAGAATATTACCGGGGAGGTTCAGGAAATAGTACATAGCTCCGGTATAAAGAAGGGCCTGGTAAATATCTGTGTTATCGGTTCTACGGCCTCGATTTCAACTATTGAGTTCGAGCCTGCTTTAGTAGAGGATGTTCGTGAAAAGCTGGAAGTGCTGGTTTCAAGTCAGGCGCACAGCCGCCATTCAGAGACCTGGGGCGATGATAATGGTTTTTCCCATATTCGGGCGACCCTGATGGGGCCGAGCATAACCCTACCAGTTGCTGATCAGCATATAATACTTGGAACCTGGCAACAGATTGTAGTTATTGATCATGACAACCGCCCCCGTTCAAGGAAGATATTTATCCAGGTTATGGGTGAGATGTAGATCATGGACATCTATTATTAGATCGCGATCTCTGTAAATAGAAAGTGTAAAATACCAGTGCCGCGGAAAGTGGTTTCCCCTCTACAGAGGACAGAATCTCAATTCAACGAAGCGGGGTCAAGTCCCGTAGGCGGCAGGCTGATTTTAAGCTTATGTATCCCACAGCGTAGCAAATTTCACTCACCGTCATCTGAGTGGATAGGAG
>SDBU01010350.1_pt1 | contig 10349 bp, 8 predicted proteins | sample 2277071 | NCBI WGS metagenome assembly SDBU01 (sample SAMN10397929, study PRJNA504765) | marine sediment metagenome | isolation source: marine sediment core GS08_GC12, 126 cmbsf | place: Arctic Ocean: Gakkel Ridge, Loki's castle | collected 2008 | reverse complement strand
CTGGGAGGACGTGCGGGTAGAAGTGCGCCGGGTGCGAAGGAAGGGAGCCGTTGCTCAGCTGCGGCCAGTGCTTGCGCTTGAACGCCACCTGCCGCAGCGTCTCTTGCTTCTCGAACCCGTTGAGCCTGCGGAACCAAGCCGAGTTCTCGCCTTCACTGGGCAGGCAATGCTCCTTCATCACCCCTCTCCTGTGTCCTGGGAACGCAGGCGCGTCGCCTCACCAGTCTCCTCCGGCCCTCACGTGTTGAAGCGACAGCGCCCGCAGCCGCCTCCCTACCACCCATTGCCCGTGGCCTTGCAAGAATTACACGGGCTCCCTTACGCGGGACAGCTGACCGGCCGCTACGTTAGGTCAGCACGACATGCTTCTGGCGGCCCTTCATGACGTACGCGACGAGACCAGCGTGCTCCAGAATCGCCGCAACGTAGTTCCCGCTGGCGAAGTTCTTATGGAGTGCCTCGCGGACGACCTTATCAACGCTGCCTGCGAGTGGTTCGTTGCTGTGCGTGGCGGCCACTCGCAGCGTTCGGCCATGCGTGCCCAACTGCTTGATGACCGCGTTGAAGGCCAATGCGGGCAGCTTCGCAGGAAAACCTGACTTGCCCACTTCGATGGTTAACCCGTCGGCTGTCACTCGCCCGATATGGAATGGTGCTTGCCTCATAGGCGGGATGCCCCGCCCCGGCGTCCAGAGCTGGTCTCGCGCACGGACCGAGCGCCTGACCTGCTCCCATGCGCCACGCCCAGCCGGAGCGTCTTGGCGAGGTGGTCGTGGTACCAGGCCCCCCGTCTCCAGGAGTTCAATGAGTCCTTCGACGAGCGCGCTGAAGCTCTCACAGCGGTAGGGCCGCCACCGGTCGTGTGAGTCAGGGCCGATGCTTGGACGAAGGACGTAGTTGCTGCCGCGGCCCGCCGCCTTCCCGGTAACCGCTTCGCCGGGCAGCAGCCAGAGGCAGCGCGGTTCCTGCCGGTCCCAGTCGAAGAGCATTGCGATGACGACAGATCCGGGCATCTCGCTGAAAGTCTTCTTCCGAATCTGGAAGTGCACGTGGTTCGGATGACGCTTCAGCGTGACGGTCCGTGACTTCACCTGAACGGGCGCGGCATTCCGTGTCTTCTTGTCAAAGACTAGCAGGTCCACCCCGCCGTCATCGGCGACGGGCAGAAATGGACACAACCTTCCGCCCGAAGCAGAGATGATCCGGCTGGCCACGATGTTCTCGGCCACCGCGCCTTTCTGAGTGGCGGTCAAGTAGTCCGCTACTGTTCTTTCGTTGCGTGCAGTCTCCATCTGATACTCCCTCACGCTTGACCAAACAGGGCGAGCGTTTCCCGCTGCCCTTCAGCCAGACTCAATGCCCACGGGTGCTGTGCGCGACAAGCAGTAGTTGCTCACGATTGCTCCTTCCTTTCTTCGATCGTCTCGTCCTCCCACACGACAGGCAAACCCTCTTCCTCGAACATGGCCTCAATGAGTTCCATGCGCGCTCGATTCCTTGGCCTCTTCGGGAAAATGACACCCGGGCTTACTTCTTCGCCAGCCGTCAGACGCGATTCAATATATCCCCAGATCTGACGTATCTGGCGCCTCACGTTGCGACGAACTGCCTTTGCATCCATCCTGTCCCAGTCACTGGCCTTGACCTCCGCCACCGCAACCAGCTTTCCGTCGGTCTTCACGTAGATGTCTATCCTGCCTCGGCTGCCATCCCCCCTGACGGTTCCCTTCTCGGTTTCTACCTCGCCTTCGGCATTAAGGTGCCAGTCCTCTTGGACGGATTTGTGAAATCTCTTTCCCCTGCGTAATCGCCCAGGCTCTTTGCTCAAGGCCATATGGTCACGCCTCCTCCGCTAAGTGCGATTACCTGACCGCTGGACGGTGACATCATAGCTTGCTCACGGTATGGTCACTGCTGTGCGTGCTCACCCGAACAGCGAGAGCTTCTCCTGCTGCTCGGCAGTCAGGATTAACTCTCGGTCGCGCTGCGTAGGATAGAGCTCGGCCTCGTCCCAGAACGCGCGGACGACGCTTGTCGCAACGCCGATCTTGACGCCGCGTTCCCTGAGCTTTGCCACCAGCTCTTGCGCATCAAACAGGAAAACGGACTCGATCAGCCAGGGGCGCGTTGTGCCTCGAGACGAAGCAGCCGGGGTCCTCGGGCCGGCAAGGACGAGGTAGTAGTCAGGCAGTGCATCTAGCCTGATGTCCAGAAGCCTCTCGTGCTTGGCATACCACTTGACGTTCACGGTCTTACCCGCCAATGGACCGCTTAGGAACCGGCCGTCAATGCCCTTGGCTACCGCCGAGCGCTCAAGCCTAATGTCGAAGACCCGTGATGCGATGAACTCCCCCACGTGGCCGATCAACGCCGGACGCCCGATGATTGCTGAGATGTCCTGTTCGACGGCATTCCGCCGCCTGATCAGTTCCGCCAGGGCTATCAACTCATCCACTTCTCCGTCCTCACGCTGGTCCGGTTCGTCGTTGCACGCAGGATTCAGGCTGTGATCGATTTCAGGAGGCGTTTCGCTCGGCGCTTGTCGCTCGCCGAGACCCGGAACACCGACTCGCATGGTGCTACGGCCGGTTCATCTGTTCCAGCGGCGCCGTTTCTGAGTGCAGCCGTGGTCTGATCTCGTCAGGCGGGCTGCGTAGGGCGAGCCCCACAGCTGTTCCGGGTTTCACGCGCTTAGGTTCCTGACCCAGTCCAGAATGCGCCGCATGGCCTCGCAGTCCTCTCGGTTATAGCGCAGGATCTCCTCTCCCATAAGACGGCGATCCTCGTCCGATGACGCTTCAAGCCATTCGCGGTAACGGACAATGGACCACAATCCACCGTAGTCAGCCTGGGTCCGTTCAAAGCCAGCACACTTCTCGACAGCTTTCAGCCCATAGGAAGGTACTGGTAGACAGACAGACCCAGTGATGGCTTTCTTCTGCATGTCCCATAGCAGCGATTGGACGCGTGCTGCCGCCCCATCCACGTCGCCCCAGCGCTCGGCATACTTCCTCACCCACGTTCTCTCGTAGGGTGAGTAATGGACGAACGGCACGTCGCCCAGTTCGCTCAGCACCTGATGGCAGTGCGCAAGGAAGCCGAACCATGCTTGCTTATCACCTTCATCGCCAGTATCCGCAAGCACGCCCCAGTACCCGCCCTGCGTGCCGTCACGGAAGTCTCTCAGACAACCCCACAGGTAGACCTTGTTCTCCAGGCCTTCGTCATGGGGGTCGGCCTCAATGTCGAACCAGATGCAGGGACCGTCAGTTGGCATCTCGGGCTTCTGCAGAATCGCCACGCGACCGTTGAGGACGCACTTCACTTGGTGTTGGACCTTGCCCGCAAGGGCGGAGCCCACCTTTCGAGAACCTTTCCCCCAGGAACGCTGGAGGATCGCGAGCTCGGCGACCGGCATCTCGGCCAGCTTGTCATAGGTGTCCACACCTATGCTGACAAGCGCGTTGCGCATGCCTCGGTCGATGCCGTAGATGACCGATGGGTCATGCTGCTCCTCCGCCTCTCCCCAACAGTGCCCGAAGAAGGCACACTCCTGACAGTTCGACCACACGACAGCTTCGTCAGGGTCTTCTGATGCATTCTTCAAAGCTGCAATCTCGCCGGCCAGTGCCGCGACGTCCACGTCGACCACTTCGACGACCTCTCCGTTCCCTCGTACCACCTCCGTGCAGGCAGGGGCAACTCTGAAGCTGTCCGCAAAGGCCCGAGCGTAGAGCGAGAGCTGAGCAGGGATTTCGGGATGCTTGTCAAGGTTCAGCGCGAGCTTTGCGTCGCGGATGATGTAGCTGTCTCCGCTTCGGATCAGGAAGTCGGGTATGCCAGCTAAACCGGCGACATCAGACAGGAGGACGCCTTGGTATATGACACCAACGCCTCCCTCAACCAGAGCGCATGTCGCATCTGCACCGGTTTTCAGGTTTCCCGGACGGTACCGTGGCTTCGTCGCAGGTGGAAGCGAACTGAGATGGGCGACCTCATGTTCCTGGCCCATCTGCATGACCAGCCTGTCATAGTCGGAGGGAGGTGCTGCGAGCTCAGGGCGGTTCGCCCTCAGGAAGATCCTCCGTCGGCACAGGCTTGGCCGATAGAAGGCAAATATGTCGTCAGCGGTTATCATCTCCGGTCGCCCCACGACGCCATCGCGTACTCGCCTGGCTCTGCAGCAAACATCCACTCTCGACCCACCTTAAGTCTGCGCCTCACCTCATGGCGCCTCGCCGTCACCTTGTGCTCCGATTCCACCGCTCAGCGCTTTGGCCTCATCCTGTTCCGATGATCTCCGCGCGGCCCAGGAGCAAAAAAGCTGGGGAGGAACCTATGTACTGCTGCCATCGGAATGCACGCTTGCTCTCCTCAAGACGCTGGATATCTTCCCTTTCGGAGGTCGTTCCCTTGGCATCATCGCGGGCCGTGGCTCCACCACCGCCTTGCTTCGTGTGGACCCCCTCCTCAGCTGAGTCCAGTCCGATCCCGAACGACACGCCGCCAACATCGGTCAGGACATAACGGTTGTGCAGTTTGTCGCCACCGTCCTTCTCTTTCCAGACGGACGCTGTGACTTTTTCGCCAGAAGGGATGACGGATGGCAAGTACTTCTGCAACTCCGCAATGCGGTGGTGGACGACACGGCTCTCCGCCTGCTTCCTCTCCACCTCGTCTGCAATGTCGAGGTACTTGATCCCTACATGAAGCTGGACTTCCGGTGGCCGTCCGCCAGAAGATGCATCGAAGACAACTGAGAGGAAGGCCTCAAACACCGCAGTGAATCGCTTCGCGGTCGGCGCGAAATGTGGATCGATGAAGGCTACTGTGTGGGATGCGCGAAGCAGAAGGGCTATCTGCGCCGCGAATTCTGCGGGTAATCTCAATACGGGCTCACCGGACACGTTCCAGCGCGCCTCGTCGACGTCGTCGCCCAGGAGTACGTCAGGATGCGCAGTCGGATTCGCCACAGCGAGTATCGCGTGAAAAGGCTTCCGCCCGTGCTCAGCGACAGCATTCCCGAGCCACGTCTGCTCCCCATCGTACTGGGCGTTCACCCGCTTCACGAGCTTCGCGTTAATGCCCCGCAGGCGTTCCTCAATCCGCTTCCGCTCAATCTCGCCGCAGCCACGCAGCGAGTCATAGACCAGACGCTTCCAGCGCTTGGGATACCGGGCAATTAGGCGTCCCTCGTACCAGCCACATCGCTCTGTGAAGTACCGGAAGTCTTTCCAGTTCGATAGGAGAGAGGGTTCCAGTGCGTACTCGTAGAACATAGCTCAGAACAGCTCCTTCGCCCGTTCAGTGAAAAAGCCGTCGGGCCACGGGCGATCGAATTCGCCGTCCTCGGTCACACGGATCTCGACGGCTTCGGCCCCGTCGGGTCCTGGCTCGATCCAGACCACCGACAGATCATCCGGCGTTATCGGTATGCAACCGGCCGGCAGTTCGCCATCCGTCGTCTCTCGTATGCGCCGCAGCATCCTGAGTATGAGGTGCTCCGAATGCGTCTCCAAGAGAAAGGTGTTGCCTTGATCGCCAAGGCTAGACTCGATGAAGACGTCACCGAGCTCGGCCTGGAGTGCCGGGTGCAGGTGAATCTCTGGTTGTTCGATGGCGATGAGGTTCTCCCGATTGGCGAAGGCGTAGACGAGTACAGGAAGAGCCTGGCTAACTCCGATACCCACATCGCGGTGGCTAACCTTAATGGCTCTGAGCTTGTCGATGAGCCATAGGTCTTGCACCGGCTCGGCGCTCTGATCGATCAACTCCATCATCTGCCCGAAGTCGTGGCCCCCTTCTGGCCCGGGCCATTCGCCCTTTCGTGCGCGCTCAAGATCAGAGAAGACATAGTCGCTGGCCAGGGCGAGGGCGGGGTTGTCGATCTCGTCCTGCTGGATGATGTCGGCGAAGTCCTCACCGAGGCTGCCACAGTAGTCCTCGAAGTAGCGGAGTCGCTCATCGCTGCGCATCAGTTCGGCTACTTCGTCGAAGCTCTTCTCCACGTCCTCAAGATCGTAGAGGGGGCGTAGCGCGAGCTCGTAGGGCGTCTTCATGAACTCCGCTCCAAGCCAACGGTTGACGTGTTCCCGGACCTCACCATCCTGCCGCACAACGTCCCAGGCATACCCCCCTCCCGCGTACCAGTTCCGGCCTCCCGGTTCCAAGAAAGCCAAGTGCCGCGGTGGGTAGGACCGGAGGGGGCCGAGATACTGCAGCCGACCGAGGGCGCTGGTCACGGCTAGATTGGCGTCGCGAACCAGTTCGTTCAGGGTACGAGGGAGTACGAGCCGAAACGCTGTCGCTAGCGCTTCCTGGCGACCGCCTTTGCTGACCGGGATTAGCGTGTCCCCCTCGGGCCCCCGTTGCGCCGTACGCGAGCGGTCCTGCAGTCCCTCTGGCATGAAGCTGCCACCCACGGACTGGAGTGCCGACACGATCCCGGCTACGTCCTCCAACACGGCGTCGAAGTCGCTCTTACTCAGCGAATCCGTCGTGGTGACGTCGACGACGGCCTCAACCAACCGCGCCAACGCAGGATGCTCCAGGTCTATTCGGTCGAGGGTCAGTGACCCAGCGGGGCGTCGGCTCATGCGCAAGAAGACGTTGCCTTCAGAACGAAGCTCAAATGACGAGACGTGCGGCACAGCGCCTCTCTGTGGCTCTCCCAGGTCGTCTAGAGGTACGCCAATGGTCACGCCGGCGGTGAAGGAGTCGACAGGCTGGAGGAGCTCGGCCAAGCGGCCCGGGGCGCTTTGCGTCAGGAAAGTTGCTCCCCACTCCATGCTCAGCGAGGAGTCTCGACGATGGACGTATTGCCGGAAGCCGCCGAGGTCGATCGCCTCGCCTCCGACCTCCGTGTGGATGACATCGAGGTTGCCGGTGCGGTTGGCCTCGTGAGCGAGGGCGAGGCTGTGGATGATGCTCGACTTGCCCGCGCTGTTTGGGCCGAAGATAAGCGTCAGCGGCTTGATCGGTATCCGTTGCGTCTCGGCGAACGCCTTGAAGTTGCCGATGTGTAGAGCGGTTAGCATGACCTCCTGTATCCTCCGAGAGCGATAACATGCATGGGCTTCTTCTATGGGCTCAGCGACCCCATGATCGACCGCACGGTCCTGCCGAAGTTCGACCTGGCCAAGAGTCCAGCGTTATGCAGCGCCTCAAGGATCTGAGAGAGCGCCGTCGGTTCATTGGCGAGACTCTTAAGCCACGACGCAGCTCGCCGCTTAGCATCTCTAAGTGACTGTCCTGCCAAGTTGCGACCGAGTTCGCCGGCAACGATGTCCTCAGCTCCGTCCATAGTGAGCAGAGCGCTGTCTGCCGATCCCTTAAGAAGGAAAACCCCCGACTGCTTCATCAGCTCTTTGGGACGCCGAATTCGCCCTCTTTGGAGTTCGCGCCTCAGTTCCTCCTTCTGTGCGACCCGCAGTGACCCAAGCGCACCAATGATTTCAGCAAGGGACGATCCATCATAGACCGTCTGTTCCGGGACTGCCGAAGCAAGCTCATCCTCAAGGGCAGCCAGGCTCTTGCGAATGCCCTCGGCCCTCTTGTTGAGGTCGAGCTCGCCCGCCAAGAGCTGGGCTGCGGCGATAAGTTGGCTCTTCTCCGCGTCGGGGCGTTGTCGCTGCTTCACCACCGGGGTAGCCCCGCCGTATCTTGCGTCTTCATCAAGCAAGACAAGAATCCGGGCAGTGCCACACTCGTTCAGTAACGCGATCAGGCGTGGCATGGCTCCCTTCCCACCGGCGGCCACAACGGGCACGTTCTTGTCTTCGGGCATACCCAGTCCGAGCAGCTCGGCTGTCCTTCTCAGCGCAGTCGCGTCGAATGGTCCCTCAACCAGGATGACGTCCCGGGAGAAAAGCGGCTCCAGAGCTCTCATCTGGTGATGGAACAGAACGTGGGCAACGTGCTTCTCGGACGAAGAGAGCCGATCACTAAGATTCTGGCAATGCGTTCTGCCTTCCTGGTTCTTGTCTACGCGCACACACCGGCGGAGTCCGATGCGATTCACAAGCCCAGGCGAATGTGTTGCGACCAACACCTGCGCAGACTCCGAAAGCCCGTTAAGCTCATCCAGAAGCACTTGAAGTGCCGTTGGGTGCAAGTGAGACGCCGGTTCGTCAATGAGGAACAGCGTCAGCGCTGCGTCGCTATCGGCGAGGGCCTTGTGGAGCGCCATAATGAGTACGGACTGGTGACCAGTGCCGAGTGTGGAAACACTCAATCTCCCGGTGGCGCCGTCTTCGGTAGAAAGGTGAACGAGTTTGTACACATCTTCCAGCGAGACAGCGTCCGCATCCGGGAGGAGTCGGAGGCCGGGAAGATGCCGCTTGAGTTCTCTCTCTGCCTCGGCAAGCAATCCCCCGGCCCTGTTCGTAAGGATATTGCGCACCTCCTGCTGTTTCAGGGCAATCGTCTGTCCCCTTGCTCGACCTAGCGCATCGGCCAGCACCTGCTGAAAGGGTTCGAGGCCCCCATGATCCAGATCACGGATCGAGGGGATGAATACGGGCTGGATCAATTCCTTGAGCCGGGCTACAGCGCCGGTGTCAAGTTCGTTCCCGCTGCACCGGTACGAGACCGTACCAGAGCGTATGGCTCTGAAGGCGATGTGGATCTCGTTTCCCTGAAGCGACTGGCCAGGTACTAGCGCCGAGAACAGATCTTCCACCCCGGAATCGCTAAGGAATAGGTCGATCCAGATGGACAGCAGCGGAGCGCCCTGTGTGTCCCGGCGCCACGAAGACAGGTTGTCGTATATCTCTTGCCGCCCGATCCTCTCCTGCAGTGGGAACATGATTGCCCGGAAGACGTTGGACTTCCCGCAACTATTCGGCCCAACCAAGACAGCCAGATCGCCGAGGGAAATTGTCTCATCTTCGACGCTTCGGAAGTTGCGGACGCGGACCTTCGCTAGTCTCATTCAATTTCCTCATTATCCAAGAGCCGCGCCTGCGCCTCCATCTCGGCGAGGAGCTCCTCCATGTGTGCCTCGCGCCAAGAAGTCGTGAGGTTGCCGGTGAACGCATGATACCGGAGAGTGGTGGACAGCCTATCCAACTTCTGGCGCACCTGGATGCGGGACTCGTCAACGTCTATCATCTGCCTGGCCAGTCCCCCAAAATGCTTCTGGCGGTCAAACGGTGGGCATAGGAACCTAACGCCCGATAGCCGAGTCTTGCTGACCAAACCTTTCATGCCGCCCGTCGAAGCCGCTTGGACGAGCCTCTTCCCGACGAGGCAGTGAGCGTACAGGAAAAGGGGGTCAACATCAGCCTTCGGCGTTAATGCATTGATCTGCTGGTTAAACGACACGCGGCGATTGGCTAGCGCCGCATTGCCAATACAACTCGGGCTTCCGGCGATACAGGTCATCAGTACGGACCCAGGTTCGGCACTTCGGCCTGCATCAAGACCTCGCCGTGATAAGAACTCGCGCGCAGGTGTCAAGTAGTGCGAGGGAGTATTGATGTTGTCGGACTTCGCCCACTCAATGTGGTTTCCGTAGTACTCCGGCACTTTTCTCGAAGGGGTATTGCCGGTCGTTATTGTCGCCATTCCCCCAAGTGGCCTCTGGGGCCAACCGCGTGGGTTCGTCTCTGGATTGCCGAACATCTTGTAGAAGAGCGCGGGGAGAATGCGTTCGGCCTTGGCGTCGGCCTCGGTGCGCAGCTTTCGCAGCCGGTCGGCCTGGTCCAGGATCTCCACAATCCGCCGCTGCTCGGCGGGCGGAGGAAGAGGGATGCGGAATCTCCTGAGCTCCCTCTTGGAGACTTCCTTGAACGTGGTAGAGCCCGCGAGCATCTTGATCTGGTCGGTGTGGTACATCAAGCAGTAGGCCAGATACCGGGCTGCGACTGTCTCGTTCGGGATGAAGTTCGCGAACCCCTGGTTTGTTGCGAGTGGCACACGGGCAATCCCCAGCTTGCCGATCGTCGCCCTGGAGGAGAAGAGGACGGTGCCAGCGGGCAGGAGCGAGGCAGAACATGAAGCCAGGCCTTCTCTCGTGATGCAGCTCTGAGTATCTGTGACGTCTGCGATGGCTTCGCCGGGCGCTGGCAGATCTGTGGGCGTCAACCACGGTATGTCACCATTCCAGTACCCGTCACGGTCACGCCGCGGCGTACTGCCACCCGTGATTCTCGCGACATCCGCCAAGTGGACGATAGGCCACTTCACTCGGTCACCTCGTCCAGAAGGGCCTTGAGACCGTCCACCACTTGCTGCTCAAGGGCTAACACCTTACGGATGAGCTCGCCGGGGTCTTCGTCGGGCGCTGCTTTGCGAACTCGCGGCTTGTAGCGTGCTGCGGAGAGGTTGAAGTCGCTCTCGGCGAGCAG
>SDBU01010349.1_pt1 | contig 10349 bp, 9 predicted proteins | sample 2277071 | NCBI WGS metagenome assembly SDBU01 (sample SAMN10397929, study PRJNA504765) | marine sediment metagenome | isolation source: marine sediment core GS08_GC12, 126 cmbsf | place: Arctic Ocean: Gakkel Ridge, Loki's castle | collected 2008 | reverse complement strand
TCATCATCCACCCTGATGTAGAAAAAGCAGATTTGATGCACGCCATAGCGTTTCTGAATTTTAGAGGAACTGATAAAGACCGCTGACCTTTCTCCCTCATCCAGCAAATCTGAAAATAGCTCCCTGTCCCGAACGCCGGCTACCACATCACAATCTCTTGCCTTACCCGGGGGGCAGTGGCGGTCGCAGTCAGCCGGCTCGTGGGGGCAAAGAGACACCCGCAATACATTAACCACATCGGTGCTGCGGGGAAAGCTGATATAGCTGGCAACAGCCAGCTCTCTTTCATCACTGAGCTTCTTTATGTCATCGAGATAGCGCAGAAAGCCATTATCCAGCAGTGCCTCAGCGACAAATTCGGGGTAAGCATCCAGACCCCACAGGATAAGCGTGCCATCAAGCAGTGCCAGAGTTATACTGCCCGGCGGCAGCTCGGCTGCCAGTTCCGCCAGCTGGCGAAACTCCTCCACGCTGCGTTTGACGCCCAAGAGCGCCCCTTCTACTGTCTGTTCACGCCCCTTACCGCCAGTCGGCGTAATAACCAGGTCTTCATCATCGGAATAGAGGCGGGGGGAACTCTCCAGGGTAGCATCGGGAGAAGCACCATACTGGAGAACCGCCCTACCTATATTTATTAGATAGCACCTGGTTGACCGGTGACGGTCAACATCAATATGGGAGCCATCGGCGGCCATAACCGTGAATTCATCAGGGAGGGGTGATGCTTTATAGTGCTGGTCAAGCCCGTCAACTAAATCGGCTACCAACCAGGTAGTCCGGCTGGAGGCGATCTTCCTTTTTAGAGCATCGATGTCGATAGTTTTATTACCAAAGACATCCAGAGCGCATTTGAGGCGCTTCTGCCTTTCCTCACTGCCAGCCTTCAGCCTGGCAACCATGCCTCCGACCTGCGAGGCAAGTTTAGTTAAATCTAACGACATCGCCCTCGCACCATTTATAACTGCCTGTTAAAAACTTAATCTTTCCGGGTTGATTCCCCTATCCACTGTAAAAAAGCCGGGTGACCTTTTTCTATCGGTAACGAGACAATACACGGGACTTCATATGAATGCAATTCTTTCACTCTCTCAATAACCCTATCAGCCAGCTCAGCTCTGGTTTTAACCCATACCGCCATTTCCCCTTCTTCCTCAATCTTCCCCTTCCAGCGATAAATAGACTGTATCGGGTGGATATTAACGCAGGCTGCCAGCTTCTCTTCCACCAGCGCTCTGCCTATTTTCCTGGCTTCAGCCTCGTCCCTGGCGGTTATATAAATTGAGCGATATTGCATATCTGCAAGCCTCTTGTCATTGCAGTATAATTCATTAAATTGATGAACTCAAGCAGTGCACCAGAAACCCGGATTAATTTGTTAACCAACCTCACCCCCTTTATCCCCCTCTCCTTAAAAGGAGAGGGGGGGGAATATTTAAAAGAGGGACTCCGTCCCTCTTAAACACTCCGGTTAAACAAAATCAAATTACAAATCAAAGTTGAAAATCAATTCCGAAGGCATCAGGGGAAACAGGTGTGTTACAATAAAGCCAGGTGTTTTTATGCTCCCTATCTTGTTAAGCGTGGTGGTAATTTCATTTTCCGGGGTAATGATGCCCGGACCTATGTTTGCGGTAACTCTAGCCAAAAGCTACCGGTCACCGTGGGCTGGTGCCCAGATTGCTCTGGGACATGCCGTCATAGAAGTCCCGCTGATACTGCTGATATACTTTGGCTTTGCCCAGTTCTTCCAGAATACCGCCGTGCAGCTTGTATTAAGCATACTGGGCGGCGGGATGATTATCTGGCTCGGTATCGCCATGTTTCGTGCTCGCGCCAATGTAGTTCAGAAGGGCAAGGATTTACCCTACAATGCCTTTACCGCTGGCATCCTTACCAGTGGACTTAACCCTTTCTTCCTGCTATGGTGGGCAACTATAGGCAGTATGCTGGTTATGAGACTCATCGGTTTCGGCACAATCGGACTAATTCTGTTTATTGTCGTCCACTGGCTATGTGACCTGGTCTGGCTTTCATTTGTTTCCAGCATAATCTATCGCACCCACTCGCTATGGGGAAGGAAATTCCAAGAATGGCTGTTCATTGCCTGCAGCCTGCTGCTTATCGGGTTTGGGGCATGGTTTCTCATCTCGGGTATTCAGCTGGTGGTTTAGTAAACAATCTCTTGATTATTGCCTGCCAGACGTTATATCTGTTATTATCAAAACCGGGCTATTTCCACTTAAGAGAGACTTTATGAAAGTAGGCTTTGTTTACCACCCCATCTATCTCAAACATGACACCGGGCAGCATGTAGAGAATGCCGGGAGATTAGAGGCGATTATCGCCCACCTTGAACAGACCCGGCTTAAAGAGCAACTGACCGCCATCGAACCCCGTGCTGCCTCTATTGAGGAACTATCGCTGGTGCACCATAAACAGCACATATCACAAATCCAGGAGGCGGCTCAAAAGGGTGGCGGCTGGCTGGACGCCGATACTGTAATGTCGCCTGACTCCTACGAGGCGGCACTTTACGCCGCCGGCGGCACCATGAGCGCCACCGAGGCAGTTATGAATGGAGAGGTAAACAGCGCCTTTGCCCTGGTCAGGCCGCCGGGGCACCATGCCACCCCCACACGAGCCATGGGCTTCTGCCTATTTAATAATGCAGCTATCGCTGCCGAATACGCCCGGTCAAAATATAAGCTGGAACACATCCTTATCATTGATTTCGACGTGCACCACGGCAATGGAACACAGGAAACCTTTTATGATAACCCACAGGTGCTCTACATCTCGACTCACGAGTATCCCTTCTACCCGGGGAGCGGCAGTATAGACGAAACCGGCAGCGGGGCAGCCAGAGGAACCACAGTTAATATACCGCTGCCCGGCGGCTGCGGCGACGCCGAATATCTACAAGCCTTCGAGCAAATTGTTGCCCCGGCCACCAGACGGTTTGCTCCCCAGCTTATCCTGGTCTCGGCCGGCTATGACGCTCACCGGGATGATGAACTGGCCATGATGCAGGTAAGCGTCACCGGCTTTGCCCAAATGGTAAAAATTATTAAGGGACTGGCCGATGAGCTGTGTAACGGTCGTCTTGTCCTCAGCCTGGAGGGCGGCTACAACCTCAATGCCTTAGCCGCCTCCATAAAAGCCACCTTTGATATACTTCTGGGTCGCAGCAATATTGAAGACCATCCGGGCCAACCACCGCAGCGGCTCAAGCCGCCGGGCATTGCTCCTTTGATCGAGGAAATAAGGGGAATCCACGCCCTGTCTTAATCACTTTTCTCCGGAATGTCACAGGGAATGGAGCACTGGTCGCACTCATCAGTGCACGGTTCAACATGAATAATCACGTTAGCCCGTTGCAGCCGACTTTTTATGTCCTCCTCCAGATGGTCACATATATTGTGCGCTTCCTCCACACTGGTGTTCCTGGGCATTTCCAGGTGTAAATCTATATAACGCTGGTTTCCTGCCTTACGGGTGCGCAGCGCATGGAAACCGGCCAGCTCACCATAATGCTCCATAACAATTGACCTTATGATACTCTCTTCAGCCTCGGGCAATTTTACATCAATCAGCGCGGTAAGTGACCCCTTGCCTACATCATAAGCCACTTTCAGGATAAGTAAGGCTACCAGCAGGGCAACAACAGGGTCAAGAATACTGAGCCCGGTAAAGCGTACAATTATCAGCCCCACTAACACCGCCGATGCGGAGTAGACATCGGCGGCAATATTACGAGCGTTTGCCTGCAAAGCTACTGAATCCACAGCGCGTGATACCCTGAGCAGGTGGCGCGAGAGGAAGATGCTGACCACTATGGAAACCACCATTACCGCTATCCCGGCTTCGGTCAGCTCAACCGTCGCTCCAGTTATTATCCTACGCACGGCTGAATAGATTATTAAGCCAGCGGCAATAAAAATCAGCAACCCCTGTGCTATAGCCGCAATATCCTCCACCTTGCCGTGACCGAAAGGGTGTTCCTCATCGGCAGACCTGACGGCGATAATAGCGGCAAAGAAGACGATTACTACGGCAAACAAGTCGAGGAGACTATCGGCGGCCTGAGCCAGAATACTGATGCTCCCGGTTATCACCGCCACCACTACCTTGAGCACAATCAGACCGATTACAGCGGCCAGAGCAAGCCTGGCTGCACCGCTTCTGGTAGAAAACATCATCCACCTCTGGTCTTTAATGCCGATAGAGGGAACCATCGAATGAACCTGCCCCATTCTCCCTTCTCCCACACCACCAGAAGAGTCGGGGCAATACAGAGCGAACTGAAAGTTCCCGCCACGATACCGACCAGTAAGACCACGGCAAAATTCTGAATTGTCATCCCCACAAAGAGTAACAAGGCCACGACCACAAACAGCGTGGTCAGGCTGGTGTTCAGGGAACGACCCAGGGTTTCAACCAGGCTGTTATTCACTACAACCTCAAAGTCGGGGCTTACACCCCTGGCCAGGTTCTCGCGTATTCTATCAAAAACAACCACCGTATTATTCACGCTATAGCCGATAACCGCCAGAACGCCGGTAATGAACATCAAATTGATTTCCCAGTCAAGTATCGCGCCGAGTATGGAGAAAACGCCTAATGCTATCAGTGCATCGTGCACCAGAGCGATTATGGCACAGACACCATAATGGAAGGGTTTCGGCATCCGGCGAAATGCCCAGGTAATATAAAGAAGTATGCCGATGGCAGCTACGGCTACAGCAATAGCCGCATTGTTGGCGGTCTCAGTGGCTATCATAGGCGATACCGAACTGAACTCCCTCTCATCGAGGGTGCCAAACCGGGCGGCTAAAGCGGCCTCCAATCCGGCCTTATCCGCCGCGCTCAACTCCTGCGTCCGGACAAAATAATCGCCCTGGCCGGTGCGCTGAATAATGGCATTGGTATAACCTAAACTGGCTAACTCCTGTCTCAGTTCGTCCTGGCTGACTTCCTGCTCAAAGCTTACCGTCATCATGGAGCCGCTGCTAAATTCAATCCCGGTCTTAAGACCAAAGACTCCCAAAGAGATAACGCCAATCAGGATGACCACCGATGAGATAAGAAAAAACCAGAACCTTTTACCTACAATATCAAACATTATTTCCCACCTGAATATACGCTGAATAGTGAAGTCTTCCGTGCCAGACGAGAACCCACAAACAGGCGCAGGAGAGTGCGGGTAACCACGATAGCGGTAAACATACTTACCAGCACACCGATACCTAGAGTCCAAGCAAATCCTTTTACCGGCGCGCCAGCCGCAACCACGCTGCCTACCCAAAAGAGGATGATGCAAACAATAATAGTAGTTACATTGCCATCCCTGATAGCCGTCCAGGCACGATTGAAGCCAGCCTCAATGGCGGCACCCAGTGTCCGCCCGGTCCTCAATTCCTCCTTCATCCTCTCAAAGATAAGCACATTGGCATCAACTGCCATGCCTATGGACAGGACAAAGCCACCCAGCCCGGCCAGGGTAAGGGTAACCGGCACCAGCTTAAATATGGCAAAGACTAATGACCCATAAAAGATTAAAGACAGGCTGGCTAAAACTCCGGATAAGCGATAGTAGCTAATCATAAAGAGCATAACCAGTATTATGCCAATCAGCCCTGCCTTAACGCTCATTTCAATGAAATCAGTTCCCAGTAGAGGTGATACCGTCTGGTCATAGATTACCTTAAGAGACACGGGGAGGCGGCCAGCATTCAATTGTTTAGATAAAGCATTAGCCTCGTTATAGCTTAATCCCTCGACCCGACCCCTATCGGTAATAACGCTGCGGATGATAGGGGCAATGGGTATGTCATCATCTCCCAGCAGGGCATTATCGCCCTCAAATATACCCAGGGGCTGATTAATCAAGCGACCGGTAATTTCTTCAGATAATTTGCTCCCTTCTTCATCCCATTCAAAAGCCAATATTATTCTGCCCAGACTATCCTGAGACACATAAGTATTCTCTTTAAAGTAAGCACTGGTTAATTCCTTTTCCTGGCCATTGACCATCGCCGTAGCTGGTTTCCACCTGCCCAGCTCATTTTCCCATTTCGCCTCTTCCCCTTCTTCTACCAGCTCACCAAACTCCAGTAGCGCCACGCGTGAGAGTCTCTCCTTCTCTTTATCGGTAATGTCAATCCCGGGCAGCTCGACCAATATCCGGTCCTCACCTTGCTTCTGGATAACCGGCTCGGTTACTCCCAGGGGGTTTATGCGATTACTGAGGACCGCCATCACTCCCTCGATAACATCAGCCTCCTCGCCGGGGGTAATCCGAGACAAATCAGCCTGATAAACTATGTGGATACCGCCCTGCAAATCCAGGCCCATCCGCATTCCCTTTTTGCCCAGTATTCCCCGGTCAACGGGCAAGACTACCGAGAGGGCAAGGGCAAAGATTATCAATACTATTATAAAGACCCATGTATTTCTTCTTGGCATATCTATTCACACTCTTTTATATAATAAACTATTCTGGATATAAGACAAAGCCTGTTCCCTGGTAGCCAGCTCACCGGCAGCTTGCGCCTCACGTACCGCCTCCAAAATTTTTCCCATCTCAGGTCCCGGACTCATAGCAAAAACATTGATTAAATCATGTCCATCAACCAGCTTGGGTGGAACAACCACATTCTCCTCTTGAAAGCGCTGATGGAGTACATATTCCACCCGCTGAGCATGCTCCTTCCATTGGCTCAGGCTTAAATGAGCCCCCCTGGCGGCCAGATGGTCAGCCAGGCTCAGGAAAAGGGTATCAATTCCCGCCTCCCCGGTATCACGAAAGTAGCGGTAAATAGCCCGATGCGAGGGGAATCCGTTGTGACTCATCTGCACTGGCCTGAGGTGATGTCTCACCATAATTTCTACCAGCTTTACTTCTTTATTACTAAACCTCAGCTTTTCCAAAATATCAGCCGCCATCTCCGCCCCCTCGTCAGTATGGCCCAAAAAGCGCATCCGACCCGCGGCATCAATAACCTTAGATTTAGGTTTGGCAACATCATGAAGAAGTGCCGCCAGCTTAAGGAGTGAGCCCCTGGTACTACCACTACTGACCTCCTGTTCAAAGTGCCTCTTCAGCCTGTCTGACCAGGGAACAACCGCCAGGGCTTCATCATCAGCATATTTCCAGTCTCCCCGCCTCAGTAGAAAATCAACCGCCCCCACAGTTTCTATAGAATGGTCAAAAACATCCCAGAAGTGCTCTTTGGGTTGACTGACCCCCTTTGCCTGGGCCAGCTCCGGAATCATAGCCGTCAGTAAACCCAAACTATCGAGGCAGCGCAAAAAATGACCCGCCTGGGAAACGGCCAGAAGCCGGAGCAGCTCGTCTCTCACCCGCTCACCGGCAACACCGGCTATAAGGTGGGAGCAGCGCCGAATTAGAGCCCCGGTCTCCTTATCAATACTGAAGCCAAGCTCTGCCGCCAGGCGCACCGCCCGCAGTAAACGGGCGGCATCCGACTCAAAAGCTGTTGCCGCAATAATCCGAATCACACCCTTTTGAAGGTCATCCCGGCCATCGAAAGGGTCTATAAGCTCAATATCTGCCTGCTTCCCTCCCAACTGCCCCAGGTCAACCCCCATAGCATCTACAGTAAAATCACGCCGCGCCAGGTCCTGTTCGATATCTCCCATAAGTGTAGAGATGTCAAGCTCCCATTGACCTTCGGTTGAAGCTGCCGCATCACCGGCTAAAACTATTCTCCCCACTCCGTTTTCCTTATCCAGCAGGACATATTTTCCGCCAAGGGCAGCAGCGAGCCGGGGTGCAATCTCCAGTGCATCAGCGGCAACAGCAATATCAATATCAGCCGTATCTCGCCCCAGCAGTACATCACGCACAAACCCACCCACCAGATAGGCCTTTATATTCTGCTCACTGAGAAAACTGCTTACTGTAGCCAATAGTGATAAAGCTCTCCGCTCAATAAATAGCTCCAAATCCCTTCACCCGCTTCTACCAACTAAAATTAGACTATACCCTAAAATCCACCTATTTATCAAGAGGGAATTCAATAGAGATGAATTTTTTATCAGATTGTGACCTCTCTGTAACCTTTTTGTAACCTTCCCCGCCTGAATATCGACTAAATTTTAACCTTAAAAGTGTAGACTTATTTCAGGGCTGAAATGGTGCCAGATAGTTTTTCACCTTGCCTGATTTGCCTCTCCTTGCTCCGGAGTAGGAATTAAGACGCCTGTAATATTGACAGGTGGCAATTTTAGTGCTATAATATAGCCATCTGTCATCAGGAGGGCGCTATGATAATACAAACTAAAGTGTTCCATTTGTGCGATGGGAAGTACAAAAACCTATCCGAGCTAGCCGATGTCATGGGAATATCAGTAAGCCAGGTTTACCGGGTCCGTGAAGGCAAGCGCCACATCAACCAAAAATTCATTATTGGAGCCATAAAAGCCTTTCCAGAGCGGAAATTTGATGACCTTTTCTATCTCACCGAGTGAGCCGGAAGTTCCCCAGCTAAAGCTGAACTTCCTCTGCCTCAATCTTGCGTAGCTTATCCCTGCTTTCCAGATGGTCAACATAAAGCACGCCGTTTAAATGGTCTATTTCGTGCTCCAGGACTTGAGCCAGAAGTCCATCCGCCTTAACCCGTATCTCCTTCCCATTACGGTCACGCCCCTTCACTGTAATTGACTCAGCACGCTTAATCTCCCCCAGATAGCCCGGAACACTAAGGCAGCCCTCATCTACCAACCGTTCTCCTTTCCTTCGCACTACCTCAGGATTAATCAAGACTTTAACTTCTTCCTCAGGCATGCCAATCACAATCACTCGCAAGGGAACACCTACCTGAGGTGCCGCTAACCCCACTCCGGGAGCAGCCCGCATAGTCTCAATCATATCACCGATAAGCTTCTGAATAGAGCCACCGATAATCCTGACTCGTTTTGCCTTCTGTCTTAGTACCGGGTCAGGAAGAATATGAACCGGAATAGCTGTCATCCAACCTTCACCCTAAAAGTAAAACGAGAGTTCCTTCAACCTATTCTGAAGCAAATATCTCTAATTTGAAAGTATAGCCAACGCAGACCGAGATTGCAAACTTCAAACCAGGAAGTTGTTCGGTAAGGGGATTAAAGGGGGCGAAGCCCCTTTAAGAAATTCCTTCCCTCTCCCCTTTCAAAGGAGAGTCAAAGAGAGGCGAAGCCTCTCTTATACAACTACTTCCCCCTCCCTTCATAAGGGAGGGGGATACAAGGGGGTGGGTTACCTTATAACAACCTAAAGGGTGAGGGGTTGGTAAACAATCCGTTCATCACCAGGTTGAAGCCATCTAACGTACTCTGCTATAATTTGGCAATGATTATTGATTTTCATACCCATGTATTTTCGCCCCGGATAAAGAAAAAACGCCGCCAGTATATTGATAGTGACCCGTGTTTCGCTATTCTTTATTCCAATAAAGATGCCAAGCTGGTTACTGCTGATGAACTCATTGCCAGCATGGATAAATCCGGGATTGATATTTCAGTTATAGTTAATATCGGCTGGACTACCCATGAGCTGTGTGTTGAAACAAATGACTACATCTTAGAGTCGATATCCCGCTATCCCCGGCGCCTGATAGGTTTCTGTACTGTCCAACCCCGGTCACCTGAAGCAGCCATGGCCGAGATAGAACGCTGTGTCCAGGGGGGGATAAGGGGGGTTGGTGAGATGAGACCAGATATGCAATTCTTCGACTTCAGGGACAAACCGGTCATGGAGCCCCTGGTGGAGGTAATGATGAAGCATAATCTAATTCTGCTCACCCATGCCTCCGAACCGGTAGGTCATGAGTATCCGGGCAAAGGGGATATTACCCCTGAAATGCTCTATTCTCTTATCACCAGCTTCCCTGATTTAACTATAGTCTGTGCCCATTGGGGAGGTGGCTTACCCTTCTACGCCTTAATGCCTGAAGTAAAACAGGCTATGAGCAATGTCTTTTTTGACACGGCTGCTTCGCCCTTTCTATATAGTCCCCAGGTATATCACCAGGTCGCCCAGCTTGTCGGCGCTGACAGGATTCTTTTCGGCAGTGATTTTCCGCTACTGGCTCAGAGTCGGTCTCTAAATGAGATTAAATCTCTAAATTTACCCGAGGAAACCAGGAGCCTGATTCTATCAGGTAATGCCCGGAGGTTGCTGGGTATCAAAGATGAGCCGGGTAAAGCTTAAGCTATGGAGCAAATTCGTTCTTTTATCGCCATTGAGCTACCTGAAGAAGTAAAAGCCGGACTTGCTGAATTGCAGGCTCGGCTGAAGTCAGGAATGCAGCCTCCGGTCAAGTGGGTTGACCCGCATGTCATTCATC
>SDBU01010348.1_pt1 | contig 10349 bp, 10 predicted proteins | sample 2277071 | NCBI WGS metagenome assembly SDBU01 (sample SAMN10397929, study PRJNA504765) | marine sediment metagenome | isolation source: marine sediment core GS08_GC12, 126 cmbsf | place: Arctic Ocean: Gakkel Ridge, Loki's castle | collected 2008 | reverse complement strand
AATTTAATTGCGCCTGGGCTTTTTCTGAGCCTGACCACTTATTTTCCCGGCAAATTCGGCTTTCACTTTAACCACTATTTCAGGATTGGCCACCAGGTCAACAACGGTCATCGCCAATGCCTTGGCAGCATCAAGGAGACCCTGAATACCTGCCTCCGAGGCGGCAGCCGCGGTAAACTCGGAAGAATGGATTGCTGCTACTGGCGAGGCTATGGCTACGAAGGGATGAATACCGGGCACCAACTGGCTAACATTACCGAAATCGGTACTACCAAAAGCATTACCGGGATCAGATAATAACACCTCGCGGCCCAGGGACTGCAGATTTTGCCTGAATAGCCGGGCCAGAGTTAGATTGTTACGCATGGGAGCATAGCGTATATCCCCCCATTTATACTCCAGGCGAGCCCCGCTAGCCGTAGCCGCGCCGATAAAGCAATTCAGAACCCTCTGTTTTAATACATCGAGATAGGTATCATCCTCAGCACGCACCATAAAAATCCCGGCACTGTGAGCCGGAACAACGTTAGCCGCCTTCCCGCCATCGGTGATAATACCGTGGAGGCGAGATTCAGGCTTAATATGCTGTCTGAGTGAATTAATGGCATTAAAAGACTGAATCATTGCTTCCAGGGCATTGATGCCGGCCTCTGGTCGGGCGGCAGCATGAGCTGCTTCACCAAAAAATTCAACCTCCAGAGTCTGGCAGGCAAGGGCCTCAGTAGTGACAACATCATGTGTCCCCGGATGCACCATCATGGCTATGTCCAAATTGTCAAAGGCACCTCTATCGGCCATTATCGCCTTGCCCCCATATAGTTCCTCCGCCGGCGTACCGGTAACAATTATACTGCCCCCGAACCGGTCAATAGCTGATTTACAGGCAACTGCAGCACCAATGGCGCTGGCAGCTATTAGATTATGACCGCAGGCATGACCGACATCAGGAAGAGCATCATACTCAGCCAGAATAGCTATAGCCGGTTTGCCCTGCCCATAGCTCCCCCGGAAGGCAGTCGGCAGCTCACAGATACCCCGTTCTATAGAGAAGCCACACTCCTCCAGATACCGGGTTAACCAATCGGCGGCTTTGACCTCCTGGAAACCCAGCTCAGGATTAGAGTGAATTTTTTGACTTAGCTCACCGAGCTGGTGATGGCGAGCCTCTATTTCACTGATGACTAAAGCCTTGGCTCTTTCGGTATCCAATCCCTTCCCTTTTATGGTTTAAACTACAACTTAAATTATAGCTTAAACCGATTACGATTTCTAGGTTCTTTCCTTTCAGTCTTTCCCTGATAAACCAGCCATAAATCTATAGATTATAATTTTAAAGTTATGGACGCTTACAAAGTATTGAATTTTAGACCTGACTATGATATACTTTATTTGTGAGAAAGTGGGTTTGTATCCCACTTTTTTAATTGCTTTAAGAATACGAGTTGGAGGTTTTGGTCTGAAATGAAGAGTGACTTTCTACTCGCTATTACCCAACTCTCGGCAGAGAAGAACCTGCCCAAGGAAGTGATTATTGGAGCCGTAGAGGCGGCGCTAGTATCAGCGTACCGCAAGGATAATTTTGCTCCTAACCAGAATATTTCGGTCAAGATTAGTCCGTCTACCGGCAAGGTAGAAGTATGGGCTGAGAAAACGGTGGTTGAGCACCCCTCAGACCCTCATTGTCAGATATCGTTAGCTGAAGCACACCAGTTTAAGCAGGATGCGCAGATTGACGACGTTATTATGGTAGAAGCCACCCCAAGTAACGCCGGGCGCATTGCGGCACAAACGGCAAAACAGGTTATCCTGCAGCGTCTTCATGATGCTGAGCATAGCGCCATACTTGAGGAATATGCCGGCAAGGAAAGCGATATCATCACCGGGCTGGTGCAGCGGATTGAGCCCAAGCAGGCCTTCATCAACATAGGCAGAACAGAAGCGATATTGCCCGCATCTGAGCAGATGCACAACGAGAGGTACCGGGTAGGGCAAAGACTCAAAGTTTGCATCCTGGAGGTAGCCCGGACAAGCAAAGGACCCCGGGTAGTGGTATCGCGTTCTCATCCTGATTTACTTCGTCGACTTTTTGAGCTGGAGGTCCCAGAGGTTTTTAACGGGATAGTGGAAATAAAAGCGATTGCTCGTGAAGCCGGATACCGCAGCAAGGTGGCTGTAGCGGCACGCCAGGAAGGCATCGACCCGGTTGGCTGCTGCGTTGGACTGCGGGGCATCAGAATACAAAACATCGTGAGCGAGTTAAACGGCGAAAAGATAGATGTGGTGATGTGGGACCCGGATGTTTCCGTCCTTATCGCCAATGCCCTTAGCCCAGCCCAGGTATTGAATGTTGAACTGAACGCCGATATAGCTACGGTAATTGTCCCTGACAGGCAACTCTCTTTAGCCATTGGTAAAGATGGGCAGAACGTCAGACTAGCGGCTAAACTGACCAGCTGTCGAGTCGATATCAAGAGCGCCTCGACGGCCGAGGCAGAAAGAGCTGCCGAAGCTAAGCCCCCGGCCGAGGCGGAAGAAGAGGCGGTCTCCGAAGAAATAGAGCCTGTATCTGTTCTTGAAGAGACGGCTCCAGCACCACAGGCAGTGGCGGAAGAACAGCCTCCAACTGAGACGGAAGAAGAGGCGGTCTCCGAAGAAATAGAGCCTGTACCTGTTCTTGAAGAGGTGACTCCAGCACCACGGGCAGTGGCAAATAAATCTCAAATTCGCTTTGCCGAGGATATTTTTCCCACTGGCATTATTAAGCCCAGGGACAAATCGAGGAAGAAAAAGAAGAAAGGTGCTCATGGCAGGGCAGGAGCCGATGATAGTGCAGGGTTCAGGAAAGCGCGCCAGGTACCAGAAATTAAGGTAAATGATAAGGTCTAAGCAGCCAGCCTCCAGGGTCAAACACATACCGCAGCGGACTTGCGTGGCCTGTCGTAAGACAAGCTCTAAGCGGGAATTAGTCCGCCTAGTACGTATTTCTGACGGAAGCGTAGAGGTTGATGCTACCGGAAAGAGAGCCGGGCGTGGTGCTTATTTATGCCCGACACAGCAGTGTTGGGAACCCGGGCTCAAGAGTGGGCGACTAGAGCACACCCTGCGCACCAGCATCACCCAGGATAATCGAGACCAGCTTATCAGATACGGAAAAAGCCTGGAGTGGACTGCGAACTTAGAAGGGGCTAGTTAATGGCAAAGGAAAGCAAATCAGGTGACGTCAAGGTCGGTAAGCGTTCCGCCGCACCGAAGAAACCATCAGTTGAGCTTCCCACCTCGTTAAGTGTGAAGGAATTAGCTAACCTTTTTCACATTAGTGCCATAGAAGTTATCAAACAACTGATGAGAAATGGCCTGATGGCTAATATCAACCAGGTCATTGGCTATGAAGTAGCCGCAACCATAGCGGCCGACTTCGGTTATAAAGTACGCCAGAAGCCCCGAACAACTAAAAAATCGGCTGGCGCTACGGGCGATATTAAGCGGCAGCTCCAGGACAAAGAACGCAGTGGCCTGCAGCCACGCCCTCCGATAATTACCATTATGGGTCATGTTGACCACGGTAAGACCAGACTACTGGATGCCATTCGGCAAACTGATGTAATGGCAACTGAGGCCGGGGGTATTACTCAGCATATTGGTGCCTATCAAGTGGAAGTCAATGGACAAAAGATTACCTTCCTGGATACCCCCGGGCATGAAGCCTTTACTGCCATGCGAGCCCGTGGAGCACAGGTAACTGACATCGCCATTCTGGTAGTAGCGGCTGATGACGGAGTAATGCCACAAACCCTGGAAGCAATAGACCACGCCCGGGCGGCTGGAGTGCCTATTGTAGTGGCCATAAATAAGATTGATAAGCCAGAGGCTAACCCGGACCTGGTCAAGCAACAGCTAGCTGATGCCGGTCTGGTTATTGAGGAGTGGGGAGGAGATACCGTCTGCGTCCCGGTTTCAGCCAAAGAGAAGCAAGGCATCTCTGAGCTGCTGGAAAACCTCCTGGTGGTGGCTGAGGTAGAGGACCTCAAGGCCAACCCTTCTCAACCGGCAGTAGGGGTAGTGGTCGAAGCTAAGATGGACAAGACTAAAGGACCACTGGCCACAGTACTGGTTCAGACCGGAAGCTTAAAGCTGGGCGATACTATAGTAGTTGGTAGCACATGGGGTAGAGTAAAAGCTATGTTTAACGATATGGGTAAGCGAGTAAGGAACGCTGAGCCAGCTACCCCGATTGAAGTCATGGGCCTAAACCAGGTGCCCCAGGCAGGGGACAGCCTGACGGCTGTAGACAGTGAAAGCCAGGCCCGGGCTTTAATCCAGGAACGCCAGCCGGGAATACAACGAGAGCCAAGAGCAGTGAGACTTGATAATCTCTTTGACCAGTTAAGTGCCGGCAGTGTAAAAGAGCTTACTATTATTCTCAAGACCGATGTTCAAGGCAGCATTGAACCGGTAAGAAATTCTCTGGAACAGCTAGGCACGAATAAAGTTAAGATCAGAATTATCCATAGCGCCAGTGGCAATATCACCGAGGGTGATGTCATGTTAGCCATTGCCTCCAAGGGGCTCATTATCGGCTTTGGCACTGGCTGTGAGGCCGGAGCCCGTCGATTAGCCGATGTAAAAAGTATAGATATCCGTAACTACGATGTGATTTACCACCTGGTAGATGACGTGGAGAAGGCACTCAAGGGTCTGCTGGAACCCGAATATGTTGAGGTTATAGAGGGACGAGCTGAAGTCCGAGCCGTCTTCTCCGCCGGAAAAGGGAAAAAGGTAGCCGGTGTCTATGTTACCGAGGGCAAGGTAAGCCGAAATGCACCGGTTAGAGTGTGGCGTGAGAAGCAAATACTGGGTGAATCTACCGTCAGCAGCCTGAAACGCTTTAAGGACGATGCTAAGGAGGTAGCTGCTGGCCTTGAGTGCGGGGTGGGTATCAAAGACTTCCAGGACCTCCAAATTGGTGATAGGCTGGAATTTTTCAGAACGGAGAAAGCCGGCGAAGGGAGTTAATAATCGATGGCACACCGTATCGAGCGGGTAAATAATCTTATTCGTCAAGAAATCAGCGAATTACTTCAGCGACAAATCAAAGACCCAAGACTCAGCAGCTTTATTGCCGTGACCGATGTTGATACTTCCCCTGACCTGAAATACGCCAAGGTTTTTGTAAGCTGTATCAGTAGCCAGGAGAAAAAGAAAGAGATATTAAGCGCTCTGGCGACTGCTTCAGGCTTCCTCCGCAGTGAGCTGACCAGACGTCTGAAGTTACGGCGCATCCCAGAACTAAACTTTTACTGGGACGATTCTATTGAGCAGGGTGCCCATCTTCTGGAACTAATCGACAGAGTCCATGCCGAGTACACTACTGACTAAGCAAAGGCCGACCGTGAATGGCATACTAAACGTCAATAAGCCTCAAGGTAAGACTTCCTTTGACATTGTTGCCCTGGTGAAACGGCTGAGTGGGGAGCGGCGCGTGGGACATGCCGGCACCCTCGACCCACAGGCTACCGGCGTTCTGCCTATTTGCCTGGATCAGGGAACACGCGTTATCGAGTTTTTATTTGAGGCTACCAAGGCTTACCGGGCTCAGATTGAATTGGGTGTGACCACAGACACCTATGACGCCTGGGGGCAGATCACTCAGAAACGAGACCCTTCTGGCATAAGCCGAGAGCAGCTCGAGTCAGCACTCGCTCCCTTCCGCGGTCAGATACAGCAGACCCCGCCAATGTACAGCGCCGTGAAGCATCATGGTAAGCCGCTTTACCAGCTGGCCCGGGCCGGTATCACGGTCGAAAGGAAAAGTCGGCCGGCCAGAATCCACAGTTTAGAGCTTCTAGACTGGCAACCACCGGTAGCCACTATAGACGTAGTATGTGGCAAGGGAACCTACATTCGCTCCCTGGCTCATGATTTAGGACAAGCCCTGGGTTGCGGGGCTATTTTGAAGAGCCTGATCCGCTCTAGGTGCGGCCCCTTTGAGATAAATGATGCCCTTTCACTACCCCAACTTGAAGACGCCTTCCGCTACGGATACTGGAGGCATTTTGTTTATCCCATAGATACGGTGCTCCTGAACTACACTGCCATGGTTGTCAGTGACGCCACTGCCCGTACGGTAAGTAATGGCAGGCCTTTAGTTTTGAACAACAGCGGCAGCGGTCACGGAGGTGAGTACCGGGAACATTGTTCTCCAGCCTCACCCGATTCCGAGAAACGTTGCCGTGTTTACACCGGCGATGGTGGCTTCCTGGGTGTACTACGCTTCAACACGGAAAGAGGACAGTGGCAACCTGAAAAGGTCTTTGCTGTATCCGGTCTATAGCCGATAGTCGATTGAATCTTTTGCCCAGCATCTATCTCAACCCTGGCGGTCAGCGGGTAATTTTTTGAGTAATGCCTGGGGATTTATAGTCAGAACCTGACGGCAGACAGTATCATCCAGACCGGTACCATGAATAACTGCCTCAGCGAAAGGTGCGGTGAGCAAATCTTGCCGGCCGTGAGCGTCAGAGTTTAGCAGGAGCTTAGCTCCTGTTTGTTGAGCTAGAGAGGCGACATGCCCATTAGTCAGGCAGTGGCCTTTTCTAGCGCTAATTTCCAGGAAGATGCCGTTTTCAGCCGCTAATTCGGCTTCTTCTAGACTTAAAAGACCAGGATGGGCTAAGATATCAACATGAGGGCTATGGAGTGCCGCCAGATTGGTACCCTTTTCGACGGGCTCGACAAGTGTTTCACCGTGAACTACCACAATCCACGCCCCCGATTCTTTAGCCCTTCTGGCAGATTCGGCAATGGCTTGAACAGGAACATGAGTAAGTTCTATTCCGGGGATGGCTAAAATATCCCAATATAACCGAGCTAAAGCACATACTTCGACCGTCTCCTGTACTACGCGCTTTAGACTTCCAGGAGCGGCATGGTCAGTGAGGGCAATGACACGATAGTTGTTAACTGAGGCACGCCTGATTAGCTCAATTGGTGATAGGTCACCATCACTCAATGAAGTATGGGTGTGAAAATCATAAACCATTTTACCGACCTTAATTCGTTGATAGTTGAGAATAACATAAATAGAATACTATCGGCAACTCTGGCAGTGGCCCTCTACTATAGAAAGTAGGGTGTGGATAATGAAAACCAAACCATGTATAATACATGGCTGAGCCCAGCCGCAGCACATCGGTTTCTTATTCGACTGGCATTAGCGCTCGATTTAGGTTATGATTTATCTTTAGACAGGCAAATCGCCTCAGACCAGTATCTTCAAGAACTGGACTAGAACCAAAAGGAGGATTAACCTTGGGAAAAATAAATGTAACTGTAATAGGAATAGGCAATTGCGCCTCATCACTAATTCAGGGTGTTTACTATTACCAGAAGGCAAAAACAACTGAATTTGTGCCCGGACTTATGCATGTTAATCTGGGGGGATATCATGTAAGCGATATCAATTTTGTAGCTGCCGTTGATATCGATAAGAACAAGGTTGGCAAAGACTTAGCCGAGGCAATTTTTTCTTCGCCCAATAACACTTTCAAGTTTAGCGAGGTGCCAGCCATCGGTGTCAAAGTCCAGCGGGGTATGACCCATGACGGCCTGGGTAAGTACCTGTCCCAAATAATAGAGAAAGCGCCCGGACAAACCGCTGATATCGTTAAAATCCTTAAAGAAACCAAAACTGATGTAGTGGTTAACTTGCTCCCGGTGGGCAGTGAAGAGGCAACTAAGTGGTATATTGAGCAGGTGCTGACTGCCGGCTGTGGTTTCATCAACTGTATTCCCGTGTTTATCGCCCGAGAGAAGTATTGGCAGAAGCGCTTTGCGGAAAAAGGTCTGCCGATTATTGGCGATGATATAAAGTCTCAGGTTGGAGCCACTATCGTCCACCGTGTTCTTACCCGGCTGTTTAGAGACCGTGGCGTCAGGCTGGAACGGACCTATCAACTGAATTTTGGCGGTAATACTGACTTCTTTAACATGCTAGAACGGGAACGCCTTGAGTCTAAAAAGATATCTAAAACAACGGCTGTCACCTCTCAGCTAGATTACCAGCTTAACCCCGATGACATCCATGTTGGACCCAGTGATTATGTCCCCTGGTTGGCTGACCGTAAGTTCTGCCATATCAGGATGGAGGGACGAACCTTCGGCGATGTTCCCTTGAATCTGGAGCTAAAACTTGAAGTGTGGGACAGCCCTAACTCAGCCGGGGTCGTTATTGACGCTATAAGGTGCTGTAAACTGGCCCTGGACCGCGGATTAAACGGGGCATTAGTAGCTCCCTCCTCCTACTTTATGAAATCACCACCCACTCAATATACCGACGATGAAGCTCACCGGATGGTGGAAGGGTTCATTGCCGAGAATAAACCGGGGGCAGAAGAGAAGCCTCCTCCCAACCAGGTGACAGCCTGAGTAAATCCTGAGAGGATTTTTGGCAACGGTAAATGAAGATAGCATTAGTTTCACCCTATGACTTTGCCTACCCGGGTGGTGTGGCTAATCATATCTCTTGCCTCGAAAGCTGTTTCACCAAAATGGGGCATGAGGTTAAGATAATTGCTCCTGCATCTAAAGCAGTCCCCACTTTCGGTGATAAGTTCATACCCATAGGCAAACCTCGCCCGATTCCTACCAGTGGCTCCATTGCTCGTATTAGTATATCACCTACCCTGGCATCTAAAGTAAAGCCGGTACTCGACAGGGAGAAATTTGATATTATCCACCTCCATGAGCCTTTAATACCAGCGCTGTGCACTACCGTGCTGCGCTTCTCGCAGACGGCCAATGTGGGCACCTTTCATGCCACTGGCAGTAGACCCAGTTACCGGTGGACTAAACCTTTCGTCAAGATGCTCCTGAAAAAGTGGTTTCGCAAGCTTGACGGTAAGATAGCCGTGTCTAAGTCAGCCATGGAGTTTACCAATGAACACTTCCCCGCACAGTACGAGATTATCCCTAACGGTATAGATTTAGAGCATTTTACCAATAATGTCCCGCCAATTGATGAATTTTGCGATGGGAAGCTCAACCTCCTGTTTGTCGGTCGTATGGAAAAACGAAAAGGTGTGAACTATCTGCTTAAAGCCTATAAACAGGTCAAGCAAGAATTCCCTAACTCCCGACTTATCATAGTCGGTCCCGGCATCAGACTGCGTAACAAGTATGAAAAGCAGGTGGCCAAGAGCAGTTTAAGGGATGTTGTGTTTACCGGTCACGTGACCTACAATGAATTACCCAGATACTATAAGACAGCCGACATTTTTTGTACGCCGGCCACCGGTCATGAAAGCTTCGGCATTGTTTTACTGGAGGCTATGGCTATGGGTAAACCGGTGGTTGCTTCCAATATAGAAGGCTATGCTGGCGTAATAACTCATAGCGTTGATGGATTATTGGTACCACCTAAAAATGAATCAATGCTGGCTCAGGCTCTAATTTCTCTCATGAACGACAAATCACTTCGGCAGCAGATGGGCGCCAGGGGGAAACTTAAATCGGCAGAGTACGATTGGGAACACATCTCCCAAAGGGTATTGGATTATTACGCTAAAGTGCTTAAAGGGGAGATATCCCGGACAGGAGTTTAGAAAAACGATGGTCAGTGGCAGAGTTGTCTGGAGTTCGTAAAACCGCAGCCTACTATCTTACCGAGCCGACAGTGCGGCTTTTGGCAAAGACATCTATTTCACCCAGCACGATAACCTGGATGGGTCTTTGCCTGGCTGCTGGGGCAGCGGCACTCATTATTATGGGACAGCTTTTGGCAGCGGGCTTCCTGGTGCTTATCGCCGGCTATTTTGATATTCTGGATGGAGCCCTGGCTCGCCGCACTGACCAAACTAGCCGCTCTGGAGCTGTCCTTGACTCCACGGTTGACCGCTTATCTGAGGCGGTGGTGCTACTCGGCATCTTAGCTCTATTTTTGTTCACAGAAGAACAGCCTTTATTCGCTCTGCTCGGCCGGAATTGGTCAATTTTGCTGGTTGGTCTCGCCTTGCTTAGTTCACCGCTGGTGAGTTATATTAGAGCTAGGGCGGAGGCATTGAGGATAGAGTGCCAGGTAGGAATATTTACTCGAGCCGAGAGGGTCATTGTGCTAGCACTGGGTCTCCTGATAAACCAGGTGACTATCGCCCTGGCTATTATCACGGCGCTGAGCCTGGTCACCGCCGGTCAGAGATTGCTTTATGTGCGAAAACAAGCCAAGCTGTCTTGATGACCTTTTATTTAAGTAGGTAACGACCAAAAGGCGAATAATAATGCAAGCGATTCTTGGAGTTGAAGGAAACTGGCGACACGAAGGAAAGGGAAAGATAGTTGACCAGCTGGCTGAAAAA
>SDBU01010347.1_pt1 | contig 10349 bp, 9 predicted proteins | sample 2277071 | NCBI WGS metagenome assembly SDBU01 (sample SAMN10397929, study PRJNA504765) | marine sediment metagenome | isolation source: marine sediment core GS08_GC12, 126 cmbsf | place: Arctic Ocean: Gakkel Ridge, Loki's castle | collected 2008 | reverse complement strand
CAGAGCATGTCCTAACTGGGTTTCAAAATAAGGTAACGCTATGACAAGTCCTTCTAAATGGCTTACATAGTCTGTGTGTGCTTCAGGCGCACGTGCTAGCCTTGCATTTTCTTCTCGCAGAGTGGTTATTTCCCTTCTACTGTGCATTACCACTTTCTCAGCAGAAAACAGTTCACTCCTTTTGGTGGTCAGATCGCTGGCTAAGCGTTGGTTTTCTTCTTTTAATTTAGCGGTCTCACTTGCGCCGTCTAATAGATGACGATATATGGTAGATTCGGCATCAGATTTTTTTGACATAACTCTACCAACCGTATTCTGTCCTTCCGTTAATGCTAGGCCAGTTTGAGCTTGTGCCTTACCAAGCGCTGCTTGTTTCTCTTGGTTGGCTTTCAAAAGGGCTTTTACGTTGTAGTGTCCTTGGATGGTCGTTGCTAGACTAAACACAGTATATGCTGCACCCGCACCAATCAAACACCATTGTAGAGCAGCGCTGAAGGTTAGTAGACCCACAATGGCGATGACTCCTAAGGCTACAGCACTGGTTCCTGCCGTAAGATCGGTTGCGGAAGCTAGAATCGTAGCTACTTTAGCGCTACATGAGCGGGCTTTAAGTTCTTGATGTAAGCGATTGACTTGATAAGCTGTAACTGAACTATTAAGCATAATAATTATTCCTCTCAGATTAAATGTGCCTATATTTTACCCTAAGTGCCTTTATTTAAGAATGATATAAATTATTTTAATTGATGGATTGTGTCTGAAAAAAATCGGGCGCGGGCACTAGATTAGTTAAGTATTTTTTTGACGGCTTCTTTTAAAGGAATATGTTTGATGAGTTCTTCGACGGTGGGACGGAAGCGGTAGGTCCAGTTACGGGCAAGGATTTTCCCGGGGATGTTGATCCGTTCATCGGCGGGATTGTGGGAAATTAGCTCAGGATAGAGGGCAAGGTACTCTTGGAGAAGATTGATGTGAAAGAGACTGCCAGAGTGGTGGCTCTCTCTGAGAATTTCCTGAAGCCGCTCGTTGGATAGGAATGGTTTATAGGGCCACTCCTTGAACTCTGAGTAGAGCCTGGCTTCTTTAGGAAAGTGGCGCCACCAGAGCTGGAGGGTGTCTAAGTCGTGGGTGGAGACGGTGGTCATGCTGGCGGGAGGGTATTCCGAGGGAGGAATAAATTTTCCATCGGTCTCCCAGTGCCGCTCCCAGCGCATCACTCGTGTGCCGCAGATACCTAATTCCGTAAGACATTTTTTGACTTCTGGGGGAACTAGGCCGAGATCTTCTCCTATGGGCAAAATGGGAGCGGATCGGAGCATCATCTCCATGATTTTGCGTCCATGGGGGATCCATTGATTTTCGTCAGGGGGGATAAAGCTTCCCTCTTTGGCGGTTTTGCCTGGGGCAATCGCCCAAAGACGGAAGAAGCCGACGATGTGGTCAATTCTATAGAGGTGGTAGAGCCGGGAGGCGAGCTCTAACCGTTCATGCCACCAGCTAAAATCGCTTTTCTCGAGCTCTTCCCAGTCGTAGATAGGAAAGCCCCAGTTCTGCCCGTCGCGGGTGTACATATCTGGGGGGGCTCCTGCGGAAAGGTGAAGGAGGAAATAGTGTCGGTAGTGCCAGACATCAGCGCTATCGCGGCTGATTAGGATGGGAATATCTCCTTTGAGTAGGATGTGGGCATCTGTGGCGGTCTTTTTGACTTTCTCGAGCTGGTTATAGCAGAGATATTGGGAAAATTCGTGAAAGTGGATGGAGTTGGCAAATTCTACGAGGAGATCTTGATATCCGCCCTCTGAGGGACTTTTGAGGGGGATGGGCCACTCTTCCCAGGGTCTCCACTCTTGCTGCTCCTTGATCGCCTTAAAAAGGGCGTAGGGCTTAAGCCATTTGTTGTGCAGCAGGAAGTTTTGGTACTCGGAGGATTCTGAAATTTCTGGGAAGAAGTGGGCGAAGTAGTCTCTTAAAAAGGAGTTTTTGAGCTCTCGGACAATGTTGTATTTCACGCGTGAGGTGGAGTTCCAGTAGCGCATCTGGGCGAGTTTTTCGCGGTAGTGGGCGATCTTGTCGATGTCGGGGAGTTGGGATAGGCTGAGGTGGACAGGGTTGAGAGCTGTGGCGGAGAGTGCGCTGTAGGGACTGGTGCCGAGCCCTGTATCGTTTAAGGGAAGGAGCTGGATCACATCCATTCCAACTTCCTGGCACCATCCAATTAGGGGAATAAGGTCGAGGTACTCTCCAATCCCTGTGCTCTGTTCTGTATGGAGGGAGAAGAGTGGAACGCATATACCGTGATGGTTGCGTACTCCGATTTCTTTCCACTGTGAACCCGCAGGGGTGTTAAAGAGCTGTTGTTCCAATTCTTCACTCATGGTGTTAGTCCAAAAAATCCACTTCCCTTCTCTTCAACATCTTCTTCTAGGTGGGGCACCTCTCCGCTCTCCAAACACTCCTTCCAGATTTTGGAATGTTCCAGAAAGAGCTGTAAGAACTCCCAGAGCTTTTTGCCGTTGAGGGTGGCGAGAGGGAAGTATTGGAAGAGAACCAGGGAGTCGTTTTTCTCGCTAAAAGCTAGGGTGCCTCGTGGGGCGCGAGAGAGACCATTGACGCGCAGGGCCTGTTTGAGGATGCTCTCCCGATAGGAGCCTACAGTTATCGCTCCCAGTTCACTTCCGATCAAGACTTGGTCGGCGTCAGCAGATAGGTCGATCTGGACAGCGAGATCATTGCCAAAGTTCAATCTACATGCTTGATGGTGGTCGGGTTTTAGGGGGAGTTCCATCTCTGTGGATAGTTCGGCAATCAATGTTTCGAAAGGGGTCATGCTTCTTCGGCCTCCTCATCTTCGGCTTCCACTTCTTCGAGGGTCTCTATGATCACAAGACGTAAGTTTTGTCTATGTTTTACGGATTGATATAAACGTGGAGAGAGCTGTCTAGTAGCATCCCGGAATTGGTTTAAGATAATCGACTTTTCTACATCGCTCTGAAATCCGAGCTGTTCGGTCTGTTGGATTAACTTCAAAACCGAAGGGTATTTCTGGTCGACTAGGGAGATGTACTGTTTGGCAAGGTGCTCAAAGGTGATGTTTTTTGGGTAGGGGACTCCAGCTTTTGAAAAGAGAGAGCGGATGAGTCTCATGCGAGATTTAAAAAAGATATGTACCCAGAGTATCGACTGGAGATTGCGCGTATCTGTCATCAACCGTATTAATTCGGGTCGCTGGATAGAGGATCCTTTGGATTTAAGGTCATAGCTGAGTCCTTTTAAAAGGAAACCAACCACTTGTTCAAGCTGATCAAAATTGTACTGCTTTGAAAGTTCGGCAAAAAGGACGTTGTGCTCACGGGGATTGAGGGTGATATCGCGATAGAGATTACGTAGTTCGGTAGGGTTTTCGCCTAGCCCTAGTTTGTGGTAATATTTAGCGACGGAGTCGACATTTCTTCCAGCAATAATAGAATGCTCATTCTGCTCATAGTGGATCTGCCGCGCCTGTTTTACGGTCTCAAGAAGAGGGCCATCGGTGACTCTCTCGAGGTAGCCCATCGCTTCATGGGCTAGAGTAGGATCGTCTTTGAAAATCGCGGTAACACTATCGATAACGTCCTCCGGAGAGGAGTCTTCGTTTAGCCTGCGGCGAATGTAGATTAAAAGGTTGGTTTCGAGTTCGGAATTCCTTCGATGAAAGTCGTGAGCCAGATCTTCGTCAGATTCTGGAGTGACCTCCTCGACTTTTAGGGTCTCTTCGGGCGCCTTTTTTCGTTCCACCAGAGTCTTGGAGCGGTTCAACTGCCGCTGCAGTCTTCCGGATGCTGCTGGGTTGAAGCCCGTTTGCGCTACGGAAGATGTAAAATTATCCTCACTCAGATCCTGGGCAGCGGCAATCTGTTTTCCTAATGCCTTAGCTGCTTTGGCTTGGGCGGTCGCGAAACTGGCGGGGATAATTGGGCCGGCCATAATTTATGAAATTTGAACCCTTCCTAGAGGCTGAATCCGAATCTCAGGAATGATCTCCTGATATGAGACTACAGCCAAATCCACAAACTCTGATTCTATCAGTTTACGCACAAAGCGACGAACGTCAATGGCCGTCAGCATTACCGGGGGTTGCCCTCCAGGAGGGGTAGGGGTGATGGTGTTGCGCATGGCTTTGAGAATCAGATTCACAGAATCAGGGTCGAGGGCAATGTAAGACCCCGCCGTCGTCTGTTTGATCGCACCTCGGACCATCTCTTCAATTTCGGGATCGAGCAGGTAGACAGAGAGTGTAGATTGTCCCTGAGAGTAGCGGAAACTGATGTAGCGCTTGAGTGAAGAACGTACGTACTCGGTCAGAAGCACGGTGTCTTTCTCCGTTTGCGCCCATTCGCTGAGAGATTCCATGATGGTACGTAGATCCTTGATTGAGATCTGCTCTTGCACGAGGCGTTTGAAGATCTCGGTCAATTTTTGCAAGGGAACTAAGCGGGTGACTTCTTTGGTAAGATCAGGGAATGACCTCTCCAGAAACTCGAGCATTTGGCGTACTTCCTGAATGCCAATAAAGTCAGCAGCATTCTGTCGAAAGAAGTAGGAGAGGTGAAGGATCACCACTTCGAGAGGTCTCCAATATTTAATACCCGCCTTATCCATAATAGTCTGATACTGTTTCTCAACCCATAGAGAGGGGAGGCCAGTCACATTTTTGTAGGAGATGAATGAGAGGTTATAGCGTCGCAAGTTCTCTTCTGTTTCGTTGGTGAGGAGATAGTTTTGGGGGACTTTACCTCGGATGATTGGAACTTCGTTGAGGAGAATGAAGTACTCATCCGCATCGAGAGTAGGCGAGTCTGTGCGTACATGGACGCCGGGAAAACGAAGACCTAGATCTTGATAGAGCGCTTGCCGCATCCGGGGGATCATCTCTTCGACTAGGCTGGGCCCCTCTTTCTTTTTGCGTGTGATTTCTGAGAGGTTTTTGCCTACTTCGAGAATAACCGGCAGGGTTAAAGCAAACTCTTCAGCGCCGCCGCCGACAACTGCATGCCCCTCGATCTCAGTTGCTATGGCTCCTCCAGGAGCTCCTGCAGCGACCTTAGCGGCCTCTCTTTTCTTCTTCCTCACTAGTCCGAAGGCAATGGCCGCTAAGACGAATGCCAAGCTTGTGAAAGTCCAAGTGGAAAATCCTTTAAACAATCCCATGCCAAAAGTGGCTGCTGCGGCAATGAAGATAGCTCGAGGCTCGCGGAAGAGTTGGGCTGCGATTTCTTTGCCCAAGTTAGCATCGCGACGTTCGCTGGAAACACGTGTGGTGACGATACCAGAGGTAAGCGCGATGAGAAGAGAGGGGATTTGAGAGACGAGACCATCCCCGATTGAGAGTAGTGTATAGATCTGGGCCGCCTGACTGATAGACATGCCATGCTTCCAGGTTCCGATGATTAAACCACCGACAATGTTGACAAAGGCGATAATCATACCGGCGATCACATCTCCCTTAACAAACTTCATTGCCCCATCCATCGCACCGTAGAGTTCACTCTCTTTCTGGATAAGAGCCCGCTTTTCACGCGCTGAATTGGAGTCGAGAATGCCAGCACGTAAATCGGCGTCGATAGCCATCTGCTTACCGGGCATCGCATCCAATCGGAAACGGGCAGCCACTTCAGCGACTCGCTCGGCACCTTTGATGACTACGATAAACTGGACGATCGTAATAATGATAAAGATCACGAAACCGACAACATAGTCGCCTGAGACTACAAACTGGCCAAAAGCCTGAATAATTTCCCCGGCGTAGGCATGGAGGAGGATCTGACGGGTAGAGCAGATATTAACGCCCAAGCGAAAGACAGTGGTTACGAGGAGGATCGTAGGGAACACCGACAGGTGGATAGCACTTGGAATATAGAGGGCTGCCATCAATACTGCCACAGCTGCGGTCAGGTTGAAGGTTATTAGTAAGTCGATGATAGCGGGCGGAATAGGGAGGATGATCATCACGATAACGGCGATGATCCAGCCAGCTAGGAGCAGATCACTCGAGCGATTGATCAGATTGAGAGCAGTCTCTCCTCCTAAAGTTCTGGATAAATACTTGATAAAATTCTTCAACCTTCGTCTCCCTTGAGTTTTAGCGATTCAACATAGAGGAGAATCTCTCCGATCGCTTCATAAGTCGCCTCGGGAATAAACTTATTCACTTCACCCTCATCAAGCAGTTGGTGTGCCAGCGGAACATTGCGCATAATAGGTATATGATGTTTTTCTGCAAACTCGATGAGGTATCGAGCTCGATTTCCGACTCCTTTGGCGATAATCCAAGGGGCTGCATATTCTTCCGGTTCATAGCCAATAGCAATCGCAACGTCATCAGGATTGGTGATCAATGCTTTAGCCCGCCGGATTTGCGTCGATCCCGAGTCATAGGCAATCTCTTGAGCTAGCTGTCTCCTTTTGCCCTTAATCTCAGGGTTTCCTTCTGTGTCTTTATATTCTTGCTTAACCTCAAACTTCTCCATCTTCATCTCTTTGGCGAAGTTATAGCGTTGATAGATCAGGTCGATCACGGCAATAATGAGAAAGTAGATCCCCACCCATACGATTACTTTGAAAATAATCGTTTTGAAGACAAGTGCTCCGCCGATAGGGGGGAGCGTAACAGTGGCGATGAGAAGTCCAATGTTATCGCGGACGGCGAGATAGATCAGAACAGCGGCGCCAAAAATCTTAAATATAGATTTTAGGAGCTCGACTAAGGTTTTCATTTTGAATTTTTGCTTGATGTTTTCGACCGGATTAAATTTTTTAAAATTCGGTTTGAAAACTTCTACAGCAAAAGTGGGCCCCACGACGAGGAACCCAACGACGGTTCCAACAAGAGCAACCACGCCCGCGATAGGAAGCGAGACGATCAAGATGACATAGATCATCTCTTTGAGCAGGTGGGGCGCACTGAGGGCTACATCAGTTTTTGGAGCCAGAGTAAACATCTGAACCATGAAGCCGCCGAGTTTTTCGTAGAGAAAACTCGTCATATAAAGAGTCATGGAAACGGCGACAATGAAGGTAATCGCAGATGGAAAATCTTGAGATTTGGCGACCTGTCCCTTTTTACGGGAATCTTTTAGCTTCTTCGGGGTCGCCTTTTCGGTCTTTTCAGCCATTTCATCGAGTATAGGAGAGAGTAATGAAATAGTACAGAAGAATGGGCTGAGCTGTTATGATGTTCTACCAATTATGGCTGGACTTTCTTGCGGTATTATCGGACTTCCCAATGTGGGGAAATCGACTCTTTTCAATGCTTTGACCAAAGCTGGGGCAGCTTCGTCAAACTATCCCTTTTGCACGATCGATCCTAATGTTGGAGTGGTCGATGTTCAGGACTCTAGGTTGGGGGAGCTTGCGGAAATATCCCAGAGTAAACAGACGATTTACGCGGCAATGCAATTTGTGGACATAGCTGGCCTTGTCAAAGGAGCTGCTCAGGGAGAGGGGCTGGGCAATCAGTTTTTGGCCCATATTCGCGAAACCGATGCGATTATCCATGTTGTCCGTTGTTTTGAAGAGGAAGATGTCGTTCATGTTGAGGGCAAGCTCGATCCTCTACGCGATATAGACACGATTAATATCGAGTTGATTTTGGCAGATTTGCATACAGCAGAGCAGATCTATAAAAGAGTGGAAAAACAAGCCAAAGGCAACAAAGAATTAAAAGAGACCCTCGTTGCCCTCAAAAAAGTGGTAGACCACCTCGATTCGAGCCATCCTGTCCGTACTCTGCAGCTCACTGGCGAAGAGCGAGAGCATCTGAAGCCTTATCCCTTCCTGACTCAGAAAAAAGTCCTCTATTGCGCCAATGTGTCGGAAGCCGATCTACCGTCTATGGAAAATCAATATGTCCAGCAAGTTCGTGAGCATGCCAAGTCGGAGGGGAATAGCATGCTTCCCATCTGCGCCAAGCTCGAAGCTGAAATTGTCGAACTCGAGGAGGGGGAGCAGCTTCTTTTCCTCGAAAGTCTCGGGTTGAAGGAAACGGGGCTCGATCGGCTGATCCACGCCTCTTTTGAAATGTTGGACCTGATCTCTTTTCTAACGACTGGTGAGATGGAGACACGCGCCTGGACGATTTCCTCAGGAATCACTGCTGCAGAGGCAGCTGGAAAGATTCATACCGATATCCAAAAAGGGTTTATCAAAGCAGAGGTCATCTCATTTGACGATTTCGTCCAAAATAAGGGACGCTCAGGCGCTCGAGAAGCGGGCAAGCTGCGCTTTGAAGGTCGTGATTACATCGTCAAACCCGACGATGTCATCCTCTTTCACCACAATTAATACCATTTCGGTAAAATAAATGCGCAAATTCAAGCCACCTAACGAGTCATTTTTGGGCTATCCTTTCTCGCTCATATTTAAAAATATGGGCTTCGAAACGATAGCCCAAATCTATCACGTTAATCGACTCGACTTTGCGCATTTATTTTACCGAAATGGTATAACCCCGATTTTTTTGGCAAGTGCGATGTCGTGTGAGATTTGTTGTTTGAGCCCGTCGGGGGACGAGAATCGTCTTTCTGGACGTAAAAAGCGCTTGAAAATCACCTCAATTTCTTCCGCATAGAGCGATTCTTTAGCATCGAGGATATGTACTTCAAGCTGCGTGGTTCGATTGGTGTGAAGCGTGGGAGCAGCGCCTAGATTGGCCACTCCGAGGTAGAGCTTGCCATTGCGGATTACTTCGACAGCATAGACTCCGAGCGGTGGCAGGCAGAGGGTTTCCACGCTGAGGTTTGCGGTTTGAAAGCCTAGAAGTTTCCCCTTTCCCGCCCCTGGCAAAACTGGGCCATAGATCGAGTAAGGTCTGCCTAGAAAAAGAGCTGCTCTTTCGAAATCACCCTTTTGAATCAGCCCCCTGATTCTTGTGCTGGAGACTACCTCCCCATCTATTTTCAGCGGGTCCTGGAATAGAGGGGTAAAATCCATTTTTCTAGAGAGAATGTCTATCTCCCGTCTATCTCCCTGTCTCAGATGACCTACTGCAGCGTCATGGCCAAGGACAAGATGCGTAAACGGAACTCTCTGTTTGAGAGAGGAGAGAAAGGTCTCTGCAGATTGGAGTGAGAGCTTTCTAGTAAAAGGGGCGACCATGATTTGCTCGATTCCAGCCTGTTTGAGAAGATGTAATTTTTGCGAGGGGGTTGTCAGTAGAGGAACGGCTCTTTGGTGGAGAATTTCTGCAGGGTGGTTGGAGAAGGTGAAAAGAGACTTTTGCCCTTTCAGCTCTTGGAGAATTTTTTGGTGTCCGAGATGAACCCCATCGAAATTGCCAAGAGTTAGTGAAATTTCTTTACTCTTCTTCACCATGGCTTCGCAGGAAGGGGGTTATATCGAAATCTGGCGCGTCTAAAAGAGTGCCGTCGATACACTCTTCCAAGCGAAAAGCACCACTTCGAGTTCTTTGAAGCTTTGCAAGGTGGGCGCCACAGCTTAACATATCTCCCATGCGGTGGGCTATGCTGCGAATATAGGTCCCCTTGCTGCAGGTGACGTGAAATCGTAGTAGGGGATAGGTGTAATCGAGGAGGGTAGTGTGCACTTGTACGAGAGCTTTCTTGCGCTCGATGGTTATGCCTTGACGCGCCAGTTCGTAGAGCTTCTTCCCCTTCACTTTTTTAGCCGAAAACATAGGAGGTTCCTGCTCAATCGCTCCTTGAAATTGTGCTATCACTTTTTCTATCTCTTCAGCTTTGGGCTTCTTTTTTGAGCGAGCCACTACTTTGCCGTCGCAGTCATAGGTGTCGGTGCTCACGCCAAGGCTGACTTCTGCGAGATACTCTTTGTCGTCAAAAATGAGTTTGTCGGAGAGTTTTGTGTAGTTACGGCCGATCAGCATAACCATGACGCCAGTAGCGAAAGGGTCCAAGGTGCCAGCATGGCCGATTTTTTTGATGCCTGTGAGCTTGCGTAACGTTCGAATCAGACTGAAGGAGGTTCGTCCCTGGGGTTTGTTGACAAGAAGAACACCTTCTTTTAAGTCAGTCTGTGCATCCATCACTCGGTTCCTCTCGCGACGTTCTTTCATCTTGGATTTCTGAAATCAGCCCTTCGATCTGCATCTGAGTTTCTAGAGAGTCATCCATGAGGAATGTTAGCTTTGGAAAATAACGAATAGTAACCTGCTGCGCTGAGCAGGTTCCAATATAGCCGGCTGCAGACTGAAGGACAACGGTAGCTTCTGCTTTCACTTTTTCATCTCCGATCACGCTGATATAGACTTTTGCGTGGCGAAAATCTTTGGTAATCTCCACGCGAGTCACCGTGATAAATTCAGGAAGTTTGGGATTCTTCACCTCCCTGCGTATCAC
>SDBU01010346.1_pt1 | contig 10350 bp, 12 predicted proteins | sample 2277071 | NCBI WGS metagenome assembly SDBU01 (sample SAMN10397929, study PRJNA504765) | marine sediment metagenome | isolation source: marine sediment core GS08_GC12, 126 cmbsf | place: Arctic Ocean: Gakkel Ridge, Loki's castle | collected 2008 | reverse complement strand
CGCCGCGCAAGCGGTGGAGTTGTTCTGCTATGTCGCGCGGAAGTTTGTGGGTGCGCTCGCCGCTGTTCTTGGCGGGATCGATACGCTCGTGTTCGCTGGAGGAATCGGAGAGAACGCGCCGGAGATCAGAGGGCGTATCTGTGCGGGTCTGGAGTTCTTGGGAATAGAACTCGATCCGAACGCGAACAGCGCGCACGCGCCGATCATATCGTCCAGCGACAGCCGGGCTACTGTAAGAGTGATTGAGACGGACGAAGAACTGATGATCGCCAGGCATACCAAAGATCTAATTGCGGGAGGACAGAAATGAGTAAGATCAGCGAAGACCGTATACAGCAGCTAGACACCTATTGGCACGCTGCAAACTACCTGGGCGCGGCCCAGGTGTACCTGCGCGGGAATACTCTGCTGAAGGAACCTCTCAAGCCCGAGCACATCAAGCCGCGTCTGCTCGGCCATTGGGGCACGCAGCCCGGCCTCAACATCGTCTACGGGCACCTGGACCGTCTGGTTCAGGATACCGATGCCAGTCGATGTGGTGATAGAGAGGTGCTTTTTCGGCGTATGACTCCACCTCGATCCGGGCGGATTTCGCGAATGGCATTGCGAAATAGCAGTTGAGGCCGCTTTGCCCCTGCACTGAGAGGTAGCGAGAATTGATCTCATAGAATGGGATCCCGTGGCACAGGCCGAAGAAATCCCCAAGCGGAGCTTCAACGCTAGGTACTTCCTCACCATCCCAATAGATGCGAAGGATAATTTGACGATTTAACATAGGGCGCGGCCTAGTTGCCATCCAGATGTGCCGGATACAGCCGGGGCCTTCGAGTTCTGCAAGCACATGCGTCTTGCCACTACCGATACTGGGGGAGTCAATGACCCGATCTATAAGAAACTCCTTGGGAAGTTCGAGGAAAGACATTGTTGCCTCCTGATAGCTAGGGTCATTCAGTTCTCAAAGTTTGGAACTGAATGGCCCTGCGTAAAGTGGATGGAATTGAAGCCCAGAGGAATTCTCCAGGCTCCTACTGTGTTTGCTTCAGCTCACCCCAGGTGCTGGCTAACTTTTCAGAAGGTTTCACTGCTGCTGTTGCACTACCAAGAAACACCTTCTATGAGGCAGCCATTATACCACACGATTTCACCAAGGTGTTTCTTCATGAAAGAATTGCGCTATATGCGGAATAGACGCCTATCAACCGACCTCTTGAACAGATTTGCGTATCCCGATATGAGAAAATAGCGTTGCCACTTGACCGCTCTACTCTATAGTCTCCGCCAAACTAATGTGGATATTGTAAGTATAGTAGATAGCCGCTGTACCCACAAGCAGATTCTGGAGGCAACGCTGTGAATGCAAGACAGAAATATGAGTTGATCCGTCCTATCCTGAGGGGTGAGAAAAGCCCTAAGCAAGTCAGTGAAGAAGAAGACATTCCACTCAGCAACATTTACTGTTACCTAAAGCGACTGCGAGAGGGCGGCGAGGACATGGAAAGTCTGGTTGATAGGTCTCATGCTAATCAGTCACACCCCAGATGGCTCTCCCAGGAAGATAAGGATAAAGTGATCCAATACAAACTTCAGCATTCCCATCTCAGTTCACGACAGATGGCTGGAGCACTTGCCAAAGAGGGTATTCTGGAAATCCATGATCGCACGGTGTCCAATATCCTCAAGGAACGCGGCTTGACTGCCTCCTTTTTGTCGACAAGTCTTCCGAACTGAAAGACCTGATCCAGTCTGAGAAGGTGGCCTACTTGCTATCTCTGAAAGAGCAAGATATGTCGGTCATGGTTATCAGCCAGCAATACCATGTGCCATATACGACTATCTATTACTGGTTACTCCGCTATGAAATATATCATACCTATGAGAATCGCTCCTCGGCTCCGCATCATACGTATGGCAAAGTCACACAAGAGATCAGAGCGGCTGTATTAGGGAAATATAGCAAGAATCGGCTTCTGGGATGCTGGCGCCTCTCTCTGTTCCAGTATCATGAACAAAGCTTAAGTCACACCACTATCTGGCGAATTCTTGTGGCGGCCAGACAACCCAGGTTGCCATCTAAGCCTATATATCACCTCACGCACTACCATCAGATTTGGTTCATAGACCACGTGCACCTGAGGACGCTGCCAGATGGACAGAAAGTCTATAGCTTGGTAATCGTCGATGGAATGTCTCGGGTTCTCCTGTCTGATGAAGTATGTTTGTCCAGAGGCGCTCGCGATGCTGTCTTGATTCTGCTTCGTGCCTTCATTCGTTGGGGATTGCCAGAAGAGATCGTCAGTGACAATGCTGGGGCATTTATATCACTGCTGTTCCAATTATTCCTGGCCAGGCTTCAGATAGAGGTAAGCCATACAACCCCTGGATGTCCATGGCAGAATGCTCATGCCGAATCTCTCATCGGCACGCTTCGTGCCTATATGTACCCGCATATACAAAGGCAAAAAACAGTTACAGGAATCCAGCGCGTGTATACAGAGAAGACCCACTACATGACTTCGAAGTGAGTATGCTGGCAACAGGCAAGCGATATACACGCACCGTGGATGGACAGGGACGGGTATCATGGAAACGCTATCACTTGTATGTGCGGGTGGAACTGAAGAAAGAGAAGGTAGGGATTCGAGAATTCTTCGATTCGTTGGTCATCACATACCAGAGTGGAGCAGTGGTATCATACGTATGTAGTCATGAGCGTAGCCAGGCCACCTCTATTCCTAACACACCTGTGTTTCATGATCCTCTGGAGATCAAGACTTCAGCTCAGTTGGAGCTTTTCGACTTCTCTCAGTTCCAGTTGCGTTATGTAAGCCGCCGTCCTCCGAACCGGAAGCACCCGCCCGGAAATGCTACTCAGCTCCTGATACAAGGTTTAGACTATGATTGAGCATTTCTCATATCGGGATACGCAAATCTGTTCAAGAGGTCGGTTGATAGCGCACGGCGTATCCCACAACATCCAACAAAATCAACTGACATTAGCATCTGACCGACACTCAAGACCATCTGCAACTATGTCGGTTAATGTCCGACATTTTTCTGTTGACTTATCCGATAGATATATGATACCCTATTCTGGAGGTGATTCTATGGAGAATACGAAAGAATGGCTATCCGTCAAAGATGTCGCCAATATTCGGAACTGTACAGACAGAACTGTCCTGCGCATGATAGAGAAGAAAGAGGTCGAAGCTAAAAGAGATGGAAAGCGTTGGCTCATCCTCAAAAGCTCTCTTTCAGGCGACAATATTCCGACAGAGTCAGACGCAGTATCAATACTTAAAGTACAACTTCAAGAACAGAAAGAGGAGATAGATTACCTTAAAGAACAACTTGAGACCATCCGACAGTCATCGGAAGAAAGTCGGAAACGATCGGACACGATAATCCTACAACTTACCCAGCAGAATCAACTGATGCTGGAAGATAAAACTACTTCCTGGTACCGAAGATGGTTCAGGAAGAGAAAACGTGCTGAGGAAGAGCTGCTAGAACGGTAGAAGCTGATGCTTAACCCGACAGCCTGAGCAAAGCCAGCGATTTTTGGAACACCACCAGGAGCCGTTTTACCACAGATGGTTTAGGAAATGAAGAGTCAGCTTTTTCAATCGAAAGTTGGTGATGTGAAATAAGAAAACCCAGTGTTTATGCGGTTTAATAGAATTTGCCGGGGTGTCGAAAACAAGCTTAGGAGGATAAAAACATGCGAGGCAAGAGTATAAATACTTTGGTCGTTACTGGAATATTCTCGATGCTGATCCTGATTGTGTTATGCCAGCCGCCGGTGGCCGGGTATACGGACCTTCAGCAGCGGTTCTCCCTGGAACCGCCCAAGGGCTGGCAAGTCCAGATGGATAAATCTGGAGTAGCTACCTTCATGGCTCCAGATGGCGTCACTGCGCTCATCATTTTTCCCAAGAGGGTGTCAGAGTCCACAACTCTTGATACTCTACCGTTAGCGTACGAGCGGCTACTGAAGGAGGCTCAACCTGGAGTCTCGGTGGAGCTGTTGGAGGGAATGAGTTTTGAGATTGCTGGGCAACCGGCTCTGCAAAGAGTGTATGCCATAAAAAGAGGCCCAGGCGAGCGCGCCAGGGCAATGGTGACATTCATCAAAGTGGGAAAACTGTCACTGACGCTTGCCGCGACAACCAGCGAGAAGGAGTTCGCCGAATATAAACAGGTGTTCCTGAAGTCGCTCCAGACGTTGCGCTTCCCCACGCCAGGTCGTCCGATCACAACCCCCGATCTGCCACTGAAACCATCCGATGTTACGATCAGCCCTTCTGATATAGTAACCAGGGAAGAGACAATAAGTGTTCCACCCCACATAGAAGATATGATTCAGGTATCAAGCTTCATCTTTATGGGCACCGTTAGAAAATTCAACGCTGCTGCCATGCCTGTCGCCGCGATTACGGACAATATGGTCATTGTAGCGGTTGACGAAGTCTTTCAGGCGGCCAGGACGCTTGGTGATTACACAGGCAAGAATATTACAGTACTGTTGAAGGATCTGGGGAACGTAGAAGTAGGCCAGCGGATGGTCTTCTTCACGAACGGCTGGCTTTACGGCGAAAGTATCGTGGTTCGTGAGGTGGGTAAACTGCTGGTGCAGCAAGAGGCCGCAAGGTTACGAAGGCAAGTCATTGAAGGGATCAAAATAGTTGCAGATAAGAATCTGATGAGGTACATTGCCAGAGCCGAACTGGTGGTCGCTGGAAGCGTGATCGATGTCAGGCAGGCGGATATCCCCCAGGGCCGCCGAGACAGAAGCGAACACGATCCGATGTGGCGGGAGGCCGTTATCGAAATCAAATCTATGGAAAAAGGCTCGTTCCCTGAAGGAACCATTACCGTCATGTTCCCCAACTCCATGGACATTATGTGGTACAAAACTCCCAAGTTCAGCGTACGTCAGGAAAGGATCTGGATCCTTCGGAGGGATAAGCCATTTGTTGATGAAGAAATAGAAGCTTATATGGCCCTCGATCCTCGGGCCGTTCACCCCATGGACCAACTGAACCGAATAAAGAGGCTTATCCGGCGCGTGCAATAGAAATAAACAAGGAGACTTCAAGGGACTATAAGAAAGTTAATCTTAGCGGAAGTCAAATAGCTTCGCGCTTTTGTGATACGTAATGCACCTTCTTGCTTGCATTATGTTCTGTATGGAGGGAAATATGAAACGCAAATGGCAAAATGTGTGCTCAAATCTTCTGCTGGTGTTGACTATTCTCTTGCTGGCAACCGGGACAACTTATGCGCAGATCACTGTCGTGAATATGATACCAAATGCCCAGAGTGGTGAAACTGATCAGGACAGTGAGCCAAATATCGCTGTCAATACGGCAAATCCGCTTCAGATAGCGGGATCTGCTTTCACACCCAATCCTGGCGGAGGAGCCAATGCACCGATATTTGTTTCTACAGACGGTGGCAATACGTGGACACTCAACGCCATTGTGCCAAGCCAGGCCGGTTCCAGCACCAGCGACATCACACTCCGCTTCAGCGGCTCAGGCAACACCCTTTACGCCGGCATCCTGCGGCTACCCCAAAACATAGTGAACGTTAGACGCCTGAACATCCTCCGCACGAACAACTTCACTGGCGCAGCGACGATGACAGTTCTGGTCGACCGTAACCGGCCGGACCAACCCTACGTCCAGGCAACTACTGTCCTTGGAGGTTCAGGCAGGGGTAACGACCGGGTATACGTTGGGAACAATGACCTGGCCGTTTCCACCTTTCGCGGCGGCAACGGCCGGACGGCAACCATAGATCGCTCGCTCAATGCTGCAACGGCCGCCGCTCCTGCAGGATTCGGAACCTTCCGCATCGAAAGGCGCGCGACAGCGGGCCAGGATGGGCCGCCCATACGCCCGGCGATCCATCCGGACGGCACTGTCTATGGGGCATTCTACCGCTGGACCAATATGGCTGGAAACTTCAACCCCAATGGCACCGTAACCGCTGACGTTGTGGTGGTACGCGACGACGACTGGGGCGCCGGGGCGAACCCATTCGCTGACCTCGTTGACACCGGTGACAGTGCCGCCGGGATACGAGTAGTCCAAGGGCGTACAGTACCCTGGGCTAACAGGATCCAGGCGAACTTTGGGCAAGAGCGATTTGTCGGCTCTAATATCAGCATTGCCGTCGATCCGAGGAACAGCGCGACAGTCTATATCGCGTGGGCCGACCGGGTCGGCGTGAACAACTACACTTTACATATCCGCCGCTCCACCAACAGAGGGGCTAACTGGTCAAACGATCTGCGGACCATTACTAACGCAACGAACCCTGCGCTGGCCATCAACAGCCGCGGGAGAGTTGGATTCCTCTATCAGCAGTTGACCGGCGGAGCCACGCAGCACTGGGTCACCCGACTGGACTGGACGGATAACGCCTTCACGAACGTAACCAGCAACGTCCTAGCAAATGTGCCCGCAAACACACCTGCAGCCACATTTCTTCCATACATTGGCGACTATGTCCATCTCATGGCGGTTGGAAAAGACTTCTACGGCATCTTTTCCGCCAACAACAGGCCGGACAACGCGAATTTCCCCAGCGGCGTCATATATCGGCGAAACGCCAACTTCATCACCCATACACTGCTTAACACCGACAACACAACGCAGGTGAACGTCTCTATTGACCCCTTCTTTGTCCGATCCATCCAACTGGCTGCTAACGCCGACTTCTACGTCAGCGATTGGACGGACAACCCAGCGTCATACGACAGAGGATTGGAGCCATCGACCCATCCTGTATTCTATGCGACCAGCGATGTGTGGAACCGTCGGTCTAACGCTCCGGGTGGATTCAACGCGAACAACCAGCCACGGAGCCAGGACCCCCAAATGGTTACTGCTGGGAAAAATTACGCGTTCGCGCGGATCCGGCGCAACGCCTCCGGAGCGGCCGCGACAGTGACAGCGCATTTCCTGGTTTCTGAATTCGGAACTGGCAGTAATTACCAGAACGCCGGGACTACTGCTGATCCAACAGTCAATTTTTCCCCAGCCGAACAGGAAAAGACGATGGCCAACGGGTATGAATGGGAACTTCCGGTCACCACTTCGAGCCATACCTGCCTCGCGGTAGAGATATCGACGCCCACCGATCCCATCGCGCCCCCCAGTGTGCTTGGCAGCGCTCCGGGATGGCCAACTACCGATCTCATGTTCATCAATGACAATAACAAAGCGCAGCGTAACATGGGGGTGTATGGCACAGCAGGCGGTGCGGGTGGTTCACGCTGCCAGGTCTCTTTCTATGCTATTGCACACAATGCCGCGACTTTCCCGCGCGACATGGTTATACGGTACGAAGCAGCGGACGAGGTTCAGAAAAGACTGAGGAGGCTTCATGTCAGGGTTATCGGCGGTAAAAGCGATTCCTATCAATTCGGAAACAATATTACCCTGACAAATATGCAGCCCGGAGAAAACCGCTGGATCGAACTGGCCTTTGACACGCCGGGCGGAAGCAAGGGAGAGTTGCTTCCAGTCACGTTCCGCGAAATGGTGGGCAATGCCGCCGTAAATGGATTCGCTATTGCGGCGCAACCTTTACCTCTGGGCGAAGTCATTCAGGAAAACCTCGAGTTTCATGGCGAAGTGCTAATTCGCATGGCCGCTGCGTTCAAAATCAAAGGGGCCGAGGAAGAGGGGAGAATGGCCTTTAAATTGAGTCGTGAGATGAGGATTCCCGACGAGAAATATGTTGAGTTCGTCCGATCCCGCGCTGAATCGATACCTCACTATTTGTCCGAGTTGCTTGCTTCTGAGAGATCAGAGGATCCATTTGATATCAAAGAGACGATCGAGTTGCTCATCGAAGTGGCGGGGGCTGAGAAACTGGATTGTATACTGTCTATTCACTCAACTCTGCTGCATAAACTCGATGCTTTTCTGACGATGCTGCAGAAGTTGAAAGGCGATACCGCTGATATTCTCCAGAACGTCCGATGGCAGAAGGAACTTTACCAGAAGACACCTCAGTTGAAGGAAATAGGTGTTTCTGAGCCGGTTGCAGAGAGGTGTGAGGAGTTTATCACCGGCTATGCCGCTGGCAGGATCAGCAACGATGATTATCCAAAGTTCATAAGAAGCTTGTTCGACAGCTTCCAGATGACAGCGAAAGGGTTAGATAACTGGGAACTGCGACTCGAGCAGGACATCGAGGAAATGGCGCGCAGCCTGGGTTCTCCCACCGCGCTGCAGGAAGCACACCGCGCTTATCTGTTGAAGCTTCAAAGTCTGGCGAAGTAATCGGTTGACTCAAGTTTGACAGTACGTAGCCATAAATCTAAACGGAATTATCGATGCAGTCCCCTGGGCTCACAATCCGATTGAGGGTATCGACCGAATTCATGTAATCGTATACGGTAAGCAACCGACAGCGTCATTCTGTGCATTATTTTCGATTGCGGGTAGCGTGCTGAAGCCCTGCTATCTCTACGTTCCTCGGTTCCGCAAAGGCATACTGCAAAAAACGGACGTTTTTCGCAGTATCATACATATAATGTGTTTTGTTTGATTTTCCCTTACAACTGGTATGCAGGCTCACATGCTGGAAACAAACTGCATTAGACCGGCATGAACATTGGGTTTATGCATAATCGGTGGACGCATATCTGCCTGTGTATAAACCCCTAGCGTATATGATTACATGAATTCGGGGTAATTCGGTCGATACCCTTATAAGGCACTGACAGTCATTGAGCGTTGCTTTCGGACGTTGAAGCGCACCCAATTGAAGCTAAATCCTGTGTATCATTGGTTGCCGCGTCGGATAGCAGCGCACGTGAAGATTTGTGTGTTGGGTCTGCTGATAGAGCGTGTTGCCGAACTTGAGTGTGAGCAAGCCTGGTCGCATCTTCGGCGTGTGCTGAACAGTCTGCAGGTGACCGAATTCCACACGTCTTCTTACCATTTCTTTCAGCGAAATGAGCCGTCTTCAGAGCTCCTGAATCTGCTGAGAAAACTCGGAATCCCGCTCCCCACCAGCGTTTTGGGCTTTGTCCCCCTTGAGAAGCCACCCCAGAACAACTAGGTAAACGCCTCTTCTGAGACGATCTCCTAATATCCCATCAGAACTAGCTTTCTGCGCAGTTGCCCACCTAGCCACCCAAAACCCAGGTACTGGTCTTATGACCTCTCTTCTATCTATTATGACATCTCCCTGTTATTTGAAAGCTGGCAGTAGTTCATGCGGAGGAACGCAGATTTCATAGCTACACATTATACCCCACATCGTCCAACAAAATCAATTGACATTAGTCATAGAAAACTCAAAGCCCTGCTTTCACAGGGCTTTGGCATTGCAATAACATTTGGAATCTCTACGGCTTCTTATTACTACGCAAATGATGGACAAAGTCTTCTGGAGGAACAATCCGTATTCCTCGGTATGTTCTCAAGTCCAGAAGGTGTATATCCCGACTGATAATATAGTCCGCCTTAGCCAATAGAGCACACGCGATAATCATATCGTCTTTCGGATCCCGCTCAACTACTTGTACTTCTGGCAGTGGTCCAACAATGATGAATATCTCCTGAAGCCTGCTGACAAAAGCCTCTACATCCGCACCGGAGTATTTATAACGACTTCGGATATGCTCCTTTTCCAAAAGAACACGGTGGACTTCCTGCAGGATTTCTTCTGCCGTGTATGGCTCCGACCTTGCAGCGCATAGAGCAAGGAGTTCTGATGCTAAACCTTTGGTGAGAAACGCGCTCACCAAAACAACGCTATCCAGGACAACTTTAGGCTTTGTTTTGCTTTGCATATTCTTCTTCTCGGAGTTCGGCAACTGCCTTTAACACATCTTGCAGAACTTCTTCTTCGCTCACTCCCCTATTCTTTTGATGCACGCTGTCCATAACTGATAGAAGCTCTTTCAGAGCTTTATCATTAACCAACCTCTTGGGGGTAATCACGATTTTCGCTCCCTCAAGCTCGGCCTCTACCAAATCTCCTTTTTCAAGACTCAAAAGTTCCCTGAATTTCTTCGGGATAGTTATTTGGCCATGCTGCATTATTCTGACAATGGGCATGTGTTCTCTCCTTTCATATATAGCTTTCAACATATATTTCATGTTTTCCTGTTTTCAGTATATTCTACTATCCTAAGTTTGTCAAGGCGAACAGCAACAAAATCAACTGACATTAGCATCTAGCCGGCTGCTTCGAATCTCTGCGGAAGCATTTGCACTATTCAGAGACATATTGGACATTTCTGTGGTGCGCCACGAAGCGCTTAGTTGCTGGTCGCTGAAAGTGCGACTGGAAAAGTGTTGACCCAGCACATTCCATACCGAG
>SDBU01010345.1_pt1 | contig 10350 bp, 18 predicted proteins | sample 2277071 | NCBI WGS metagenome assembly SDBU01 (sample SAMN10397929, study PRJNA504765) | marine sediment metagenome | isolation source: marine sediment core GS08_GC12, 126 cmbsf | place: Arctic Ocean: Gakkel Ridge, Loki's castle | collected 2008 | reverse complement strand
CTCCTCGAAGCAGGGCTCAAAAAGCTTGTTGATAGCAGCCCGAAATCTACGGTCGAGAGAGTTGACCCCGGCTTGGAGGTAGCCTTTTTTCAACCGCTCAACCTCTGCCTCTGCTGCTTCGGCGCGGGCCTGCATTTCCGCCAGGGTGCTCATGTCTTCCGCTCCTGAGTTGTCAACTCGCGGTTGACGACTGCCGCGGGCTCCAGCGCGGTCTTTAGGGCCTCAAGCGCTCCGTGGATATCGGGCGCTTCGGCAATCGCCAAAGCCTGGACGGCCACGCCCTTCAGCCGCTCAACTTCCGCCTTGAACGCATTCCGTTCGGCGATGATGATCTCTGCCTCCGCCAGGATTTCGCGTACAGCCCGACCCGCAGGTAGATAAGTTTCAAGCGGCAACCTTCTCCATGATCCGCCGACACTGATTGCTCCCTCGGCAGCAGCGCGGATTGCATGTTCAAGTGTGGTCTCGTAGCTCATCCCTCATCCCTCCAAGGCAGATCGGCGTTGGTGGACTCCACGCCGGCCAACTCCCGCCCGGCGGCTTTCTTGCCGATGCGTTCCATGTAGCGCGATCCACGCACCGTACTTCGGCCCGTTTCCTTAAACACTTCGACATCCGTTTGCCCCGTCGGATGAACGACATCCACGCGCCCAGCGCGAACATCCCCACCCAGATCGCCGTGGGCCTTCAGTTGGTACGGCGCCCACTCCCCCCACTGCTTGAAGAAGAACTTCACCCCCGCCTCGGCGCACTGATCCCGCGTCTGACACGCCCAGTCCGGGTGCATCGGCTGGGCGCCGGGGCCTGATTCCCCGCCCACGACGATGCCTTGGACGACACGCTCATTGCGGGGCGGCTCACCCCGCCGGAGTATCATTGCATCCAGCAAGAGACCCCAGTCCACCGGGCCCAGCGCAGGCTCGTAGCTGACCCACACCGGCCACCCCAGCGCCGCCAACTGCATCAGGTGCGGCAGCCGCTCATCGGCGGTCTTTTGATCCTCCACGGACACGCCCACCCACACGTTGGGCAGCGGCCAAGTGTCGATGATCTGTCCGGGCAAGATTCGCACGCCAGGCCCGTTCGGAGTGGCGGCCAAATACTCCACCGCACGCTCGGGCCGCTTGGTCAGCAGCGGCCAATCCAGGTACGGCGTCAGTGCGATCGTCGCGAAAAGCTGATCTCGCCACTCGTCCGGCACCTCGGGGTCAAACACGTCCATCAGCGATCCGCAGAACACCACTTCCCGCACGCCCGTCCGCTCGGCCCGCCGATTCCACGCAAACGGTTGCCGCAGCGTGCTCTCGGCCGCCCGCCGCCGCGGCTTGCCCGCGCCCCATTCGGCCCACTGGCGCTGGTGCGCCATGCGCTCTGCGTAGCAATTTTGGCACCCGGCGCTGACCTTGGTGCACCCGATCCAGGGGTTGAATGTGTGGTCGGTCCAGTTGATTCCGCTCTGCTCACCCATCAATCCTGCCTCCTCAGCCGTTCATTTCGTCGACCCAGCCCAACTCCGGGCCGTGGGGATCCATCCAAACGGTGACAGGCATGGCGCCGTGGCCGGCAGACCGCGAGCGCCACCAACACCGATCCGGCATGCTGCGCCAGTGCTGATGCTCAATGTCGCCGGGCGGCACATCGCCGAACCCCTCGTCAATGTCCTCCACGACAGCCTCGGCGAATTCAGCAAAGTCGTGGTGCCCTCGCGAGAAGTACAGCGTGTCACCGTCGCCCTTCATGATCACCGTTTCGATCCTGAGTGGATGCTTCTTACCCATCGCTCTTGGTCTCCTCGTCCCGGAATTTCAGCGTGATATCGCACATTTCCCACTCACACTGCTTGGCCGGTATCTGCAGCCGCCCTGAAAATGTGGGAGAGTAAAACGTCGCCCACTGTAGACCTTCGCGGCCTTTGACCTTCCGCCCGGTCGGTCTGACCACCACGGTGATTTCATCACCCATCACCCTCACCCTCCTGATTCGGTTTCGCCTCCCCCGTCACAGTCCACCGGAATCCCTCATAGCGCGTGCCCTCGCGCCGCAGCCAGCCGAGGGACAAGCATTGCGCCAACGCCGTCTGGACGCGAGTCAGCGTGCAGCCAATGCCAAATGCAACCTGGGGCGCTGGTGCTCGCGGGTGCGCCTGCAGATAGTCCATCACCCGGGCTTTGAGACCGGTCGGCGCAATACCTGCGGCGAAGAGCGGCGCATCCGCGTCGGCCGCCAGCGCAAAGAAAATCAGGCTCCCGCGCTGGAACCGCCCGTTGACCATCGGGCGCCGCCTCAACACCGTTCCGGCCTCGACCATCACCAGCAGATCAGCCCGCACGGTATTGGTGGGCTCCTGGAGGGCGTTGCCCACTTCCTGAGCGCTCTGCCAAGGCCGGCCGGTCAGTTCTTTGACGATCGCCGATCGCCGCTTGTCCCGCCACACCGCCTTGACGCCCATCGTCGTGCGCCTGCCGGCCTGCTCCCCGCGGTCCTCCCGCGTCTCGCCTGGCACGGTGTCCATCGCGGTCCCGATTTCCTGCGGCAGCACGCCGTCATACAGTTCCCGCATGCTGATGAACTTGACTTTGCCGCTGTGAACCGCCTTCCGCGCTGTATCTGGGCAGACCCGGCAGGCGGCGCAGCCTGTTTCCGCGTTCCGTTGCCGCCACGTTGCCACGCACAGCGCGCGGCTGATCGTTGCGCCAATGGACACACACCGGAAGTGCTCAGCCTTGGGCTCTTTGCGGGCTGCGTTCATAGCGCCTCCACCTGTTGAATGCGCTCCCCGATCCACCGCATCACGGGCACGGCCATGCTGTTGCCCAGCGCACGGTAGCGGGGCGAGTCGGCAGCAGGCTTGCCCCTGTGCGGAACCTGCGTGTAACCATCCGGGAAGCCTTGCAACCGCTCGCATTCTGTGACGGTGAGCCGGCGCACGCCTGTCTGCACCACAAACGTCTCTGATTCAAAGTCATGCCGCCCGGTGCCTCCGTGGGCGTTGACCGCCGTCGCCACATCTATTGGCCCTGCTGTGTTGTTGCCGCCGTAGGCCACATAGCTCCGTGATGACCCACCGCTTGAAGCCCGCAGGCTCGCCACGTCCGCCGCTTCCGGCATGGCCCCGCCCTCGCGCCCCCGCAGATTGAAGGCCACAAGCATCCCTGTTTCAGCGTCCTGCTGCGTTGCGCTCCCCGCCGCCTTGCCGTTATGGCCCAACGTGCCCACGACCAACCGCGATTCCTGCGCTTCATTGTCCGCGTAGGGCGTGGTAGTCAGGGCTGCTACTACCAAGTTCACGTCATCCTCTCGCCGTCGCCCTGCGTAGCCGCCCCGGCCGCTGCTCTCAGCGCCTTGAGTAAGAGTGGAGGCAACTTGCGCCCCCGCTTCTCGGCTCGGCGGAGGATTCCCCGACAGGCTTTCGCGCTCAAAGAGTACCGCGACGGCACGTCGCCAGTCTCCAAGATATCCCACAACGAAGGGGCGTCTCCGCCGTTGGGGTACTCCGAAATACTCAGCGTCCAGAATCCGGTAGGCCCACCCATACCCGAGTTCTGAAAGGCCGGCCAGGAAGCAGTTGAGGGCGTGTAGTTCTTCACTGCGGTAGTCGTCTTCAGTCTCCACTTCTGCGCCGTCGCATCCCAAATCCAGCGGTGCCGGCGGTGGACTTGGATCGGGCGCGGCGTGGGATACGCTTGATAGAACACCGGGGACGTTCTCCCAAACCACCCATGTGGGCCGTGCGCGTGCAGCAAGTCCAAGAAATGCGAGCGCCAGGTTGCCACGCGGGTCATCCATTCCCGCTCGGAGCCCTGCAACGCTGAACGACTGGCAGGGTGTTCCTCCAACGACAAGGTCAACTGATCCATGCTCATCGCCTCGCAGTTTGGCGAAATCTCCGTGCAACGGCACGTCCGGATAGTGGTGCTTCAACACGGCTCGGGGAAACGCCTCGATCTCAGCGAACGCCACCGCCTCCCAACCCAGCGGCTTCCAGGCCACCGTCGCCGCTTCGATCCCTGAGCACACGGACAGATAGCGCATCACGCTCCACCTCCCAGCAAAGTTATTTGCCCAGCGGCCGCAGCGGCTTTGTGATATTCCCAATCGTCCAAGGCGTCTTCGCAGGAGTCCGTGTGCGCCTTCAAATCTCCCTGCGCATCCGACAAGTCTTGCTCAACAAAGTCCAGCATTTCACCGCCGGCTTCCGGGTAGCGTTCTACGTGCTCATACTCCCGCTCAAGTTTCACCACCTCACCCTCCAACCGTTGGCATTCCTCACACATTGCCGTCTCCCAGTAGGTCTATCTGCCCGGCTTCCCGGTGTCCAACGTGCTCAGCCACGGAGCGCCCGCCCTCACGGGCTGCGTTGATTCTGTCGTGCGCCGTGTGGCCGCCCATATCTGCATCCCCACCCGCCAGATCAATGCCGACAAACTCCCGCCCCAGCTTGTAGGCCACGACGCCCACCGTGCCGCTTCCGGCAAATGGATCCATGACGATACAGGGCACGCGTGGCCAATTCGCCTCACCGTCAGGATGCGCGGACAAATCCGACCAAGGCCCGTCGCCATCCAGCCCCGGGCATGCGCAGCCCGGCTCCCAGCCGATGGTTTTGGTGATGGTGCTCTGATTCGGCTCCCATTCCCCGTTCCTGCTGTGAGCCTCGCCCGCGTCCCTCTTCCGCGATGCCGTATCCCGTACCGACTCTCTCTCTTTCTCCACCACCCTTTTCCAAGGCGCCCCACAGGCCGGACACGCCCCCCGCTCGCTGGTGCCGGCCTTGATGCAGGGCTCGACCAGCGCCTCGGGAAACGTCGCGTAGTGCGCCCCCGCATAGGGCTGCGGGGCAATCGTCCAGACGTTGCGCAGGTTGCGGCCGGCGGATTCCTCCAGCGGCTCAGCCTTCCATCCCTGAGCTTGCATCCGGCCGTTTGATCCCGGCCACCTATCAAGGCGCCCGCCGCCCACCTCCCGCACCGCCTCCGCGTCGTAGTAGTACCGCGGCCCAGGCGTCAGCAGAAACACATGCTCATGCGCCGTGGCGGGCCGATCTGTCACTGACTCAGGCATCGGGTTGGGCTTGCTCCAAATGATGTCGGAGCGCAGCGTCCAGCCGTCCGCCTGCAACGCAATCGCCAACCGAGCCGGCAGCATCAGGAGGTTCTTCGGGCCAAGCCCATCAAGCGGACGATCCAAGCCTTGCGACGCTCCGTTGCCTTTGTTGGCCGATGTCGCATCGTAGGCGGCCCGCCCCCCACTGCTGTACGCATCCCCATAGTTCAGCCACAGCGTACCGTCCGGCCTGAGCACCCGCCGCACTTCTCGGAAGAACTCGACCAGCACGGCAATGTGTTCCTCAATCGTCGGCTCCTGCCCGTACTGCCCGACCAGCGTCTTACCCTCCGCCTGATAATTCCGAAGACCCCAGTAGGCGGGGCTGGTCACGCAGCACTGCACGGACGCATCCGGCCATGTCCGCATCACCTCCCGCGCTTCGCCCTGCACGATTGTTCCGAGTGGTAGGCTAGACTTCATTATTGTGTTCCCTATCCAAAGGGCAATGCCGGTGCGTGCTCTCCGGCTCCTTGTCTCGAAGCTGCGGGCAGTGCTCCCAAATGCAATCACCGTCCCGACCAGCGTGGCACCGCGGCCGCGGCTCTGATACTGGCTCTTCCACCCCGTCATGCTGCCCCTCGTTTTCCGCGCCGCCCATCCCAATCAGGCCGCCACGATCACAGAACCAGCGCGACCTCCCCTCGTATCGCCTTAGGCTCATAGTCCCGCCGCACCCGGGCTCCGTGCAGGGCTGCTTTGGGCGAAAAGATGTTGCGGCGGGCGCTGGCTCTTCCGCCCCCACGCCATCCTTGACCGTGCGGCTGGCCCACGCGCCGAGCGATTCTTCCCGCTCTCGGAATTGCTGCAGCATCGCCACCCCCACGGCGATGACCTGAACCATTTCCTTCTCGAAGCTCGCCGGCCAGTCGCCGGGCTTGTCTCCAGACTCCATCTGCAACAGGCACTCGGAGGCTTCACCCATTTCCTCCAGCAGAATCAGAAACCACTTCTCCATGCCGTGCCGCCGCGGCCAGCCCCACTTGGCGTCTTGGCGTTCGCGCTCTTGGGCGATTTCCTCCAAAAGCGATTGCATGCGGGCAACCCGCAGTTTGATCTCACTCACCCGGCACCTCCTCTGGTGGCCACAGATCTTGGTCCACAGCCCATTCATGGACAGACTCGAAATCGTTTTCATCATCCATGGGGTCTGCCTCACTCTGGTAGCGATCGCACAGCGCCTCACAACCGCTGTGGAGACGGCTTGCTTGCCGCGTGCCATCCAAAACCATTGGCATGCGGCAATGCTTCTCGCCTTTTAGGATGACCTTCGCGCAAAGATCGCACCGGTACTGCTTCCGCGCCTTCGGGTATTCCCTGGCGAAGAAATGGTCACTCATCGGGAACCTCTTCGCCCTGAGATACGTTGCCCCGACCGTAATGCTTGAGCCGGCGCCCGCCTCTGCACCCCGTGAATTGCTCCCGCAGCGACCCGATGATCGGCCGCAGCGCCACCGCGATCGTCACAAGCGCCGCAGCGAGCAGCGCCGGCGCAACCATCCAGATTGCTTGCTCGGTCGTCATGGTTCACCCTCCACTCGAAATAGCCCGCAGCCGCCGCATTCCGTTGCGGTACCGGCTTTTGAGGGCGTTCACTGCTGCGTTGTCGTCTCCCCGGCCCCGCGCCAGCCCGCGGGTGCGCAGCCGTGCGGTAGATGCTTTGGCCACCTGGTGCGCATGTCCGCCCAACGCCATTTTGGGCCGGCCGTGATCGCGCCCGCCTTTCCGCCGCGCGGGCTTCTGCGGGGCTTTCTCAGCCTTGACGCCCGGGCGCACTCGATCCCAGGTCGGCTGGGCTTCTGGATCCCGTTGGGGTCGCATGGCCTTCATCCTCCAGTGTGAAATCTTCCGGCAGCGGCCCGTGATCTCCGAATCGCATACCTTTCAGGAGCCAGCTTCGCGCCATAACTTCAATTTCCGGGCGCCACCCGCTAACCGGTCTTGCTGACTCCCTGGCGTAGGCCTCTCTGACCCGTTTCCGCCAAACTTCCATTTCCTCCGGAGACGTCGGCTTTGCTTCCGGCTCCGGCTGCCCGTCCCGCCGCGGTTGCCGCGTCGCGGACAGCCCGCGCTGCCGTCCGTCGTAATTGCCTTCCAGCATCTTCCGGAAATTGTCGTCGTTCTCAATCAGGAAGTTGAAGGTCAGCGTCCGGCTTTCAATTCCCCACTTCGCCTCGGGCAGCTTCCGCATGATCGCATCCCAGCCAAACGCGGGATCCCGCAGCCGTGTCTTGAGCTTGGCTTTGCGGGCAGGGCTTAGGTCGGTCACCAGCGGCAAACCAAAAGGCGCCGCAACGCGGTTGTAATCCTCCCGGTAAAACTCAGCAGGTCTCGTGGTTCGGTCTCCGCCGGCGCCAGCCGGCAAGGGTGGTCCATCCCTGGTAGGTCCACTGGTAGGTTCCATAGTAGGTTCTTTGGCTCTCACGTTCTGCACAGCCGCCCCCTCCGATTCTACACACCCCCCCTCTTCGGTTCCACCTAGGGCCGCCGTCGATTCTTCGCTATCCCCGTCTGGTTCCTGATGCCCCCCCTCTTCGGTTCCAGACACGGCGGCAACACGGTGGTCTGCATAGGGGTCGTGCCGCACTCTCCGCGTAGGCCTCAGTTCGCCCTGCCCGATGTTCAGCAGGTAGATATTCCCGATCTGCGCACCCTCTGCACCGTACACCGCTTTGCGCTGCAGGTGCCCTTTTTTCTCCAGCTTGCGGATGTGGAGACGCACGCTGGATGCGCTCACGTCGAGATCCGCGGCAGCGGTGCGCATCAGCGGCCACGCGCCCACCGCGTTCCGATTGACGTAATCCGCCAGGTAGTCCAGCACAGCCCGCTCAGCAAGCGTAATGCCGCGCAGTCTGCTGACCCACTCGTGTGATTCCCTGCTCACTCAACAGCCGCTGATGCTTCCTGCGCCTTCAGCAGCGCAACTTTCTCACGGTTGCGACGGCGGTACTCCAATACCTTTTCCGGGTTCTTCTGCTGCCACAGACGCATGTAACCTGGGTGCGCTGCAAGCCACCGCCGGTCTTTCGCATAACGCTTTTGGGGTTCTTTGAACAGCACTGGATTCTCCAGTTGAATGAGGCAAGAGCCGAGCGCGAACCCGGCTCTTGCTGCTCAAGAAGGAATGTTACCCTGCCCGCCCGGCCGGCTGGAGTTGGAACGAGTGTCAGCCAACACCTCCAGCCATCCGCCACGCTTGGGACTTATCCTGCTGCCGGGAGCGTGGCGCCCCGGTACTACACAAAATGAGACAGACGGTGGCCGGGCTTGATACCGGCTGGCTGGTTCCGGCGGCTCAGGTGACGCCAGCCGCGCTCCCTCGCCGAGTTCCGTTTTGAATGCGTGTCCCTCCACGCCGCACCGTCTGCACTATTGAAGCAAGCCCTGGCCGGCTACCGTCCTCCCACCCTCGGCCAAAGGCCCGCCAATGAGGCAAAGCCTACCGGCTCTGGGTTGGCCGTCAACGCGGGTTTTCCCGGTCACTTAGGAGAGTTCCGCACTCCGGGCGACTTACGGCGGGCCGCTACCGGAGCATAGAGCCGACCAGGGCTCGCAAATCGTTATTCAATTCCTCGCAACACCTTCACTTTCCACGTGAACCACCACCAAACGCGAGTCCACCACGGAATTGCCCAAGCGATCCAATCAAGGCCGCAGCCGGTGCACTCCCAGCCTGTGTCCAGGTCGTCGCCGCATTTCGCGCAGCAATTCCATTCGCGAGTTGTCTCGGTCATTTCTTTGTCCTTGTGAAAAGCCGGCCCGGGCGGAGGGGGGAAGGTTAGGGGGGGTCGCCCGAACCGGCCTCAGTTCATGTACGCCGCTCTGATCTTCGCCGCTTCGCGTTGCCTGTGCTCCTGCAGTAGCCCCTGCCAGCACAGGTACAGCCTGACCAGCGCAGCATCCTGGTCGCATTGATACCGCCTCACATCGTATCCATCAGGTTCATCTATGATCAGGACAACCGGCGCGCTGGTACGTTCTGCGTACTGCCCGGCCAGCGCTTCAAGCCGTGCCCGCATCGCGCGGGTCCTGCGGTGTGACAGCCATTCCCTGAAGCGGGCGGCGTCCTCGTAGATGTGCCAGAACATCAGCATTGCCCAGGCAAGGGGTAGGAGGGCGCCAGCTTCCATGCCGGCCTGCATCCCTGCATTATGAAACCCTCCAGATTTCCCGCACCCCGTCCTTGTTGGTGCGTTGGGCAAACTCAGGACCATTGCCTTTGGGCCGCCTGCGCCTTGCGTATCCGCGGGCAGAAGCGATAGCCGATGGAAAGTCCTCCGGTGAGGGAATCTTCGGCGGCCCTCCAAGTTTCATCTCGCCCCAGAACCAACGCTCCGGCCTGCGGGGGGCGCGCACCGGTATCGGTATGGGGGCCGGCTCTTTTGATCGGAATGGTTTCATGCTTCCTTGTCTATCATAGCGCTATGCTTGAGTTACCTTATCGCACCCCAGCCCAGCGCATTGCAAGAGAAAAATGCATCGCCGCGGCAGAAAGTTGCTAGACGGCTGTAAGCGCAGAGGAATTGAGAGCGTGTCGACCACACCGTTTCCGCGTATCCATGTCTTCCATGGTAGGAGGCGGGTCAGCGTGGGAACCTTTCGCCACCCCGGTAGAATGTCGGAACGTGCCGGTCTCGGAGCCAACATGGGCGGGCAGGTCACAGGTGGCGCACTTCAGCATACCGTTGGTCGTCATGGCTACGGCCCTCCGCGATCTTCAAACCCGGTAGGCCCTGCTGGAGCGGAATACTCCACAGCGGCGCCTGGTACTGGACGGGGAGTAGTGGGCGGCCCAGGGCCATCCTTGAAGTACATGAGCATCGCCATCCCCATCACCCCCAGCAAGACGATCATAGCGATCACCACGGCCAGAGGAATCAGCGCTCGGGCGTAGGGGATGTTGAAGGGGATGCGGTCCAGCTTGTGCACCAGCAGCACGGCAGCCGCGAAGACCAGAATGACGCCCAGCGCTACCAGGATCAGCAGGCCCAGCGCTCCGTTGGCCGTGAGCCACGCCATGATCTGCGCGGTCAAGAGATTGATGCCTGCCCACTCCAGCACCGCTTTGCCCATCTCCCACATCAGCTTGCTCCGATTACAAATTGCTCAGGCTTCACATTCTCGCCGAAGTCCATGCGCTCTTGCGCCGCGGCCAGTTCGATCCGCCGGCAGGCGATGTCGAAGTACTTGGGCTCGATCTCAATGCCGATGAACTTGCGCCCCAGATTCAGCGCCGCCACGCCCGTC
>SDBU01010344.1_pt1 | contig 10350 bp, 6 predicted proteins | sample 2277071 | NCBI WGS metagenome assembly SDBU01 (sample SAMN10397929, study PRJNA504765) | marine sediment metagenome | isolation source: marine sediment core GS08_GC12, 126 cmbsf | place: Arctic Ocean: Gakkel Ridge, Loki's castle | collected 2008 | reverse complement strand
CGAGGACTACGACATTGGCAACAATGAGATATGGTGGGCATGGATAGACGGGCTTGGCTATGCCTCGCATCCTACTTTACCGGCCCATCCCGGTAATGGGACCGGCTCTATGGTCGGCGACGAAAGCACTCTTTCTTATACCGAGGAGACTATCGTTCACGGAGGCAGCCAATCGATGCCTGTATTCTATGACAACAGCATCCTCAGGTATTCAGAGGTGGAGAAGACGCTGAGTTATCCGCGTGACTGGACTGAGAATGGTGTGACCACATTAACGATTTGGTTTAGAGGTGATTCGGCTAACGCTGCTGAGACGTTGTATGTTGCTCTTAACAGCAATGCGATTGTCACGAATGATAATCCTAATGCAGCACAGGTAGATACCTGGACGGAATGGAATATCGACCTACAGGCCTTTGCCGACCAGGGCGTGAACTTAGCCAATGTCAATACGATTGCCCTTGGCCTTGGTAATAAGAATCCCGATGTATCGGGAGTAGCTGGTGGTTCAGGTACGGCGTACTTTGACGATATTCGGCTGTATCGACCGGCACCGTAAGCTGGGATTTAAGTGGCAATTAAAATTGCGCGGTTGACCACGTTAGATAACGTCATATTTTTCATATCTCACGGGGTTGATATAACTGAGCAGTTATGAGTGGAAAAGGAGCATTATCATGAGAAGATCGCCTCTACTGTTAGCGGTATTCATCGGCGTCATCTTTGGTTCCCAAGGCATTTCCGCGCGTGAAATACATGTCTCAAAAGCGGGTAGCGATTCAGCTTACGGGAGTCACGCTCGCCCATATCTCACCATCAACAAGGCCGCATCCGTCGCGCAGCCCGGAGATACCGTCACCGTTCACGCCGGAACGTATCGCGAATGGGTCAAACCCATCCGTGGCGGCACCGATGATAGCAAACGCATCACCTATCGAGCAGCGCCCGGCGAGGAAGTCTTCATCAAAGGTTCCGAGCGTATCACCTCCTGGGCACGCGAAGCCGGTAGCGTTTGGAAAGTTGAACTACCGAACTCATTCTTCGACGAATACAATCCCTACGCGCTGAAGCTTTCCGGGGGCTGGCTGAATTACGGCAAGTGGCATCATCGCGGGGACGTCTATCTCAATGGCGAGGCCTTTTACGAAAAAAAGACAGCACAGGAGCCGGCAGAGGCCGAGCACACCTGGCATTGCCGGGTGGATGAAGAGGTAACGACCATCTGGGCGAATTTCGGCAAGACAAATCCCAACACGGAACTGACCGAGATTAACGTTCGCGAAAGCCTCTTCATGCCCGAAATTACCGGCCTTAAATACATCACCGTCGATGGCTTTAACTTTATGCACGCAGCCGCGAACTGGGCGCCACCGACTTTGGAGTTGCAGATGGGCGCTGTTGGTCCGCGGATGGGGAAGCATTGGATCATCGAGAATTGCACGATTACCAACGCCCGCTGCGTTGGTATTATTTTGGGACATGCGCCGGGCGTTGATTACAGCGATATCGACGCCTATGGGGACCACATCATCCGCAACAACGTTATCCGGCGGTGCGGACAAGCGGGCATCGCCGGTCAAAAAGGAGCTACCCGCTCACTCATCTCCGGAAATCTCATCGAAGATACCAACTATCGCAGGGAGTTCGGCGGGTGGGAAACCGCCGGGATCAAGTTTCACAATAGCGTGGATACCGTCATCAGCGGCAATCTGATTCGGGGTGTTTACCGACAGGAGCAAGGTGCTTTTGGGATCTGGATTGACTTCGGCAACCAAGGCATCCGGATTACCCGCAATGTCATCTACAATACCGAAGCCGCCACCGTTTTCCTGGAGATGAACCACGGCCCCATTCTTGTCGATAACAACGTCCTCATCGGACAACCAACCAGAAGTAACTCCGAGGCTACGGTGTTCGCGCACAATCTGTTTGTCGATTGCGGGTACGAGTACAGGCCCGACATCAAACGCCGTTCCGCGTATTACAGGCCGCATACGACAAAAGTGGCCGGACGCAAATCCGGCACCGCCCAGGATGACAAGTGGTTTAACAATATCTTCATCCGACAGGGACTCGACCAGGTAAAAACAGCCCCAGGCTATGCATCGGATTACAACGTCTTTCTGGAGGGGGCCAAGAGGAGCTCCTTCGGCGATAAGAACAGCGTGGTTGACCCTTATGTCACGGGATTGACCATCAAAGCTCATCCTCTAAGAGCCACCATCACGTTTTCCATGAATGACGCGCCGTTCCGTGTGAAAGGGCCGCGGGTCAATGCTGAGCTTCTCGGTGTCTTTCCGACCGTCGGGCAAACCATTGAGGACCGTTACGGCAACCCTATCAAAGTGAATGCCGACATCAACGGGAAGAAATATACGCGACCAATCGCCGGCCCACTCGCAGACCTCAAGAAGGGGCCCAACACCATCGTCTGGCCAATCAAGCAGCATTAGTGAAACCGGAAAACCCCGATGTATCGGGGCAGGCGCCAAGTGGGAGACATCAAGCGTTAACTATTTGCTCCAACACTTAAACCTTGGTGCCCTGAGTTTCTTTATAAATCGTTCTTCCGTACATAATAGTCCTCCTTTATCTCACTATTTATTCTGGTGTTGCCAGACGAGTTTTTGTACGGTATGCGGACAATTTACAAAGAAAATTTTAATTAATAGACAAATCAGCAACGTCAAACGGTCTTTACTAATGAATCGAATACAGGACAATATTTTTGGACGAGAATCAGCCTGATAATATGCTGCGAGCGGCTCTGGGACGGAATAGTCCGGCGGCAGTGGAATTAATGTGGGATCGCTATGCAAACGATCTGCTCACGTTTCTCCAGGCCATGCTCTGTTCGAGGCACGATGCAGAAGATGTGCTCCAGACGGTCTTTGTCAGGATTGCTCGCAAGCGTCATAGATTGGCCGGGGCACGCTGCCTGGATGCCTATGTGTATCGAATCGCTCGAAATGAAGCCTCCAGGCTGATTAGTCGCCGTAAAAGAGAGCAGATAGCTAAGATTAGAACTGAATCTTGGCTAATGGTAACGGAAAACAACCAGGAACTGGGCGACTTGGTTGAACAGTTGCAAGTTGCCTTAGCTCATTTACCGCAGCTACAGCGAGAAGTGATTGTTCTGAAGATATATAGGCAGAAAACGTTTTTGGAAATCTCCAGGCTTTTGGGACTGTCTCAAAACACTGTAGCGAGCCGATATCGTTACGGCATGGAGAAGCTGCGAAACTTGTTGGGGAATCTCTCATTATGAACGAGAAAGATACCGGGAACGATAAGCTCGAACATCTCTTGAGAAAAGCACACATACCTGAACCATCGCCCCTGCTCAAAGAGCGGATTACAACTGAAGCAAGAAAGGCGTGGATCCAAACCTCACTGGAAATGCCATGGCAGATTCCCTTAAGGCGCCTCGTAGCCTCGGCGGCGGCGGCTGTATTCATTATCTTGATTGCAAATTATTCCAGCAACCTTACACTTAAAAAATGGCGTCCCGGAGATGTCCGGGCTACAAGGGAACAGCTCCCTGACCTGGAGACACTACCTGAAATGCCTTATCATCCTTTTGTAAGACATCTGGTCTCAGTCAATCGCAAACCATCTATGACCGATGCTTCGGCGTTACGCAACTATGCCGAGAGAGTGCGGCAGGCCCTGCAAGAAACGCAGCAGAACGGAGCTTCGAACGAACAGGTCCCGAACGGAGGAAGAAGCCGTCTGCTTCCAATCCAACTAAGCCCCGATTCATATTCATAGATACAACTCTTGAAAGGAGAATTATAATGAAAAAGAGAACTGTGAAAATCCTGACAGGCATTGCCATAGTACTTGTTGTGCTCGGCCTGATATATGCCATTGCGGTAAGTGTCTCATCATCGAAGCTGCATCATGCCTATGCCGCCCTGGAGAAAGATAAACGGCCTATGGAGCCGTGGCAGGTTATACCACCCGATGTTCCCGACACGGAGAACGCTGCCCTGCTATATGAAAGTGCGGCACTGCTGCTCAAAGCCCAGCCCGCACAGGAGGAAAACCTGCTTGAATATCTTGGAGACCTCTCAGACAAGTTCATTAAGGAATCACTCGATCCTGACAAGCTTTCCGAGTTTAAGCAACTGATCGGGCAGGACGTAGTCACACAGGCCCTGTCCATCGTTGAGCAAGGTACCCAGCGAAGTTCATGCCGATTCGACCTCAATTATGATGAAGGTCTAAACATGCTCCTGCCACATGTATCAGATTTGCGAAACCTCACTCGCATTCTCTGCGCCAAAGCATCTCTTGAAGCCAAAACCGGTAATCCGGATACCGCCTGGGACCTGCTTTTAACTCAGGTTAAATTCGCTGACGCCCTGCGGACCGAACCAGTCCTAATCAGCAAACTGATACGTATAGCTATGATCAGGTTATCCTGCGACACAATTAAAAAGCTTTGTGAAATTGCACCGCCAAATGTGCAGCAGTCCGGTGACATCCAAAGTCTCCTCAAGGATCTTGATGATATTCGTCCTCTCATTCATTCCATTGATGCCGAACGCATACTTGTAGGTGAATGGGTGTTCAACCTTACCAAAGATGAAATGTACACAGCAAACCTGCAATATATTGGTGAAGATAACACCGGACTATTCCCCAAGCTTATAATCTTCGGAATAACCTTCAAACCCTTGTTCCTTGCAGACCACGCGGCATACCTGCGATTCATGCACGATGGCGCTCGGTTTATTGAACGCCCGTATTCACCTGAACAGGGAAAAGTCCTGGAAAAGGGAGTCCAGAAAAAACGTTACTTTCTGACAAGTATTCTCACCCCCGCGGTATTCAAGGTTAAAGAAGTCCACTGCCGAATGATTGCACAGTTGCGCATTGCGCGGGCGGGTCTTGCTCTGCTACAATACAAACAGACGAAAAATGCCTTCCCCGCCACACTGGAAACGCTCAAGCTTCATAACATCAATGACCCGTTCTCTGATGGACCACTTCTCTACAAAGTTGAGGGACAGGGTTTTGTTCTCTACAGCATTGGCCCGGATCAGAAGGACAACGACGGCAGCCCCAGACAAAAGAAACAAAAGACAGACTGGGATATCGTCTGGCTCTTCCCTGGCAGACAGCAGGATGATGCCTGACGACCTGACGATGTAACCTGCCAATTATTTCAGATAGAGGTACGAAATGAGCTTGAAATCAGTCTTTGATTATCTTATCATGGTTTGAAGTAAGCGCCTAAAGTGACACGTAAGTGTCATCCTGAGGCGAAGCCGAATCCCGGCGCGCCGGGATGGCCAACGAAAAATCCCGATACATCGGGATTCGCTTCGCTCAGAATGACAGCAAAGCTGTCACTTTAGCTCACTTTAGTCCATTTTAATTCGAGTATGAAGGCGATTGGAAATGATGAGCAAAAAGAAACTACAGTTTGGCATTTGTTGCATGTTGTTGATTCTTGTTGGTGCAGTGCACGGCGCTGATGATTTCTTAGAAGAAATTAGGAACGCTTTTAATCGAATCGAAACAAGGAAAGACATCTGTGTTGTCCTCGGTTTACCAAAAACGCAACTTCATTCTTTCTTATCTGAGTTTGTCATTGGAAAGGACCTAATAGTCTATTTTCAGTCACCTGTTCTAAATGAGGTGGTCGCCATACGGAAATCAGCGGACAAGCACGGATTGCTGGGAACTCGCGTTTTTGTTGAAGAAGGAGATTTGAAGTCTATTCACCTGGCCGGTAATCTTGCCGGTACAGCCTTTGTTTCAGCCTCTGCGAAAAACAGTGTGAGCAAGAAAGAGCTCCTTCGTGTGGTATACCCTGGGGGAACAATTGTCATCGACGGAGAAGAAATCGTTAAACCACGTGTTAACAATACCGATAGTTGGAGCCATCCTTATCATGGCCCTGACAATAATCCACAATCTACCGATCAGCGGGCACGTGCGCCTTACATTACGCAGTTTCTTGCCGACCCGAAATTCTGTCCTATGCCGGAAATCTCGGTGGCAGCAGGAGGAAAGGTCTTCAGGGCTTTTGGACATATTGCCCATAAGGCGAATCAGAATGAAATGTTGAACACGTTGATATGTGTGAATGCGTATAATGGGATAATCCTTTGGAAGCGGCCCTTGAAAGAAGGGTTCATGATCCATCGCAACACAATGATCGCGACCCCCGACATCTTATATATGGCAGATGATGAATCATGCAAACTAATAGATACACAAACCGGCCAAGTAAAGGATGAAATTATTATTCCTGAAGGAGTCGCTGACGGTCCGGTATGGAAATGGATGGCCCTTGAAAACGGCATTCTTTATGCTTTAATCGGAGAGCCTGAAGTTGAGATACATACACAACGTTCAAAGACGCCGGGATTAGGCCATTGGCCGTGGGGAATGTGGGAGGGTCATGATTACAAAAAACCAAAGACCAGCTTCGGTTTTGGGCGCACATTTGTTGCCATCAATCCGGGCACAAAAAAGATTCTATGGCATTACAGCGGAGAGGACTATTTTGACAGCCGTGGCGTGTGCATGAAAAACGGGCGAATCTACTTCTATAGTCCCCAGAAATTTCTCGCATGTCTTGATACGAAAACACGAACGATTGCCTGGAAGACATCAGCCACTGATTTGCTTCAAGCGATAAGCCCTGACAGCCGGGCACAGCACTACGTTACCGGGTATTCAACCACAACGTATATTAAATGTACTGATAACCATATTCTCTTTGCCGGGCCGCAACGGAGCCGGCTTGTTGTTGCAAGCGCAGAGGATGGAAAACTTTTGTGGCAGAAAAAAGGTGGAAATCTCCAGCTGGTATTGAGGGAGGATGGGTTTTATGCCGCAGGCCCTGCTGGAGCTGGCGCGAAGTACGCTTATGAAACTCCAAAGGTACTGGCCAAACTGCCTAATCGCAGAGCATGCACGCGAGCAACAGGAAGCGTTGACAGTATCTTTTTCCGAACCCCCGGTGGGACCGTGCGAATTGATACGGATTCCAATACTGCTGAGCACATCGCCCCTATGCGTCCTGCGTGTCAGGACGGAGTGATTATTTCCGATGGACAGCTTTTTTGGGGGCCATGGATGTGCGGCTGTCAGTTGTCTTTGTACGGGCACATTGCTTTGGCTCCAGCGGGCGATTTTGATTTTCAACCGGCTCTCGATAGCTCCAGATTAGAAACAGGAGCGGGGGACATAACATCGGTGGCGAATTTCAAAATCCAGGAGGGAGACTGGCCGACGTATCAGGGCAATAACGACCGGATACCTTATACAACCGTGAATATACCCGAAGAAATTGAAACAAAGTGGAGTATTGATGCGACAATCCGCCTCGGCGGACCCACGGCTCCGGTAGTTGCCGGAGGTATGGTTTTTGTTGGTGACCGCAAAGGAGTGGTTCAAGCAATCGATGCTGATGGAGAGCTCAAATGGAAAGCCTATACCGGAGGGGCCATTTATTTTCCTCCCGCTCTGGCACGAGGACGAGTGTATGTCGGCTCCGCGGATGGGTGGGTTTATGCCTTCGAAGCCCAGACTGGAAGACGTCTGTGGCGTTTTCGCCTCGGACCTGCCGGCCGCAGAATTCCTGTTTACGGCAAACTTATCTCCACCTGGCCCGTCGCAGGCGGAGTCGTTGTGCATAAAGGCGTTATATATGCCGCAGCCGGGATTGCTCATTATGATGGCACTTACGTAGTCGCGTTGGATGCAGTTACGGGCAAGGTCAAATGGTACAACGACACATCCGGCGCCTTATCTGAAAAAGTAAATAGTGGAATCAGCTTACAGGGCAGCCTGTCGATACAAGGAAACGAACTTTGTTTTACAGGCGGCGGAGTATATCAAACAGCACGCTATGATTTGAAAACCGGCAAGTGTCTCAATAATCCCCACGAGGGACTAAATTCGCGTTTTCATACTGCCTTTTATGCGTATTTTCCTGAGTATGCCCAGTATCAATCGCTCAGTCGTGGATATCCGGACGGCAAGCTTCTTCGATACAACGCAAGTTATGAAGGCAGTCAGCATAGCAGTCTTGCCCTCATGGGGCCGATCCTAAAAACCGATCAAAAGCCTGCAGGCCGGACGGATCGTCGCACGGATCGTCCTACCGACAGGCGAAGAAGGCAACCTCAGCGAAATGTTATTTGGCAGGATAAATTCGGAACGCGCTTCAAGGGATTTGTTGTAACTCCCGACGTTCTTCTTGCCGCAGGTCTCAGGACCACGGGCGACAAGGCCGCATCTTCGCTGGCGGCAATTCGCATTAAGGATGGGACAGTGATTTGGCGTAAGAAGCTGTCTGCTCCTGTCGTAAAAGGTGGAGTTGCTGTTGATAGTAAAGGGCGAATTGTTGTAGCTTTGGAAAATGGAAAGATCGTATGCATGCAGTGAGCGGATTACTGATCAGTTGAACGTGCAACAATTCGAAGATTATTTAAACAAGGCGAGGAAGTTAGGACTGGTAAAGAAATTAGGCCTTGACCGCCGGCAGGCGAGTTTCGTTTTTGGTTGAGCGAGGACAAGGCTGGCAAGGAAGCAAAATGCAGGCCTACTGGTTGGTAGTCCGAGTTTTGCTGACACCGCCAGCCGAACTTGTCTGACGACAGTCAAGAATGGAAGATAATTTATTTACAAGTCCTAAGGCTTCCGAATTTTGGCCAAGCCGGTCTGCCATTCCTTGCCTTTCTTGCCTGCATAGACCATGTAGTAGGTATCGCCGATCTCGATGACTTGGGGCGTCAGCACGCCGTCGCAGTCAAACGCGTCGCGGCTGGCCGACGGCGTGAATACGGGATTGTGGGGGTTCGGTTCAAACGTGCGAAAGTCGCGGGTGCGGACGTGCCCGATCCGCCAGACCTTGCCGTCGTAGCCGCCGTACAGGATATGGAAGTACTGCGGCCCCTTGAACAATTCCGCCTCACGAACGGCCCGGCTGTCCCATGCTTGCCCGCTGCCTTTGAAAACGGGATTGGACGGATTCTTTGTGACCGATGCCGGGTCGCTGGTCGGCGCGGTCGCATGACACATGGTCAGTCCGTCCTCATACGACCGCGTCGCCTTACCCGTGTAGACGATATGAATCACCTCGCCCACCACAGCGACAGAGGGATGGGCCGAGCCATCTCGCTCGTGCTCGGTATCGGCGGCAATCACAGGGGTCCGCCGGACGCGTGTCCACTTCCCCATGTCACCGTCGCTGACAAGCAGGCCTGTCTGCTCGGGCGTCGCCTTTCCCTTGCCCCGGTAGTACATGTAGAATTTGTCGTCGGCGGGGTTCAGGAAAGGGAAGGGGTACTCGACGGCCTCGTCGTCGAAACCTTTCTCCGACGGTACGAGGATGGGGTTGCGGGCGTCCTGCTTAATGTCGGTGAGGTCGCCCACCGGAGCCGTAGCGTGCATCACCAGCCAGCGTCTGCCGCGCTCGCGTTTGCACCAGATGTAGTGTACCGTCTCATCGACCACGATGGCGTGGGTCGCCGCCGCCCACAGCGGCGGTTCGAGGGCAAGGATCGGGTTGCCCTTCTCGATCCTCTTGAAACCTGCGAAAACCTCGAACCCGATGGCCTCTTCGCCTTTTGCTTGTTCGCCAGGTTCCGGCTGCGCTTGGCCAATAGCGCCGGAGGTCCAAGAAACAGCAAGCGAGAGAACCACCCATACCAGGACAAGTCTCATTGGTCCTTCTCCTTCATTTGATGCCCAATTATGTATATATGGTTTCCGTATAAAACTACTTACCTCTCCGAGCCTCAGTATAACACCCCTTTGCCCAAAGCCCATAAGTAATCCCTTGAAAACGAATTACTAATTCCGGGGCCACCATACTTAATTCCAGCCGTCCTCTGCCTCCCAAAGCTCCGCAGTAATTCAGCCCACCCCGAGTTTACCCAGAGTTTATCCCCGATAGCCCCCCCTTGACTTGCAACAGGGGAATGTTAGCTCACTTGCTTTTCTGTCGGGGGCTGTCCTCTATCAAAACCTATCATTAGCAAGCACAACTCATCGAAAAATGTAACGGACACCTTTAATTCTCCTGCGTTTCTGGTATCGTTAATAGGTGGCTGTGTGCCTAGTTTCCTTAGTTTCCTAAGTCATTACCATTAAGTCATCGCAAATAAATCACGATTTCTCTTAGGCAAACTACGTGGCTGCTCGAAGAAATTGCTGTTCTGCTCCGCAAATACCTTAACAGGTCTATTGTTAGAAGCTTGAATCTGTGTTTCAATGCTTTTTAAACAATTGTGAAGTTTTTCTACGGTGACATCCGCACTCATATAACGACGTTGATATATCTCAGCTAATTCTTCAATCTCCATCTGATTTGTATAAGAT
>SDBU01010343.1_pt1 | contig 10350 bp, 6 predicted proteins | sample 2277071 | NCBI WGS metagenome assembly SDBU01 (sample SAMN10397929, study PRJNA504765) | marine sediment metagenome | isolation source: marine sediment core GS08_GC12, 126 cmbsf | place: Arctic Ocean: Gakkel Ridge, Loki's castle | collected 2008 | reverse complement strand
AAAATTTCAAGGATCAGATAGAGACCTTATTATTACTTCTATTGGTCTTTCCGATGTAGATAAAATAGACGAAGAGGCTGACTTTATTTTTAATATAAACAGATTCAATGTTCTCACTTCTCGAGCAAAAAGTAAATTAATCTTTATATCCAGTAATGAAATATTGAATTTTATTCCTGAAGATAAGAAACTCATTGAAAATGTGTCAAAGTTTAATTTCCTCGTTAATAAGTTTTGTAATAAACAAATAATCATTAAATTTAAGAACGATAAAAAAGAACCTACTCGAATTAAATTTCGATATAGACAAGAAGATGAAATAAAATTATGAAAAGTGAATTAAAAATATCATCTAAACCATGCAATTATTGTGGTCAGTTTATATCCTGGGATAAGAGAATTAATAACAAATTTCCTGTCCATGTTGATTCAAGTGGAATAATAATCGGGGATGGGAACTGTCCTAAATTTCAAAACCGGGTTCTTGCACCGAATTCAATAAAATCGGTAAATTCAATACAACTGTTTAAGGTAAAAGAGTTCAATCGGTTTATTATGAAAAATGATAAGGAAAAAGCTTCCCTTCCTATCTTTAAAAGCAAAATACCTCTAATTCCTCGCTTTTATGTAGGTAAGATTATTCTCGATCTAAAAGTCTTCAAAAAAATTATTATAATTCCCTTAATATTTAATAAATTCAATGAATATGGGTTAGCACATGGTTTGGTCAGGAAACTCCTTGAACAGAAACAAACTTTTTCATTTTTCAAAATTATTAGATTAGATGACTCTGAAGAGTGTTTCATTCATCTTTTTGTTATTCCTAGTGTGAAGTTTGTGTTAGAGGAAGGAGATGAATTTATAATTGAAGTGTTGGATAAAGCAACTCCGGGTGTCAAATTTACTAAGAAATTCATAGTGAATAAGGATTATATCGAAGAAATAATTACAGTAGGAAACATTTCTAAATATGAAAGTAATTTAAAACACTTTTTTGGAGCTTTAACCTATCCGTTAAAGTATAAGATGACAGATGGACAGTATATCTACACAATGCATCATGATCTAATAGGTAATATCTTATATTTTTATGTGGATGTTGATGCCGTGTTTTTTATAAAAGGGGCTCCAGCTACAGAAGAAGATAAGGGAAAGTTCATTTTTGGGGAATTGAAGGATAAAAATAAAAAATATCTTCTTATTGATATTACCTCATCAAACGTCTCTACTCATTTAGAAAGTGAGGAGTATCGAGAATTTATTGAATATTCGCAAATGGTATTTGAAAGTAAGGGTTATTCACGAAAAAAAGATGAGACTCATGACTGGACAATCAAAGATTATTGGGAAAAGATTAATAATATTGAAATCCCTGCTGATGATCTTATTACAATAGTGAGGGGGTACAATGAAAAAAAACTATTTTTTCCTTTATCCCGACTCTTCAAAAATGAGAAAAAAGATGTTCCAAGAGAAGATCGGTTCATGGCTATTCAAAATGCTAAAAGAGAGCTTTACAATGCATCAAAAATTAAGAAGGATCTTATCGCATCGTATTCACCCTCAATAGCGATAGTACTTTCAGAACAACTGGTCCCAAAATTTTTCGATTTAATGAGTTTTCCCTTATATATCGAATTTGCAGAGGGTAAAACTATTCAAATTAAAAGAAATGAGGCGAACCCTTATTTGTTAGATAATATCCCACAAGAACTCTTAAAATCGAAAATAAGTCAATATCGCCCGATAGCAGGGAAGTTTCAGTTTATAATTATCCCAATTATCCCAAAAGATATATCACCCATAGAAGACCAGAATGTACAGAACTTACTCAACGATATTGCTTATAATCTTAAAACATATAAATTAGCAGACAGGATACAATTTGGTAAATCTATTAATTATGATTTCAACCAAGATGTGATACGTCAAAAGAAACAAAATATATGGGGTGTGATATTTGAAAAACAGATTGCCCCAAATCTCTTGGCTATTGACAAAGATATTCGATCTAAAGAAATTATTGCTGTTCCACTTATTGGGTTACGAGAATTAGGGACATCTTCGAAATTCTTTAAAGATTATCTACAAAATGAGTTTTACCGGTTACTTAAAACCGACTTGAGCAAGAACCATTTTGGTTTTATCCAATCGTTTTTAGTTAGTGAATATAAAAAATATAAAGGTTCGAAATTAGCAGGGATGTTATACAAAAATAGTTTATTTAATATCGGTGCAAATTGTCCCCATTCTGAGATTGCAAAACGAATTGAAAATGGAATTCTATTCAGATTTAAATACCCGTTCGGTACAAGGGATATATCGAAACCTTTAGAAAGTATAGAAATGCAGGCTGGATTTGATGCTTCAAAAGCTTTATTTGTAGAAGATTCAAAACCTCGGGGAGCGGTTGTAGTTACTCTTGATCCGTATGGTAAGCAAGTAAGATCGAAATATATTCGAGATGCCCATACTCATAAAGGACTTATTAGTGAAACTGTAATCAGAGACCTGATTATTGAGATTATTAATCACCAAGATCTAATGATAGAAAAAGGATTAAAAATTCAAAAAGAGCTTCCCAAAAAAATAATATTCTTGTTTGACGGCGATATTAGCAATAAGCAAAAAATATTGTTTGTAAAAGTCTACAAAGAATTAATTGAGAGTGGAGAATTACCAATATTACCTGATTTCTATATTTTTGAGGTTCTTAAATCCCATCCAAACCGATTATATTTGTTAGAAGACTCTAAAATTTATGATATGCCTTTTGGGATTTTGGCTTTGTTAAATGATAGAGAATTTTTGATAAAAAGCCATATCTGGAGTAAAAAGAGTATGTCTCATCCTCAGTTATATAGATTTAAAATGTGTTTGTCTCAGCGGTTTAAGGGTAATGAGAAATATACTATTTTGGACCTTGAATTAATAAATATAGGACTCCAACTGTTTCAATCTACTCTATTTAACACAGGTAAAAGCGGGAGACCTCTTAAAGAAAGTTTTGTCATTCATGAGAGTCATAAGTTATCCCAAGAATTTGCTACTAAATCAGATTCGATTGGAGTTTTATTCTACAAGGACTAATGTTATTTAAAATTGCTTAATATCTTGTCTTTTGTATTTTTAAAAGTACTTGTTATATCTAAAATTGTCATTATGTCTTTTTTTGGAATGTCATATATTTCAAAAACAAGTACTTCTACTTTGACTTCTAACTCTTGAATCCTATTATTGATAAAAATTAAATCTTCTAATTCGATATTAATATCATTATTTGATTTCCATTCTTCAAATTTAGTTTTTGTGTACTTAAGTAAATTAGAGGTCTTCTCCCAGATATTTGGTCTGATTGTTGAAATAATGGTTTTTGAAAGTACATCTTTCAATGTATTAACGATTTTACGAGAATTAAGCAATCTAAAAACCTCAAGATATACGATGTCTCTAAATTCTTTTTGCGTTGTTTCGATATCTAATAATAAAACTTCTTTTTTATCAAGAATCCCATAAATCTGAAATCTGTTTTTTTCACATCCAAATACAAAAAATTTCTGAAATTTACGAATTGGACCCTCTTCTTCATCATACGAAAATGTTTTTATATTGGAAATCCATAGTTTTTCAAATTCACCGTTTTGAATTTTAATTTTATCATCAAGAATTAGTTTCTCAAAAGAAATTGTTCCATTCCTATATTCTTCTGATATCTCGTGCCATATTTGTTCAAATTCATATTTTAATTTGTATAAACTTGAGATTTCAGAAACTAACGAGTCCATTTTTTCTTGTTTTTCCTTATTAATTAAAGCTATTGGCATCTTCCTTAGAGGGGTGGCGAAAAATTCTAGAATTAAACCCTTTGATTTTCCTGCTTCTTTGTACCAAAAAGTTAGCAATTTAGAATTCAATAGCCCTAAAAGATAATTTAAATTGATTGGGGAATCTGCTTTTGGAACCAACGCGTACATGTCTGTGGTTCCAAAATATCCTTTTTGGTCTATAGCAAATCTATTTTCAAGGGCTCTATATGGACATAAAACTTTAACTTCTGAATTTTCAAATAATTCAACATTTTGAATTCGTTGATATCCAAACCAAGGATATTTTTGTTCTTCCTCATCTTCAATAAAATCATATCTTTCTCTTAACTCCTTGCCATATACCTTTAAATACTCACGAATCCCCGGAAAATTGTTAATATCCTCCCTTCCTTCTTGTAAAGGGACGGTGTAAATGAGATATTCATCACCTGGAATTGTATGATATTTGAGTATTCTACTATTGGTAATTAATGGTTTAATGAATTGAAGCTCTAACCTATATTCCTCTCCATTCTTTTGGTTTATGACGTTAAGATGATTTTTTTCTTTTCGTGTCCAATACCCCCCTGCTGTTATGGTACTCCCTTCTGGAGAGATTCTGAACTCCTTTTTCCTCCCTGGTACAACACCTTGACCTACTTCGCATATATTACCAAGCAAGACTTTATCTGTTCCAATTTTTCTAAGTATTTCTGTCTTATTTGATAAGACCCATTTTGATAATCCTAAACCCTTTTGATCAACAGTAAAGATATCTATATATTCATCTGAAAAGGGAGTTTTTTCAAAATTATCAACAATATGCGAAAGTAACTTTAAATTATTCTGTTGCTGTGTACCTATTTGATAGTTTTTATTACAATAGATATATTTGATTTTATTATCATCCTTCATAGCCTTTTCGAATATCAGGATACAAGTATCATTATCTGCATCCTCGAATATCTTTTTTATTTGTCCAAAGTTAATTAAAATCTTGATAGAGACATTATCTAACAAATATTGTTTTAATCTATCAGCATAGTCATTCTCGATCCAGTATGATTCAATTATAAAACCAAAGTTTCCAGATGTTTTCAGTAAATTAATTGATTTTATAATGAAATAATAGTAAATATCAGATTGACTCCTAAAATGGGTTTTCCAATCTTTTGCCTTTTTTAAAAAATTATAACTATTAGCTTTTACTAGAGTACCTGTCCCTTTTCCACGAATTGTAAAGTATGGAGGATTTCCTATAACAGAGTTAAACCCGATATTTTCACGTGATAAAATCCCTATTGATTCATCAAAATACACAAACCAAAAATCCAAAGACCAGTAAAATGGTTTGGTGCTATTTAATATTTCTAAATCTATATTATTTTCTTCGAGATATGGTTGAAACAACTTGTTGAGCTCTTCCTTTATTTTATTTTTTATATTTACAATCTCTTTTACTAGCTCAATTTTTGCTGGATTGCTTATGTACTCTCCTCTTAATACATTCAAGCTATGCAATTCCTCAGAAAATTTATCAGTGATAAAGTCAATAACAATTTGGTCAGGTAACCCAACTAACGAATCCCCATTGCAAAGATTCATTTCTAAATCTGGAAGTATATGATTAGTGTCTGCGGGAACTTTATCAAATTGAAATTCCTTTGGTGATAGTTTAATTGCTTCTAACCATAAATTTAATTTGGCAACCTCAATAGCATTTATATCAAGATCAACACCGTGTATATGCCTAATGATAATGTCAGAGATTAGTTTCCTCTTTTCCTCAAAATTTAAAAGATTTTTGAGTCTTAAAATTTCTTGAAATTCTTGCTCTATTTCATCAGATCTTTTTATTTTTCCCCTGAAGTCACTAAATTTCTTATAGACTGATTCAATAATGTCATTAATAATATTATAATTCTTAAATATGATTTTTAATGCTTTTATTAAGAAAGATCCTGAACCACATGCAGGATCTATTACTTTAAAAGAAAATACTTCATGTAATAAATTAATACATGCTTTATAATCTTTAACGTGTAAATGCTGACTAAAACTTTTAATAATTGTTTTAAAATAGTTATCGATAGTGTTATTGGTTATATATTGAGTAACATATTTAGGTGTATAATAAATTCCTTGTTCTTTACGAATTTCAGCTAGGAATGTCTCATAAGATTTACCTAATATATCTTCATCAATTCGCCGGAAGTTATATTGAATAATGCCGGGTATCCAAGCAGAAGGAGATTTTCCATACTCAATACCCAGTATTAATTTTAACTTTTCATAAAATAACTCGATATTTGACAGATCATCTTTAATATAATCTAAGATTGTTTCGTTGGACTCAGCTATTTTAAATAATTCTGTATCATACAGCTCATAAAAATATTCATTTATATCTTCTAAATATTTTTTCAAGATTCGTTTTTTATTTTTAGCAGTCCATTTACGTTCAATATTTTCCCACTCCTTTCCAATATAATTCTTACTTATCACCCAAAAGTTATCTAGAGACTGAATAAAAATAAATTTATTCACTAAATTAATTATTAGCTTTGTCTTAGTAAAACCCTCGAGTCTGAATTGGACCTCGCCCAATTGAGTCACCCAACTCTTAAGGCTTTTGAAAAAACTTACATCTAAAGGTTCTTTAACAGCTAAATCTTCTTGTTTATCTAAATACTGCCAAAAATCATCGACTTGCTTAAATTCCTTTATTAAATCAAACAATGTTATATGGCCAAAGGGGTTGCAATCTGGTTCCAATAAACTCGCTTTACTGAAAAAATACCATTCTTCCAAATTAGTGAGAACAACGTAATCCCTTTTATCTTGAAGATATTTTTTTATTTGTGTTTTATGGTCTGCTGGATTCAACTTTTTTTTCTTTAACTGAACAAAAATCTTACCTGCACTTTCTTTCTTAAAATTTGCGATAAATAACGGTTTGACTTCAACTGAAATTTCTTCACGATTTTCTTTAACTAAATAGTCAATGAACCCGCTTTCTTGATTAACTTCAGGATAAATATTCTTAAAAAAATGCTTGGAAAATTCTGCATTAAAAGTAAAAAAAACCTCCCTTAAAATTTGCTCTGGCTTAGAACCTTCACTTAATCCAGTTAGGTAGTTAATGACTTCTCTACTCCTTATATTTTCCATGACACTCTTAAGATCTTTAGCCTTGATTACATCCTCTTGAAATAATTCTTTTAAATCTGAAAAAATTATGTTTAAAGTTTTATTTAACGCCAAATCTTATCTATCCCATTGGATTTTTAAAAATAATAATAATTCAAGATTATTAAATTTGAACTATCTTTTTGTTAGGAAGTTATAAAGAAAAAATCAGATTATTAACTAATTATTATCTTAACATTAAAATAATAGTTTATTTACTAATAGTACTTAAATAGGTTTATAAAAATCAACTTGCGATGGAATTAGAGAAAAGAGTCAATCCGACGAAACAAAGAGATTTATACAGTTGGATATTTGATCAAAAATCAAAACCGCCTTTTGATGAAAGAACAGATCATAAGACAAGATCATACTTAACAGAAAACCAAAAGCCCAGACTTGCATTCGGGTTTGGATATGATCCAAATATCATCAAAAAAGGAATAGTGAAATACACATTTAGCCATAATTTAGAGAATGGGTTGAAATTATACGAGTTTGAGCCAAAATTGTCTTATCGAATTTTTAATATTTTGGCAAGTATACTGAAATATAAGTGCTTAGGATCGGAGTTACGGGATAATAACACTTATATAAAAAATAAATATTTCATCACCGACAAAAATCCAGAAGAAGTCATCAAAAAATTAAATTTTGGGATAAATGAAATATTTAAAAGATTCAAACCTGTTTCTAATTAATAATAAAAAAGCTGCACAGACCTTTTTACCTTCAAGATTAATTAATATCCCATTAATATCTAATAAAACATCGGGTATAGTCCTCTCTTGATGGCTAATTCTTGAGATTTCTCCTAAAGCTCTTATCCCATAAGTTTCAATCAAGTTAGCTAATTGGATATTGATATTTGGTTCAGTAATATTTAACATTTTTACTTGATAATGAATTTTATATATACTATTTTCTTTTTCCTTCTTTTAAATTTTCTAGTATAATAGAGATGATCTAAAAAGAACCAAATTTATTTATGACCAGTTAAAGGAGTTAGAATAAGATTGGTTAGGAATAGTAAAATCGGATATATTTAGGCATATTGCTTACATTCTAAAAGATATAACTTCAAGTTCAAAATAAATAGATACAAGGGCTTAACAATTTTCAATAAATTTTCGAAATTTACTTTCAGAAATGTCCATTTTTCTCCTCTACTTCTTGTTCGGGTTTAATTGAAATATTTTAGGAAAAGACTCAAGTTTAAATTTCCTATTGGCGATATGATTTAATAATCTAAAAAAATCCTTATAGAAAAAAGCAAGTTTACGGTCATATTGAGTCATCTTCTTTAAATAGAAGTCAAATTGTTGCTTATTTTCTTTTTTCTTTAGGAGTTTGTCAAAAAATAGGGAGATATCAGAAAATAAGCTAACAATAGTCTTCCTTATCGTATCAGGATTTTCATTAATATTCACCATTTTTCGATTTAGCAACAATTTGGTAAAGAAATCCTTTTGTGAGGTGTTAATTCCTTGAAATTCTACCAATTTATCGATTGCACCTTCTTGAAGGATTTTAAGTAGCTTGAACAAGTTAATTATTGAATTAACAAGCTCTAATTCACTTTTTTTCATTTCTTCCGTGTCTACACCAAACTCAAATGCCATATCTCTGTCTACACGAGCAATGGTTAAAACAAATTTTACCAGAGTCTGTAAATTAATTGTGATATCACGGGAAATTTCTTCAGGTGTGGTAAATTGAGATTTTGATTCGTTTAATTTTAAATAGAGGCTATGATTCCTTAAATACCATAGACTATTTCTTTTTTTAAGTTCACTTCCCAGTTTCAATGTATCTTTCTTTACTTTCTCTTTGTTGTTAGAAACAATTTGTCTTCTCCTTATCTTTAAATATTCATAAAAGATTTGAAGATCCGTGGTGATTAAAGGAATCATTTTAAAACTTGTTAAAGCCATTTTTTTATGATGATTAAGGAAATTATCTAATTCTTTTGGCTGAGGGGTATCAAAATGATCTAGAATGTAGTAAACAGCTCCGATCTCTTCAAATGCGGTAATCAAAAGAAAACTGGCATGCCCATATGAGTTATTCTTTATTAAAAGTGATGCATCAGTGTACAATTTCATTGCATTTTGAATCCCTTGATTAAGACCATTTTGCCATATAGCTAATTTCATTTAAATATCAAATTTTTTTGTCTTTTAACTTATTGGAATAAAGACGAATTATACATATAAATCTAATTTTTTCGGAACCCCTATCCACAATCCCCGTGCTCACCCCCAAATGCTTATCCTCTTAAATTTTAGTTTAAAAGATGAGAATTGACTAGAAAATAAGTATAAAAAAAAAAAAGATATATTCAATATTTGTTTGATACTGAAGAATTATCTAAGGATATTATCAATCCATTTTCCATTCATTATGGTATATAAATTATGAATTTACCATCAAATATATCAAATGAGACTCGATGACTTTCTAGCCACGATTCTGAGGGAAACAAATTACCATATTCTCTTAATTTGTCGTTTGTAAGGATTAAATCATCACTTTCAATAACCTCACGTATCATTAGGATATCAGCGGGAATGTTTGGGGGTGCGTGAATAATTATCCTTCTAACTATATAATTCTTATACGATTCAAGAAAATCAATACAGTTAAACAACTTCCAGTCTGCTATGCCGAGAATCCAATATTTGGATTTTAGCGTGTTAAACATTATGCGAATATTTTCAAACTTCGGGGGGAATTTATTAAAATAACCTGCAATATTTGATATATCTGAAATTATTTTTGGTTTCATTTTGGTTACCTCCTGAGGGTGATTGCTCTGAAACCATAAGTTAAACATTTAATTCCTAAATATTCCTAATTCTCTCATAACAAACCTATTGCTGAGTTTCTAATCCCTCACATATCCAAACCTAAAAAGAGCAAATACTACTGTATAATTAGAATATTATACAACCTTCTTACCATACCTTATATCCAAAAAATGATTACTCAATACCTTACTTACGACTATGGTTCCAATGCAATGGACCTCTAATATAATTATAGGATTATCTAGAATTTATATTTTTGTATTATAGCAATTTCTCTAAATCTAAATGAGTTTAAAGGAGTTTCTGAATTTCTATTTTTTTACTTATACACTACTTATCTGTATTAGAGCTAATTCATCTCTGAATTCAAATATTTAATTTTCTTTTTTTATATCTTTTCAATAAAATTTTATTTAGAAAATAAGACATATTTTTACTAAGATAGAAATAAACACGAGTTTTTAGACCTAGTCTAAATAAAAAAGAATTAAAAACTTTATATGCTCAAAATGATAATAAATTTTAAATATGCTAAAACAAATCTA
>SDBU01010342.1_pt1 | contig 10354 bp, 10 predicted proteins | sample 2277071 | NCBI WGS metagenome assembly SDBU01 (sample SAMN10397929, study PRJNA504765) | marine sediment metagenome | isolation source: marine sediment core GS08_GC12, 126 cmbsf | place: Arctic Ocean: Gakkel Ridge, Loki's castle | collected 2008 | reverse complement strand
GCCATACCAGGGCTTACCGTCCAGTTCAACCTGTAAGCCGGAGTTGAACTTATTCAAACCGCTGAACAGATCAACGACCGACATAACTTCGAGTATGGCTTCATCATCCAGCCCCAAGTTTCGCACCGCAGCTGTATACACCGAGCTGCAATAGTCACATCCATTCATTACTGACACGGTAAGAGCGATAATGTCCCGGGTCAAACTGTCAAGCTTGCCACCCCCGTGCATGACCGCTTTGAATTTGTTCCAGGTCGTTTCCAAGTAAGCAGGGTTGTGAGCCATGGTCTTGTAAAAGTCAATGCTGAGCTTTTCCATGATTTCCTCATAGACTTATTTGACCTTGCCCGCAGCCTCTTCTTCAGGAATCATCAAAATTGAAATCATGCTTAGCGCTCCTTTTTTTGAATCGCGGTAAGTGATTTAGCTGGTCCCGGACACCAGGCAATTGCTTCTGGCTGCTGTTGCGTGATGACCCGGCAGCTTCCCGGGCGTGAACTAAGCCGTTTTCCACCCCCACCCCCGTTCCGGCACTCCATTCTTCGATTATCACTGGGGTGCTCGACCGGCTCCGTTATATTTGGTTCGTGAACCCCGAAAAGGCAGGCCTGGCGCATACGCTACGGCGCGCGGATCCTTCGCCTGGCTCAGGACAGGCCTCGGGCGATAAGTGTGACTATCGCACACTTGCCGGGGTCGCGGCGTTTGTGGATTAGCAACGACAAATTCGGAGCCACCGGCGTCGAAAAATCCGCAGCGATAATCCACATGGTCCCCTACAATCCGAGCCTGAAAAACTCATTGGGGTTATCAAACAACCAAGCCGCTGCAATCTCTTTGGCGTCGTCCAGCCCGATGTATTCCATCTCGACCATCTCGGCCAATCCAATGGCGATATTGTCGCGCGCAATCTGGCTGTGGGCCCAACTGCGTTCCAGGTTGCCGAAATGATCCGAGCCGTAACCGTGAATCTTTCCATGCGGCACAGCGCCCAAAATCTGGGGGATAATGCGCTGAGCATAAACCGGGTCGATGATGTGTGTCCAGCAAAAATCGATGGCCACATTGGGGTAGTTCTTACCCAGGAAAAGTATGTCACCGTCATAAGGCCAGTTAAGATGGAATAAATCGAAGCGTACATCCTTATGCAGTTCCAGCACTGGAATCAGGTGGATGGCGCGCGCTTTGCCCACATCGTTCCAGGTTCCTGCCATGTGACCTGTGTGCAGCTGCACGGGTAAATCCATCTCCTTTGCCATGCGCATAAATTCGTGGAATAAATAATCACCCAAGGGACGGTTGCCATCAGGATAAGACAATTTGCGCCGCGGGTCAGCCATGATCCAATTGAAGGATTCTTCAGCCTGTCTTTTGGATGGGTTACCGTACCCGATGGTCCGTGTGTAGGCCGATTGGTCCTTGAAACACACTGCCCCAAAATTCTTCTGAAATTCGAAAACTTCCCGGCAAGCCTGCACGTATTCCTCCAGCGAGGTAACCGTACGTCCGGCCGGCGAAATGAGTGCCTGCAATTCCTCAAAGGAGCAGATGGCGTGATAGTCCGGCAGCGAAATCGCCAGGCGCGAGCGCGGCGGCATTTTGAAACTGCGGTCGACGATCTTTTTGACATCCGGCCGGTTATCCACGATGCGCACTTTTATGCCCGCTTTATCGAGCACACTTTCGGTGAAAGCATCATCCGTAAAATCGAGTAGTACCTCCTGGATGCGGTACAAAGCGGACAGGCTGAGTTCATCTTCCCCGTAGAATTCCTTCATCACCATGCGTGTGACCAGACCATAACCGGTGTACCTGGTACGGTTCCAGGCACGCACGAAGGTTGGCCAGCGTTCCTCCAGAGAGAGAGAAACATCATCCAGCATCAAGCGTTCGGCCTCGGTGGTGGCGCTGGCGATATCATCGTGGAGGTAACCGCTGGTCAGGGCGACTATGCTGTCGGTGTATTTGGGCCGTTCTTCGCCAGAGTGATCGTGACAGTCGATGATAGGGATGGATTCAATGTATTCGCGTAGATCTGGGTAGGATATTGCGTTGGATTTCAAAGAAGTCTCCTCCAACCAGGACCGTGGTTCTGGTCAAGAACTGCGTTCCTGGCTAACCGATAAGTTAAAAAGTTGAGCTTTGGGGAAAATGCTCTGCTTGCATCCCCAGATTACGATTGAGGCAATCAGTCAAGATGACCTTGCCCGACCCCTCAGAGACGCCGTGATTAACACGAATCAGCGGGTGCCCGAGGTCTTCCGCCAAGTGGATATTTGCCCAATAAACGGGACTATGATCACAGACCAGCGAACCGTCAGAGTCCATATTAATATAGGTGTCGATATGTCAAGGGCAGCCGGCTCCATTGCCAATTTTGGAGATGGTTTGTACCCGTTCGCCTGCTACCTGACGGGCAAATTGTACCCGTGTGATCGGCTTAATATCATAGCGGTGTTGAAAACCATCTTGCCCAAATGCGAACGTTCCACCCCTGATTCCGAGGAACTTTACCCAAGCCCAAAGAATACCAATTTCGAGCCAGCAATCCCCACAATCTTGAATTCGGACTATAGGTAAGTCATGTGCTTAGATGAATTCTAACTTACCAGTGGTGTGCGGTCTAGCTTCTGGGAGATTGTCGAAGTGATACCAGAACTTGGGTGCATGGCAGATAATGAGTCCATACATCTTATCAGCCGCGCAGCTCAACGACTTCATGACAGGCAGCCAAGTAAGAATACGAGTGTAAAGAGACAAAAAGAAGAGCAGAGGATCATAAGGAGATTTCTTTTTACGCTTCTTTTATATTGCCTATCAAACGCCCGGTTGGAGAATTAACCATGTACAAAACATGCTCTGGTAGTTTAAGTACAAGTAATTTCAGCAGACTCATTGTACATGTTAATTATGGTACAACAATTCGTTTGCAGCTAAAAAGTCCCCATTATTTTTCACTAAATCTGTGCAGCACTCTCTGACGTCGCACACCATTATTTAACAGCGTGGATTTTGAAGATCGGCACAGTGACGAATTTATGGAGCTGGTTGATCTCGCACAAAATGGATTTGAGTGCGGTTGGGCGAGTATATTTATTCTGAAATTGCGGGGATAGAATATGCTGCTGCTTGATGGCAAAGACTTGCTGCGCTAATTTGCGATATTGCTCGCGACGGGAGGCGAAATTCGTGCTGATGCCGACCGGATAGGTAAAATCTTCGATCTCTCCAGCCAACTTGATCGTGAAGCCTGCCTGTACAAAAGAATCAACAGCCATAATGCCTTTCAGGCCAAACCCGGTTTGCCCATGGACGCCCTCACGCGGCGGCAGGCCAATCGTTTTGATCATCTCGATCAGGCCACGCAACTTTTCCTGCTTTGCCCCTGTGCAACGTTCAGGCAAAGCTTTCAGATAATCATCCAGGGGCAGGTCCCAATCCTGCGGGTCGTCACTCAACTGGGTGAATTCATGGCTGCAGATGATCAATTCACCACCAGGTCGCAGAATCTCAAAGATCTGCCCCAGCATGCCATCGATATCTACTTCATCGTGTTTATCTGTAGGAAACTGAAAGACCATGCGCGCCACAAACAAGTCCGCTGATGCTGGCTGCAGCTTTTGTGACAATGCTCGTGCAGGTAGATGCGGGATGAAATCAAAGCCTGACTTGCCAGTCAACGTTTCTGGGGGAAGATCGTCCGGTGAGGTTGCCGTCAGCGAACGAGGTTTTTGAGCGTAAATGTAAGCGCTCAGATCACCCAGCCCGGCGCTAAAATCGATCACATCTTTGCCAGGAATCAGTTCTGGGGGAACAAGGTCTTCAATTAAATAGTAAACCAGATAGCGAACGATATCCCAGTTGCGGCGTAATTCCCAAGAGGTCATTTTGATAGTATACAGTATCACTCATAAGGAACCAATCTTTTATCCGCCCATATTTAGAACATTCCCGGTTACCCTGATTTATCTCATTCCTCCTTGTGTTGGCAACTGCGATCATCTGGCATAAAGTAAAATATTTCAATCATCTTAGATGATGAGTAACCATTCCCTATAGGTCGATCTAGTACAATAAGAGGATCAGGACAATAGGGGGAAATCATCTAATCCTGTAACTAGATAATTGTCAAACCACCTTTCCCGGTGCAATCTCGGTGCAAACAGGATAGATTTAATAGACTTTATAGACAAGATGGAGGTTTTACACCCCATATATTGGACTATATGGTCACTATAGACACCCTATAAGGGATGGACACTTTTGAGTCGAACTTCGAATCAGCAGGTTGTGCGTTTCCATTAAGGGGAGAATTCGAATATCTCCGGGATCAATTGTATATGGTGTCCAGGGGGTCTATCTAGTCAATATATGGGGTTGCGAAATGCCAATAAATAAACCTGTTTCCACAATGTCTATTTTATCTGCACCAGAACTGCAGCAGCGCAGGAGGGTGGAGAATGACTGTGTTGAAGAATTGCTGCACCGTACGATGGCTGGCGCCTTTCCCTGCCCTGCGGGAGAGACACAGCATCGTCACCCGTCCTGCGATGCTCAACATCGCTTGGGCGATCCTGCTCACGCGCCGCACATTGGTTTTCGTCAGATTGGGCTGCAAACATTATAATAGTGATTAAATGTTCATCATGGGCTTCATTTACCCCTTCTGCTGAGAGGTTTTAAGGTAAACATCAACTGTACTACAATTTGAAGCACTACTTAATTGTTTTGGCGAAGGCATTGTTATAGCATAAATAGAAGATATTACCCTACTGACTATCCAATAGAGGTGATTTTATCAGGATTAGATATGCGTAATTATAGTTCCTGCTGAAGAATATTCATTAAATTCGACCCAATTCATCAAAGGGTAACGCAATGATCAATAAGTGGTATTATCCACTCTCTTCAAGTATGAAGGTCGCCCTCTTTCTGATTTTAATTCCGTTACTTAGCGCTTGCGGTCCCACCCGTGAAGAATTGGATGCCACCGCCACTCAGTTTACTGTTGATATCTATGCCACACAAACAGCGGACGCCACAACGGTTACGCCGACACCTTTGCCAACATCAACCCCAACTTCCACGCCCACTTCCACGCCCACTTTCGCACCCACTTCCACATCCACCCCAATACCTGCTGTTCCTGTCCTGCTGCGCGCGCATGCCCATAACGACTATCTACATGGACGGCCTTTATTTTATGCGCTGGGACAGGGCTTTGTTAGCGTCGAGGTTGACATTTATCTTGTAGTAGACAAGTTATATGTGGCCCACGATGGATCCGAACTGCAGTCGGACCGGACACTACGATCCCTTTACCTTGATCCGCTTCGCGAGAGGATCAGGCAGATCGGCGGGAGCGTTTATCCGTCCGGGACTCAGTTGACTTTGCTGATCGATGTAAAATCCGAAGCGGAACCAACGTACGAAATACTTCGAGAGATTCTGAAGGATTACAAAGACATACTGACCATCTTCGGGCCCAATGATGAGCTCGCGAGAGGACCTATCCTGGTAATAATCTCAGGAAATCGGCCGCGAGACCTGATGGAAGGCGAGGCTGTTCGGTATGCGGCTTACGACGGCCGGCTTGATGACCTCGGATCTGGAGTCCCGTCAGCTTTGATCCCATTGATTAGCGATAATTGGACCACGCATTTCACCTGGAATGGTCGTGGGCCTATGCCGGAGGAAGAACGCCAAAAGCTAAGGAATTTTGTGGAAGTGGCACACCTAAATGGCCAGAAGGTACGATTCTGGGCTACCCCGGATGATCCATCACGGGCGCGCGAAGCTGTTTGGCAGGAGCTAATCGCGGCTGGTGTAGATTTTATCAACACGGACGATTTGTTGGGCTTACGAGAGTATCTTCTTGAGAACGACCCATGGTCAAACACCCCGATACCAACATCAACACCTGCTGTATTAGATACAGATGAGCAGCCACTCGAGACTTGTCTTGATCTTGAACCGCTCGGCAGTAATCCCTTGAACTTCCCCACCTATCACGTACAGGGCCTGGCCGTGATCGAGGACTTCTATTACATCACCTCTGTAGACAGGAATAGTGGCCGTGGCAGGCTTTTCAAAGTTGACCGAAATACGCTCTTGCTGATGGAAGAGAAAGAGCTTACGAAGGGAGCGTTGATTCATCCAGGCGGCATCGAAATGGACGGCGTCTACTTATGGATTCCCAACGCCGAATATGATCGAGATGGACCATCTGAAATACTAGCTCTTGACCCACAGAGCCTTGAAGTGTCTAGATCCTTTAGCGTAGACGACCATATCAGCCTCATCGCTTCAAACGGTACGGATAGGCTCTATGGTACGAACTGGGATACTGTTAACTTCTATGTTTGGGACTGGGATGGCAATCTCATTGAGATCGTTGCCAATCCGACGGATATGGCTTACCAAGATTGTGAATTCTCTGATCCTTATTTGATTTGTGGCGGTACAAAGAATGGCGGTGACTTCGGAAATATAGACTACATTGACCCAAAAAGTTGGACCCTCATATATCGGATTGAATTAGGCAGTACGAGCCTTGGACATCCGTTGACTCGTGAGGGTTTGAGCCTCTTCGGTGACGAAGTCTTTCTGCTTCCCGAGGATGGTCCCGATTCAGAGATCATGATCTATCAAGTTTGCGGCATCCCTTGAGGCGGAGAGATGCTCCAGATACGCGCCAGCAGCTTAATGGATAGAGCGACTAACGGGGGTTCGAGTCCCTCCGGGGGTGCCTATATGTGGGGTCTAAGCCTGCGATTCCAGCGTGCTTTTTTCGTTTCGGTGCAATCCCAGTGCAAAATGGATACCAAAGCATGGAAATTATTGACATCGTGGACAAAATCACCCCCGGATTTAGGGCTGGATAGAATCTATGCTGCAATATCTACGGTGGACATTGCCCGCTGTCACATCCTGCATTGTTGATAACGGTCAAACATTTCGCCTCTTGCATCAACATCTTCGCAGACGAATATATATGCTTCGCCATCGCAGAACTCGCAACGATCAAAGATACGGATTTTGATCATGGATATCACCCCCTGTCTTGGAATGAAAAAAGCCAATCTCATTCGAGACAGGCTGATGAATGGATTGCCGTGCGTTTGTCAGCAGGATGCAGGCGGCACGAAGGCCTACACCCTGCTCCCCGATACACAGGCGGTATCCCATGGGATTACCGATTCCCTACGAGAAGGGACTAAAGATATTCAATATTAAAGACCCCCGTACGCTCACTTCTAGTATTAGCTAATACACTCTATAACCAGGTACAAATGAGCAAGAGGTCTTGAGGAATGAAGCCAATTTCATAGATGCAAACCGAAGTAAAGTGTGGATCACCTATAGATATTCAAAACCTCTTGGGTTATGGGAAATTATCGGAGCATCAAAGCATAAATCCACAGAAACCTCCGTACCGTCGAAGCTTGTAGACTACAACGTCCCCAATCCGGCACCGCAATGGTGCAAGCATACCCCATGAGATCGACACACAAAGGCTGTAATTGTTTATCCCCCCGGTGCGTCCAGAGATCATGTCCGAAAAGACTCGAAGGGTTTTAAGAACAATTCAATTTTATGACAATCTCCGATGATTTGAGAGCTTCAAGCGCATATGTACTCTTGAAACCCCTGCGGGTTTTCTAAAGATCAACTTGGAGTGTGATTAATACCCTTCGATCGGGCCACAAAAAAATGACCTCACCAATCCGGCAAGGTCATTTATATCCTGGATTAGGAACGGCAGCGATTAACGGAGGATCGCCGGCAGGTAAATTTGCTCAATCGAGATGATGTCAGCATCTTGCTCCACGTCCACATCGATGACTTCCGAATCGGTGGGCAGCGTTATGTTGGCCCCGGGAGCACCCAGTGCGCCGCCGACAAATACCAGATTGATCCAATCGTTCTGGCTGGTAAGGGTATCCAGCGTCGAATTGTTGTTCCACCAGACGCCCTGGTTGATGTTGCGACTGATCCCGGAGTCGGTTGCGTCGCCATCACAATTCCAGTCAACCTGACTGGCGTCCCAAACAACCTGCATATTGTCCTGCCCGCAGAAATAGCGCGTGCCAAGCGTCTGGGTAATGGCTCCCGGAATATTGATACCATTGGCTTCGTTGAGGCTGTTCTCGTTGAGGTTGGCCAGATCATGACGTGAATAGTCGAAGTGACCCTGCGTCGAGTCGATCATCAAGCCTCGCGTTTGGAATGAGTAGTTCATCACGCTCAGGTAGTTAGGCTTCCACTGGGTGTGATCTTCGCCACCGTGCTTCAACCCCAGGTTATGCCCAAATTCGTGCATGAAGGTGCCAGCCTGTTGATCTTCTGTTCCCGTCTGGCCTGACCAACCGCCCAGGCTGACGATGAAATCGCTGGCGCCGTCGCCAAAGGCAGCGCCGCCTCCATTGCGCGAGATTCCACTGGTTCCGGAGTTCGCGCTGCACATGCTGTGACCCCAAACGTTGTAATGGAAGATCGCCTCTCGCTCCTCATTGAAATTGGTGTTCTTTATAGTATCGAACCCGCTCCAGTTTAAGGTGGTTCCAGAGCAGGTGGATATGTTGGTCTGGTGGGTTAGCTCGTCCCCATCACTCAGTGAACCCCAGGTAGCGGCTGTTCCCCAGGTCAGCGGCGCATTAGGCCCGGAATCTACATGCAGGTGAATGCCAGTACTCCCATCGGGATTGCTGACTGGAGCGTTATCGAACGCGTCGACGATCTCCTGAATAGCATCCGGATCAGGTGAGTGGTCGTGACCGTCTCCTGGGTCGCCCATCCAGTCGACCTCGACAAAGATGTCTTTGTGCAGAGGATCGGCACCCATGGCGGGTAGATCGACCCATTTTCCGTTAATGGTGAGCCCATCGGTCTCCCAATCGTCGAGCAAGCCATCCCCGTCTGTATCAACAGAGGCGCCGCCAACACAGGTATCATCCAGGCTCCAAAAAAAGCGATCTATAAAGACTGTTGAGTCGTAAACCGAATCCCCCACGTCTTGAACAGAGAGGTATATATCCACATTTGAATCCGGTGTAACCGCGGTGCTGGCGCGCAAACTGGGTGTTGAGCCATCATAGGTCGTGCCCGTATCCGGTAAGACGCCAAACACGGTATTGACCGAGATGATGTTCTCTTGTGAGTCGAAGGCAAAGTTGCCCGGCGCATCGACTACAAAAGTTTGGCCGTTAACAGATAGATTGGAATTATTCAATTGAGCGGTAAAGGTGTCGTTGAATTGGCTGTCGACAAACTCAGGGAATTCTTCGGAATAAAAAGCGAAGTCGAAGTTGAGGCAATTAAATGCTGCCGGCACATGCAGGCCTAAATGCAGGCGTACCAGGTCCGTCCCCAGGTTGTTATTCAGACCCGTCAATTCTGTGGTATGGGAATCGGAATTGTTCGGCAATGATGCATCTGCAGCCCTCCCTGTGGATAGGATAGCGAAAGTATCCCCCTGAGTCGGAAACCAGGCACCCAGAGAACTGTCGCTGACGCCCACACCCTGCGGGTCGCTGCTCATCAAATCGGCGCTGATCAGGTCGCCGCCAGGCACCCCCATCGCTGCGGCCAGTTCGCTCGCCGAGGCCGGGTTGATCGCACTCGGGCTGAGAAGTCCTGGCGCGGAGTGAAACGTTGGCTGGCGTTCTGGGTAATCACTCGCCTCTGGCACCTGCGCCTGTACGCTCGTCTGCAGGGTACTGCTGGTGCCAAAAGCTATTAGGAAGATCATTAACCCATCCAGGATTATTAATAAATATTTTCTCTTGTTCATGCTTGCATCCCTCATTAATGTTGTTTCGTTAATTTGGATTTATGAGAATCTGGCTGGACAGAAGATCATGATCCCGAGCCAAGAAAATAGGCTATGGATAGATCACTTTCATTACCATAGATATCCACGGTTGTTATGGCGTAGATATATGAGTCCGTTTGAACTGTTATTGTTGCCTCGAATTCATAACCTCCTTTATTGTCGCCTTCGATAGGTTTTATGCCAATTAGCTGCCAACATTCGTCTCCCTTCTTACTACGATAAACTTTGTAGAATTGATCCACATCTGTGCCAGTACTCCCCCAGGTCAGCAGAACACCTGCTTCTGAATAAATCACCTCCACTTTAGCCGGCGGTGAAGGGGGGATCATGCTGTCCATTTCTACCGATATGCCAGCTTGTGGGGATGGTGTTGCTGGCGAGGGTACGCCATCTGGTAAGCCATCACAAACTGGAAAGCCAGATTTTGGTGTACTGGTAACCGGTGGGGTGTGGGTGGCTGGCTTGGATGGTTCAGTTGATTCGGCGATAAGTTCGGTCGCTTCTACGATGGCTTCTGTT
>SDBU01010341.1_pt1 | contig 10354 bp, 10 predicted proteins | sample 2277071 | NCBI WGS metagenome assembly SDBU01 (sample SAMN10397929, study PRJNA504765) | marine sediment metagenome | isolation source: marine sediment core GS08_GC12, 126 cmbsf | place: Arctic Ocean: Gakkel Ridge, Loki's castle | collected 2008 | reverse complement strand
ATCCCTAAAGTCTCATTTTATTCGATATATCCCTAAAGTCTCATTTTATTCGATATATCCCTAAAGTCTCATTTTATTCGATATATCCCTAAAGTCTCACTTTATTCGACAGTGTCACAGGTCTCACATTGCCATAGTGTCAGATCCGTCAGACCAACTTTTCAAGATAGTACCGACTTGTAAAACTTTAGACTGTCATGAAATGTCACTGTTCTGGTGTAGCGTTGCACCATCTCAAGACTTTCCCACCGGCCCAGGTCTTTGATAGTCATAACATCCAGACCAGCTTTTCTCAACAGGCAGGCGAAGGTTCTTCTGAAGACATGAGGGTTGCAGGGCAGACCGGAGCTTTTCCCTAGCCGTCTTAACATTGAGATGATGCCCCAGGTGTTGAGACCCCATATGTTACCGTTAGACCGGTGTTCTCTAAGCCATTCCTTGAGATACTTCTGTGATATGCTGCCCAGCGGAGCCAGTGCCTCTTTCCGGCCCTTACCCATCACCCTGACAGTTTGGTCTTGCCAGTCAATGTCCTCAAGTCTGATGTTGACAAGCTCACTAAGACGCAGCCCACTTTCAGCAAACAGGGCGATGATGGCCTTGTCACGGACATTATTGACACTGTTGAGAAGTTCGTCTACCTGCTCACGGTTGAGACTGGGCAGGATGAGCTTGCCGAGCCTCGGCGCTTTGATTTTCCTCATCGGGCTGGGCAGGTCAAAGGTCTCCTCACGCCAGTTGTAGAATGTCCTGATGGCGCGGTAGTAGGCGTGACGGTTACCGGGATTGCTGAACTGTAGCAAAAATGGCTCAATATCCTGTCTTTGAGCAGCATCAGCATTTACCTCAGCCAGAAACCGACCGAGCTTTATGCGATAGAATTGCTCAGTTCCCGGGGATACTTCCATTGCTTTCCGCGACTGGAGAAAGAGAGTGAAGTAATCGTGCTCGTTTGTTGCGCGTCTGCGGTAGTCTCTTAATGCTTCGATGAGTTTCTGTGATGGTGGACGGCTACCGTTTTTTACCTGGGAAATGTAGGCTTTGCTTAATTTGCTTAACAAAGAAATTTCTGTTACGCTCAGGCTATTAAGCAATTGAAGCTGATCTAAGAACTCATAAGCCTTTGGTCGTCAGTTCAAGTCTGACCGCTGCCACTTTTTTCAGGGGCGACTGTGATGGGAGCGAAGGTGTTGGTGGGGACGAGTGGGTTTGTATACGACCACTGGCGGCATAGGTTCTATCCTGATAAATTGAGCAAGGCAAAGTGGCTTGAATTTTATGCCACTCATTTCAGTACGGTCGAGCTCAACAATACTTTTTACCGGCTACCCTCGGAGACTGTTTTTGCTAACTGGCATGACTCTTCGTGGTTACCTGCAACCTCAGCAGTAGGCGAATGTACTTTACATAACTATTATGATTTCTCGACGGGGGAAAGGCGAGAGGGTTAATTGAAGTATAAGCTTTTGGTAGTAGATATAGATGGTACGCTGTTAAACAGGGATGAAAATATCTCGGACGAGGACAGGCATGCATTGGCCGAGGCCTGCCATTTGGGTGTTCAAGTTTCTTTGTCTACCGGGCGAGTGCCTCGAGCCTGTTCGGGAGTTATCGACCAGCTGTCACTGGATGGCTATCACATATTCTTTGACGGTGCTCTGGTGAGCGACCCTGAGCAAGACGAAGAGGTGTATGTTCGGCCGCTCGCTGGAGAGGCAGTGAAGCAGGCAGTTGAGTTTGCCCATCAACATAATCTGGACCTTGAGCTTTATTCAGCAACACACTATTTTACTGAGCGTGAGACGTGGTCAACCGATGCCCATCGCCAGTTCTTTGGCATACAGCCTACCATCATAGATTTCACCAACATCTGGGAGCATGAGAGAATCCTTAAAGGGTTGCTGGTGGCTACTATCCCCGAGGAAGCTGCCAGGGCGAGAAATTTCTGCCGACAGTTCGAAGAGAGCCTTCACTTCTCCTGGGCAAGGACACCGGCTTACCCTGGAGTTGATTTTATTAATGTTCTTGCTCTGGAGGTATCCAAGGGGAAAGCCCTGGAAGCTTTAGTTTCACATCTGGGAATATCCATGAGCGAGGTTATGGCTATAGGGGATGGAACCAATGATATATCCCTGCTTTCCGCGGCTGGTCTGGCGGTGGCTATGGATAACGCCCTTGATGAGGTCAAGGAAGTGGCTGACCATATTACCCTTGATGTTGACCACAGCGGGGTAGCGGCGGCGATTAAGAGGTTTTTGCTGTAAGAGTGCACATTTTGGCTATGTGTTACGTCCTACTGCAACTATAAGAAACAGTTTTTGGGCCTGCTCCCATAACAGCTGCACGCTTACGGGTTCATCTGTGATTTCGGATAGTCTATTGACATTAAAGTAGCTTAGCATTATACTGACATCCACAATTGAGCTAATAAAAACTAAAGACAAAAGGAAAGCTATGATGATAAAAGTCAAAGAGATGCCATATAGTGAGAAGTACGCTAATGTGCTAGACGATATGAAGCTTGTGGATACGTTTATCCCGTCTTTCATACAGAAACACTCGGGTGACCAAGCAGTGGCCGAGCTCCAAGGGATTTGGCGGCAAGGGATGAAGCCCATTCCCGAGGATGCTTCATATGAGGAAAAGTATGAGATTGCCTACGGCAATTGGATATGGCATGCCAAAAGCACTTTCAGCTTCATTCGTAGGCAGCTAGGTGAAGATGGCATTGAGCAGTTCGGGCGTGCTCATGTCGAGGCGTTGAAGCGGAAAAACGCTAGTCCAGCCCTGTTTCTATTAAAACTGGTGAGAGCACTCTCGGCAGGCTCTGCCTTCACCATGACAGCCAAGCAGACGATATATCAACTACAATGGTTAACGCCCTTCTCTGTATCTGAGCTGACTCGGCATAGAGCAGTGTTCAACATGCCCCGCTGCAAATTAATAAGTTTCCCAGATAGTGATGACATTTGCCTCATCGGCTGCCAGAGCACTTATCCGATGTGGTTCGCCGAGCAGTTTAAGGTGAGGATGAAATACTTGCGTCAGGGGAACAGTTGCACGGGCACATTAACTCCCGTGGGATAGCGATTGCCACCGTACCGCTTCTTGGTGACTAGATACACTGCTTTTATTAGTGTAACTACATTCCCCCCGTGCGGAAATTCGTCGCTTTGGGCACTTTGGTGATGTATGATTAAGTGACATTAGGATGCGGAGTCGTTTTCTTTCTTATTTATTCAGCAATTTGACGTTCTGTGCATTATTTTAAAGGTGCAGTTCTATGACGTCGCCCTCCTGCAGGACATGGTCTCTTTTCGCCATTACCCCGTCATGCTTTCCCGAACCCCAGATGCGGGCATATTTTAGCCTGGCGCGGAAGTCTTTATGGACTTCTGACGCTGCATCCTCTAACGTGCTCCCCCGGCTGAGGACTATCGGGTCAGCGAATTCTGGCTTCTTGCCTGGAGCCTTGGTGTAAACCCGGATAATATCGAGCACCCGGTAGATTTCATGCTTCAGCTCTTCCAGGCCAGTCCCCTCTCTGGCCGAGATGGCCATAATCGGCAGTTGCTCCCCGTACTCGCCCTGTAAAGACGCGTAATTTTGGCGAGCACTCGCCAGGTCCAGCTTATTGCCGGCTATCGCCACCTTCTCTTGATTTATAATCCCTTCCTCAGCCTTCCCTGTACCGATTCCTATTCTCATCTTTTCCAGCTCTGCCGTGATGGCTTCCATTTGAGCCAGTGGTGAATCGGTCAGGTCCACCACAATGAGCAGGGCATCAGCCCGCCGGAGCATAGGTGGCAGCCACCACTCGATGGACTGGGGTGTCAGGGGTGGGGTATCAATTAGCTGTATCTGGATGTTCTCGAATTCCATCATCCCCGGGCTGGCGGCATAGGTGGTGAAGGGGTAATCGGCTACATTTGGCGAGGCATTGGTGATACTGGCAACAAGCTGGGATTTGCCGGCATTGGGCAGACCGATTACCGCTACCTGTGCAGCACCTTCTTTCTCAATAGTCATAGATGCCCTTTGAGTAGCGGACTTCTTGGCAGCCAGCTGGGTCAGCTTGGCAATTCTGCTCCTTAGCTCGGCACGGAGGTGGTCGGTCCCCTTGTGCTTGGGCATAATCGCCAGCATTTCCTCAAGGGCAGCTATCTTTTCCACAGGACTTTTCGCCGCTCGGAAATTCTTTTCTGCCGTAAAGTATTGGGGTGGTAAATTAGCTGGCATTGCGTATCACAAATGCTCCTTTATTTTCTTGGCCAGGCTCTCGGTCATGCCCCTTGCCAGCGCCAGCTCTTCTATGGAAGCCTCCCGGATTGCCTGAACCGAGCCGAACTGCTTGAGCAGGGCACGCCTGCGTTTGGGTCCGATGCCGGGGATACCGTCAAGGGCTGAGGCAAAGGTTGCCCTTTTACGCGTTTTTTGGTGATAAGCCAGAGCGAAGCGATGTGCCTCATCCCTGAGACGCTGAAGTAATTGAAGCCCCGGTGATTGACGGGATAGGATAATAGGCTTTGTCTTTCCTGGAAGAAAAATCTCCTCATTTTCCTTGGCAAGGCTGGCAACGGGCATAGAGCCTGCTCCCATTTCCCGCATTGCTGATAGGGCAGAGTTAAGCTGTCCCTTGCCGCCGTCAACGAGGACGAGGTCGGGCTGGATTGCCCATGTATTGGGGGTGGAGTCATCGCTTGCCTGGCTACGCTTGAATCTTCGTTTGAGCACCTCCTGGAGCATGGCATAGTCGTCGGCGCCGGACACCGTTTTGATTCTGAAGCGTCTATAGTGAGATGGCTTTGGCTTTCCATTTTCAAAGACAACCATACTGCCTACTGCCGCTGTGCCCTGTATATCGGAGATGTCGTAGCATTCCATACGTAACGGGAGATGGGGCAGGTGTAGCTCTCTTTCTATTTCGGATAGAGCCGCTTCCAGTGCCCTCGGCGAAGCTAGTTGCTTAATCTTGAGTTGCTCTAAACCGTGCTGAGCGTTTTCGGCGACAATGTCTACTAATTGTTTCTTATTGCCCCGGTGTGGCACCTGGATAAGGACTTTACCTCTCCTCTTACTTTGAAGCCAGCTCTCAATGATTTTTGCATCTTCTATCGGGTGCTGGAGCAGTAATAAAGGGGGAATATGGGGGGCAGAGGCGTAAAACTGCTTAACAAAGTCGGTCATGATTTGAGTGGGGCTTTCATACAGTGTTCCCTGCATTATAAAGCTCTCTCGCCCAATTAGCTTACTATTGCGGATAAAGAAGACCTGTACACAGGTAAGGTTCTTATCTCCAGCCAGAGCGATAACATCCTGCTCACCCTTTACCGTGGCGGCGATTCTCTGCCCTTCTATCACCCTGTTTACGGCCTGGATCTGGTCTCTCAGCAAAGCGGCCTTTTCAAAGTCAAGAGCTTCGGCGGCATCATTCATCTTGCTTTTAAGCTCCTGGACAACCTTTTCCTGCTTCCCTTCAAGGAAAAGGATTACCTGCTTTATTACCTCGGCGTATTCCTTTTGGCTCACTGCACCGATGCAGGGGCCGAGACAATGTTGTATATGAAAGTCAAGGCAAGGTCGGGAATCAGTACCAGTGATAGGCTCGGAACAAGAGCGGAAGGGGAATATTCCTTTTATCATTTTCAGGGTTTGGCGCACTGATTTAGCACTGGCGAAGGGCCCAAAGTAACGCCCTCCGTTCTCTTCCAGGCGCCGGGTGACATATATCCTCGGCCAGTCCTCATTGAGGTCTATCTTGAGGTAAGGGAAGGTCTTATCATCTTTGAGTCGAACGTTATAGCGGGGACGGTGTCTCTTTATCAAGTTTAACTCGAGAATAAGAGCCTCTTGTTCCGAGGTGGTAACATAGAAGTCAAAGTCATTAACTCGTGCTGTCATCCGTTGTAGTTTTGGCGACAGCTTATGTCTGGCGGTGAAGTATGACCTCACCCGATGATGGAGATTGGCTGCTTTACCCACATATAGTATATTCCCTTCGCCATCTCTCATGAGATAGACACCGGGGCTTGCTGGTAGTTGCTTTAATTGCTCTGCTATAAGATTGCTTGTCAACCTCAGGCCCTCTAAGCTGCATTCAAATTTATTTTAACATAGCCTATGGGATGGGCAAAGTTTTTGTTTTGGGGCTGGATTTTCCTTTTAGAATTTGTCAAATTGCTTAGCTTGCCTTTTCCTCATCGCTCCCTTTCTTGTCAATAGTGGCTCCGGGTGTGGTTTGTCCCGAAATTGAGATGACCCAGGGCATGCGGAATGTAGTTACGACATTGTAAAGGGAGGTGGTTTTGTTGAGGGTTTGAAGTAACATTTCGCTATAAAGTATTGGGCACCTAGTAAATTTCTTGATAGCAGCAATTTAATACCGATATCTGAGGACAAGCCATCACTTTTCACTGTGACTCAATTTGCGACCGGCAAGTCGTGCCAGGAACATATCTTTAACTCTTGACCAAAATAAGAATATGGTTTATGCTATACCTAGATTTCCTAGGTGCTTTCAATGCAACTGGGAGTGCTGGCATGGTGGAAGTATTTTATTCTTCTTTACTGGCTGTGTCTGCTTTCTGGCTGGGCGCCTGCCCCTTTTCCGTGTGGATTGGGCGTTGGCTCTTACATAAAGACATAAGAGATTACGGCGATGGTAATCCAGGCATTGCCAATGTCTTCCGAGCCGGGGGGCGCAAGTCATTTTACCTTGCAGGAATCCTGGACACGACGAAGGGTGTGCCCTTCGTCGTCCTGGCATATACATTCTTTGGATTACCCGAAGTAGTAGTTATGGCAGTGGCACTGAGTGCGATACTGGGAAGCGCCTTCTCCCCCCTGCTCCGACTGAAAGGTGGTAAGTCGATAGGTATTACCTTTGGTATCCTCTTCGCGCTGCCTCAACACGAGATAGTGATTGCATTTGCCGCCTTTCTGCTCTTAGGTTTTCTCTTCATAGAAATCGACGCCTGGATAGTAATATTCGGCGCAACAGGCTCATTGACTTATCTGGTAGCCGCTAGGGGAAGCTCATGGGAAGCGCTATTTATGCTGTGTGTGCTCATAGTACTAGTAGTGAAACATTTTGGCGACCTGCAGACTATTCCCGGATATAAAGGAAGACTTATCGCCTGGCTTCAATCAAGAAGACGGGAAGCTTAGGTCGCAACGGAAGGATTGAGGGCATGCTATATCAGGTAATAATAGCCGCTGGTCTGGTTATCTTTGTGCTTAATCTCATCCTTAATTTGAGAACCCTCAAAAAGCCGGCCCGTAACATTAAGATACCAGAGCCAGCATCTCCTGTCTCTGTCCTTATTCCTGCGAGAGATGAAGAGGCAAATATAGAGGCCTGCTTAGAGTCTCTACGTAAACAGGATTACCCCAATTTTGAGATTTTAGTGATGGATGATAACTCCTCGGATAGCACAGCCGACATTGTAAACCGCATAGCAGCTACGGATGACCGTATCCAACTGTTCAGAGGTGAACCCCTCCCTGAAAACTGGGCGGGTAAGCCCTTCGCCTGTTATCAGCTTGCCCAGAAAGCCAAAGGTTCCTGGCTGCTTTTTGTTGATGCCGATACTACCCATGCCCCTCATATGCTACGCAGTGTGCTTGCCCTGGCTCTTGAGTTTAACTCTTCCCTGCTCTCCGGGTTCCCCCGCCAGATTGCTACCTCCTTATCCCAGAAGATAGCAATCCCGGTATTATACTTTGTTATCATGAGCTGGCTACCACTTTGGTGGCTCCAGCGCTCTAAAAAACTGAAGCCATCGCTGGCCATCGGGCAGTTTCTCCTCTTTCCCACAAAGGAATACTGGCGGATTGGTGGACACAAGGCAGTAAGGTCCAGAATACTGGAAGATGTCTGGCTGGGCGTTGAGATAAACCGATATGGTGGCCGGCACGTAGCAGTGGATTTATCACCAGTGGTTTCATGCAATATGTATCAGAATGTGGGGGCGATGTGGGAGGGGTTCATCAAGTGGATGTATTCGGTGGCAGCATTATCCCGGGCGGCGCTGGTTGGGCTGCTGGTAGCTGGCTATGCTTTCTTTCTGGCCCCATTCTATTGGCTTTGGAATGACTTATTCGTGGTGGCCGCTCCCTCCAGTTGGCGACCCATTATCATCTTCCAGGTAGTCATGATAATAGTTATGCGCTGGCTAGTAGACAGGCGTTTTAAAGAGCCGGTTATCTCGACTTTCCTGCACCCAATTGGGTTCTCATTCCTTATTCTAACCGCTCTCTATGCTGGCTCGCGGCAGGTAGTAGGCGCAGGTGTCCGCTGGAAGAAACGTCTGTATGGCGAGGAATCGTGTGTGGAGTAGGAGATAGTTTGCAAGGCTCAGCCTACAGCGCCACCAAGACCACGGGTTTAAAAAATCTGCCCTCTCCAGACCGCTTAGGCTGGGCTGTGGCTTTCCTGCTCGTATCTGGCAACTGCCTTGGTCTTTAGTCCGCCCCTTTCCCTGTAATCTGCTTCTACCATCATCGAGACAGGTTCCAGCAATTGCACCAAATCCTGAAGGATGCGGTTCACTACGTGCTCTTGCAATATCCCCACATTCCGATAGGAAGTCAGGTAGTATTTCAAGGACTTGAGTTCCACCAGAGAGCTTTCTGGAACATAGCGTATCACTAACCGGGCAAAATCAGGCAAGCCCGTCCAGGGGCAAACACAGTTAAACTCCTCAGTCTCGTAAATCGCCTCAGTTGCAGAGCCAGGGTAGTCAAAGGGAACAGTTTCGAGCACAGCAACGTCAATCGCCTCTTCCTTCTGAATATCAAACCGCCTTGAAGCATATTTATCCGCTATCACTCTGTATTTCCCGCCTATAGTTTCTTCCTGTATTTACCCGTCTTGAAAAGCGTCAAGAAATGTCCTGGGAATTTGCGGGCCCTGAGCGCTTGCCCACATAACAAGACAATCAAAGGAGCAAAAGTCGTAGTATTCAATGTGCCCCAGCCCTTTCCACTGAGAAACTGTCAGCCAGCCACTGAGCACATTACAGCGGGCATCCTCAGGCAAAACCTCCCGTTCGGAACACGGAGCATACTCCACACTCTTACCACAGGAGTGGCAGGTAGCAATCCTTCTCATTGGCAGGTTCGACCTCCGCTGATGCAAGGCTCACATTTGACGATCCAGCTATATTATACCATACTAAGAAACAGCTCGGCATGGATAAGCTTGATGACAATTGATATATCCAATTCAAAGGTGCAAAATAATATCAGCAGCCCATAAGGAAGGAGAAAAGGCCGAATGAGTAACAAAGTGATTGTTGGCATGTTAATTTTCCTACTGGTTCTCACCGGCGCCCTCTGCGCTTATTTCTATAACCTCAACAAAGAAATTGGCGTCCTGACTCAACAATTGTCAGTCCTTCAGGAGGAACGAACAGCTCAGATTGGCACCCTGAATGATGAGTTGACAACCCTTAGGGGAGAAACGCTGACCAGGATTGAGGCCTTAGATGATGAGCTGGAAGGTGTCGTCAGTCAACTTTCCAGATCTGTAATCGATGTAAGCGGAATCTATCACAGAGTGAGCCCGGCTATAGTTAAGATAAGTGACGGACAGAATACAATTGGCACAGGGTTTGTGCTCGACTCTGAAGGGCATATAGTCACTCCCTACCACGTGGTGGAAGGTCAGACCCAGGTTGATATCATCATGCTCGACGGTACCATTTCGGCAGCCACCGTCATTGGCACCTCCAAGCATAGCGACATTGCAGTATTGACAGCGGAGAAAGCATTGACTGTTGATGTGCCAACACTGGCGGACTCCACCGCCGTGATAATCGGCGAACCGGCGCTGGTTATCGGCAACCCGCTTGATTTGCCCGACTCGATCACTTCTGGCATTGTCAGTCAAACAGACAGATTTGTAGAAATAAGCTATGATTCGGGGTCTCGCTGGGTGGCAAATCTAATCCAGCTCGATGCTGCAGTGAACTTTGGAAACTCCGGCAGTCCCCTTCTGAACTCCAGGGGAGAGGCCATCGGAATGGTCATAGGTCGGGTCGACCCTACGGTTGGAGATGGAATCTATTATGCTGTCTCTTCAAATAAGGTCAGGAGGGTCACGGACTCTATTATCGACCATGGCTATTTCGACTACCCCTGGCTTGGGGTTGAGATAGCTAACCTTACCCCGGAAACGGTCCGAGCCAGAAATCTGGAGACAGCTAATGGGGCACTGGTTAGAGGAGTTATGCCCGGTGATCCTGCCGATGCCGCCGGGATCGAAGTCGATGACATCATAGTGGGTATCAACGGTACGGCTATTCGGGGGGTAGCTGACGTTACCAGCTATCTGGGAGAATATACGAGTCGA
>SDBU01010340.1_pt1 | contig 10354 bp, 9 predicted proteins | sample 2277071 | NCBI WGS metagenome assembly SDBU01 (sample SAMN10397929, study PRJNA504765) | marine sediment metagenome | isolation source: marine sediment core GS08_GC12, 126 cmbsf | place: Arctic Ocean: Gakkel Ridge, Loki's castle | collected 2008 | reverse complement strand
CAATATGGAGTACACGGACAGCCGGTACAAAAGTGATTCGGGACTTCCCCTCTTGGAGAGCGCCCTGCCGGACGTACCGCGGACGCGGTCGTACCAGACCCCGTTTGACATCTCCGACCAGGGAATCGTCCGTTTGCGTCTGGACTATCAGAGTGAAATAACACCGGGACTGACACTGCGCAATAAGGTTTACTACACAAATTTTTCCTGGGAATCCAAGGGTACCCTTTTCAGCGGGGTGATGCCCACCGCACCGGGTGATGCGGAGTTATTCCGGTCTCTGATGATTCTGGATGACTACCAGAAAGTCTTCGGCAACCAAGCCGAGGCCATCCTGTCTTTTACCACAGGAATGTTCCGGCATACCCTCCTTGCCGGATTTGAAGCCGTCCGGTGGACAGATGCATTCACCCTCGATGTAGCCGCCTTACCAAATATCAACCTTCAACAGCCGGTGGAGACTGCGACAGAACCCCTGTTTCTCATTCCCGGACAGTCCACTGCCGCCGATGCCCGCAGCCGCATCCTGGCGCCTTACGTTGTTGACCAGATTGCACTTTCGAAAAATTACCAGGTATTCCTGGGAGGACGCTTCGATGCAATCGATTACGAAGACCCGTTAACCGCTACGAATCGTAAGTATCGTCAGTTCAGCCCCATGGCGGGCTTGATATACAGTCCGTTATCTACGCTGACCTTTTACGCCAATAGCGGTGGTGCGTTTGCGGCGCCCTCGAGCCACGTGGCGGGTCAATCGGATGCTGAGAAAAGCACGCAGAATGAAGTAGGGGTGAAAGGGCAATTGCTTGACGGGGGGCTTCAGGCAAACGTGGCAGTTTACCAGCTCAGAAGGGAAAACATCGCCATTCCCACCGCCGACGGATTCACGGCACAGATTGGCGACCAGCGTTCCCGGGGTGTCGAACTGGAACTGATGGCACAGCCGTTGGATGCCTGGACCACGTTTATCTCCTATGCCTACCTAAATGCGGAGTTGACGCGCTTCAGCGAGCAGGTGTTCGTCCCAACCCCCGGTGGCATAGTGCTGCAGGTTGTGGATCATTCCGGCAACACGCCCGCTTTTGCCCCGGCGCACCTGTTCAATCTCTGGACGAGCTACCGCTGGCGCAGCGGCTTAGGTTTTGGGACGGGTATGCGTTACGTCGGAAGTCAGTTCATTGCTGAGGACAATGTGTACAAGATTGAAGGTGCGTTGACCTGCGATGCTGCCGTGTTCTATACATACGGTCACTGGCACTTAAGGTTCAATCTTCGGAACGTGACCAATACACGCTATGAGACTCGCGGATTCGGTGCGCGGTCGGTTATTCCTGCCCATCCCTTCAGCGCCTATGCGTCCGTCGAATTTTCCCTGTGACAGCCGGTGCGGGTACCCCCTGGCTTTGAACACTTTAACCGACGTCCAGGGAAGTATCCGCTTTAAATGTCTATTTACTCTCGATATCATAAGCAACCAGTTTATCATTATGACGAATGTATAACCTCCCGCCGCACACCACCGAATGCGCCCAGTGCATCCCTTTCCCCCCGTCAGGACCCTCGAATGAACCTGTTTCATCATATTTTTCAGATGTGGCTTTAACCAGCTTCATAGTTCCGGTTTCCTCTAGGAAATAAAACATATTGTCTGCATAAACCAGTGAGCCTTTTCCCCGTGTTTTCCACATCTGTTCTCCAGTCATGAAATCCAAACAGAACCATCCTCTCGATCTGTCCCCTGCTCCATAAAGATATCCATCAAGCAAGATGACGCCTCCATGATGGTTGTCCATAAGAGTCGTGTGCCAAACCGTTTCCGGAATAATCTCTTTTCCTGAAATATTAAGCTTTATCAAAATGCTTCCTTTGCCATAACCGCTTGAGGCGAACACGTACCCATTGTGAAATATGGGATCCGTGTTATTTAATGACCGAGGGCCCTCATATTCCACACTCCAGAGCAGTTTTCCTGTTTTCGTGTCCACTCCATAAACGCAATTCGAAGACATGTTAATGATTTGGAGATAACCACCGAATTCTGCAAGAATCGGAGAGCTGTATCCCGCAACTCCTGTAATTTCCTCGTTTACCCATATAAGCTCACCATCCTTTTTATTCAGACAGACCATAAATCCTTTCTCTCCTGCCGGGCTGCAGTACAAACGGTCTCCATCGATATGAACAGATTCCGAATATCCATATTCAGGTATTTCTGCATCGAAATTTTCACGAAGGTTAAGAAACCATATCTCTTTTCCTGTTCTATAATCAAAAGCTGCCAGCCGACCTGTTTCACCAAGATGATACACAACACCGTCATCGTAGGTCGGTGTGCTCCTGGAACCGGTATATCCACGCGCATGAGACATGGTCGATTCCCATGCCTGACCGTTAGGCTTCTTCCATATCTGTTTACCATTCAGGTCAAAAGCAAATACATACGATTGATTATTTATCATGCCGGCGGTAAATAAGTATTCTTTGGCGATGGAAACAGAGCTGTATCCTTCGCCCAAACCTGTTACTGTCCATAAAACTTTAGGACCCGCTTTCGGCCATACCTTTAAAAGCCCTGTTTCAGCCGACATGTTGTTACGGTTCAATCCGTGAAAACAATGCCACTCCCCCTTTTCCCGCGCCGATGTTACTCCACCAAAAAGACTTATGATAAGGCAGTAGATGAAACCGGCATAAATTTTATTTTTCCGGGTTCCGGTAATTGTATCAATTTTACTTTTATGCTGAGTGTTGAGCAATATCTTTATATTTTTCACTTAATCCTCCTCATTACTAAAACAACAAACATTTTCTGATTAAAATGGAATAGTTATGTTGGCACTTTTTTTAATTTCGGTCAGGTTATAAAAACCAAATAATTTATAACCGGTGTATTAATCTTTCATCTTCTTATTTGAAGAATGTCTTTCCATTCGTCGGCTTGGAAACACAAGCTCTGTGAAAAATCGACCTTCAACTGAAAACAATTTACATGCTGCTGATCTCTTCAATCTCACTCAATTGTCCACATCGTCAGTGTCTCTTCATCTTTAACATAAATTCTATTCCCTGAAACTACGGGATGCGCATAAACGGGTGTATCCGAAACCTTGATTCGGGCAAGTTCATCGTATTTCTTCCCGCTTGGCTTGAAAGCAATAAATTCGGAATCACTCGACAACGCCAAAATGACTGAGCCGGCATTAAGAAGAGCTCCGAATCTTTTGTGACTATCATCATCAGTCCAGTCTATTTTTCCGGTACCGGCGTCCATGCAATACAATCTGCCGCGGTCTGAAAGACCAAAAAGTAAACCGTCTCTGAGTACCGGTGTGTTATAGAAGGTGCCAAGTTTCTCATTGCTCCAAAGTTCCTTAACCTTAAAACTATTACCCTGTTTTTGAACCGTCACTGCCCTGGTGCCATAGCCCTGTCCGGTGTAGATTACTGTTTGACCGTCCACGATCGGTGTAGCACTATTAAAAAAATACTTCTTGGTAGCAGAAGGAGTAGCCACTTGCCATAACAGCCTGCCGTCAGCCGTTGCAATACTCACGATGCTTTTCTCTGTCTGCACAACAACCTGTTTCGTGCCTTCCACTGTTAAAAGGATGGGTGATGCATAAGCCGGTCCGTCACCGCTCCATCTCCACTTTTCCTTGCCGGTGGCTAAATCAAACGCAATAATCTCGCCCTTATCCTCTCCGCCAAGATGTGCAATACACATTTTATCGACAATGATCGGCGACATTCCTGTAAAGAATTGGGGAACATCTTTGGTGAACTCATCATTGCGCCACACAACCTTACCACTACCCTTATCCAGGCATGAAAGTACACCACCTACTCCTAATGTAATGATATTTCCATTTGAAACTGTAGGTGAGCTTCTCGGGCCCGGGTGTGGTTTGGCACCTCCTGTAACTTCCCGGGCTGCATAACTGTCATGCCACAATTCCTTACCGTTTCCTGCGTCTAAGCACAGCATAACTTCATCAGCGCCCTGTCGTGTAAACACATAGAGTTTACCGTCAACCAAGGCTGGCGTTGCATCACCCTTGCCCACGGTTACTTTCCATTTCTGAGTCAGCTCTGTAGGCCATTTTGCCGGCGCTTTGAATCCAACTACCTTCCCGTCCCGGTTTGCCCCTCGCCACTGGGGCCAATCCTGTGCAAAGACAAAGCCCACGTTGATTAGAATTACAAATCCTGCAATGGCAGCGATTAATCGATTTACATGTTTCATTTTGCCTCCTTTTCGATTTTTATGATAAATATTTCAAACTTTCTAAACATACTGGAATTTTAATCCGTTTTTTATTCTTGAACTCAACATCGCAAAGAAGTAAAGTCAGATCGATGCTTATTGCTAAAAAATCAACATTATCTTTTATCTAATGTAATCAAGTTTCTTCTTATATTTAACTTTTTTCCCATATTGTCGAATCCAGATTAATTCTTCCGGTTTCAAAGCCCCTCGCTGAATCGCTTTAAAATTTTGATTCAGTTGTTCCCTGTTTCTCTGACCGGTTAGAACCAGGTGAATATGGGGATTTGTCAAAACAAATCTGTAACAGAGTTCCGGTGTCAAAGGTGGAACATCAATCCTTTCTTTTCCAGGCCATGGCTGCATCTCAATTCCTTTCAAAGGTTTGGTTAATTGTCTCCAGGCTAAAGCTGTATAGCAAACCACAGCGGGATTTCGCTTTGTCAAATGTGGGAAGATATCTTGTTCCGCACCTGGGTGCTTGGCATTGTAACGAATCATAAACAGATCGATATCTGAATCCAGGGCTAATCTGCCGGCTCGCTGACGATTATAAATGAATAATACTACTTTCATATTTTAAATTCAAGTATATTTTTAAAAATAATCCAAAATAACCATGTGTAGTTAAGATATTTTATTAGATTTGGAAATTAGTTGAATAGCGGATGTTTTTGGATTATGATTCCACTCCACTGCTAACTGAACTATGCCGTCTTTTCTCTCCATAGTATAAACAAAGTTTGTCATAAAATACCACGGATTTTGAGTGCATTTTCTTAGATTTTCAACATCTTTAATATTCATTTTTTTCCTCAATCAGCTTAATCCGGGCGAGGGTGAAGAATACATTCGCCGGTAAAAAAAAGAGAGAACATTATAGCCACGAAGGACACGAAGTTCGCTAAGAAAACCACAGATAGGAAAGAAACCACAGTCCGCCTGAGGCAGATTCGGAAAAGGGTGCAGAGAGGCACAGAGAGGGAATAGGAAGAGTAAAGGAGGAATGATGAATGTATGGGCGGAACCGGCGGGTCGCCCCTGCAAGATTATGTCAATTCATTTTTTTTCTAAAATAAGTCTTCAAATTCCTGCTTTCTGTAAATTCCAAGTTAAGTTATTATATTAAATTACATCAATATTTTATAGTGATAAATTAAACATTTGCTATTTTTCCCTGTTGTTATAAAAAAATACTGTTATTTTTCTTGGTAATTTATTATATTGTTTTTCTAATTATTTGGATATTTTAAGGCAAGATGTCTCTAAATGAAATAATTTTGAGGTAACAATGGCAAAAAAGAGTGATTGGGTAATTGGCGGGATTATTATTTTCTTTATTATTTTCTTCTTTGTTATATTTATTTCATTTTTATTTGTTTCATCTGAAGTTAATTTTACATCGGCACAGGATAAGGTTGCATGTGTGGAACTTTATGGTCCGATATTCAGCTCAAGTAAAATAGTTAAGCAGTTAAAAAAGTACCGTAAGGATAAAACCATCGATGCCGTGGTTTTAAGGATTGAAAGTCCGGGCGGAGCGATTGGTTCATCTCAGGAGATTTATGAAGAGGTGAAGAAGACTCGAGAGTCGGGAAAAACAGTTGTAGCTTCGATGGGAAATGTTGCAGCATCCGGAGGATATTATGCAGCATTAGGCGCAGATAAAATAGTTGCAAACCCGGGAACTATTACCGGGAGTATAGGTGTAATCGCAGAGTTTTTCAATTTTGCAGAACTTGTCGATAAGTTGGGTATAAAAGCCGAAACGATAAAAAGCGGTAAATTTAAAGATTCGGGAAATCCTTACAGAGAGCTTACCGGTGAGGAAAGAAGGTATTTCCAGGAAATGATCGATGATTCGTATCAGCAGTTTGTCGGGGTTGTTAGCAAAGAACGGGGAATAGATGAAGAAAAGCTGCTTGAAATAGCCGATGGAAGAGTATTTACCGGTAAACAGGCTAAGGAATTAAATCTTATCGATGAACTTGGAACCTATGAAGATGCTATATCCCTTGCTATTAAGCTGGCAGGAATTAGTGAAAATGCTAAAATAATAAAAGAAAGGCGCAGGAAGTTCGGCATGTATGACATTCTTTTTGGCAACGTTGAAGAGACTCTTCTAAGGCTTAGGTATAACAGGGTAATTGGATATTTTATAAGATAGAATAGAATGCTGCATAATTTTAACCACGAAGGACACGAAGAAAAAAACAGAAGTCAGGATTCAGAATACAGAAGTTAGAATAAAAAAAACCAGATAATATCGCTAAAGCGGGAAAATATTTTATTTTGATAGTCATCGCAGCTTAACTGGAAACCGGCTAGGATAGAAACAAAGTTTCTCAGACATTTTTGTTCCCAAACTGAGTTTGGGAACGAGAAAAATTGGCTATTGGCTGAAAGATAATAATAATTTAATTTTTCTTCGTGATATTATTGTTCTTCGTGGTTAACATCTTATTTTAGAAAAAAAAGGAGGTGACAATTGACAAAAGCAGAAATTGTCAGTCGTATATCTGAGGCAACCGGTTTGACAAAGGTTGATACTGAGGCAGCCGTTAACGGTTTTATTCATTCCGTAAGCGATGCGCTTTCAAAAGGAAAAGGCGTTGAAATCAGAGGATTCGGAACATTTAAAGTAAAAGAAAAAAATGCGAGAGTAGCAAGAAATCCGAGAACCGGTGAAAAAGTTATGGTTCCGAAAAAGAGTGTTCCGTTTTTTAAACCATCGAGAGAACTAAAAAATTTAGTCAACGATAGTCTTCAAAATAAAAATATAGATTAGCTTCTACTGTGAATAAAATAAAATGTCAATACTGCGGACAGGTTTTAAGTGAGGGTGCTAATTTTTGTTCAGCTTGCGGAAAACCCTTAAAAAATAAAATCTGTGTTGAGTGCAGGGCGATAAATACGCCTGAAAATAAGTTTTGTGTAAATTGCGGAACTAATTTAGCTGCTTATAAAGGTCAGGTTAAAGGAAGGCAGAAGACTCAAAAAGATATTAAAAAAAGCGGGAATCAGGTATTATATTCAGGAATTTTTGTCGTAGTATCGGCTGTATTATTATATGTATTTTTTGCAAAAGTCAAATTAAACGATAACAAGACAGCTGAGCCTGCTTTAAATCAAATTGAAATCAGAAATAAAGTTATAAGCGAAATAAATTTTCTTAAAGAAAAAGTCAAAAAAGACAGTAACAATCTTGAATCATACATAAGGTTAGGGAATCTTTTTTTTGATATTGAAAATAAATCGGAAGCGATTATATATTATAAAAAGGCGCTGGAGATCGATGATACAAATGCAGAGGTTCGTATAGATATGGGAATCTGTTATTTTGAATCAGGTGACCCGGAAATAGCTATCGATGAAATAAAAAAGGCTCTTGAATTTAGTCCTAACCATCCACAGGGATTATATAATCTTGGGATAATTAATTATTCAACCGGCAGAACCGTAGAGGCGGCAGAATGGTGGAATAAATATCTTGCCGTAGAGCCGCAGGGAAGATTAGCAGACAAAGCTAAAGAATATATAAGTGAGATTATTAAGTGAAACGCAGAGAGAAAGATAGGCACAGAGGCACAGAGATTCAGAGAATAAAATTGTTATATGTGCTTATCTTTTTCTATTTTACTTTGTGCCTCTGTGCCTTTGTCCCTTTATTTCTTTGCGTTTCAGCGGTTAAAATAAACTGTACATATTTTTAACATTATTTCATACTTTAAAAGGAGGTGAAAATTGCCAAGCGGTAAAAAGAAAAAAAGACATAAAATAGCCAATCACAAGCGGAAAAAAAGACTAAGAAAAGACAGGCATAAAAAGAAAAATAGATAACCTGAATAATTCATAAAATTTGACATAACCAAGCTAATTATAAAAAATTCAACATAATAACCGTGGTTTTTGAGAAACAGAGTTTCTCAGACAATTTCGTTCCCAAACCGAGTTTGGGAACGAGAATTTGAATTAGAATGTAGGGGCATCTTAGAGATTTAGGGGCGGAATTGAATTCCGCCCCTACAAAATCCGGTTATTAAAATAAAAAATTTAGGAATAATCCAGGATAAGTAAATTTTATATTTTTAAAAAGAAATTTAAAATGGACCCCTTATTAGATTTGCAAAAAAAAATTTATACTGTTGTTGAAATAACCAGCGAGATAAAACAATCATTAGAGGGGAACTTCAAATCTATTCTAATAAAGGGTGAGATATCTAATCTGAAAAAACATTCTTCAGGTCACTATTATTTTACCCTGAAGGATAGCTATGCTCAAATTTCCTGTGTAATGTGGAAGTGGCGGAATATGCACATGAGCTTCATACTTGAAGATGGAATGATGGTAATAGCGGGAGGAAATCTGACAGTATATGAGAAACAGGGCAAATATCAATTAGATACCGAGACTATTCACCCGATTGGAATCGGTGAACTTCAACTGGCTTTTGAGAAACTCAAGAAGAAATTGAGCAGCGAGGGACTTTTTGACGATGTTCATAAAAAGCAAATAACATGTTTTCCATTCAGAATCGGAATAGTAACGTCACCAACCGGAGCGGCAATTCAAGATATCCGGAGTGTTATCGGGAGGCGTTTTCCCCAGGTTCAGCTTATTCTCAATCCTGTCAGGGTTCAAGGAGATGGAGCGGCTGAGGAGATATGCGAGGCAATTAAGGAATTTAACGAGTACGGCGAAGTTGACTTGATTATTGTCGGGAGAGGCGGCGGTTCGCTTGAGGATTTGTGGGCGTTTAATGAGGAGATTATAGCACGTGCTATATTTGACTCACAAGTTCCGATAATATCGGCAGTCGGACATGAAATAGATTTCAGCATTGCGGATTTTGTTGCAGACAAGAGAGCACCTACACCATCTGCTGCCGGCGAGATAGCTGTTCAAAATAAAGAGGAGCTTGATTTATATATTAATGAGTTGTTCAAAAAGGTCTATAGCAATCTTAAGAATAAAATAGAGTCCGAGAGAAAGAGAATCGGGGCTTTAGAATCAAGTTACTATTTTAGGAAGCCGCTTGACCTTTATAAGCAGTATTCCCAGGCAATAGATGAAATTACTCACAGGTTAGAGATAAGTTATAAACATATAATTTCATTACTGAAAGAAATAATTATTAAACAAGAAGTCAGACTGAAATCACTGGACCCGCATTCTGTATTAAAAAGGGGTTACAGTATTTGTTATAAACTACCGGATGAGGAAATTATAAAAAGTTCTAAAAAACTCAAGGTCGAAGATAAGATAAATATAAGATTTTATGAGGGGGGCGCAGAAGGAGAAATCCGGGAATTAATCGAATAGGATTAGAAAATGGCAGAAAAAAAATTCGAAGAAGCACTAAACAGGCTTGAAGAAATAGTTTCGAAGTTAGAAGACGGGGATATAACGCTTGATGAATCTATAAAAGTATTTAAAGAGGGTGTAGAATTAGCGAAGTTTTGTAAAGAGAAGTTGAACAGTGCTGAAAAGCAGCTAAAAAAGCTTGTAAAGGATGAAGACGGTAATTTTCAACTTGAACTTATTTCCTGATTCAAGGAGTAAGAAGACAGAAGCCAGAGGTAAGGTTCAGAAATTTATCAACAATTTTCCCCGTTCTTTCTTTTATTTTCTGTATTATGATTTTTGTATTCTGGTTTTTGTGTGCTTTTTTCAGAGCGGTACGAAATATGAAAATTTACAAAGTTTATCAGTTTCTAATTTGCGGCTTTACCGCAAATTAGAAATAATAGAAAGTTTTTTTGCTTACTTTTTTTTCAAAAAAAGTAAGTATTTTCGAACTAAAAACCGGAGTGAGTATTGAAGTTTGGAATTATTGGAAGAATAATCAGGGAAAGCGACAGGAGGGTTATTCAGAAACTTTTTGAATGGATGAACAGCGAAGGTATAACCTTTTTAGCGGAACATACTTTAATTGAAAGATTAGATGGTAAACAGTTTACAAATACAGGAGCAGAAACCGGAGAGCTTATTCAGAAAAGTGATATTATCCTTGCCCTCGGAGGAGACGGCGGGATTCTCTCGACAGCTAAAGCGGTCGGGAAAGATATGATTCCTATTTTAGGTGTAAA